>Ga0180432_10002067_pt1 | contig 30680 bp, 29 predicted proteins | sample SS_ome_10_FD_132414 | JGI IMG/M metagenome (GOLD analysis project Ga0180432, IMG submission 132414) | Hypersaline lake sediment archaeal communities from the Salton Sea, California, USA - SS_1_MS_2 metaG | ecosystem: Environmental > Aquatic > Non-marine Saline and Alkaline > Hypersaline >...
CTTCCTGAATGAGCGTGACCCGGTTCTGCCCGTTGGAATCAGAGGCAAGGTACACCTCTGCATCCGTAGCCATGGCAGACAGGGCAAAGAGCGCCACAAGCAAACTCGCTATGACACCCCCTACAACATATCTGCGTTTCAAGGTCATACCTCCTTCTTCTTCGGGTTTTCGATTTCGCTTACTTATATTGCTTCTCCGCTTTGGTTTTTGCAAACGCGCAAACCTCCTTTCGGGCTCATAGGGACCAATTGAGTTCTAGATTTTCCTACCACCTCCCCCATCCAGTTCGCCTTACCCAGCGAATATCGCAGACTTTCACAACAAGTATCCTCTTCATTTTCATTAATGATTCTTGGCGCTTCCCGCCACAGTTGCGCTTGCGCCATCCTAATCCAGCAGTCATCTTCTCCACAAAACACAAACATGCCTCTGCCAGGCAACGTTTGTCCCCTCTTTTTTCAATGAACCGGGGAGTCCAACCCACCCCCTCACTGCAATTCAAACTGGGCAGCATCTTATCATACCACGATAACCCATGTCAAGTCCGAAAAGGCCCACCTCCAAGCGACATCATCCACCCACGGCGACCGTTCGCGCACCGATAGGACGAATGCTGGAATTAAGTATACATCCCAGTGCCCAACGGTCTCACCCCCTTATGTCGTGCGGGAGATTATACCCCAACCTACGATGACTCCTTTTCCCGAGGAAGGAGTTTGGTGCCGCCAGGCTTTCTCCTCAGTCCAGTCCATGAAGGACGTCTGTCTGCATACTATGTGTTGTGTGTATTATAGACAAACCCCGTTTCGTGCTATATGCTTTTTCTTGGCACATTCGGAACGTTGTGATAAGGGAATACGAGTGTTCTACCTCGCAGGGAGGTATCCAGATTATGGCTGCAATGGTTAAGAAAGTCGTCGTGACGATTCTGCTTGGCGTTTTTCTGATTGCATCAGCGGTTGTGGTGAGTGCGGCGGGCCAGGATGACACCGTGTCGGCACGGATTCTGACGACAGCCGGTGAGACCGCCGAAGGGGCGTTGAGCGGGATCCTTCCCACTATCCGGTTGGACGCAGGCGAACTAACCAATTACGTGGGCCCATTCCAAGCATTCGATATTCCACGAGAGACAATTCGACAGATCACACTCGATTTCCCGCGCGTGGTCGTGGAAACGGAGGATCGTGTCTTCGTCGGTCCATACTCCGCATACCGCGGCATCTCCGAACTTCTCACGCTGCAACGAGGGACCGGGTGGTTGAGCGTTCCAACCGCTTCTGTCCGCGCGATCGCACTTCACGGATACGGGTTTCACCCCGTTCCGCGCGAATGGTTGGCAAACGCGTTTCTCGTGATGCCGCGCTCCGCCCCCAGCTCTGCTCTCAGGCTGGCAGGCGAAGAACCTGCCGTACAGCCACAGCCACGCACCTCGCCCGCTGCCACGGCACAGGCAGAAGTCCCTACAGAGCCGCAGGAGGAGACCGCCGGGTGGGTCGGCGCGGTGATTGTCATCGTCCTCATCGCGCTCGTCTTTCTCAGCCTCAATCTCAGCGGAGGCTAAACGCGGCGTCGCAGCTCGTCTGCGACGTCCTTCCCGTCGGGCAAAAGACCCGACGCTACAAAGAAACGTAGCTTTTGTCTGTCTCCTTTACCAGGGAGTAACCGGTGGTTTCGCTGCTTGCATGGGCCTCACAAACGATCTACCATCACAGCATGGAGGGATGACCGAACGGCAAGGAGCCGGTCTCGAAAACCGGTAAGCTCGCAAGGGCCTCGGGGTTCGAATCCCCGTCCCTCCGCTTTCTCATGCGCCCGTAGCTCAGCGGACAGAGCGTCGCACTGCGGATGCGAAGGTCGGAGGTTCAAGTCCTCCCGGGCGTAATGTCCACTCTCGGACCGGCACCCCTCTGTCCGGACTCTAAAGACTTAATAGAAGGATTACAAAAGATGGACAGACTGGGTCGAATGCACAGTGCGGAGCACATCCTGACGGCGGTGATGCAGCGTGAGTACGGCTCGCCGCGGAACCTCGAGATGCACCTAGCAGAAAAGAAATCCAAGTGCGATTACGCCGTCCCTCGAACTCTCACTCAGGACGACATCACAGCGATTGAAAAGGCCGTAAACGCGGAGATTGAGGCCGACCATTCCATCACCGTACAGATGCTGTCCATCGAAGAGGCCAAAGAGTGCTACGACCTGTGGAAGGTGCCCGAGAACGCAACGTCCATCCGCATCATCAAGATTGGTAGTTTCGATGCTACCCCCTGTGCCGGAGAACACGTGAGCCGTACAAACGAGATCGGTCGCTTCCGCGTGAAAAGCTACGATATGCGAGAAGAGGGGATCGTCCGCATCCGGTTCACTGTGGATGATTGAGCATCTGTTCCGCAATCAATCCCATCGGGCTGTGTTGCCCCAGCGGTAAGCCGTTCTTTAGGACAACACGCTGCGAATGCCATCGAAGATGAACTTCCCACTGAAGAAGAGAAGCAATACGCCGCACACGGCAAAGACGCCCTTCTGGAAAACCCGGCCAAAGAAACGCCCCCCCTTGAACGACAGAGTCGAGAGGAGTTGCAACCAGACAAAGTCGCACGCCCAGTGAAGGAGAGCGAACAGGACAAAGCCCAACAGGCCAAGCCCGAGGGAACGGGTGACCAGCGTTGCCCCCACTGTCGCCCACCACACGAGAAAATAGGGGTTACCCGCACTAAGTGCAATTCCTGCTACGACAGGCGATCGAAGCGTTGTGGCGGCGTGAGCATCGGCTCGTGTGATGCCGCGAAACATTCCGATCGCCATCACCAACAGGAACAGCCCGCCGACGAGCGCGATACCCACTTTCACGCCATCCCGATTCAGCAGCACACCGAAGCCGTACAGAATGGCAACCATCAGTGGAAACTCGATGATCCCATGCCCGACCGCCAACCATGCTCCTGCATGGGGAGAGCCGCTCCCTTTTCCCACCGCCGCGGCCGTCATCGGACCGGGAGCCATAACACCCGATAACGAGATGAGCACGGCCTCCAAAAGAAAGGTTACTAGGGGCATACTCACGTCCTTCACAAGGGATTGGTGCTTGTAAAGTATGCCAAAGATGACCACCGGGTTCGAGAACGGCCTGGGAGAAGCTTTGGAAGCAACAACGCTGCAGCCTTGGGAAACGCCCGCCAAAGGCCTGCGGCGGGTTCTACTCGTCTTTGCTCTCAGAAGTGTCTTTGCTCTCAGAAGATGAGGATGTTTTCCCCTCGGAGGTGCTTGAACCGCTACGTTTTTTACGATAGTCCGTGGTGTGGAATCCGCTTCCCTTGTAAACCACACCAACACGGGGAACCAAACGATGTGTCGTCTGGCTTCCGCATTCGGGACACGAAACGGACAGCGTGTTTCCGTTCATGTGCAGCTTCTTGAAAACTGCCCCGCAATCATCACATTCGTAGCGATAGAACGGCATCTCTCACCTCTGTCTTCGGTTGTTGGCAGTTTAGCTATGAGACTGCTAACCAATTTTACCGTAGAAGGATCCTCCTGTCAAGGAGGAATGAGACCTTGTTTCCCAGCGCGTATCTGTGGTCACGCCTGCGGCTGCTCCGCGTCGCTGTCCTTTTCACTCATGCTTCGCCTCTCGCAAGAGACTATAGGAAGGGCGGCATTCCTCGTCAAGATCGCTTGATTCCACGCGTTCGATCTGCTACAGCAACAGTGAGCATCTCAAACTCACAAAAGAAGGAGGAGTGTCGCAATGGAATTCTACGACGCAATCAGGACGCGACGGCCGGTGCGGGCGTATCGGTCCGAGTCGATTCCGGCGGAGATACGAAACAGGATACTGGAGGCTGGCGATTGCTCCCTCGGGAGCAATCGCCAGCCGACGCGCTTTATCCTGGTTGAAGAGGAGCAGGGGCGAAAGCGGCTCGCACAGCTGTGTCGCCAGCAGTCCTTCATCGCCGAGGCGCCGATTGTCGTTGTCGCCTGTGGCCGCGAGATACCCTCCAACCGCGGCGGCTACATGGGCCGCTACTCAATGCTCGTCGATGCGGCGATTGCCGTAGATCACTTGACCCTCGCCGCACGGGTATGAGGAACTTGGCACGTGCTGGATCGGCGCCTTTGACAACACCGCGATCAAGGAGTTTCTGGGAGTGCCCGAAGACGCCCAAGTGGTGGCCCTGACTCCGCTTGGCTATCCGCAGGGCAATCCGTTCGAGGAGACCAAAGACCGCCTTCCCCTTGCCGAGTTGATCTGCAGGCAGCGGTGGAGCTTCTGAGAGCTACTGCACGGCGGATTGGAGCGCGCAGGGGCCGAGGGCGCACTTGCCACAGACGCTCACGGCTTGCAGATGCTGATAGCAGCGCTTCCTGTCGAGAGATCCGTCCGGGTCTAGGGCTTGGATTGGACAGCGCTCGATACATTCCCGGCAACTGCCGTCGTACCGGTAGAGACACCGTTCTTTGGTTTCAGTGGCTGCAATTGGCAGCGCGGCATCGATGACCAAGCTGCCAAACCGGCCGGCACAGCCAGCGTCGGTGATCACCATGTGATGCAGGCCGAAGCTTCCCAACCCTGCAATCACCGCCGCGCTTTTGTGAGACCAACTACCTATCAAGCTAACGGGATCGAGGTTGTGGCTTGGTGGTTCGGTCACCGCGCCAATTCCCCGCTTTGCCAGTGCCTCGATCAGGTGTGTGGTGATCTGGCCGATCAGTGTGTTGGTCTCGACGTACGCCGTCGCCCACTCGGAAGCGACGTTCTCCCAGTGCGTTGCGTTGGCATCGACGATCCAACGTTCGAACGGGAGAAAGAATGCGATCACTGTGCGGGCATCCGGCAATAGATCCTGGGGCAACCGATGTCCTGGCACCATGTCCCGCACGCCCTCGAAGCGCGGATCATCCGCGGAGGCAAAGCCGACAAGTGGCTCACGGTAGGCAGTGACGGTACCGGCCTCGGCCACCAGGCGACGGATGGCGCCAATTACAGAATTGCGTAATTCAACTGCGTGCATTTTCATATCGTCCCCGCTCCCTATTGTATCCATCTTCGCCGCTGAACCAGGCCGGCGCCACCAATGACCAGAAACATCGCTGCGATCTGAATGGGAAAGAGCCTTTCCCCCAGGGCGCCCCAGGCGATCAGCGCCGTGCCGAGGGGGGCGAGATTCAGCATCACGTTCGCCTCCACTGCAGCCAGACGCTGCAGCGAATGATTGAACAGAAGGTAGGCCACCACCGTGTTTACTACCGCGAGGCCGAGGATGATTCCCCAGGCGTGGAGAGGCATGTGAGGGATCCCTTCCAGCGCAGCGGCGAGAATGAGGAGCGCGCCACCTCCGATTCCCAATGGGATCGCCGTCAGGGTCACGTTCTCCACCGCTCGATCGCGGGCCACTTCCCGGCCAAGCACCGGAAACGCGGAGAAACTGACAACAGCGATACCGAGAACCCCTAGAGAAAAGGGGGTTCCCACCTCCAATCCCGGCGAAAGGAAGAGAAAACTTCCCCCGATAGACACCACCAGACCCAAGAGCTGAAGCAATCTTGGTCGTTCTCCAAGGTGTAGGAACCCCAACAGGAGAACGGGAATCGGCACCAGGCACAAGGCGAGCGAGCCGGTGGTGGCGGAGACCGTCTGCAGGGCAAGAAAGAGGCAGCCATTTGCTATCGTGTATTGAGTGAGTCCCATCAGGGTGAAACGCGCCCACTGCGCGCGGGTGGGAGGGAAGGCGTTCCGCCCACGTCGACACAGCCAAGGAAGAAGGAAGACAAAGGCAAGAAAGTAACGCAGTCCAGCCACGGTGAACGGGCCGGTGTAGGCGAGCGCCGCCTTCACCCCCACAAACGAGGAGGACCAGATGAGCGCACACAGAAGCGTCTCCCCGCTTGCAAAAAGGTGTCCCCGCAATGTCGTGCCGAGCTTCTCCCCACCCTGTGTCATGCAGGCAGATGATACCAGACCGGTGATTCTTTAGCTTTCGAAATCACTACCAAAACGCACAGAATCAAGCCTCATGCAACGCTCACAGCCGGTTCACACGGTCTCCACAATTGGGTCGTAGATTAGAGATACACGACAGCAAAAACGTGTACCTCCTTGCCAGACAAGCCGAGGAAGAGGCCCCACAAGGGGCCTCTTCCGTTGGCGCCAGCTTCCATCTCTGGAGAACCTTCTGGGAATTCGGTTGATGTTGTTGATCAGGATGGAAGGGCCGCTATACTCTCACCTGTAATCATTGGGGGTGTAGCTCTAATCGGGAGAGCGCCCGCCTTGCACGCGGGAGGCTGGCGGTTCGAATCCGCTCACCTCCATACGAACTGAAGGCTAACACGGTTCCATTTGTCGTTTCCGCCTGTTTCCTCAACGCGACCCGAGGGTTGTGAACGGAGAACTGCCCCAGCGGCGCGAGTTCTTGGTGAGCCTGCCCGAACCGTTGGCCGGGCATAGGATGAGTCGCACAAATCCCGATACGGATATAGCAAGAGAGGGAAAGAACAGGCCAATAGGCGTGTAGGGAAGCGGGCCAGAGTCACCCGCTGGTCGTGTGCGCCGCAGCACACTAGCCATGGCTATGCCGTGAAGAGGAACTCCTGAATGGATGATAAGAGATACATGCTCAGGCACATGCTCGGTGCCATTGCCTACCGATTGCAGAAGGCTCTTCGGGATGCCCCTTCTGGCTTCGCTGGTTTTCGTGCAGGGCCTGGCGTCCGCACACCGCATCAGCTTGTGCTACACATAACGAATGTCCTGGGGTACGCTCGAACGTTCCTTGTCGGTGGCGAGTGGCATCCCGAGATGTGCGAGGACTTCCAGTCGGAAGTGGAAAGGGTTCACGAGATTCTTGGCAGTCTCAAGCGCCACATTGAGGACGATACACCCTTGAGGAATTTGACCCCTGAACGAATGCTCCAAGGGCAGCTCTCCGATGCAATGTCTCATGTTGGTCAGCTGGCTATGCTGCGAAGGCTTTTCGGGTCTGCTGTTCCACCAGAGAACTTCATTATGGCCGACATCGACGGTGAAAACGTGGGACCTGATCAAGCATTTCCGGTCAGTCCTGACGAAAAATGGTACGATGCTGAAGGCAACCTCGAGGTCAAATGAGGTTGTCTTGCCCCCCTCCGGGGAGATCTTCCAGCAGACTCGAAGATAAGACAGGTCTGATGAATCCGGTTGGAAAAGTACTCTACGCACGCACTATGCCGACGTGACCGAGGCCCCTTCGATCTCGTGTCCCCATTGCCTTCACGTGCAACCGGTGTGCTAAGGGCTGTGCGGCGTTGACTTAAAAAAACGTACCAATTACAATCCCACGTGAGGTGTTGCCTATGCCAAACCAGGTTAGGCAGGAAATGCTCGATCACATGGATCGAAGCATTGATGTGCTGAAGGGCAATCTGAACAAGGTACAGACCGGTCGCGCCAGTCCGGCGATGATCGAGGACGTAACGGTCGATTACTACGGAACCGCGACACCTCTTAAACAACTGGCGAGCATTGTCGCCCCGGACCCGGATCTTCTCGCCGTCCAACCCTACGACAAGACGCAGATGGCCGCGTTCGAGAAGGCGATCCTTGCCGCCGATCTGGGACTCAACCCCGTGAATGATGGCAAGATCATTCGGATCAAGATCCCCAAGCTGTCCGAGGAGCGTCGCCAGGAACTCATACGAATCATCAAGGCGAAGGGCGAGGAAGCAAAAGTTGCCTTGCGCAACATTCGTCGGGATGCAAACGAGAAGCTGGAAAAGATGAAGGACGGCGGAGAGATCTCGGAAGACGAATACCACCGGCACCGGGAGTTAAACGACGAGACGATCCACGAATACACGAAGAAGGTGGACGACCTGGTCGAGGGCAAGAGCAAGCAACTGCGTACGATCTAACTGCATGAGCCATCCTACTACACAAAGATGAGAAACCTGTTAACTTGTGAGTTCGTCCGGCTGTTTCGTCTGCGCAATCTCCTCGTGCTCGGTATAGTGGGCGCCTCAATCCTGACTGCTATTGGCCGGCCTACGGCTGCTGTTGGGCTTGTAATCGGAATAGCCCTTTTCGTTCTGAAATCGTTCTTTCTTTATGAAGCCGGCCGTGCCCTGATCAAGAGAGATTCCAAAGGCATAGGAAGGGCGATCGCCGCCCTTTCAAGTTTTGGGAGGGTCGTCTTTCTGGCAGTTGCACTGGCCGTTGCGGCAAAAATGGGGCCTTCGGCGTTGTTCTCCACTTGTGGAGGTCTTATTCTGGGACAAACGAACTTGCATTTAGCCTACATCGTAAGAGGGAAACCGACGCAATGCTCGAACACTTAGGCGAGAAGCTCATTGTTAACATCTCGATCGGTAGCTTTTCGATCCGCTTCGACATCGTGGCAATAATCATGAGCTGGGTGGTGATCCTTCTTCTCGTGGTGCTTGCTCTCTTCTTGCGGCGAGGGCTCAGGCAACGGATCGAAGAAACGCCGAGCCGCGTTCAAGCCGCACTCGATGCGTTGATGGACACCCTGAAAGGCCAGTTGACCTCGAATTTCGCGTCGGAAAGGCTCTCACGCGAGCTGTTTTGTTTTATCTCCACGCTGTTCCTGTTCGTCCTGTTCTGCAACTGGCTCTCAGTGATTCCGTACTTCCAATCCCCCACTCAGGATCTAAACGTAACGCTGAGCCTTGCTGTGCTTGTCTGTGCCGTGTCCCAAGTATTCGCCGTCCGATTGAAAGGCGGGAGGAAGTACCTGAAGGGCTTTCTGGAACCCTACGCGTTCATGCTGCCACTCAATATCGTGGGGGAGATCTCCAAGCCGCTCTCGCACGCGTTCCGTCTTTTCGGAAACATCTTCGGCGGAGCGATTCTGATTACGGTGATCTCGGCCAAACTCATCCCCCTACTGGTGCCGGCAGGACTGAACGCGTTCTTCGGGTTGTTCTTTGGTGCAATACAGGCGTTTGTGTTCGCAATACTTGCCGTTGCCTACATCAATGCAGCGGTTGAAAGCTAAAGGAGGTGTGATGTTACAAGAGGCACAAAGCGGGATCTCGATTGCTGGTGCAGACATCGCCACCGCGGCCAAGTATCTTGCGGCCGGCTTTGTCATGGGAATCGGGGCGATCGGTTCGGCACTCGGTGAAGGCCTTGTCGCAGCGCATGCCCTGGACGGAATGGCACGTCAACCGGAGATGGAGGGAGCGCTGATGCGAACGATGATCATTGGGCAAGCAATCACCGAGACTACGGGTATTTACTCATTGATCGTCGCGATCGTTTTGCTGTTCATCATGTAGGAGGGGTCGTGAATCTCGAATGGGGAAAGGTCGTCAAGAGCCTCAACTGGACCTTCGTCTTCAACCTGATCAACTTCGCCATTCTTCTCTATCTGCTCAAGCGGATTCTGTTCAAGCCAGCGCTGGCGTACCTCGACAAACGTCGTGAACGGATCGCGGCGCAGATGGAGGCCGCGCGCGTCAGTGAGGAGAAAGCAGCACAGCTCGCTGCGCAAAGGCAGGAGTCCCTCAAGGCCACCTTCGAGCAGAATCGTCGCACCGTGGAGGAAGCAAAGCTGCGAGCCGAAGAGATTATTGCCTCAGCAAAGGAGGACGCCAAGCGGGAGGCCAATCGGATCCTCGCTGAAGCGCGAAGACAAATCGAGCAAGAGCACGCTCAGAAGGAACAGGAACTGCGCAGAGCCTACGCGGAGATCGCGGTACTAGGGGCCTCGCGTGTTCTCGATCGAGAGGTGAAGCTGGAGGACCATCGCAAACTTCTTGACGAACTGATCGCAGAGATCGACGAAGAGGTACTGAAGGTCACACCGTGAAATCGCGTGAGATCGCCCATAGATATGCTGAGGCCCTCTATCGCCTTGCAAGCGAGCAAGGGAAGGTAGATCAGATCGATTCGGAGTACGAGCAACTCCTCGCCGATACCACAGAGGTTCCCGAGGTCAACCTCTTTTTGGCCCACCCTCTGGTATCAAGGCAGAAGAAGAACCGGTTGATCGAGCAAGCGTTTCCACAACTCTCCGTTTATCTGCGCAACCTCATGCACCTTCTCATCCGCAACGGCCGGGAGGACTATCTCGGGCTGATCTTCGAGGAATTCCTATCGTTGCGGGCGGAGGAGGAAGGAGTCATCCGGGTGCAAGTGGCCACGGCCCAGGAGTTTTCTTCCGACGATCGCAGCCGGTTAACCGATCGTTTGACGGAGGCCCTCGGCCGACGTGTCAAACTGGAAGAGCGGCTCGACCCGGGTCTCCTTGGAGGAGTGAGGCTGGAAGTGGACGGCAGAGTGATCGATGGGACGTTGCGGGCCAAGCTCGAAGGCCTGTTGGCCGTGCTTGAGGGATAGGAGGGAGGAAAGTGGCAACAGCACGCAAGGATGAGATTAGCGCCATCCTCAAGGAACAAATAAAGGGGTTCGAGTACGACCTCGAGATGGAAGAGGTCGGGGTCGTCGTTGAAGTGGGAGACGGAATCGTCCGCGTGTACGGGTTACAGGGGGCGATGGCGGCTGAGATTGTGGAGTTCCCACACGACGTTTATGGGCTCGTTCTCAATTTGGAAGAAGAAAGCGTCGGCGTTGCCCTGTTCGGAAAGAGCGAGTATGTCCAGGAAGGAGATGAAGTACGCCGCACCGGCCGCCTGTTGGAGACGATGGTCGGTGAGGATCTCCTCGGCCGCGTGGTCGACGCTCTCGGACGACCCAGAGACGGAAAAGGCAACCTCGGCTCCTCTGAGACACGCAAGGCGGAGATCAAGGCCCCCGGCGTGGTTATGCGCCAGCCGGTGAATACGCCGCTCCAAACCGGCCTGAAGGCAATCGATGCCCTCACTCCAATCGGACGCGGCCAGCGCGAGTTGATCATCGGCGACCGTCGTACCGGAAAGACAGCCATTGCGCTCGACGCGATCATCAACCAAAAAGAGACAGACGTTACCTGCGTCTATGTGGCCATTGGCCAGAAGACCTCCACCATCGCACGTGTAGTAAACACGCTTGAACGCCACGGTGCGATGGAATACACTACAGTCGTCGCCGCTGAAGCGAACGATCCCACCCCAATGCAGTATCTCGCACCGTACACCGGTTGCGCCATGGCCGAATACTTCACGTACAAGGGTCAAGACACATTCGTCGTTTACGATGACCTGTCCAAACACGCTGTTGCATACCGAGAGATGTCACTGCTGCTTCGCCGTCCGCCCGGCCGAGAGGCCTACCCCGGAGATATTTTCTATACCCACTCACGTCTATTGGAGCGTGCCGTTCGGCTGTCTGACCAACACGGTGGCGGGTCGCTCACCGCGTTTCCGATCATCGAGACCAAGGCCGGGGACATTACTTCATACATTCCGACGAACGTAATCTCCATCACAGACGGCCAGATCTACCTCGAGACCGATCTGTTCAACCAAGGGTTCCGCCCGGCGATCAACGTCGGCATTTCCGTCTCTCGCGTCGGAGGCGACGCGCAGATCAAAGCGATGTCGCAGATCGCCGGCCAGCTGAGGCTGGAGCTCTCCCAATACCGAGAGTTGGAGGCGTTTGCCGAGTTTTCCGCCGATCTGGACGAGGAATCGAAGGCTCAGCTCGCCCGTGGAGACCGGATGATGGAGGTCCTGAAGCAGGAGCAGTACGAGCCGATGCCGGTCGAAGAGCAAGTGGTCGCGCTGTACGCAGGTGTGGAGAACCACCTCGCGGAGGTGGAAGTGGCAGAGGTGCGCCGCTTCATCGAGGAGTGGATTCGCTTTCTTCACTCCGAGCATGAGCAGATCTTCAACGAACTGCGCAAGAAGAAAGAGTTCACCGATGCAATACGGACCAAACTGGAAAAGGCCGTTGGGGAGTTCAAGGAGCGTTTCGGAGGATAGATGGCAATCGGGGTCCGCGCAATCAAGGGGCGAATCGGAAACATCGAGAACGTCCGGCAGATCACCAAGGCGATGAACGCGATTGCCATGACCAAGGTAACGCGAATGAAGCGCCGCCTCACCGTGGGACGTCCGTATCAGGAGGCGCTGGAGTCATTTCTCGCCACTCTCCTTGTACAGTTGCCTGAAACCGCAGAACCCCATCCACTGACTGTCGCCAACGGATCCCCCCATGTGGGGATTCTGGTCCTGAACTCCGACCGCGGGCTGTGCGGCCGTTTTAAAGGAGATCTCAACAGGAAGGGCTATAATCTCCTATCAGAGGCGGATAAGGAGGGAAAGGTCATTGCCGGCGGCGAAAAGGCGCGAACGTACTTCGCGCGCCAACAAGTCGAGCTACTGAAAAGCTACGTTCGCGTCTACGAGGATCCGACACCGACCTTCGCTGGAGAAATGGCGTCCGATCTCATCTCCCTTTTCTTGGAAGGAACGGTCGGCCGGGTTGTGTTGGTGTATATGCGATTTTTCTCCGACCTGGCCCAGCGGGTGATCGTCGAGGAACTCTTGCCGATCAGAATAGAGCCCACAGGGACGGAGACACTGATCGAGCCCGACGCCGTGCAACTGCTCGATTTCGCCCTTTCCATGGTTGTAGAGGGCAAGCTGTTCTCTGCTCTGCTGGAGACCAAAACGAGCGAGCATGCGGTCCGCCGCCAGGCGATGAAGAATGCCACCGACAACGCTGAGGATCTATTAAAAACCCTCACTCGCTCGTACAACAAGGCGCGTCAACAGTCGATCACACGCGAGATCGCGGACATCGTGGGCGGAGCGGAGGCACTCCAAGAACACGGATGAACCCATCGTAAAGAAACTCAAGGAGCAACAAGATGGAAGACAAAAACGAAATTGGGAGGATCACTGAGATCAGAGGGCCGGTGATCGACGCCCGTTTTAAACGTGGGAAACTGCCGCGGGTGAACGATGCCCTGCGCATTGAACGACAAGACGACAAGGACCTCGTTCTGGAAGTGGCTCAGCACCTGGGAGACGACGTGGTACGCGCGATCGCTTTGGATTCGACCGACGGCATAGCGCGGGGAACCGAGGTGATCAACACAGGCGGTCCGATTACCGTACCGGTGGGGCCAGAGACACTGGGGCGAATGGTCAATCTCACCGGAGAGCCGATCGACGAGCTCCCCCCGATCGAGTCGGAAAAGCACTACTCGATTCACCGTCGTGCCCCCGCGATCATCGACCAAGAGACCGAGACCGAAATCTTTGAAACCGGGATCAAGGTGATCGACCTCACCGCACCGTTCCCCAAAGGAGGAAAAATCGGACTGTTCGGCGGCGCAGGGGTAGGAAAGACCGTCCTGATCATGGAGCTGATTCGTTCCATCGCCTACGAACACTCCGGTTACTCCGTCTTTGCCGGGGTGGGAGAGCGAACCCGCGAGGGAAACGACCTGTACTTGGAGATGAAGCACGCCGGTGTGTTGAAGAACACGGCCCTTGTCTACGGCCAGATGAACGAGCCGCCCGGTGCGCGTTTCCGTGTAGGACTCACCGGGGTCACCGTGGCCGAGTACTTCCGCGATGAGGAGGGAAAAGACGTGTTGTTGTTCATCGACAACATCTTTCGTTTTGCCCAAGCAGGAAGCGAGGTCTCGGCTCTGCTTGGACGAATGCCCTCCGAAGTTGGATATCAGCCGACCCTGGCCACGGAGATGGGAGAGCTACAGGAACGGATCACCTCGACAAAGAAGGGCTCGATCACCTCAGTGCAGGCGATCTATGTTCCTGCAGACGACCTGACCGATCCGGCTCCGGCGACCGTCTTCTCGCACCTCGATGCGGCGATCACGCTGTCGCGCGAGATCGTGGAGAAGGGGATTTATCCGGCAGTAGATCCACTGCAGTCCAACTCCACGATGCTTGACCCACACGCCATCTCCGGTGAGCACTACCGCGTGGCTCGGCGCACACTGGAGATCCTACAGCGTTACGAGGATCTACGCGACATCATCGCCATCATGGGAATGGACGAACTGTCCGAGGAAGACAAGCTGACCGTGCGGCGAGCACGCAAAGTGCAGCGATTCATGAGCCAACCGTTCCACGTGGCCGAGCACTTCACCAATCGTGCAGGAGCGTACGTCAAGCTGGAAGATACGATCAAGGGATTCTCCATGATCGTGAACGGCGAATTGGACGAAATCCCGGAACAGGCGTTCTACATGGTCGGCTCAATCGATGAGGTCCTTGACCAAGCGCAAAAGGCCGAAGTTGTGCATAGCTCGGAGGATGAATCCGTTTCGACTGCTTCCTGAACCCCTGAAGCGCCGGATGTTCCGCTACACGCCGGCGGGATTTTCCGACGTGTCTTCCTGCGCGGCGTTCTACGACGTACGCCACACCGTGTTCGCCGAAGACGACATGATGATTCTCGAGTATTCGGGGCCCCAGGTACAACGCCGCCTATTCGACCGGGCAACCACCCTTTTTCCCCCACAGGGGAGAATCCTCGATCTCGGATGCGGCCTCGGCCACCTACTGGCTTACCTCGATGAAAACGGACTCCCCTATGAAGACTATCGCGGGATTGACGTGAGCGAGCGGATGGTGGAGAAGGCAAAGGATCGGCTTGGGGAGCATTTCGAGCTACGCGATATTCTGAACGATCCCGTTGACCCGGGTAGCTTTGACACCGGCTACCTGTTGAGCGTTCTGGGTTATCCAATCGGGAAAAACCCGATGAAGACAATGATGGAGATCATTACGAGGTGTTTCAACGCCTGCCGGGTAGGAATCGTCTTCTCTCATTTGGCCGCCGACCGGAAGAAAGGCCTGAAGTTCACCACGGTTCCGCAGGAGCTCGCCTCACGGTGCGAAGCGGAGCTTGGAGCCCGCGCCCGGCTAGACGATGATGGCGTCGACTTCACCTACCTCCTCGCCCTGTGGCACTGAGTCTTTGATCCTTCGTTCCAAACGGAACCTCCCAGAGACAACACACAATCAGTCTATCCATGTTCGGGTAATACGCTTCGATTGACGGCCGTCGGAGAACTCCCTATAATCCTTGTTGACTCGGCGGCGTAGCCAAGCGGAAAGGCAAGGGACTGCAAATCCCTGATTCAGCGGTTCGAATCCGCTCGCCGCCTCCAGAATCATCGGGTGGTTAGCTCAGCTGGGAGAGCGCATGCTTGACGTGCATGAGGCCAGAGGTTCGAGTCCTCTACCACCCACTACCTTTCTAGCCTTCGCTTTGTCCACCCGGGGCAAGCTTGAAGCAAGCTCCCCGGCAGCAGAGATATCACTGCCTGGTTCGCACAACCCATTGTTGCCACTGAGCAACGCAAAAAGGCAAACCCAGCGCTCTTTCGCGTCCGCTCTTTCACTAGGTGCTCCGATGGCGCAATCGCAACTTTCTCTTCCGCCCTTCCCGATCACGCAATTTAACCTGAAAGATTTTTGCATTTCTTCAAGGTGGGGATCCATACATCACAAGCTCAAGGCAGTAGTGGAAAAGACGATCTATGATCTCTTTTTCCATACTTTTTCCATGAGATTTTCAGCTTCCTGGCATGGAACAGGCTGGATATCATGCTATGCTATGAAACTGGCTCAATTCAGTGTGAATCACTTGAGAAGACGGGAAAGAAGTTTCTTGATGAAGAAGGGGGGTGAAGTTCCATGGCGAAGAAGGAGATCCTCGACAAACTCTCCATCTACATCCCGCAAAAGAAGATGGAAGAGCGGCCTGTAGAGCGGTTAATCAAGCTCTCCGAGAAGCGCGATCGTTCGATCAATTACTTGGTCGTCGACGCCATTCTACAGTACCTCAAGCGGGAAGAAGGCAAGGGCTAGAGCATCCCGCCTATGTGAGCTTACGCCGAAGTAAGATCGAACGTGGTGCCCAACAGATGAAAATCTGTGGGCGCCACTGTTTTGTAAGCGGTGCTCTAGCCCAATGCGAAGAGATGAGTCCCCCCTGCAGCGTTCACTCTCTTATTCCGATGATGTGAGCGGAGAGGCGCACAGCATCAGCCTTTGTCACCTCGCCGTTTCCGTCCACATCGGCCTGAGCAGCCTGATCCTGCGACAGTGTAATCAGCCCTAGAGCGGCTTGCAGCACGATGCGTACGTCAAGCACATCCAGTACTCCGCTCCCATCAACATCCCCTGGACCGAGGGACACGTGTACATCCTTGAAGATTGAACCTGTTAGCCCATCGCTGTCACTCACATCGAGAGTTGTCCGGTACGTTCCAGGAAGCTCGTACCAGTGTGTCGGGTTTGTCTCAATTGAGGTGTCACCATCGCCAAAGGACCACAGCCGCGCGATGACGGTTCCATCAGTATCACTCGATTGATCGGAGAACTGAACTGCATCCCATGACGTTGGCTGTTCGGGAATGAAGGTGAAATCCGCCGTGGGCGAATTGGTCGCAGAGTTTCGAGCCTTGGGTGTTCCACCTATTGGATTCGAAGCAGCATCGATACCGTTTCTGGCAATGGCAGAGTTATTCGTCCTCCAGTTCGCCGACTCGTTTCCAGAAACAGCAGGATTCGCCCGTTCCATTGTCTTCCTCTGCGCTGCATCGCCAGCAAACCAGTTCTTCGTGAGATGGTTGCCTGTATCGATCACAATCCCCGCACAATCGGCAGCGTCGTAGAGGACGATCTGCCCTGGGAATTCGTTGGCCATGCTTATAGTCGAATCCCAGATATCTACTATGTTTGTTCCATCGGAACCTCTCACGTCGTCCTCATGATTTGCGTAAATCAGAAATCCATGAGGGGGAATGACTGTACTAGAAGAGCCATCAGCAGCAGAGAAATTAAGACATGTGCCCGTATCCGCTCCAAAAATGGACCAATTGCTAATATCTATAGGGGAATCGGTGTTGTTATAGAACTCAATCCATTCATCGGAAGAGTTTGCCACCGTTCCCATCCAGGCAATCTCGTTTATCACCACATCACCTGGACAGACCGCCAAGGATTGAACAGCAAAACTCAGGCAAACCCCCACAGCAATTAATCCAGCTGTTCTTCCCCAGTTTGATGAGCTCTTCTGCGGGTTGTGTGCCGCCGTCCAACCATTCAAACAACAATAATACACACGTTTCAAGCTCCTGTCAGATTTTTGAATGAAAAAAATGCTCATATCTTTACTATAGCGCATCCGACATTAGAAGACAAGCTTCAGGTTTCCCGGAGAGTCCCCTGTCAGCAGACTCCCGCCAGGCTTCCACTGAAACGCGGTAACTTCTCAACGCATTGGGTATACTCACCCTGCTGATTGCCAGCGACTGTGGAGGGCAAGGACAGTATGCAGAACCCATTTATTGAAGACGGGATGACCAAAAGAAAGAGAGAACGGGAATGACCAACGCAGTGGGAATCCGTCGGGAGGACATGCGCCAATGGGAGCGACGCGTCCCGTTGATTCCGCAGGACGCATGTAAACTCGCCCAGAACCACGCCATCGAGATTGTCATCCAATCTTCCCCAAAGCGGGTGTTTCGCGATGAGGAGTACCGCGACGCCGGCATTACAGTGTCAAACAATCTATCAAGCTGCTCCGTCATCGTTGGCATTAAGGAAATCCCCACCGAAGCGTTTGAGAAAGGCAAGACTTACGTCTTCTTCTCCCACACGATCAAGGGACAGTCCTACAACATGCCGATGCTGAGACGAATGCTTGAACTGGGGTGCACCCTGATCGACTACGAGAAGGTAACCGACGACAACGGTCGCCGCCTGATCTTCTTCGGGAATTACGCCGGCCTAGCCGGTATGATAGAAACGCTGTGGGCGCTGGGTCGACGTCTTTCCTGGGAGGGAATTCGCACACCGCTTGATGCTATCGATCGCGCCTTGAGTTATGCCAACCTTGCAGAAGCAAAAGATGCGATCCGCCAGGTCGGGAAGAGAATCTCTGAGGGTGGACTCCCTGAGCCGATCGTTCCGCTCGTCGTTGGCTTCGCCGGTTACGGCAACGTCTCCCGCGGCGCCCAGGAGATCCTCGACCTCTTGCCGGTACGCGAGATTGCTGCCGAGAATCTTCCCGCTCTAACGAAGGCAGAGATCCCGTCAAAACACGCAGTCTACAAGGTCGTATTCAAGGAAGAGAACATGGCTGAGCCAATCGCTTCCGGCCGGCCGTTCGACCTGCAGGAGTACTACGACCACCCCGAACGATACCGGGGCATCTTCGAACGCCACATCCCATACTTGGATGTCCTTGTGAACTCCATCTACTGGGAACCCGCCTACCCGCGCCTGCTGACCAAGCAGCTCATCAAGAAGATGGTTCAGGAAGACCGGCTTCACCTACGAGTCATCGGGGACATCAGCTGTGATGTGGAAGGGGCAATCGAATGCACGATCAAAGCAACGGAACCGGATAACCCGGTATATGTTTACGATCCAATCTCCGATCGTGCGATCGATGGGATAGAGGGAAACGGGCCGGTGGTCATGGCAGTGGAGATCCTCCCAAGCGAACTACCACGGGAGGCGTCCGCATATTTCAGCGGGATACTGAAAGACTACGTGCCTGCGATCGCCCGGGCTGACTTTTCCCGCGACCTTGAGTCATGCGGGCTACCCGCTCCGATCGGACGCGCCGTGATCGCCTACCGTGGTGAGTTGACCCCCGACTACCGCTACATTGAGAAATTTCTCCAGGCCAACGACGCCAGTAATACGGCTTGAGAAAGGGAAAGGAGAATCGAACGTGAAAGAAGTTCTGGTCCTCGGTGCCGGTCTTGTTGCCGCGCCGTTAGTTCGCTACTTGCTCGAGCAAGAAGGGTTCGCGGTGAAGGTGGCAAGCCGGACGCTTGAGAAGGCACATACCCTGGTGGGAGATGCAAACAACGGTTCTGCAGAGCGACTCAACGTCAATGACACCGCCGCTTTGGAGAAGCTCATCCACGAAGCGGACCTGGCAATCAGTCTCCTGCCCTACGTTTACCATCCCCTCGTAGCACAATTGTGCGTGAAACATCGACGGCTGATGGTCACCACGTCGTACGTGAAAGACGAGATGAGGGCCCTCGACGCCGCGGCGAAGAATGCGGGAGTCATCCTGCTAAACGAGATCGGCGTGGACCCAGGACTCGACCACATGTCGGCGATGCAGGTCATCGATCGGATCAAGGCGAACAGTGGAAAACTCGTTGAGTTCTCCTCCTACTGCGGCGGACTACCTGCACCGGAGGCACACGACAATCCGCTTGGCTACAAGTTCTCCTGGAGCCCGCGCGGAGTCATTCTCGCCGGCAAGAACCCGGCCCGCTATCTCAAAGACGGCGGGGTCATCGACATCCCCGGCGAGGAGCTGTTCGCCCACCATTGGCCGGTGGAAATCGTGGGGTTCGGTACGCTCGAAGGCTATCCCAACCGGGATTCCCTGCCCTACATAGAGACCTACGAGATCCCGGATGTGAGGGGCATGTTCCGCGGGACGTTGCGCTATCCGGGGTGGTGCGAGACGCTGAAGGCAATCGCCGAGCTTGGACTGCTCGACGAGCACGCGCGTGACGATCTTTCCGGTCTCACCTTCCGCGATTTCACTACCCGACTGATTGGAGGGGCCGGCCAGGATCTCAAGGCCGATCTTACGGCCTTTTTCAAGATCGATGCAGACTCGAAGGTCGTCTCCGATCTGGAGTGGCTCGGGTTTCTGGGCAGCGATCCTCTCCCGGAAGGAACCCACAGTCCCCTCGATGTCCTCGCTGCTCGGATGCTGGAGAAGATGCGCTACGCGCCCGGAGAACAAGACATGCTCATCATGCAGCATGAGTTTGTCACCCGGTATTCCGGCCGCGCAGAGAAGACGACCAGCACACTGATCGACTACGGTATCCCAGATGGAGATTCTTCCATGTCCCGCCTGGTGGGGCTTCCTGCGGCGATCGCGACCAAGCTGATCCTACAGGGAAAGATTGACCTGGTCGGTGTACAGGTCCCCGTTGTCCCAGAAATCTATGAGCCGGTCCTCGAGGAATTATCGCAAATGGGGGTCTCATTCACCGAGAAGACCGAGGAGATCTCGATTTGATCTCGGCTTTCATCTGGGCAGAAGAAATGCACGGAATAGCGAGTGGACCTTGATATCTAGTGTGACGACCCACAGTACCGTAGCCTGACTCGATGGGCGCCCTATTCTTGATGCAGTGGAAAGCGCACACAGGCCTCTCAGACCACCCCGGTATGGCCGCTAACAGGAGCCTGGAACATATCCTCTCCCCGGGTGTAAGAAGAAAGAGATTGACGCTCGTGTACCGCAGAGAAGAGACTCCGTTCAAGCCAGCAGTGGCGGAGAGTGCTCTCAGATTCGGCGAGTCGAATCTCTACGCGTGGGGAGAACGGCAAATAGGAGGTATTGGACATGCACAAAGCAACACTTCTTGCAGTGGTGATCGTGGGGGCAATGGGGGTTCTTGTTGCCGCGCAGTGTGGCTACGAGCAGCAGACACCGATTGAGAGGCCATCCTGCTACACAGCGTTTTGGGCGAGCGAGCTGGTGCGCTTCAGGCTCGTTGTCCCGGGCGACTATTTCTTTTGCTGCCCGGACTGCGAAGCCCCGTTAGTGACCGGCTGGAGGGTGGAAACCGCGGCCGGAGCAATCGTCTATCAGGAGACGTTTGCGGAAGTTCCAAGGGGGCACTGGTACATCATCTGCTGGAACCAGAGGGACACGTGGGGAAACGCTGTCTCTTCGGGCTTTTACAGACTCGTGGTTGAGACAACCTCAGCCGATGAGTTTGAAAGCTACATCCAGATCGTTCCTTCACCCTGCTGCTGGAGTTTCTGCGAATGCCGCCTGCGCCTTCCTTCATATCCGTGCGGAATCGCAATCGGGCGGCCGTACATCAAAGTTTTTCAGACCGAAGAGCGCTTTAGTCTTCGTTGCTCCGTTTCACTCTGGGCGCACTTTGAGCTTGACTGCTGCCCGTAAAACGGGGGCCCGAAAAAGAGCTTCTGTACCCACAGACAAGCTAAGCCAAGACAGCGCATGGAGGAGGCCACACCTTATCGAAACAGCACCCGACACTTCACCCTCTCTCAACAACATCACTCATCGGGGCTGGGTTTTCGGCGGGACTGCTTTTGCAGGGCGCGGCGCTTCTTGTACTCCAAGATCCGTCGACGGACCCCTCGGGGAACGGTGGTGGGAACACGAGCGCGAGGAGAACCTGAGAATCTCTCCAGCTTCTCCTTCAAGCGGGCCAGCGCGATCTGCTTGTTGCGACGCTGACTTCGCTCATCCTGGCAGGTCGCTACGATTCCCGTGGGGCGGTGGCGAATCCTCACCGCCGTTTCCCGTCTGTTGACATTCTGGCCACCCGGCCCACTGGCACGAAATGTCTCAACGTCGCACTGCGCAAGAAGCGCTTTGTCAGTCTGCGGCAACTGATGGTCTGTCATAGACAATCCCTGGGCATTCTTCCACTGACAATCGACGCCACCACTAGAACGGCATACTGATCCATCAGACGAGATTGGACTTGTCCGCATCAAGCGACGGAAAAACTCTGAGTGCTTTTAGGCGCGTACGAAAACCGTCGCTAATTCGATCAAGGCTTCCTTCTCCACTTCTTCGGCCAGTAGAAACCAGTAGACGCCATCCCTTTCCCAGCCGAGCTCCATCATCGATCGTGTGGACGTCTCGGGCAATTGCTCCTGAACCAGGGCGCCCCGGTCCAGGAATCTCGCCGCGACGTCGTCGAGCGAGGTTGACTCTCCCTTCTCCGAGAGCATCGCTCGGCGACGGCTCATGTTGCGGGACAGGTAGTTGCCAACGCGCACCGTGAGCGTTTCCCCCAGCCGCTCGTCGTCCTGCCCATCCTGTGCCGGCACAAGCGTGAGTGTGGCGTAGCCGCGATCTTTGTCTTCGTTGAGGACAGCGGTCACGCGATCGCCATGTAGTGTGTAGCCTCCGCACTCCTCAAAGACCGTCAACGGCACCGAGAACGGGAGCACGTCTCCCAAAGCGTCCTTTGACACCGGCTCTTCCCGGAACACGCGAGCATCGCTGGGTGGTGCAAACGAAAATCTGTCCTCATCGACCTTATCCAGGACTACATCCGAATACTCAACTGCAATGAGGGTAGACGGGCCGACCAGCAGTGACAGAGCGGAGGAGCTGATCGGCTCATAACTGATCTTCAAAGGGAAGGCCGTTTGCTCGTCGAGCGTCAACGTTGCCTTCTTCATAGGGAAAATCTCTTCCTTGAGCAGGAACGACCGATGCTGTGTTTTCGGCTTCAGGCCCAGACGGTGCGCGGATCGTCCCGCGATCGTCTCCTCCCCCTCATCGCGCAGCAGGAAATCACGCGTGAGATCCCGCAAAAAACCGATTTCGGCCAGGGAGTTCGTCCAGGGCAGCGGCGAGTAGAGAGTTCGTCCGAGCTGATAGAGGGCAACATCGTTCTTGGCCTCGTAGAGCCACGTTCCTTGCCCATCGTAGATGAGCTGCATTCCAACAAGCTCGTCGGCGACGAAATCCACCGCGCCCGTGAACCGTTCCTCAAACTCACTGACCGGGTTCTGATAGGATCGGTACTCAACGGTAATCTTGTCGGGCTTTTTGAAGCGTATGCGTGCCTCTGCGTGGATGGGTCCAGCACTGATCTTCTGGGTCGCTTCGAAGCTCCCAAGTGCGTCGTAGGCCGACATGGCCTGCCGAGCAAGCTCCCTCACCGTTTGTCCCATTCCCACTCACCTCGTAAAGAATGCGTGTTGTGGAAGTAGCTTCGGGAAGTATACTTGAGTCCGCAACCGCCGTCATCTTCCGAAGTCGTCCCGCCTACTGGTGCGCATGTATAAGACCGTTTACGGATACTCGAGCGGTTTCCTACGGACAACCAGAGTCACATCGCCATAAGAAGGGGAAGCAACACGCTGTCTCTTCGGCCACGAACTCCAAACTCACCTTGCAGCAGCATTCGGCAAGGGTTGGGGTCTCGTTGCACGTGCAGCTGCCCAAACATTGACCAGGGTTCCAACACCAGCCCCGACAACGTTCAGTGATCCTAATACATCGGGAGATCGTTCCCAGGGTGGTTTCCACCGCAATCTGGTAATATCCGGCCGAAACCTGCAAACCCGAGGAATCGACTTGCGACCAACTCCCCAGCCAACTCGATGCAGGAACCGGCACGTCATGTGCGACAGAATAGATCCACACTCCGCAGGCATCGGTGACATGCCACGCCAGGACCTCCGCAGAACAGACGGGTTTGCAACTACCACAAAACCACCAGCAGATGTCGCGCTCCGCAATTTCGAACCGGACTGTTTCTCCTAAATCATATTGCACCCTGGATATGCTTGATGCGGGGATTGCCATCACCACAAACACGGGAAGGAATATCAGCGCAACCAAGCAAGCGCATCGCCACAATGATCGCCGTTTCACATTCTCAACCTCCACATGCAATACCCACAGTATCACAACCAGCGCGGAATGTCGGTTATCCAAATCACTGTGCTTGCCCACATACACTAAGGACAGGGCGCAGCCCAGAGACGATGGGGCTATAGTAGCAGTGCGACACAAACGAATGTTTTAAAAAGCAGGCCCTGGAGTTGGTCAGGGCTCGACATCGAGGAAGCGCCGCACGATTTCTGCGGCGATTCCGTCGTCTCGGGGTGTCTGCGAAAGCGCCGGGCAAACGAGGGGAGCCATCTGCGGAGCGCGTGCCAGCATTCCCTCCATGAGCCACCGAGCATTCTCTGGCGGAATCTCCGGGTGTCCCTGGATACCCCAAATCGGCCGGTCGGCGTAGCGCACCACTTGGACCGCGCATCCGACGCTACGGGCAAGGACCTTCCACGGTGGCGGCGGATTCCTTACCTCATCGAAGTGAGAGACAAACATGTGCAAGGGGCTTCCTAGTTCATTCAGCAATTCATCCTCTTCGACCACCTCTACGTCGATCCAGCCAATCTCCGGAGTAGGCGACACCGCCGTATACTGGGAGCCGGACCTCGCCCAGACGAGCATCTGGTGCCCGAAGCAGCTGCCGAGAATTGCTTTGCCCAGCTCAAATGCGTGGCGAACGGCTTGCGCTTCAACCTCGAACCAGGGCTGAGGTTGATTGATCGAGGCCTCGGAGCCGGTCACAATGACATGTGTATACCCAGCAAGATCCGGCACAGATTCACCCGTAGGCAGATGAACCGAATCTGCCGTCACACCGTCGATCAGTGCTCGCCACTCGTCGCTCGGCCGATAGAAGTCGGGATAGATCGAACCGTCGAGAATAAGAACCCTCTTCTCCATGCCGGAAGTTTACCTCAAGCGTGTACGGGGCAAAAGAACCTCCCCTTCCTTGCAGGGAGTTTCTGTATCGACACTTTCTTGACAAGTGCCGCAAAGGGATCCGCGACGAATCGGACCATTTGAGCGTTCGCCAGGCCGACCCGTGCTGTCCTTAAGAGCATTCTGCACTGAGAGTGGCGTGTTGGAAAGGAAGTAAGGATAATCAGCGGCAATGATTCAACAACATCGCTGCAAGGAGGCCACATGCTTAACGATTCCGTCCTTGAAACAATAGGCAACACACCGCTGATCCGATTGAAGGCGATGTCTTCCGGGAAGGTGTTTGCCAAAGCTGAGTACTTGAATCCCGGGGGAAGCATCAAAGACCGCGTGGCCAAGTACATCATAGAAAGAGCGGAAGAAGAAGGAAAGCTCAAACCGGGGGTCTCCATCATCGAAGCAACGTCCGGGAACACGGGCATCGGACTGACCCTGGTGGGGGTACAGAAAGGCTACCGGGTAGTCTGTGTGATGCCGGAAAACGTAAGTGAGGAAAGGAAAAAGATCATCGCTACTTGCGGCGGAGAGATCGTCTTTACCGCCGCGCAGGAGAGCCTCGCAGGAAGCATAAAGCGAATGAGAGAGATAACAAAAGCAGATCCAAAGAAGTATTTCGTCGCCAACCAATTTGCGAATCCGCTCAACCCCGAAATCCATTATCAGCAGACCGGCCCCGAGATCTGGGACGATCTAAACGGGGAGATAGACATCTTTGTTGCAGGGGTGGGAAGCGGAGGGACGCTTCAAGGGATTGGCACATTATTCAAAGAAAGAAAGCCCGATATCAAGATCGTCGCTGTCGAACCCAAAAACAGCGCCGCCCTTCTGGGAAGGGAGCCCGGTCTGCACCAAATCCACGGAATCGGAGACGGCTTTGTGCCCGATGTTCTCGATGTAAACCTGGTGGATATGGTATTCACGGTCGCTGACGACGAAGCAATCGAAACCACACGCAGGCTCGCTCGAGAAGAAGGGCTGCTGGTGGGAACCTCATCCGGCGCCAACGTTCGCGCTGCTCTACACATGGACAACGGGCAAAACAGGGTGGTGACCGTATTACCTGACCGGGCGGAAAGGTACTTCAGTACCGCCCTTCTCTAGGCGGAGCGACGGGCGAAGGATCGAAACGCCGAATCACACCGTCGTTTGCCCAAATCGCTCGGATTCCACGGCGTGCTCCCACTCCTTACAGAAGCTGCGACGACGCCGAAGGGAGAGCCTGACACCACGGCGATAAGCCGGCATGACATTGCGTGTTGGCATGTGTCCGATCGCCACAGCGTGACAGCAAACTCTCCATCGGGCTCGCAGCCTGGATAACCACTCGTCGGCCTGGTGGGAAAATCGCAGGCGAACCGCACTCACGTGAACACAGGGTTGACTTGCGGACCCTCACACGCCATATTGAAGCAACGACCAGATTCACCCATTTGACGAGCCTAATGGACAGTGGGAGTTCAAAGCTCGCGTTTGAATTCCGCCGTGTGCTGTAGCCGATGACTTCGCTTCAGACGACAGGAGGAAGAATGCAAAGCAAGCAAGATGCCCGACGGGCAAGAGGAATTGTGACATCAACTCTGGTAATCGGAATGACAGCGGCCTTGTGTCTCATCGTCCTGCCGGTTTGCGCACAGAGCATCGACGAAGCGATTGTGAAGGTATTTGCCGTCTACAATAGGTCCGATTACTACAACCCGTGGCAGATGCAGGGAGCACAGCTGCGGACCGGTTCGGGATGCATTATCGCCGGAAACCGAGTCCTTACCAGCGCCACTGTCGTGGCGGATCAAATCTACGTTCAAGTGAGACGGGCCGATCAGGCAACAACACACCTGGCTCTCGTCAGGAGCGTGGCTCACGAATCCGACCTCGCCATTCTGGAGGTCATCGACAAGGAGTTCTTTGCCGACGTTGTTCCCTTGCAGATTGGAGATCTACCTTCACTCAGAGATCGAGTCGTCGTGTACGGCTTTCCGACAGGGGGCGAAGAGCTGGCCATCTCCGAGGCTGTCATCTCGAGGATCGAACATCAATTCTACGCGCACAGCCAGGAGTACCTCCTGGCCTGCCAGATCGACGCGGCCATCGACCCCGGCAGCTATGGCGGTCCCGTGATCAAGGACGGCGAAATCGTCGGAGTCGCCATTCAGGCCAGCCGCGGAGAGAGCATCGGCGCGATGGTGCCCGCGCCTCTCATCGAACGCTTCCTCGCGGACATCGAAGACGAAACCTACGACGGCATGCCCGGCATCGGAATCGTCTGGCAGCGCATGGAGAATCCCGATCTCAGGGTGAGCTTCCAGATGAGCGAAGAACTCACGGGGATACTCGTCAACAAGGTCCTGCCGGGATCCCCCGCTGAGGACCTCCTTCAGCCCGGAGATGTGATCCTTGCCCTCGATGACACAAACATCGAGAACGACGGATCGATCGAGTTTCGCCCCGGTGGGCGAACATCATTCAGCCACCTCGTCCAGACCAAGTTCATCGGAGAGATTGTGCAACTGCACATTCTGCGCGACGGACAACCAAGCGATGTGGAGATTCAATTCACCAAGACCCTGGCGGGTTTTCGCTTGGTGCCCAACGAGCAATTCGACGTGGTGCCTCGCTACGCCATCGTGGGCGGCCTGGTGTTTGAGCCACTCACGCTGAACTTGCTGCAACTGTGGGGAGAAGACTGGTACAGTGCCGCCCCCCGCAATCTGGTGAACTACTACCGCAAGGAGAAGACAGAAGACCGCAGTGAAATCATCGTACTGGTCAGGGTTCTCGCCGATGAAGTCAACACCGGCTATCGCGACTACGTGTATGAGGTCATCCTCGAGGTCAACGGCGTGGCAATCGCAGACATGGAAGACCTGATCGAAGCGTTCGAGAGCAATACGGAAAAGCATCACGTTATCGTCACCGAGAACGGCGAGACGCTCGTCCTCGATAGAGTCAAGGCCGAACAGAACGGCCCGCTGATCTTAAAAACATACGGGATCGGCCAGTAGAGCAGCCTTGAACTACACAGCAAAACAACCGTGCTGACGAGGGCTTTTGCCGCCGTCGTGACACCCGATTGCGGACCTCACTGGAGAGCGCTCGCTGATGCTGCCCCTCACAGCGCGCGTTTGGAGAAGCCGGCGATCTTCGGCTGCACGAGCCGTTCGTAGTCGGCGTAGGCCAAGCGGATGAGTTCCGAATGGGAGCCCGCAGAAAACGCGATCTCAACATCCTCGGAAAGCGTATCGGAGACGTATACCTCCATGTCATAGAGATTTCCAAACGGCGGCATCGCCCCAACGTCGCAGGCGGGGAAGAAGTCTTTGAACTCCGCCTCGCTTGCGAGCTCGACGTGTTGCGCTCCCGCTACATCGCGCAGGCGACCGAAATCCACCCGGTGTGATGCCGGAACCACAGCCATCGCCAACTTCCCATCGACCTTGACCATCACCGTCTTCGCCAACTCCTTTCCCGGAATGTGGGTATGAACAGCTATTTCTTGGGCGGTGTAGGCGACGGAATGTTGGATCGTCACGTATTTGACCCCGTTCTCATCCAGGAAGCCTTTCAGTTTCTGGACCGGCATGGCAACCTCCTTGCCGTTGCATTTTCCCCTCGGTCGCTATTGTCCAGCGGCCCCCTTTGCCAGGTAGGAGTATAGAGCGATTAGCGTCGGCAGGGAAATGCCGTCCATCTGCAGGCCCTGGCCTGATTCCTTTCAACGTGCCTTGAGAAGAATGGGAAATGCAGGAAGCTGATTCTGCCTTCGTATCTATTTGCTGGATGTTAGAAGCCAAGATTCACGGCCAGCGCCTAGTACTCGCAGCGAGTGTGCGCGTTCTTGCGGCAGCCCACCCAAGGTCCTATGCTCTACGCCATGCATAACCCTCCCGTAGTGAACACTCCGTTTCCTAGGTTGGCTGCGACGAGTAATGAAGGCCAGTTCCTGCGATGAGCCTTCTCGAACCTACGGCGAACTACGAGAGATCGCAAAGCCTCGTGGGGTACGTCCCGCGATCGCAGGCGACCGAAGAGACCTACAAGCAACTTGGGTTTCGCTGCGGCCTGGAGATTCACCAACAACTGAAGACTAAAAAGAAACTCTTCTGCCGCTGTCCTGCCGGTCGCTACCAGAACGGAGAGGACGACTACGATGCCGAGCTTGTCCGCCACATGCGTCCCACCCTGAGCGAGCTGGGAGAATACGACGGCACAGCACTGATGGAGTTCAAGACGAAGAAGGATATCATCTATCGAATCAAGAGGGAGTCGGCCTGCACGTACGACATCGATGACACGCCTCCATTTCCGCTGAATCGGGAGGCACTGGCGATAGCGGTTGAGGCTGCGCTCCTTCTCAAGACGAACATCGTCGGAGAGCTGCACATAACACGTAAGCAGTATCTCGATGGAAGCATTCCTACTGGATTCCAGCGCACGGCAATCGTGGGAATCGAAGGTGAGATTCCACTGGCCAACAAAGCGGTACGGATCATCCAACTCTCCGTTGAGGAGGACTCGTGCCGAGAAGTAGCGGACATCGGCCACAAGAGAACGTACACCACCGATCGCCTCGGGATACCCCTTATCGAGACGGTGACCTATCCCGACATGACGACCCCTGACGAGGCCGAGGAGGCCGGACAATATTTGCGCTTCGTCGCCCGCAGCACCGACAAGGTAAACACGGGAATCGGTGCTGCGCGCCAGGACGTAAACGTGAGCATCAACGGCGGCACGCGGGTGGAGATCAAGGGTGTATCCCGCCTTCGCTTGATTCCCGAGTTGACGCACAACGAGGCGTTTCGCCAGAAGGCACTCCTGGAGATCCACCAGATATTGAGGGAGAAAATACGCGATCCCGACAAGTGGACGCTCCGCTGCGCGGAGGTGGAGTGGGACCAAATCGAGATGCCGTCTGATCTCATCGATCGAGTAGTGCAGCACGATCTGAGACTACTGGCGATCAATCTCCCCTCATTCGGTGGGGCCCTCTCCTTCTTCACCCAACCCGGCAGGGTATTCGCCGATGAGATCTCCGATCGGCTGAAGGTGATCGCCTGTCTCGATGAGCCGAACATGGCCCACTCCGAGGACTCCGATCCGACGTTTACACAGCAGGCTTGGGCAGCAATCTTTGCTCTGCTCGACGCCAATTCGGGCGACGCCCAGCTTCTGGTGTGGGGACCGCAGGCCGACCTACAAACGGTTCAGGAGACCGTCGATGAGCGGTGTCGCCTGGCGTTCGTCGGTGTGCCCAACGAAACGCGAAAAGCGCTTCCCGATGGCACGACGATCTTCGAACGGGTTCTGCCCGGACCGGATCGGATGTATCCGGACACCGATTCCGCACCGATTCCGATCGACGATACATTGATCGAGTCCATTCGCGCAACGCTCCCTGCCAGCGTCTCTGAGCAGATTGGGAAAATGGCCGCCTGGGGAATCCCCGAGGATGCGCGTCGCACCCTCCTGCGAAGGAATTTGGTACCGCTTGTGGAGCGTCTGGCCGATGAAGGCGGTGAGGAGCCCGCATTCATCGCGACACTCGTCGCCCACACGCTGAGACGATACACTGCCATGCTCGCCGATTCCGGGTCGCCTGCCGCTGATCGACTGCGCACTCTGGTCGCGTTTCTTAAACAGCGGGGTCTCGATCGCGACCTCCTCGAGGCGATGGCCCCGGCGGCGCTGAGCAATCCGACCAGAGACTTCGAGTCAATCCTCGCTGAGCTCGGCCATCGGCCGCTACAAGAAAAGAAGGTCTTGGAACGGATTCCTTCACTGCGTAACGCGTTTGACCATCAGAAGAAGACTGACTGCCCCCGTGCACGACGAAATTGGATCATGGGGCAGCTGCGGCCGCTGGCACTGGGAAACATGCGCCTGGCACAACTCGCACGCGCAATCGAGGAGGAGGCGCCATGAGCGAGGCGCACAAGGGATACAAAGGCAAAGCGTTGGTGATTCTGAAGCGGTTCAACGTACGTGTGTGGAGCGAGGCCGTGATCGACACCACGCGCGGCACGTTTTGCGGGATCGTCCTTCCCCGATCGGAGAACGACGACGATCACCACGTCGTGTTGAAGCTTGCGACCGGCTACAACGTGGGGATCGCAGTGAAGACAATCAACGACATCCGCGAGGTCGGCTATCGCGAGGCACACTACAAGATCCCGGAAAAGGAGTTTCCCTCCTCTCCGAACAAGCCCAACGTGAAGCTCCTCGGCACCGGCGGAACGATCGCCTCGCGCCTCGACTACCGCACCGGCGCCGTAATTCCCACGTTTTCACCCGGCGAGCTGTACGGCGCGGTCCCCGAACTGGCCGACATCTGCAATCTCACCACCGAGAAGCTGTTCGCCGTGTTCAGCGAGAACATGGGACCGGCGGAATACAAGACACTGGCGCTGGCGATCCGCGACGAAATCGAGAAAGGAATCGACGGTGTCGTTATCGGCCACGGCACAGACACAATGC
>Ga0180432_10002068_pt1 | contig 30671 bp, 20 predicted proteins | sample SS_ome_10_FD_132414 | JGI IMG/M metagenome (GOLD analysis project Ga0180432, IMG submission 132414) | Hypersaline lake sediment archaeal communities from the Salton Sea, California, USA - SS_1_MS_2 metaG | ecosystem: Environmental > Aquatic > Non-marine Saline and Alkaline > Hypersaline >...
CATACTGTCGACCGTATGCCTCTTCGACATGGAAAAAATGCCCGGATACACGGCGGCCAAGAAGGGCCTTCAGGGACTGACCGACGTATTCAGAAAAGAGGCCCGTCCCCATAACATACGCGTTATTTCGGTTTATCCCGGAGGTACGGACACGGATTTTCGTGAAGCGGAGAGGCCCCATTACATGAGGCCCGAGACCGTGGCCGAGGCCGTGTGCGCGGCCCTCACCCTGCCGGACGATGCGGTCATGCACGAGATGACCTTCAGGCCCATGGCGGAAACCAACTTCTAAAAGCCTCTTAATCACGGTAAAAACTATACAAAGATTCATCCCTCCTATCTGAATTTTAATACTAATTATTAAATTTATTGTTAAATACATTATTATATATATAATGTATTCTTAAGACTCTTCTGCACTCCAGTGAAGACCGTTGACTATTCTACCCGCCCTGCTGCTCTTTTAGAAACCACAAGCTCCTGAGCCGAATCATTGTGCCTGATTATGCGCTAAATGGAGGCCCGCCGTGAAAAAAAGATCCGATAACAAAACTCGCGTATTCAACAACATCCTCGCCATAGCCGGACTTGCCGCTGTCATGTTGCTCTGCATGCTCTCCTGCTCGGGCGGTGTCGATGTCACGGAGCAGGACCGCGTGCTCACCTCGTTCAGCCTGACCTGGCCCTCCGGCTTTGACAACACCTGTCTTTCAAACGAGCCCGTTACCGTCATTATCAAAGCGCTCGACCAGAACGGGACGCACTTCACGGGGTGGAGCGGGTCCGTGGACATAGAGCTCACCAACGCGAGCGTGGACGTGACTCCCGCCGCGGTAAACCTCACGGCCGGCATCGTGGAGCGGTCCATCGCGTTCGACAACACCTCGTCCGAGGACCAGGAGACCGGCATGACCCTGAGTGCCGAGGGCGTGGTGACCGACCTGGACGTCACCGTACTGGTATACACGGCCGAGGCGGCCGCTCCTTCGGGATTCGGCCTTGCCTGGCCCTCCGGTTTCGACTATACCTGCGCTTCCAACGAACCGCTCGATGTGACCGTTGAGGCGCTCGACCAAAACGGGGACCTGCTCGACTGGAGCGGGTCAGTGGACCTGGTGCCAACCAATACGAACGTGACCGTGAACCCCTCCACCGTGAACCTCGCGAGCGGAACGGTACAGGCGAGCATCGCGTTCAGAAACGACACGGTGCAGAGCCAGGAAACTGTAATAACGCTCACGGACGGAAACACCGTGACCGAGCTGCCGGACACCGTGCTGGTATACGAGACCATACCGCCCTCCGACGTGGAGGACTTCGAGGCCGTACCATGGGACGGGCAAATAGGGCTTTCGTGGACCAATCCGCCCGAGCTCGATTTCACGGGGGTTCGCATACTGCGAAGTACGAGCGGCCCTCCGGCGAACGCCGGGGACGGGGTGTTGGTGTACGAGGGGGCTGACGAGGAATACGTGGACACCGGGCTTACCAACGGAACCACGTACTACTATACGGCTTTCTCCCATGACTACGCCGCGAACTACTCCAACGGCGTAACAAAGAACGGCACGCCCTCGGGCCATTCCGTGGGGGTACGGGCTTTTCCCGGGAACGGGGAGGTCACGCTCTACTGGGACGAAGATACGGGTGCGGATTCGTACACCGTATACTACACGGACGACGGAACGGACCCCGGTCCCTCCAACTATGCGGGCATGATACGGGACATGCAGGACACGGAATACGAGGTCGGGGAGCTTTCGAATTTCACCGCATACAAGTTTACCATCAAGGCTGTAAAGGATGGAATGGAGGCGCAGGAATCAAAGATAACAAGAACAATACCTCCCGGAAACATAGTTGCAGCAGGAGATCGTCACACAGCGGCGGTAAAGGACGACGGGACCGTGTGGGCGTGGGGAAATGGCACAACCGGACAGCTCGGCAACGGGGAACATTCGGCCGCCGGCAACAGCGATACACCGGTGCAGGTTTTGGGAGAAGGCGGTGAAGGCGTACTGAACGGTACAGCGGCGGTCGCGGCCGGCGAAAATCATACGGTGGCCCTGAAGAATGACGGGACCGTGTGGACCTTTGGATCTAACAACTATGGGCAGCTCGGTAAAGGCAATAGGCCAACCGATTCCGATACGCCGGTTCAGGTGGTGGATAATGAAGGCGCCGATTTTCTTACTGATATAGTGGAAGTAGCGGCAGGTAGTAATAACACCGTGGCATTGCGGAACGACGGGACCGTGTGGGCGTGGGGAAATAACGAATACGGCCAGCTCGGGAACGGTGCGCATGGAACGGATGCTCACAGAGATATACCGGTACAGGTGGTGGGGGAAAATGGAGAAGAATTTTTCACAAACGTTATAGCCGTAGCGGCAGGCCCTTTGCACACCGTGGCGTTGAAGGATGACGGGACCGTATGGACCTGGGGTTATAACCTGTATGGACAGCTTGGTGACGGTACGTCTGGAGAAGAGGCTTCCAGCGACACGCCGGTACAGGTGCTGGGTATGGGAGGGACGGGATTCCTCACTGAAGTGATCGCCGTGTCCGCTACTTATACCAACACCGTTGCATTGAGAAATGACGGGACCGTGTGGGCATGGGGTTATAATTTTGATGGACAGCTCGGCAACGGTACGTATGGAATCGGTACCGAAAGCTTCACTCCGGTGCAGGTTGTGGGAGAAGGCGGCGAAGGCGTACTGAACGGTGTGCTGGCGATAGCATCCGGTATGAGTCATACCGCAGCATTAAAAAACGACGGGACCGTATGGACATGGGGAGATAACGACCACGGGCAGCTCGGCAACGGTAATATGGGAATTTTCTCCGATACGCCTATACAGGTCGTCGGTGTAGACGGAGAAGGAATTCTCGCTGATATTACGGCGTTGGCTTCAGGCACATATCATTGCATAACAGTGAAGGGTGATGGGACCGTGTGGACGTGGGGATGGAACAATCAGGGACAGCTTGGCAACGGTACTCATGGAGTTGTGCCGACCAATTATAATGATGCTGACAGCGATACACCGGTCAAGGTGGTAAAGGTGCTCAGGGATGTAACTGAAACAGCCTCGAGCACGCATAACGCAGCTGTGAAGGATGTCGGAACCGTGTATACCTGGGGATATAACTATCAGGGGCAGCTCGGCGACGGCAATTATGGAGTAGAGGCCGAACGTGACCTCCCGGTTCAGGTGCTGGGGGGTGAAAGCGGAACGGAATTTCTTGGTGATATAACGAAGGTCGCGACAGGACAAGACCATACCGTAGCCCTGAAGGATGACGGGATCGAAACAACGGTATGGACATGGGGATTAAACAACTACGGGCAGCTCGGCAAAGGTACGCATCACATGGGCGACAGGAGTGTTACACCCGTCCAGGTGGTATTGGCATTTGAAGGCGATCCGCTTACCGGAATCACGGCCGTAGCGGCCGGTGGAGTCCATACTATTGCGATCAAGGAGGATAAGACTGTATGGACATGGGGATTAAACTATAACGGGCAGCTCGGCAACGGGAATCATGGAGCAGATACAGAAAGCGATATACCGGTTCAGGTGCTGGGCGGTGAGAGCGGAACGGAATTCCTCGAGGATATCGTGGCGGTTGCGGCAGGCAGTTATCACACCGTGGCCCTAAAGGATGACGGGATCGAAACAACGGTATGGACATGGGGAAATAATAGATACGGCCAGCTCGGCAACGGTACACATGGAGTTGTGGAGCCCAACTATGATGATGCAGACAACGATACGCCGGTTCAGGTACTGGGTGGTGAAAGCGGAACGGAATATCTTGAGGATATCGTGGCAATCGCGGCCGGTAATAACCACACTGTTGCAGTGAAGGATAACGGAACGGTATGGACGTGGGGATGGAACGATCACGGACAGCTTGGCAACGGTACTCATGGAGATGAAACTGACAGTGACACGCCGGTACAGGTGAAGGGTGCAGGCGGAACGGGATTTCTCACTGATATAATGAATATCGCAGCCGGTGTTCGTCATATCGTTGCAATTGATAACAACGGTAACCTCTGGACATGGGGGTGTGACATTTATGGGCAGCTCGGTAACGGCGACCATGGAGACGAGGCCGACAGCGACACGCCGGTACAGGTGGCGGGCGGTCTCACAGATGTGGTGGATGTATCAGCAGGTGGAAATGCCACCCTTGCGCTGCAGGATAACGGTGATGTCTGGTCATGGGGGTGGAATTACTACGGCCAGCTCGGCGACGGAAACAAGGGTACCGACTCCGACACGCCGGTTCCCCTGAGCTTTCTCTACCTGGGCTGGAACGATTAACGGCGTATTTTCTGGAAAAACTCCCGGCCTCATCTTGTTACCGCTCGCATCAGTCCATTCGGATACCCGACCGGCGCCGCCGGTCAGCCGTCGTCCCCTCCGCCTTCCTTGTGATCGATAATGTCACCGTACAGCTTCCGTGCACAGTCCGGACAGATCCCGTGGCTGAAATCGGCGTCTGAATGGTCACGTATGTAGAATTCGATCTGCTGCCAGTAGCCCCTGTCGTCGCGGATCTTCTTGCAGGACGCGCAGATGGGCAGAAGACCGCTCAGCTGCTTCACCTCGGTCAGGGCTTCCTCGATTTTCTCGTTCTTGTCCTCCAGCTCGGACCTCTGGCGCAGGGCGACCTTCTGGTAGGCGTTGACCGTTACGATGGTGATTAAAATAATAACCGTGGTGATGACCGCGAAGAGGATCAAGTTGATGAAGAGCGCCCGATTGAGAGCGTAATCCGAACCCTCAACGGTTTGTTCAACGAGCAGATACCACTGGAGCTCCGGGATGTATCGCGTATTCAGGTAGGCGTTTTTCCCGTTCAGGTCATACGCGAAGGTATCGCCGTCAGAAGCCAGGATGGAGTCGGCCACGGACGACATTCCCTCCATTTCGCGGATGTTGCGCGCTGATTCGGGGAGCCGTGTGCTGAGCAGCATGACGGTGCCCGCATCGTCGATAAAATACACGTTCCGGTTGTATTTATCGCTGTAATAATCCATCAGCTCGGCAAGGGAGCCGACCGTCAACCCGACGCCCGACGCCCCGATAAAACGTCCCTCGTAGTCGTATACCTTGTGATTTATGAAAATCGTCATGGTGTCCCTGTTCGCCATATCGGGATCCACGTTTATCTCGTAATCCGGCTCCATAGTTCTTACGCGGAAAAACCAGACGTCCCGTTCCTCCTCCGGGTCGACACTTTTCAGTATACCGTCCGCATAGTAGTAATTTCTCGTCGACTCCGAAACGAAAAAGCTGGTCACCGTGTCGTACTTGTCCTTGATCGTGCGCAGGTACTTCGTGATCCTGTCCGTGTCCCTTTCACCGCCTATGACCCAGTCCCTGAGAAAGGTGTCCTGCGCCATGAGTGAGGAAATAAAAACCGTTTGGATGAGGTCCCGCTGAACTTCCGAATAGACGTTGTCGCTCGTCAGCGGCAGCGCTCCGGTGGTTATCTCCCTGCGCAGGGAGGAGCGTGCCAGGAAATAGCTCAGAAGACTCGTTGAAACGAATCCGACGACGAGGATGAGGACCAGGAGAAAGATCATCCTTTTCTTGCGCCTGTTTTCGGGCATGGCCACCTCCTCGAATGGAAAGTGCTCCCTTTTCCGGAGCCCGGTCCTTTTTTGCCTCGGGACTTTTCCGCAGGAACTACCCGTTTTTCGGAAAGAACCTCCCCACCGCTTTACTGTACCGCTCGTACCCGTCGCCGTACAGTGCGAGGAGCCTGCGCTCCTCGTCGGCCGCGTGCCCGTTCGTGACCACGCAGGTGTACGTCAGCAGGGCCAGGGTAACGGGATTGGGGACGATGAGGAAGGTCCCGAACCCCATGAGCAGGAAGGCCAGGTACGCGGGATGGCGGGCCAGCCGGTAAATGCCGGTCGTAACGAGGCCGGGCTCGCCCCCGGAAACAACCGAATCCCGGATGGAACTGCCAACCGTGAAGGTAAACAGTACATAGAGCAGCAGGGCGAGGCACATGAGCGCCATGCCGACTATCCCGACCGCCGTGGTGTCGAGAAACGCGAACCGGTAGATCCAATCGCCGCCTCGAAAAAAGTTAACGATAATCACCGCGGTCCACGCGGGGAAGGTCAATCCGAAGAACCGTGCCCATTTCCCCCGTATTTTGTACTTTTCGCGCATGGACCGCTCGTGTTTTCCCTCCACCTTCCCGTAGGTCAGGAAATGATAGGCCCAGAATACGACTATCCACGCCAGGAGGAACACCCGTGAAAAAACAAATCGCATTATACTTCTCCTCTCCGGGGAACTGCCCGGCGGATGACTCCTTTATCGTCCCCAGCTGAGATCGTTATTACTCTCCTTCATTACTTATAAGGTCCTTTACCCTTCCGACCTGCCCGTCTTCCAGTCGCACCTTGATCCCATGCGGGTGGGTCGGGGACTTCGTCAGTATGTCCCGGACCGTTCCTTCTGTAAGCACGCCCGTTTTCTGGTCCTTTTTGAGCACTATGGAAACCCGGCTGCCTTTTTTTATATCCTTACGATTCATACCATGCATGTTTCTTCTCCCTATCTTCACCCGGCACGGTCACCCGCTGCAGCGGCCGCCATTACACCATACGGTATCAGTCCGTATATTCCGTTTTCTGCAGACCGACAAGTGACTCTATGGTTTTTTCCATAACCTTCCTGTTCTTGGTAAAATACTTCTGTAAACGTATGATGAGCTCTTTCTGCCTTGCCCGGTCACCCGCATAATACTCGTGGTTTAAAAGCGCTTTCGCCCAGGCCAGATTGGATTCCACCTCCTCCGGTATCCGCTCCCCGTCATGACGAACCGCTTCGCTTGTACACACGTCGTGGCACACACCGCATCGTATGCACCTGCTTTCGTTTATAAATGCGGTTCCCTCTTCCATCGAAATGGCGCCGACCGAGCAACTATCAATACACATTTCGCACCCGGTACACAGTTCCCTGCTGATCCAAGGCATGATTATTTACCCCTTATTAATTTTTCTCTCATTCAGTCATATGCCAAGCGGATTTTCTCGTCCGCCATGGTCGGCCCTGTTATGGTCTTCCACTTGTCATCGTCCCATGTCCCCAGTTTGTCGTGCATTACGAGGTACTTTTCGGGTATGGGATGGGTGCCGTACACCACCTCGATTCCGTACCGTTTTTCTATGAAATCGTGAAAGTACTCTATAGAGGGACAGGGAGGGTATCCCACGACGAGCCCGGTCGCGAGATGCACGACCTGCGCCCCGTTTTTCATCATTTCATCGACCGCGTACTCGATATTGCCACCCGGGCACCCGTCGCAGCTGGTATAGCCGACGAGTTCCACCGCCGTGTTTTCATACCTGTCGAACGCACCCTCCCTTTCCCGCATCGATCTGAGGCATTTACCGCCCGCGCACCTGCGATACCGGTCGCAGATGATTATACCGATTTTCGTCGTTTCTCTCATGATGTCTCCTTATAAATAAATATCAGCGAGATAATGGCAGTGTTCTGCCGTACCGCGCGCTATTCAATGACAGGGAGCAGACCGGCAATACAAAAACGGCACCGAAAAAAACACCGCCGGTACCACGAGGTCGGTTAAACTGTTGTAATTTCTCCGGTCCGACAGGAAGGAGAGTAACGGCCGGAACAAGAGAGCCCGCGATTACCTGCCCGTTCCCGATGTACGATAAAATAGTGAGCATATTACGTCCTGATCAGCATCAATTTACTGCCCTATTGATCCGCATGCAAGGACGATATCTCCGGCGAGCAGGATCCGATCATATCCCCTTAACTATCCTGCCCGCCCATATGCGTTGACATTTTATATGGCCCTTATTAACGTATAAGACTAATTTACATACTGCTTCTTAATATAAAACCGTACACTAGCAAGCCTTGTAGGCAAACGGGACCTGGGATTCGGGATACCGCGGCAAATGGACAAACACTTCAGGATCGGCATCATAAGCGGCAAGCTCGGGGATGTGGACGGCGTATCCCTCGAAGTGGACAAGTGGATACGGGTACTGACCGAGCTCGGACACACGGTATTCACCATTGCGGGCGCGTACAAGAATCCCCTGAAATCCATTCCCCCGGAAAACCAGCTCACGCTCGAGAAAATCGGGTTCTCCACGACCGAACAGCAGTACTACGAGAAGCTCGTCTTTCCCCACCTGAACCGCAACCCGGTCCACCTGAACAACATCACGAAGAATGACATCGTGGAGCGGCTGACCGTAAGCGGCGAACAGGTGGCCGCGAAGCTGTACGAATACATACAGGACTTCAACATCGACGTCATTGTCGCGGCGAATACGAATGCCATACCCATGACCCTGCTCGGCGGAATGGGCGTATACAAGCTCGCGACCGAACGCAGGGTCGCGGCCGTTCTGCACCACCACGACTTCTGGTGGGAGCGGAGCAGGTTCAGCAATAACCGCATCGAATCTCTCCTCACGAAAATCATGCCGCCCTCTGACCTGGGAATCGAGCACGTGGTCCTCTCCTCCTATGCGGCGCACATACTGGGCTCCATAAAGCGTGTACACCCCTCGGTCATACCCAACTGCGAGGACTTCGACAAACCCACGGTACCGGACGAGTACAACGGCAATTTCAGATCGGATTTCGGTTTCAGGGACGACGACATACTGATCGTGCAGCCCACGAGAATCATTCGCAGAAAACGCGTCGAGGATTCCATCGAGCTCGCGTCCCGGCTTCTCAAACGATACCCCGATTTCTCAGGGCGCGTTCACTTCATCATCTCGCTCTATCAGGGGGACGAGCCCGACGAAAACTACGTGCGCGACATCAGGTCCATGGCAGATGCCGGAAACGTTCCGCTCCATCTCATCTCGGATAGAGTTTCCTCGGTGCGGGGTGAGGACGACCGTGGAGAGCGAATATACACGAACCGCGACGTGCTCGTAAACGCGGACCTCGTCACCTATCTTCCCATATGGGAGGGATTCGGAAACGCGCTGCTCGAAACCATGGCGGCGCGCGTGCCTTTGGCCGTAACCACCTACCTCGTGTACAAGACCGACATCAAGGGAACGGGCCTGAACAACATCGAGATCAGGGATTCCTACGATGAAAACGGCCGGCTCCGCATACCGGATGAAGCGGTGGAGGAGGTGTACCGGATGCTCACCGATGCCGGTGAGCGGTCGAAGCGAACGAACGAGAACTTCGAGATCGCGCGGAGCGAGTTCGGTATCGACACCCTTCGTAACAGGCTCATGAAAGTGCTGTCGGAATACGCAGACGAAATCCGGGCTTCGAGGAAACGGCTGAAGAAGAGTAAAATCCTCTATTCGGTCTGATTTTTTCCGCACCCCCTTTGACAAAAAGCCGGACCCGGATTAAGGTTGACTCCACAGTTCCGCGCCCCTTCACAGGAGACCCGAATGAGAAAAAAGAATAAAATTCCTCCCGAAGAAGCCGCACCGGAGACGGCTGAATCACGTAAAGAAATGCCGGGCAAGCCCTGTCCGAACGGCGAGGGACCTCAGATAATATGCTCGCTTAAAGGGCCGTTCACGGTCATCGACCTCGAGGATTTCAGGGATCACGAGGGAAAGCCCATCCCCGTAAATCCGGTGATGCCGCTCTGCCGCTGCGGATATTCGAAAAATAAACCCTTCTGCGACGGGAGCCATGTGGAGGCGAAGTTCTCGGGTGAAAAAGCCCCGGACCGGGTAAAGGACAGGGTGCGTGAATACAAAGGCAAAGAAATAACCATACTGGACAACCGCGGTGTATGCGCCCACGACATGGCCTGCATCAACCTCCTGCCCTCCGTGTTCAGCAGGGGGCGGCGCCCGTGGATCGATCCCGACGGAGCGGACGTCGAGGATATCATCAAAACCATAGAGAAGTGCCCCTCGGGCGCGCTGAGCTACCGCATAGGGGACAAATTGTACAAGGACCTGGACCGCAGCCCCGCGATCACGGTCGCGAAGGACGGCCCGCTCGAGGTCGTCGGGTGGGTAACGCTGAAGGACGACATGGACTCCGAGCCCGAGAGCGAGGAGCACTACACCCTCTGCCGCTGCGGAAAATCCAGGAACAAGCCCTTCTGCGACGGCTCCCACCTGAATTAAGGGAACATGTTACTTCTATGAAAAAGCGCGTTGAAGAGATATTTCTCAGTACCATCGGTACAGCCATAGGCTGGTACGGAGAGGAGCCGGCCGGACCGGTTCGGATCGACGCCTCCGTGAATAGCGAACCCGCCCGGATAATCTACCGGTTCTTCAAGACGGTGCTCAACACTGATACGAATGGAAACGGCCCCAAAGCCCCCAATCTCGAAAATTTACGGACGCTCTACGAAGAGGCGAAAAAAAGGTTCATTTGCTTTTACCTGAAGCCGTCCCGCTATGAAACGCTGATCCGAAAAGAAGGGCAGCTCAGGTCCTCGGGCGATCCCGAAACCCGCGCGCGCATTGTATCCGAAATATGGGCCCCTGAGCTGCTGCTCACGGACGAGGAGATAGTGAAGCGGTGGAGGCTGAAGGAGATAATGCCCGCACCCGAACCGCCCCGTCCGGAGGAGATCGTTTTCCAGCTCAACGGGCTGTACACGACCCCTGACCCGGAGCTTCAGGCCGATGCCAAGGCTCCTTCACCCACGGATTACGGAAGACGGATCGCGGACTACGATCACCCCGTTCCGCTCTACGCGGAGGGAGAGGAGCATGAGCTGGCCGGCTGTCTGAAAGAGCTGGACCTGGATATCGGCTTCGAGAAGAGCAAAGGCACCCTTGCGGCCGGGCACAGGCTTTCCGTAATCGTCTCGATCTCGGTCACGCACGAAGGACTGGAAGAGCCTGTAACTATCTGGGTCGAGGAGACGGTCCGCCGGTTAGGCCTGAAAAACCTGGCCGTTTTTCTCCTGTCCGAGCTCACCGTTGAAGCCATCTCAAATGAGCTGCTTGAAAAACGGTTCGACGTTTTCACGGTTCGCGGTGAGTACGCGGCCCACTTCAACGCGCTGAAGTACGTACAGCTCCTCTTTGAAAGAGGGCTCGGGTGCAGGGCGGGCTTCAAGCTCGATACGGACGAGGGCATACGTTCACGTGAACTGTACGAGGCCACGGGCAAGTCATGGCTCAGTACCCTCTGCCACCCCTTCTGGGGAGGAAGCGGAGTCGACTGCGAGGGACGGGAGGCTACTCTCGGTTTCGGCGTGGGCGAGTACGTGAACAATACGGACATTCTGCGTCTCGGATACGAAGATGCCCTGCGCGAGCCCGACGTGAAGGTCCCCGGGAGCTACGGAACGGAAAACATATTCTTCAACAAACAATTCGCGCACGGCAGGGCAACGGCCTTGTACAACCGTTTCAACCGCATCGAGGACTGCGTATCCCACCCCGTACTCAAGGGCGGCGGGTACGGAATCACGAACGAATCCCTTGCAGGCTCTCTTCCCTTCTGCCTCTCGGTGGTGGGCAGGGCGGAGGACCAGCAGTTTTACTTCCACGGCCTGTCGATGGGTCTCAGGGGGCTTTTCAACCCGAACCTGCGCATCGCGCATTACAAGGAAAGGGTAAGGAGCCGCGAGCAGGGGACCGAGGCGCGCCGTTTTGCCGGTGACATGTACCGCTTGCTCCTCTTCAGTAAAATCGCCGATCACCTGGGCGTGAAAAAGGACATCGACCCCATGCCCGGGGTTTTCGCGGGAGGCCTCGCCCTGCCCCAGGCGCTCTTCAGCGCTCTTTACCGGGCATACGTGTTCTGCACGGAAAACCGGACCGGAGACGCACATTTCCTGTTGAACGAGTGTCTTCCCGCCCTGGGGGAGCTCGACCGCCGTATAGCCTCCGGCATGATAGAAAAACTGTTCAAGAGCGAAGGGAATGGATGGCGTGAAATAGCCCTGCGCATGGGAGCTGCGAATCAGGAGAAGTGCAAGCGTTTTATTCAATCCAGGCTTATATTCTGAAATACAATTCAAATAAACAGGGGGAATGATCCATGCCCAGGAGAGAAGACATACACAAGGTGCTCATCATAGGCTCGGGTCCCATCGTCATAGGCCAGGCGTGCGAGTTCGATTACTCGGGAACGCAGGCGTGCAAGGCGCTGAGGAGCCTGGGATATGAAATAGTGCTCGTCAACTCAAATCCGGCCACTATCATGACCGATCCGGGAATGGCGGACGCGACCTATATAGAGCCCCTCGACCCCGAGGTGCTGGAACGGATCATTCAGAAAGAACGCCCGGACGCGCTTCTGCCCAACCTGGGCGGTCAGACCGGTCTCAACCTCAGCGCGGCTCTTGCCGAGCGGGGTATTCTCGAGAAGTACGGGGTCAGGATCATCGGCGTGGAGGTCGACGCGATCAGGCGCGGAGAGGACAGGACCGCCTTCAAGAACACCATGGCGAAGCTCGGGATCGACATGCCCAAGAGCGAGGCGGTGTACGGAGTGAAGGAGGCCGAGGAGGTCGCCTCGAAGCTCGGGTATCCGGTGGTGGTCCGGCCCGCGTACACCCTGGGCGGAACGGGCGGGGGCCTCGTGTACAACGTTGAGGAGCTGCGCGTTGTCGCGGGGCGCGGCATCGCGGCATCCATGATCGGGCAGGTCCTGATCGAGGAGTCCGTGCTCGGGTGGGAGGAACTTGAGCTCGAGGTGGTCCGTGACTCGGGGAACCGGATGATCACCGTATGCTTTATCGAAAACGTGGATGCCATGGGCGTTCACACGGGAGACTCCTACTGCACGGCCCCCATGCTCACCATCGATCCCGCGCTCCAGAAGAAACTGCAGGATTACTCGTACCGCATCGTGGAGGCTATTCGCGTCATCGGCGGAACGAACATACAGTTCGCCCACGATCCCGACACGGGACGGATCGTTGTCATAGAGATCAATCCCCGGACCTCCCGCTCATCGGCGCTCGCGTCCAAGGCGACCGGGTTTCCCATAGCGCTCGTTTCCTCCAAGCTCGCGGCGGGCCTCACGCTCGACGAGATACCCTACTGGCGCGACGGCACCCTCGACAAATACACCCCCTCGGGCGACTACGTGGTGGTCAAGTTCGCGCGCTGGGCATTCGAGAAGTTCAGGAACGCGGAGGACAGGCTCGGGACGCAGATGCGCGCGGTCGGCGAGGTCATGAGTATAGGGAAAACCTACAAGGAGGCCTTTCAAAAATCCATACGCTCCCTCGAAAAGGGGAGGTACGGGCTCGGATTTGCCCTCGACTTCAATAAAAAGCCCCTGAACGAGCTCATGGAAATGCTGAACGAACCCACGAGCGAACGGCAGTTCATCATGTACGAGGCCCTTCGAAAGGGCGCGTCTGTGGAGGACATCTCGTCCCGGACATACATCAAGCCCTGGTTCGTATCGCAGATGAAGGAGCTCGTGGGTCTGGAGGAGGAAATACTGGCTTTTAAAGGCTCGTTCCTTCCGGACGGTATGCTGGTCCGGGCGAAGAAGGACGGTTTCTCGGACCGCTACCTCTCCTCCCTCCTGGATGTGGATGAAAAAGACATAAGAGAGAAGCGGATCGGGCTGGGCCTGGAGGAGGCCTGGGAGCCGGTACCGGTCAGCGGGGTGGAAAACGCTGCCTACTACTTCTCCACCTATAATGCACCCGACAGAACCTCGTCGAGCACGCGGAAAAAGGTCATGGTACTGGGGGGAGGCCCCAACAGGATCGGACAGGGGATCGAGTTCGACTACTGCTGCGTGCACGCTGCGTTCGCACTCAGGGACGAGGGTTACGAGACGATCATGGTGAACTGTAACCCGGAAACCGTGTCCACGGACTACGACACCTCGGACAAGCTCTACTTCGAGCCCCTCACCGTTGAGGACGTTTTAAGCATATACAAGAAGGAGAATCCGGCCGGGGTGATCGTACAGTTCGGGGGGCAGACGCCGCTCACCATAGCGGACGAGCTCGCCGAGGCCGGTGTGCGGATTCTCGGTACCTCTCCCGACGTGATCGACCTTGCCGAGGACCGGGACCGGTTCAGACGGATGATGAACAGGCTCGACATTCCCATGCCCGAGGCGGGCATGGCGAGCACCCTGGAGGACGCGCTCGAGGTGGCTGACAGAATCGGGTACCCGCTCATGGTCCGCCCCTCCTACGTGCTCGGGGGACGGGGAATGGAGGTCGTGCATGATGAGGAGATGCTGAGGGAATACGTGGCCGCCGCGGTCGACGTAACCCCTGACCGGCCCATACTCATCGACAAGTTCCTCCGAAACGCCGTGGAGGCCGAGGCGGACGCGCTCTCTGACGGCGGGGACACCTTCGTTCCGGCCGTTATGGAGCACATAGAGCTCGCGGGCGTGCACTCGGGCGATTCGGCATGCGTCATCCCGCCCGTGGACATCCCGCAGAAACATATCGACACCATCTACCGGTATACGAAGCGCATAGCCCGGGAACTCGGCGTGGTGGGACTCATGAATATTCAGTACGCTATTGCGGACGACACGGTGTACGTCCTGGAAGCGAACCCGCGGGCCTCGCGCACCGTCCCCCTTGTTTCCAAGGTGTGCGGATTCTCCATGGCGCGGCTGGCCACCCGACTTATGCTCGGGAACAAGCTGGCGGACCTCGGCGTACGGCCTCGAAAGATTCCGCACTACGGCGTAAAGGAGGCGGTCTTCCCTTTCAACATGTTTCCGGAGGTGGACCCCCTCCTCGGTCCGGAGATGCGCTCGACGGGAGAGGTCCTGGGAATGGCCCCTACCTTCGGACTCGCCTTTTACAGAGCCCAGGAAGCCACCGGGCTCACCCTCCCTGTTGAGGGAACGGTCCTCATCTCCGTATCCGGAAAAGACAGGCCCGCGGTTCTGCAGCCCGCGAAGAGGTTTCACGAGCTCGGGTTCAAGATCGTTTCAACCGGGGGAACCAAAATCTTTCTGGAGGAAAACGGCGTGCCCGCCGGGCACGTGCTCAAGCTTCACGAGGGGAGACCGAACATCGTGGACCTCATCATGAACGGAGAGATTCAGCTCGTGGTCAACACGCCGTCCGGAAAGCTGAGCATTTGGGACGATTCGTACATCCGAAAGGCCGCGATCAAGTACCGCGTTCCCTATATTACGACACTGGCCGCAGCCAAGGCGGCTGCGCGCGGCATAGCCGCGTTCAGGGAGGGAGGAACGGATATCAAGTCCCTTCACAGTTATCATGCGGATATTACGGAAGAATGAAGCTGTCGGAAGCGCGAAAAAAACTAGAGGACGTCGACCCTGATGGAATCGTCGAGGTGGTCCTTCAGTGTTTCCTCGATGAATGCCTGCGTTCCCGTCCGGCTGGACGGGCACCCGTTGCAGGCTCCGAGATAGTGTATGTAAACTTCGGTCACGCCGTCCGAGTCCTTCATGTCCACGACCTCGAGATTCCCTCCCTCGATGAGAAGCTTCGGTCTGACTTCCTCGTTCAGGACCTTCTCCACCGCCCGGTGCTTCTGAATGAGGTTCATCGAGACAAAGCTCTTCTCCTCGGTGTAGCGGGAGACCTCCTCGTGTTCCATCTCCTGGCGTACCTCTGTCAGTATGTCCACGAGGTAATGCCTTCTCTTCTCGTGTCCCCCCGGCCTGACACATGACTTGCAGAAGGCCCCTGCCTTCGTATATTTCGTGATCTCCTCGACGGTCTTCAGGTCGTTTATGCGAATAACCTCCTTGATCGTGCGAAGCGATACCCGGGCGCACTCACATACGATCTCCTCGTCCTCGAGATCGGTCATGTCGACGTTCTTGTAGATCGAGGCCGCCTTTTTTATCACGTCGTACGCGAGCACGCTGCAGTGCATCTTCTGCGGCGGTATGGCGGCCGTGTCATTATCGTCCCGCAGGGCCATTTCCACGTCGAGGTTCGTTATCTTCAGGGCCTCGTCCACGGTCTTGCCCACGCACATCTCGGCCATGACGTCGCTCGATGCGATCGCCGTTCCGCACCCGAAGGTCTTGAACCGAGCCTTCAAAACTTTTTCCGTTTTCGGATCGACCGCCCAGTAGAGCCTGATCGCGTCTCCGCACACCTCGGCGCCGTAGTCGGCAACGATGAGCTTCGCGCCCATGGCCTCGGCCTCCTCCGCGGTAATCTCACCCATGAAGCCCGGGTTCGTCATCCGCTCGTTCACCTTGCTGGAGTACTGCTCCCAGAGCGATCCTCCTATCAGATCAGCCTTTGCCATAAATAGCAACCTCTCATGAAATTGACAGCCATATACTCAGAAAAAAACCGTATGCCGTTCACACCCCGCTCGGGGAAATCGCCCTGAGGCGGGCTACCGATTCACGGAACACCTCGGCGGTTTTGTCGATCTCCTCTTCGGTCGTGAAACGGGAGAGCGAAAGCCGTATGCCCGTGTGGGCGAGCTCGTTATCCATGTCCATCGCGACAAAGGTGGGATTCGGTTCGAGCGACTCTGACGCGCATGCGCTCCCGGTCGACGCCCCGATGCCGTTCTTGTTCAGGTCCCAGATCAGGGCTTCTCCCTCCACACCCCGTACGCTTACGAGGATCGTGTTCGGGGTCCTTGTCTCCCGCTTGCCCACGACTTTGCATCCAGGTATTTCCAGCACCCCGTCCTCGAGCCTGTCCCTCAGCCCGCGGACCGCGGTATCCTCGTATTCGAGATTCTTAACTGCGAGCTCCATGGCGAGCCCCATGCCGATAAGCCCCGGTGTATTGATCGTGCCTGCGCGTTTTCCCCCCATCTGCTCGCCTCCGTGCAGGAGAGGCGGGATGGTCACGCCCTTTCTTATATAGAGCCCTCCCACCCCCTTGGGACCGTGAAACTTGTGGGCGCTGAAGGTGAGAAAATCCGCCCTGACTTTCCGGACATCGACCGGTACCTTCCCGACGGCCTGCGCCGCGTCCGTGTGGAAGGGCACCCCCCGTTCCCTGCAGACATCTGCGATATCCCCGACCGGATTGATGAGGCCCGTCTCGTTGTTCGCCCACATGACGGACACGAGCGCGGTCCTGTCCGGGTCGATGTTCCGCTCCACGATACCGGCGTCCACGACGCCGTCTTCGTTCACCGGAAGGTAGATGACCTTTGCCCCGAGCGTTTCGAGGAATTTACACGCGTTGATAATGCAGGGATGCTCCACCTGCGTGGTGACGATCTCCTTTTCGCCCTCCGTGGCATAGTACACGCCCTTGATGACCGTGTTGTTCCCCTCGGTGGCGCAGCCGTTTACGATAATGTCGTCATCGTCATCCGCACCTATTCCCTCATAGAGACGGTCGAACGCGAGCTTCATATAGGGATGCAGCTCGGTCCCGAATACGTGGAGCGAGTTGGGATTCCCGTACAGTCTCGTATAAAAAGGCTCCATCGCCTCGGCCACGAGCGGATCCACGATCGTCGTGGCATTGTTATCGAGATATATTCTGTCCACCCCTGCCTCCGGTCGGTTCGGGGTATCGGTTTTAATCGGTTTCAAATTGACACCCCGCGTGTACCATAAAAAATTAATCTTTTTCACCCGCTCCGTCAGCATAAAGAGGAGGCCGGGGTCCGATACCCCGGCCTCCTCATGCAGTACCTGCTTTACCGTTCGCGGCCCGAAGCGTCTCAGTACGATATGCCCTTCTCCCCGGCCTGCTTCCTTATGATGGTGCAGACAATCCCGTCAAAGGAATCGCGGTTTCCGGATTCAGCGGTTTTCCCGGCGACATATGCGTTGCGTTTTACCGTAAGCTTTTTAATCTCTTCCCTGATGTTCTCGCGCTCGGCGCGCTTCTCCTCGAGAAACCGTTTTTTCCGGGCATCGGTCATTCGCCGCATCGAAGGGGGGAGCTCCCGGTCGCTCAGCTCATCGAGATCGACCGTTCCGTTATTAACAGCGTCCACGAGATCGAATTCACCGATTTCATCGGCCCCGCCCATATACGAGGCACGCTCGGCCGCTACGGAAGGAGCGAGCTTTGCCACCTCCTTCTTTCGTCTGTCCGATTTTTCCATGCCTTCCATACCGAACGCGACAACCGTTTCCTCAAGCCTGCTGTTGAGTAACGAGAGCTCGTCGTCAAAAGGGGTCGGTATCGTCTCCATGCCGCCGCTCTGTTCCACACGGGCGTACTCACCCTCGGACCTCCTGGCAATATCCTTCCAGAACCGGACCGTCTCTCCGTGATTGCCGCACTGAACGGTATTGACGATAATCCCGCGCCTGACGGCCTCGGTGCAGGTTACGCGGTAGTCGTACCCGTCGGAGTAGTCCATGTGGGGAGGACAGTCGCCCACGAGAAATATGAGCCTGAGGGTCGACTCGTCATCACTCCACTCCATCCGTTTAACCGCGTCGTCCAATGCCCTGTTAACGTGCTCGGGCGTGTCTCCTCCCCCGGCGGCGCTGAAGGACATGAGAGAACCGAATACCTCGTCGAGGTCGTTCGTAAGCGGGAACACCTGCGTCAAATACTCGTCCCCGTAATCACGGTATCCGACGAGGCCGATTCGAAGCTCCGGCCTCGGCTCTCCTCCCGCTATGGTGTTTGAAATGCTCCATATCTTCTGCTTGGCCCCCTCGATGAGGCCGCTCATGGAACCGGTGGTATCGAGACAGAATACCGCCTCCACCACGGGCTTCTCGGCCGCCGAAACCGCACCGGCAGCGGTAAAAAATACGCACGCCGTTAAAACAGCCGTTAAAACGATCATCATTTTCCTTTTCATGGTCTCCTCCATGCTTTTTTAATTGCTATTTTTCAATGCTGTATGCTATAGCACTTATCCCCGTACACCACCACGAGGCTGTCGCCGATCGCGAAGTACCTGCCCAGCCCGGGCTCGCGCGCCAGGAGGTCGAAATAACTGCGGCTCAGGTAACGCACCTCTATCAGCCTCATTGATTTTTTATACTTCGTGTCCGTCCACGTGCCGTTCTCGAGGAAAAAGGTCCTATTCCCCACATGCTTCACCGTATCGATTACGGGCGGCCGTCCGGTCGCGCTCTTTTTCATGTCCCTGATGTCCTCCGAGCTCGAAACCGCCTCAGGTCCGGTCTCGCTCTTCATCGCTTTCGAAAAACGTCTCCCCTCGTCCAGCACGGAAGGCTCGACGGGCCCCATTGCCCATTCACCGCGCTCGCCCTCCTCGATGATGAGAAACGAGGTATAGGGCGTTATGATACCGTATTCCTTGGAGAGCGACACGATCTCGTCAACGAGCTCTTCACTTTCACCGCCCCTGCGGATTTCATCCAGCAGGTAGCCGATCTTCCGCATCGCCCAGAGCCGGGGTATGGAACCGAACCGTTCGCTCCGGCGCGGGAATTCCTGCTCGAACACGAAACTTCCCTCCTCGCCGTTCGTCCTGCCCTCCAGGGTGATAACCGCATTACCCCCGTCCCTGTACCTGCCGAAGAGCAGAACCTGCTGGCCCCTGAAGATATCGTTTATCCGAACCGGATACGTATCGTACACCTCGACCCCCCTGAAATCCACGCTCACGTCCGTAAGCACGGGCTCGCTGACCTTGCGGAAGAAGGCGGGCACCACGGTCTCGATGGTCTCATGCTTCTTTATGTACTCGGGCAGGCCGCCGTTCTCGTAGGCGAGTGTGTCAAGAAGGTGGGTATTGACGTCGCTTCCGACTCCGAACGTGAATATGCGGGTCCGGTCGCGGTTCAGCAGTCCGGCGTTCCGCACTATTTCGTCCCTGTTCGTTACACCGATCGTGGGCTCGCCGTCCGTAATGAAAACGATCATGCGCGGTCCCCGCTCTTCCGGAAGATCGAGCATATGAAGGGCTTTCTGCAGGGCTTCGTTTATGTTCGTACCGCCGCGTGCCTCCAGCCCTGCTATGAAATCCCCACCCCTCTCCCTGTTTCGAAATGTCGCGGGCAGAAGTCCGGAGGAAAGACGGTCGGTGCCTGTTGCAAATCGAATAATGTTGAAGGAATCCTCCTCCCTTAAAGCATCCACGCACCGCTCGAGGGCTGCTTTTGCCTGCGCGAGCTTGGCTCCCCGCATACTGCCCGATGTATCGACCACGAAAACGACGTCCTTTCGCAGCGCGGCCTCCGGCGTGACACCGGGCGAAAGCATCATCATGAAGTGACCGTCACCCCTCTCCCTGAAACCAAGAAGGTTGAGACCCACGGGTTCCCCGGAAACCGTGAAATAGAGAACGAAATCCCGGTCCGGCTTTACGTCGCGCTCCTCGAACCCGGCAGTTGCTTCATGGGTATGAAGGACCACGTCCATGTCATGGGTGGGGGAATAAACGCTCTTGATCGGGACCGACGAATGTATATTGACCGAGAGGGAGACCTCCTCTATGAGCGTCGGTGAGAACCGTTCGGTATCCAGAGGATAGACGTACCGCCCGAGTCCTCCGTCAAGGGGCACGGTCTGCTCGTACGATATTTTTACCCTGCTCTCCCCGAGCGCGGGCACGGGATACACACGGGCCCTGAACATATTTCTGCCCGCGTACTCGAGAATACCCGGGTCTTTCATCCTCCGAACGATATCCTCGTACACCCGGAGGGCTTCGTCCCTGTCGATCACCTCACCGCTCACCCTGACACCGTTCATGTACATGGCAAAGTCGGATATGGCCGCGTCTTCCGGAAGGGGAAACAGGTATATCGCCTCGATATCCCTGTTCAAATCGTTCCTGAAAACCTGGTCGATTTCAGTTCGGGCCGACTGCTCCCTGATTTCAACCTTCACCCGGTGATACTTCACTCCGAGCGGGCTGATCGCACCGGACGGGACCTCCGATACCATGAATCCGTCCGCGAACACATCGTGGGACAGAACTCCGGCCAGGACCGCGCCGAATACGGCCAGTGAAAAAACCAGGACGAAAAACCGTTTCTTCTTCATGTTCGCTCCTCCCTGCCTTTTTCCCCTTAGACGGAGAGAAGCAAAAAAAGTTCCAAAAAAAATATGGTGCTTTTGGTTATTACACTAACTGCCGGGCTGTTGAAGCGGATGAAGGAAAATACCGCGTCCGGGGAACGAAAAACATAGCATTACTGTTGATTTTTTATCGATCGGGGAAATTCGGTAAATGCAGGATAAGGGGCGGATTTACCGGCTGCACAGAGTAAAGGAGGGTCTGAGGGGAAAATAAAGGCACGTACTGCACGGTATTTTACTCTCTACCAACCAGCATTATGGAAATTCTGACTTTTTCCAGTCCCATGGGGTCGAAATCGGGCTTCGAGGTCTTCCCGTACTTTTCGAGAAGTGCGAAAAGGTCCCCGACTCTGTCTGCGGGAACCTCGATGAGCATACGGTTTTCGTCGCTGGACAGCACGGTACCTGAGAGGTCCCGGACCCCGTATTCGATTGCATCGAGGGTGTCGTCCTCCGGACCGGCCGGAGACATTTCCTCCGATTCGTCACGCTCGTCATTGGTGCACAGGTCCGATACCCGATCTCCACTGACCGGCAGAGACTTCCTGGCGCGAAAATCCGCCCTTCCGGCCTCTCCTTCGCGCGCGGCCGGATAAACCGCAAGCATTACTGTCAGGACCTCCGAACCCGCGGCCGTTTGAAGTACGGGGGCACTCTCCATTTTTCGCTCCGTTTCTTCAGGGGGAAAAACCGCTTCAGCTTTCACGGGCTCTTCCGCCGGAACCGTCTCTTCTTTCCTATGCGCCTCTGTCGGGACCTCGGCTTCAGCCTTTTCAGGGATCCCGGTTCCGGATTTCTCCAGGTCCGCCCCCGGGGTGGCCTCGGCTTCGGCTTCATCTTTCTCCCGGACCTCCGGCCGGACCGCCTTTTCGGCCGGTCCTTCCATCCTCTTCTCAGTAACGGCGTCTTTTCGAAGAGCACCCGGCCTCTTCTGCATGTCCGGACGGATTACGTTGAATACGAAGACAACGGCGATCGCGGCCACCGCAAAACCGGCGAGCTGAAGGGGCATTCGTACCCCGCCCGCTCCGGACAGTATTCCGAGAAACCGTTTCCATCCCGGCGGCCGTTCTATGCGCTCCCGGACCCGCTGCAGAAAATCATCCGGAGGTTTTACCCGCTCGAGCGACAAAAGCTCCTTTTTATAGGTTCTTATTTCCTCGAGCTCCGCGCTGCACGCTTCGCACGCCGCCAGGTGCTCCTCCACGAGCGCTGCTGTTCTTTCATCGAGGAGCCCGTCCTCGTAATCCTCCAGAAGCAGTCTGATCTCCGCGCATTTCATCTATACTTTGTCCTTCAGCTTCTCTCTGAGCTTCCGCCTTGCCCTTGAGAGCTTCGACTTCACCGTTCCGATGTTCTTTCCCGTGGCGGACGCGATCTCTTCATAGGAGAGGCCCTCGATATCACGGAGCACCACGAGCGTTTTCCAGTCCCCGGGAAGTGCACTGATGGCGTGCTGGACCGCCTCCTCCCGCTCACGCCGTTCGAGCATCCGTTCAGGGAGGAACGATCCGTTTTCGACCTCCAGCGGAGCCCCGCAGTCCTCCGTGCCCCTCCCCCCCTCCAGGCTCAGGGCACGCTTCGATAAGCGGAACTGCACGGAGGAGAGCCTGCTCTTGCATGTATTGACCGCAATCCGGTAGAGCCAGGTCGAGAATCCCGCGTCGCCCCTGAATTTTTTCAGTCCCCGGAATACCTTGACAAAGGTATCCTGCGCCGCGTCGAGCGACTCCTCGTAATCGCCGAGAAGGCGGTAGCACACATTGAAGACCCTGTCCTGGTACCTGAGCACGAGCAGATCGAATCCCCGCTCGTTCCCGGACAGGAACGCTGCGATGAGGTCGGGGTCTTCCTGCGACTCGGATACCGGGGGTCCGGTTTTTCCCCCGTTTCGGCCCCGCAGGCAGGAAAGAACGGCAAAGAGCAGCAGAAATCGTCTTCCCCGTATGCTTTTTACGTATAGCAATCCCGACTGGGGATACATGACCGCGCCCCGCTCCAGCCCTTCGATTTTTCAGCCCCGATATCTTACGCAATGAATGCCGTCCTTTCACTTTATACTCTCTCCCCCCTCTTTTGACCATGAAAATCTCACCGGGTTCCCGTAAACGGACGATATATTCATTGATAACGGGTACCCATGCGGGGCTTAACCTCTTGACGAAAAGAAAAGTCTTTGGTATGAATGTACAAGACTAATTTATCGAAAGAACGGGTTGTACATGCCGAATACGAAAACACTCATACTTATAAAACCGGACGGGCTTTCCAAGTCTCTCACGGGAAACGTGCTCACCAGGTTCAGCGAGTGCAGGCTCGAGATCATCGGGGCGAAGATCATGCGGGTGGGCCGTGAGCTCGCGGAAAAGCACTATGCCCAGCATACCGACAAACCCTTCTACAACGAGCTCATCGACTATATCACGGGGAAGCTGCACAAGCGCCACAAGGTCATGGCCCTCGTCTATTACGGACCGAACGCGATCGACAAGATACGAGATATCTGCGGTAATACGAACCCGGAGAAGGCCGAGCCCGAATCCATACGCGGCCAGTACGGCCGCATCCTGACGTCAGGGCTCTTCGAGAACGTGGTACACGCGAGTGACACGGTGGAGGCGGCCGAACGGGAGATAAAGCTCTGGTTCGAACCCGACGAGCTCATTTACGATATATACCCATCGCAGAAAAAGTCCTTCGAGCATTACGAGAAACGCGTGTGGAGTGACTGAGCTCGGCGTGGGGAACTGAGCGTATCTTCATCCGCCGCGTATCTTTATCCGCCGCGCTCTTTTCAGAGCACGATTGAAAAAAGCCGATTTCCCCTACAGCCGGGGGGCTACCGCCACGTAAGCCCGGACCACGCTGTTCGTGAAGTTGAGGTACTGGTGCCGCTCGCCCGCTGGAATGAACATCCTCTGACGTTCCCCTATCACGTAGTGTGCATAGGTTGAATCGTCGGACCGCTCACCGGGAGGAGACACGCGCACGCACAGCTCCCCTTCGAGCACGTCGAACACCTCGTCCCCATCGTGCGTTTCGAACTCCGAAACCCCTGCAACGGGAACCGTGAGCAGGGAAAGATGCATGTAGTCATTGCTCACGATAAATGAGAACTCCACGTGCCGTTCTTTGCCGTGGACGAGCGTGAGCTGGTCGGCCGGACGGATTATGACGAGCTGTTTCGCTTCCCGCAGGTAGGGCCCGGGCGCGGGCCAGTTTCCGAGATTGTCGATGGACCTCTTCAGCTTCGGCAGGCCGGTCGCTTCCACGGGACCTGTACAGGGAACGTCCTCGCCTCCCTTGTAGAAACGGGGCGACGAAACAGCGGGTATGATCGTCCCCATTCCGTCATCGGCCCATATACGCGGGGCGACGCAGGCGAGCACCACGACGCGTTCATTGTTCATGTTGAAGAGCTGATGGCGCGTCTTCTGCGGGATGAGCATGGCGTCGCCTTTGCCGAATGAGAAGGTCTCGCCCGTCTCCGCGTTGAACGAGGTGACGTTTCCCTCGACGAGGTAGTAGCACTCGTCTCCGTGCAGGTGATAACCCGCCGGCTCGTAGTGACTTCCCGGGGGAAGCACGAACTCGGCCATGAGAATTTTATCCGTGGACGCAAATACGACATTCGAGACCTGCGTGGTCTCGAATCCGTAGAGGAAGGAAGCGTACCTTTCCTCCGGAATCTTGCACACCCGTTTCTCTCCCGGCGGGAAGGGGGTGTTTCCGATCCACCCGTCCACCGGCGGCGGACCTTTTTTTTCCGCGGCCATGGCTGACCTCCTTTTTATCGATGAGCCTGAGATGGGTATCCGGGATTTCTCTTTAATGAAGTTTACCACGGGGAGAGCGGAAGTACAAGGTTCAGCCGCTGTTACGGGGTGTGCCGAGCTCCTTGCGCCGGGCGTACTCGTGCGCCTGATACATGAATGCCTGGAGCTTCGTGTCTATGCTCATGTCGCCCTGTCCGTCGTAGGATATATTGACCCACGGTACATTGTCGTTGCGTTTCCTGAAGAGGGGGGTCACCGCGGTGGTGAATGTCTCGGGCATACAGGTAAAGGGCATTATATTGACGACGCCCGAGATCCCCGTCGCAACCTGTCCCTGGCTGCCTCCCAGAACGAGAGCGGGCTGCCCGTCGTAGTGTTTGTCCACATAGGGCATGCAGAGATCGAGGGCATCTTTCAGATGTATGTCCCGGTGCAGGTCGACCTCTCCCTCGACGAGCCTGACGAGGCTGCGCTCCACCCGGTTCTGGTAGAGTTCCTGTATCTTCGCCTTGAGCATTCCGAGAAGATCGCGCGCCCACACGCTGTCGCGCCAGTAGCGGTACGTTGAATAGATGACCCACTCCCGTACCGGTGTAACTATGATTTCTCCGCCCAGGTCCTCGACCTTGCGGGCGACATCTCCGTTTGCGTGGGGATTGTCCCGCATGAAGACCTCGCCCGTTATCGAAATGACGGGCCGCCTGGGACCCGGCACAACCGGTATGCGCTTGAACGCCTCCAGGCCTTCGACCAGGACGTCTCCGATGTCCCGCGCTCCGGCCTGAACGCATTCGATCGTCCTTTTGAGGGCATGATCATAGGTCCGCTCACACTCGCCGGCGTTCTTTTCGTAGGGCCGCCGCTCCTGCAGCATCTTCCGGAGCATATCGACCACGACGAAGCCCTTCCATACCAGAATGCGGAACTTGTTTCCGTGGCCCCTGGACAGGTCCTCGTAGGAATTATCGTTCCCGGGCGATATTATCTGAACATCGGTGTAACCGAGCCTGTCAAAGATGATTCTCTGGAGCCGATTGTAATGGCCGAATCTGCAGGGGCCGTTGTGGTCGGGCATGAAGAAGCTCGAGCGCTCGGGCACGAATCCCGGTTCGAGTATCTTCTTCAAGAAGTCCCCGGTGGTGCAGATGAGGGGGAAACACTCCTTGGAGGACGTGTACCGTCTTCCCAGCTCGAGTGTGCGTTCGTCCTGATAGGGGAGCACCTGCGCGTCGACGTCGAAGTGCCGGGAGGAGGCGGCCAGTACGTGTACGTGGTCGCATACGTAGGGGATGTAGAGCGTTCTCTCCCTGTCCATGTGACGGCGCATGTGGCCGGTCCAGTAAACGAACTGCTCACCATTCCCGGCTCCGCCGCTCCGGACCGGGCCGGACGGAAGGCTGTCGAGGAAAGCCTCGAGCCTCGTGATCATGCCCGCGTCCGCGCTGTGCTCGTCGACTTCGAGCTGCAGGTAGGGTTTCCCCCTCATCTCCTCCCGGATAAAGTGCTGGAGGAAGGAATCGGGTCCGCATCTGAAGTTCCCGAGATACACGGCGTGGAGACGCTCGTCCTTTTTAACGATGCGGGCGGCCTTGAGTATCCTCCTCCCGTTGGGCCAGTACATCATGGGATAGTCATCAAAGACATCTTCCTCGCTCAGGGGGAGATAGTCGATCGGTATGGGTATGACGTCCAGGTCTTTGAGCTTCTTCGCAAGGCTGAGGTTCAGCTCCGGATCGCAGGTATTGTACGGCCTGCCGAGCATCACGACCGCCCTCTTCCCGGCCGGAAGGTCAGCGAGCACTTCCCTGCCCCTGGCTTCCACCCGGCGCTCGAAAGCGGCTTGCTCCTCATCCGCGGCTTTCAGGGCCTCGGCCGTGTGAGAGCGGGGTATGGAAAACTTCTTTTCCATGAAATCCGACATCGCCCTCTCTAGGTAGCCGCCCCGCATTCCGCCGAAATACTTGAAGTGCAGGACCGGTATGAGCAGCCGGTCCTCCCGCCCCGTACCGGAGAGCGCCGCCCGCACCATGAAGGGAAGGGTCTGTATCCACGGGCAGTTGTAATTCTTCGTGGGGTTTTTCTTCTCGGCCTTCGCGTTGACCACCGATGGAAGAAAGACGTAATCCGCGTCGGTTTCAAGAAGATCGAAGACATGGCCGTGCATGACCTCGGCCGGGAAACAGGTCTCGGCGTGAAGCTGCTCGAGCGACCGGGTCACCATCTTCCGATTCGTCGGATTCGAAAGCACCACGTCGAAACCGAGCTTCTCGAAAAAGGTCCTCCAGAAGGGGAAATGCTGGTAGAACACCATGAGGCCCCGGGGTATTCCGATCTTTGTCCTTTTCGATTCGGAGACCTTGGCATTTTTGCGCTTCTTCCCGCTTTTCGCCTTTTCCGGTTCCCTGTCCGCCGGATATGTATCCGCCTTTTCCGCGGGCTCGTAGTACGGGCCCATGAGCATTCTCAGCCGCTCCTCGAAGAGATCGAGTATGCCCGCTCCCTTGCCCTTTCGCTCGTCGATCTCGTACTTCTCGCATCGACCGCCGTAGAAGAGGGGCCGCTTCTCTCCCTCTATGGTCACCCGCCTTATCTCGCACTGGTTCGAGCACCCCTTGCAGGTGAAACGGTCGATGGAGTAGGGGGTCGTGCTCACGTCGAATCCCTTGAACCTCGTTTTCCCGCCGGCCACCTGGTTTCGCGCCAGTATTGCCGCGCCTATGGCGCCCGTTACGTCGAAGTGCGGCGGAACGGTGATGTCCCTGCCCGTCACCTGCTCGAAGGCCGCGACCACGGACTTGTTGTTCGTGACTCCGCCCTGGAAGAAAATCCTGTTCCCGATACGCTTGTTTCCCACGACCTTCTGTATATAGTTGTAAACGATCGAGTAAGCGAGCCCGCTCACGAGGTTGTCCTTCTGCACCCCCCGCTGCTGATGCGCGTTGAGATCCGATTCCATGAAAACGGTACAGCGATCGCCGAGCTTTGCCGGAGCTTCGGCGCTCAGGGCGATATCGCCGAACCGGGTGATATCGATATCGAGCTTCTCGGCCTGCTCTTCGAGAAAGGACCCCGTGCCCGCGGCGCACACCTTGTTCATCTCGAAATCCACCACCACGCCGTCATCTATGCTTATGAATTTGGAATCCTGCCCGCCTATCTCGAATATGGTGTCGACCGTCCGGTCGTACGCGATTGCGGCCGTTGCCTGGGCCGTTATCTCGTTCTGTATCGTATCCGCGCCGATAAAATCCCCGGTGAGGTAGCGGCCCGAGCCCGTGGTGCCCGCCGCTCTGACCCGTACGGTATCCCCCACCTCCTCCAATATCTCTGACAGCCCGCGCCTGATCGCTTCCAGGGGTCTGGAAGCGGTCGGAAGATAACGGCGGGCCACTACGCTGTTGTTATCGTCTATGAGCACGACGTTTGTGCTCAGGCTTCCCACGTCGAGTCCCAGGTACACGTCCAGGGGATTCGGCATTCCCGTCCTGTCGAGTATTTCCTTTCCACCCGGAACGCAGCGCATTTTCAGGGTGGAAAGGCTCTCGCCCTCGGACGCTCCCTCCCGGAGATAGTCTTTCAGCCCGTCGAGCCCCCTGAACCTGCAGGCCTCCTCGTCCACCGGTCCTCCCCCTTTCAATAGGGAGCGGAGGTGAAAGAGCGCGCCGATCGCTCCCATGGATGCGTGGTGCTCCGGTATGACGAGCCCATCGTTATCCAGCTCGAAAACCTCCCTGAAGGCTCTCACCATCCCCCCGTTGCCCGCGACCCCGCCCTGAAAGCTCACCGGGGGGGTGAGTTTTTTCCCCTGCGCAAGGGAGGATTTGAAGTTGCGTGCCACCGCGAAACAGAGCCCGGCCACGATATCATGGACCGGAGTCGCTATCTGCTGGAGGTGTATCATGTCGCTCTTGGCGAAAACGGAGCATCGGCCGGCGATCCGCGGAGGGTTTTCGGACTTCATGGCGAGCTCTCCGAACTCCTTTTCAATGGAAACGCCGATGCGCTTGGCCTGCTGATCGAGGAAGGACCCGGTCCCGGCCGCACAGATGCTGTTCATCGCGAAATCCTCGAGCTGTACCGCGGAGCCGCTTCCCTCCATGAAGATGAGCTTGGAATCTTCGCCTCCCATCTCAATAATCGTTCTGATTCGGGGGTAGAGCCGGGCCACGGAGCTCGACTGGGCCACGATTTCATTCACGAAGAGACCGCCCAGGAGCTCAGAACCGAGGGTACCCCCGGTACCGGTGAGGGCGACGTATCCCATACCCTCATCGCCGTATTTCCGTATAAGTTCCTCCAGAACGCCGTCGAGTACGTGGAATGGCTTCCCGTGGCAGTAGTCGTACCTTTCCTCGACGATGGCGTCATCACCGTCCATAACAACGGTATTTACCGATACGGAGCCTATGTCGATACCTATGTCGTATTTCGCGGTTATCACGGATTCTGTTCCTGGATAGTTTTGATTTGTGGTTGTATGATTGTAAATATATGACAGAGAATTGTCAAGGTACAGGCGTTTTAAATCGGCCGGAGCGTGCGATTTAACGTAAAAATTCACTTCCCGGCTCATTTAATAGCCGGCACATGACTGTTTTATGTTTTCGAAAGCTCCACATTATCTAGATTTCTTGAAATTCGACATTCGCCTTGTTATAGTAGGGGGCAACTTCGACCCGGGGGCGGACATACGTGAAGGTATTCATCACAGGAGCGGACGGATTTCTCGGCAACAGTCTCGTGCGTGAGCTTCTTGACCGTAATTACGAAGTAAAAGCGCTTATACAGCCGGGACGTGAAAACGGGACCCTCCGCGGACTCGATATCGAAACCGTTGAGGGTAACGTACTCGACCCGGATGCAGTGACTGCGGCAGCCGGGGGGTGCGGCGGATTCATTCATGGAGCGGCGAATACGACGACCTGGCCGTCCCGCCCCGGCAGTGTGCGGCGGGTCAACGTGGGCGGTACGGCAGCCGCGATCGAGGCCGTTCGGAGGACCGGTATCGGGCGGTACGTGCATGTGGGATCCGCGAACACCTTCGGATACGGGCCCCGCGACGATCCCGGGGATGAAACGAAACCCTACAGGGCGGGAAAGTACCGTCTCGAGTACTTCGACTCCAAGCACGAGGCGCACCTCCTCGTTCAGGACGCGGTGCATGAGGGGCTCGACGCGGTCGAGGTCAACCCGACCTTCATGGTCGGCCCATGGGATTCCAAACCCGGGTTCGGTACGGTGATCATCGCCATATACCAGGGGAAGATGCCGGGCTGCGCGGCAGGGGGACGGAATTATATCCACGTTCGGGATGTGGCGGCCGGAACGGTAAACGCGTTCGAAAAGGGAAAGTCCGGGGAATGCTACCTGCTCGGCAACAGGAACCTCTCGTACAGGGAGATATTCGACATGATCGCGGACGTCATCGGCGCCACGCCGCCGCGGCTCTCCTTTCCTCCCCTTCTCACCAAGGCATACGGGCTCTTCAACTCGGTCTACGGCAGGCTTGCGGGGAAAAAATCGGTCGTGTCGCTCGCGATTTCCCGTATAGCGTGCGACGAGCATTACTACACGTGCACAAAGGCCGAGGAGCAGCTCGATCTCCCGAAAACGCCTATCGAGGATGCGATACGGGAGGCGTTCGAATGGTACGATAAAAACGGCTACCTGAATATGAAGATCTAGGGCTTTCAATGAAAAAAAACAAATTAAGCGGCAGGGTTGCAATCGTAACGGGGTCGAGCCGGGGCATAGGGCGTGAAACCGCGCGTCTGCTCGCATCGAGCGGAGCCGCCGTTGTTCTCAACGGCAGGAATCCGGAGCGCCTCGAAGAAACGAGACGGAAGTTCGAGGCTGAGGGGTACGAGGTACTCGCCGTTCAGGGTGACGTGACCTCGGTCCGGGACTGCAGCCGTCTGATGGAGGAGACGGCGCATCGTTTCGGACGGATCGATATACTCGTCAACAACGCGGGAA
>Ga0180432_10002069_pt1 | contig 30655 bp, 40 predicted proteins | sample SS_ome_10_FD_132414 | JGI IMG/M metagenome (GOLD analysis project Ga0180432, IMG submission 132414) | Hypersaline lake sediment archaeal communities from the Salton Sea, California, USA - SS_1_MS_2 metaG | ecosystem: Environmental > Aquatic > Non-marine Saline and Alkaline > Hypersaline >...
CATCGGGCGCTTGCTCCTCAAGCAGGGCCAGGAGCATCTGGGCGAGACCGAAGGCGGCATTGGTCGCCTGGCCGTCGGCGGTGCTCAGGTGCGGCAGGGCGTGGAAGGCCCGGTGAATGAGGCTATTTGCGTCTATTAAGAGCAACTTGTGCGCCACAGCAAAGGCTCCTGGCCGGGACCTGGTGGGTGGCTTGTGAGCTTAGGGCACGGGCCGCAACGGGAGGGCTTGCAGGGCCAGATTATTGTAAGTGAAAGGCTCGATCAGCATCGGTCCGGTCAGATTCAGCAAACTACGCCGGGAAGGCAAGGGAAAAAGCTCTTCGGTGCCGAACAGCTCGCCCCAGATGCTCTTGGAGGCACCGAACGTCTTGACCTTCGGCTCGCCCTTGATGCCGGCTTCCTTGGCGGCTAACTCGACGGCATCATAATAGGAGCCCAGCTTGTCCACCAGGCCGAGGGCGAGGGCCTGGCGACCGGTGAAAATCCTGCCGTCAGCAAGCTTGAGCGCCTTCTCCCGGGGTATGTCGCGGCCCTCAGCCACCGCGTCCACAAACTGGTCATAAACATCCTGCACCAGTCCCTGGAGCAGCCTTTTCTCATCCGGCTCCATTGGACGCCAGGGCGAGCCGATGTCCTTGTACTTGCCGCTGGTGATGGTGTGGTCGTCCACACCAATATTGTCCATCAAGCCGTAGTAGGCAATTCCGGACATGATGACACCGATGCTGCCGGTCATGGTGGAGCCGTTAGCCATGATCTTGTCAGCGGCGCAGGCGACATAGTAGCCGCCCGAGGCCGCGACATCGTCCATCGCGGCGATAACCGGCTTCTTCTCGGCGAGGGCGGCGACTTCTTTATAGATGGCCTGTGAAGCGGCCGCGGAGCCGCCCGGGCTGTTGACATATAGCACCACGGCCTTGATGTCGCTTTCGCGCTTGGCGGCGCGGATGTCGGCCATGATCGCGCGGGACCCCGCCGGCCCGCCGAATATCGGGGAGGCGCGGCCACCGGACATAATCACGCCCTCCACCATCACCACACCGACTTTGTCACCCAGCGCCAGGCCCGAGGACTTGGTATCCGTGATCGAACTGACCAACAGCGCCAGGCCGATAATGCTAGCCAGGCCCAGGCCCACCAGGATCAGGACGATGATTATCACAGTTATGACGCCACGACCGCCTCCTGAGGGCGGCTGAGGGCCATGCGGCGGCTGGCCGCTACCATAATGCGAGGTGGACGATGCTGGAGATTGAGGCGGCTGGGGGGTCTGCGCGCCCCGGTCCGGAGCTGCCGGCCGATCGGGTTGTGGCGTAGTATTATCAGTTCCCATGATCGCTTTTCACCTTTGCCGAGTGTGTCAACCCAATAAAACGGACAATGTCCATACTGCCAAGTACCGACTGGGCGGATCGGTGGCGCGCTTGACAATCCACCGCTCGGCTCCATATACTGGTAGCGTGCCCCGATGGGCCGCGGGCACAACTGCCGGAGTGGCGGAATTGGCAGACGCACTGGACTCAAAATCCAGCGGGGGTCAAACCCCGTGTCGGTTCGAATCCGACCTCCGGCACCAGTATCAATACTCAGGACTGCGACGGCGTCAGTTGCAGTCCTTTGGTTTTGCCGCGGGGCGCCGTATCAGCTCTCCGCCAGGCCCTCAGGAGCACCCATGTGGCGGAACTTGGCATAGCGCTGCTGCAGCAGTTGTTCGGGCGCAATGCCTGCAAGCGCGGCCAGGGCTTCCCGCAAGGCGAGCTTGAGATTGGCCGCGGCGGCCTGCGGATTGCGATGGGCACCGCCGACGGGCTCCGGGATGATGGCATCAATGACGCCCATCTGCTTGGCGTTCTGGGCGGTCAGCTTCAAGGCTTGGGCCGCTGCCTCGCGCAGCGAGGCATCGCGCCACAAGATCGCGGCACAGGCCTCAGGAGTAATCACCGAATAGTAGGCATGCTCCATCATCAAGAGCCGGTCGCCGACGCCGATCCCAATCGCGCCCCCACTGCCGCCTTCGCCGATTATGGCGCAGACTATCGGCACCGGCAGAGAGAACATGTCGCGCTGATTGGCGGCAATCGCCTCGGATATGCCGCGACTTTCCGACGCTTCGAGGCAGTCAGCGCCCGGGGTGTCAATCAGGGCGATGATGGGGCGCTTGACGCGGGCGGCCAGCCGCATCAGCCGCATGGTCTTGCGGTAGCCTTCCGGCCGGGACATGCCGAAGTTGTGCTCGCGGCGCTCGGCGGCGGTGCGGCCCTTCTCCTGGGCGATGATCGCCACCGGGCGGCCCTCCAGGAACCCCAGGCCGGTGGTGACCGCCCTGTCGTCACCGAAGCGGCGGTCGCCATGGAGCTCCAGGAAGTCGTCAAAGACGGCTCTGAGGTAGTCGGAGGAATGGGGGCGCCGCTCGTGCCTGGCCAGCGTCACCTTGTCCCAGGCGCTCAAGTCCGAGCAGATCTCCCCGGCCAGGTCTTCAGCCTTCTGCTCCAATTGGCGCAACTCCCCTCGATAGCTCTCCTGACCGTTTTCGACCAGGCGTCGTAGCTCGGCGATGCGAGCATCGAGCTCATCAAGCGATTTCCGCAACACTGCGAACTTGCTGTCAGTCATTTTCCTATCACAGGCGGGCCGTAGATGGACGAAGCAGTGCGGCCCTCACTATTCTCATGCGCTACACCAGCGCAGAATACTGTGCAGAGCCGGACGGATCTCCTTACGCGGCAGCAGCATGTCAATCATGCCGTGCTGGTACTGGAACTCGGCGGTTTGCACTCCAGGCGGTATCTTCAGGCCGGTTAGCTCGACCACGCGCGGGCCGGCAAAACCCATAGCTGCACCGGTTTCGGCAATGATGACGTCACCAAGAAAGGCAAAGCTGGCCATCACCCCGCCATAGGTGGGATGGGTGAGAATGCTGACGTAGGGCAGGCCGGCCTGGCCAAGCCTGCCGACTGCGGCGCTGGTCTTGGCCATCTGCATCAGCGAGATGAGGCTTTCCTGCATGCGCGCGCCGCCGGAGGCACAGAATACGGCTACCGGCAGGCGGCGTTCTACGGCCCGCTCCATCAGGCGGGTGAGGCGTTCGCCGACCGTCCAGCCCATGCTGCCACCGATAAAGCTCAAATCCATCAGCCCGATGGCCAGAGCAATGCCGTCCAGGGTGGCCTCTCCGGTGAGCACCGCTTCGGTCATGCCGGTCTTCTCGCGAGCCGCCCGGGTCTTGTCAAGATACTCAGGGAACTCGAGGGGATCGTGGAGAGGCAGGTCATGGTCCCATTCCTCGAAGCTGCCGGGGTCGGCAGTCACCTGCAGGCGCTGCCAGACGGTAATGCGGAAATGGTGGCCGCACTTGGCGCAGACCCACAGATCGGCTTCCAGTTCGGGCGTGTAAATGAGCTGGTTGCACTCCGGGCAGGCCTGCCACAGGTTGGGCGGAATGTCGTCGGCGGTCAGCCCGGGCGGTGCCTTGCTATCGTCTGATGATGTCATGGACATTCCTCAAGGCCGGTCGAATTACCCCAATGAGGCTGGTGGTGCCTATGCTGCCGAGCACCGGCGTGCGCGTTGCCTGTTGACAGGCTTTGTGCTACTATTCTCTGCACTGAGAAGATAAGAGGTCGGGCCAGCCGCCTGATTGCCGCGATAAGCACTGCAGTATTGCGATATGTTCTATCTCGCGCAGCCAAGGAGCGCGCCCATGTCACTGGAACCAGCTCGTGAGAGAATTGACCAGATAGACGAACAGATCATCCAACTTCTGCGGCAGCGTGGTCAGGTAGTTCAGGAGATCGGCCAGATCAAGGACGCTAGCGGCCTGGCGATATATGATCCGGCGCGGGAGGCGCAGCTTCTGGACAAGCTCACCTCCGGTGACCTGAGCCCGCTGGATAAAGAGGCAATCGTCGCTATCTACCGGCAAATCATCGCCGCCTGCCGCAATCTGCAGCGTCCCCTGCGCGTGGTGTTCTTAGGGCCCCAGTACACCTTCAGCCACATCGCAGCCCTGCAGTATTTCGGTCAGACCGCCGAGCTGTCCTCCACCGCCGCCATTGAGGAGGTCTTCGCTGCGGTGGAGCGCGGTGCTGCCGACTACGGCATTGTGCCGATCGAGAACTCGATCCAGGGCGTCGAGGCCCGCACCCTCGACTGCCTGTTTGAGACTAACCTGCAAATATGTGCCGAAAGCTACGTGCCGATTCACCTGCACCTGCTGGCTAACTGTGAGCTGGCGCAGGTTCAGGCTGTGCACTCGCACCCGCAACCGTTGGGTCAATGCCGGCAGTGGCTACGGGCGAACCTGCCGGAGGCGGAGCTGGTGCATGAGTCAAGCACCGCCGCGGCCGCCGCCGCCATCGCTGAGGAGCGGTATCATGCCGCCATCGCCGCCGCGGAGGCCGCCGCTGCCTACGGGCTGCAGGTACTGGCCTCGAATATCGAGGACCAGGCCGACAACCGCACGCGCTTTTTCGTGATCGGCCAGCACAGCGCCGCCGCTAGCGGCAGCGACAAGACCTCGCTGGTTTTCACCACCGAGCACCAGTCGGGGGCGCTGTACCAGGCCCTGGCTCCCTTCAGCGCGCACAATATCAACCTGACTCTGATTCAGTCGCGGCCCGCTCGCGGGGCCGTGGCCGGCCCTTACTACTTCTATGTTGACTTCGACGGGCACGCCGCTTCAGCCGAGGTTGTCGAGGCCGTGGCAGCATTGCGGGAGTGCTGTTCATTTGTCAAGATCCTGGGCAGCTATCCGGAGGCGGGCTGAGCCGCTCCGGCGCGCTTGCGAATTTCCTGCATCTTGTCGAAGGCGGCCTTGCCCTCATCGCTTCTTACGAACTCACGCATCTCCTCAACACGCTCGGCGAGATTGGGCTGGGAAGAGATAAAGTTGCCGATGCGGAACTGGCGCTCCATCTGGGCGGCGTCAGTGGAGATGTCGCCGGCGCTCTCCAGATAGGCGCGCAATTCCTCCGGAGTGATGTCAGCCTGCTTGTCGGCAAGTACCGCCATCTTGACCAGGGCTTTGTTCAGGACCGAGGCATCGCCGGTGACCAGTAGGCTGAAACGGTCGGCGGTGAAATCGGCCAGGTCGGTCCAGCCGCCGGCAAACAGCTTGATCATCAGCACCGGGAACAGCAGGATCTTGAATACCAGGTTGGCGTTAGTGATATAGCCTATCGCCAACGTGGTGCGGACATGGTGGGAGTTGATGTGCCCCATTTCATGGGCGATGAGGGCACTCAGATCGTCTTCTTCGACACCATCGCGCAGTCCGCTAGAAATCACGATGGTGCCGGGGCCGCCCGGGATGGTGTAGATGTAGGGAGCATCGTCCTGGAGAAGATACATATTGGGCAGCTTCATGCCGACCACGTTGGCGTGGTTAGCCAGGATCCGGTGCAACTGTGGAAAGTTATTGGGCATGACCTTGGCCTGGCGGCCGACCTTCTTGATACTTGCGGCCGAATGCCTTGTGGCCATGATGTTAGCGACGACAATGGTGACCCAGGGGAAGATGATGATGTTGACGATCGGCCACCATTTGACGCCCTGTAGTCCCCTGATGCCGGTGCCATTGGCCATGCCATTTAGGTTCGCAACGAAAAGCATCGTCGCTGCAATGAGAAACACTCCGATAGTGATGCCTATAGCAGTCCAGTAGCCGTTCTTTTCACCAGGGAACTGGTAGTCAGTCAGTTCCAGCTTCAGCTCTTGCTTTTTCTTGCGTCTGCGCTTGGTTTTGCGTGCCATCGGTCTTCGCCACCGTCTCTAGATTTAACAGTTATGCGCACACGTTCGATGTGCTGTTCATCACTGGCCTCGACGGCCAGCACCACGCCGTCTATCTCAAAGGCTTCGCCGGCTTCGGGGATATGGTTAGCCAGCCCCGTTATCAGCCCGCCAATCGTGTCGTACTGGTCGTCCGGCAGGGAGACTAGGAGTTGCTCATTCAGGTCCTCGATGCGCCCCTTAGCCGAGACGACGGCTTCGTCCTCGCCAATCAACACGATGACGTCGGAAATGATGTCGTGTTCGTCTTCGATGTCGCCGACCAGCTCCTCAAGAATGTCCTCGATAGTCACCAGGCCTTCAGTGCCGCCGAATTCATCCACGATAATGGCCAGATGCACGGCCCGTTCGCGCATTTCCGCGAACAGCTCGTCCAGCAGCTTGGTTTCCGGCACATAGAACGGCTGTCTGGCAATTGCCGCCAGGTCCACCCGGGAGCCGCCATCCTTGAGTGTTACCAGCAGGTCGTTGACGTAGAGAATGCCGGTTATGTTGTCGAGAGTGCCGCTGTATATGGGTATGCGCGAATGGCCGCTCTCGATGACCACTTGCAGGATATGTTCGAGCTGGTGATTTTCGTCCAGGGCCACAATATCCACCCGCGGCACCATGATCTCGCTGACCTTGGCCATGCCGAGCTCCAAAACGCTGTCAATCATTTCGCCTTCGGCCGGTGCCAGGACACCCTCTTCCTCACTAACATCGGCGGCAACGCGGATTTCGTCTTTGGTGACAAAGCGGATTCCGTCACCGGCTTTGGCCCCGACCAGGCTCAAGATACTGTGGGCAATCGCGGTAATTGCGGTCATCAGCGGGCTCACGATACTGAGCAGGGCGCTAATCGGGCGGGCGACGCGCAGAGCGACACGCTCTGCGAATAGCGCGCCATAGGTCTTGGGCGCAATCTCGGCCGCTACTAGCATGAAGAACAACATGCCGACATGGATGACTTCTTCGTGCCAGGTGCCGTGCAAGGCGCTGCGCGAGACTATCACGGTCATAATCGTGGAGATAGTTATGACGCAGATATTGACGCCGACGATTATGGCAGTGAGAAACTGGTTGCTGGCAACCAACTGGCGCAGCAGGGCGGCTCTGGGATCGCCGTTTTTGCACAGTGCGCGTAGTCGTATCTCGCTAATCCCCAGCAAGGCGGCCTCAGAGAAGGACAGAAAACCCAGTCCAAAGATGCAGGCGGCTATTACCAAGCACCCGATGACTAATAATAGTGGGTCTTCCAACAGTTCGTTACTACCTCCTAAGGTTCGCTCTCGATTGCGGTTCGCGTCTCTACCACGCGGACTTTTTCGATGCGCGTGTCAGTGACCTGTTCGACAACCAGCTTGAGGCCGTTGGTCGCGAAACCTTCGCCCGCCTGAGGGATGCAGCCGGCCAAATCGAGCAGCCATCCGCCCAGGGAGTCGAACTCCTCGACCGGCAGCGGCTGACGGATGTAATTGGCCAAGATACGCAGGCTGACACCGGCATCACACAGGTACTCGCTCGGGCCCACCAGCAGCACCTCCGGCTCCTCCTGGTCGTACTCGTCGAGAATCTCGCCGACGATCTCCTCAAGTAAGTCCTCGACTGTGACCACACCGGCGGTGCCGCCATACTCATCTTTGACGATAGCCATCAACTGCCTGGCGCTCTGAAGCTGCTTGAGGGCGGCATCGGCGGGTAAGCTCTCAAGTATATGGTACGCCGGCCGGGTGGCCAGCTTGCAGAGCTTGTCCATCTCGCCGCTGACCAGGTAAGGCAGTAGGTCCTTGAGCGAGAGCACGCCGACGATGTTGTCGGGAGTCTGGTCATATACCGGCAGCCGCGAATGTCGCGACTCAATGCCCACCTCCAGAGCCTTCTCCAAGGTCTCGTGCTGTTCGACACAGACCATGTCGCGGCGCGGGGTCATGACTTCGGTGACCGTCTGGTCGCCGAACTCGAGAACGCCACGCAGCATCCGCCGTTCCGAGGCTTCCAGCTCGCCCTGTTCCTCGCCGGCCTCGATCATCTCCTTGAGGTGCTCTTCACTGACGCTTGGCAGCACCGTGGCGGCATGTACCCCGACCAGACGCAGGAGGCCCCGTGCAGCCCCCGAGATGACGAAAACAACGGGGGTCAAGACCACCGAAAGCAGAAACACCGGCACTCCCGCCATCCGAACTGCGCGTTCGGGGTTACCGGCGGCCCAGTGCATCGGCGTGGCCTCGCAGAACACCAAGACGATGCAGGTGATGGTGATAAGGGCGATCCAGGGCCCGATGACCGTGCCGGCCCAATCGGTGGCTACCCCGGTGGCAATGCGCTCAGCCATGTAGTTGCAGGTGGTGATGCCGAGTATCAGCACGGAAAGCAGTAGGGCACGTCGGCCATGCAAATGGGACACAACACGCGCCGCCCAGCCCCCGTTCTCACGCCACTGCTCAACGCGGCTGCGTGTGATTGCCAGAAACCCGATTTCCGAAGCCGTGAAAAAGGCTGAGGCGAAAAGTAACAGAAGCAAGATTACTAGCTGACCAGTGGTGGTCAATGTCAATTACGTCGGGCCCCCTCCGCAGGACGCAGGGCGTCCTCGCGAGCCAACAACCGAATCCCGATTATCGGTGCCAAGGATTATATCATACACCTTGGCACAGGCAAAGTCTGCCAACGCTCAACTGCTGCACTAGTTCCCTGCCAGCAGCCGGTTTACCTGCCGTCACTGCGGCGCGATGAGCAGCAGAACGGAACGGCGGTCGGTGGTAAGCTGCGCCGCAAAGCTGTCTGCCGGCGGCTGCAGGCGAGCCACTGCTTGGCCGGTCTCCAGATCGGTGACAGTTGCCGGCTTCTCCACCCTAGCCACCTCAACTTGCACCGGAGCGCCCCGCGCATAGTCCTTGACAAGCACCAGCAGCCGATCGCCAAGTATCAAGCCCGCAGCCTCACCACCACTGGAAACGCGCACCAACACCCGGCCCTGGGGTATGAGCTGGCCGTCGCAGATGATGTCCTCAACCTGCGCGGCCGCCTTGATGATGCTCGCCGCGGCGGCATAATCGGCCGCATCAACGTATGCGGTGGTGAAGTAGGTGAAGCCGGTACCGCCATTGGCAAAGGTCTCCAGCAGCGTGTTGCGCCATTCCGCGCGGCCGGAGGTGATGCCGTGCCACGGCATCACGCTGCCGGTGCCGACGACCTCGCGGCAAGCGTGGATCGTCGCCGCCACCTGGTCGCGGTAACAGCCGTAAAGACTGGGCATTGCCTGCTCGACCAAGCCGGCGTCAAACAGGCTTTCAAAGAGCATGAAATGGTTGTAGAAGCCGCCGCTTTGCTCCTGAGGCCGCGGCCAGACGTTGTAAAGCCCGACCATCGGCTGGGGAGAAGAGCGCACCTCCGTGGTCGCCAGGCCCTCCATCAGGCCCTGGCGCAGCCGCCGCACAATCTCCCGGCCCAAGGCTGCGTTGAACGACCTCCACGCCTGATGGAGCCGAGGGTACTTACCGGGGTCATTCTCCACCTCAACCGGGTCGAGATACTGCGTATCCGGGTACTCGGCGGCGAGGAACTCTCTGAATTGCGCCCGGCAGTGCGGGCAGAAACAGATCGAGCCACTACCACCCCAGCCCGGCTCGTAGTCAAACCACATCCAGGAGATGCCGAGCGCGCCCGTCTGGCGACAGACCTCGACTTCATCGTCGAAATAGTCGCGCACGTAGAGCCTCGGACACATGGCGGTGAAGTCCTGGCCCGGCGGGTTCTGCGCCCTTTGGACCTCAGGATGGGCCTCGGAGTCAGCTTTGTAGTCAGCGAACATCGGCGAGTAATTGGCGACGATCCAGAAGCCGCGCGCGCGCGCCTGCTGTATGAACCGCTGGGCCTGAGGACTGGGATCCAAAGTGGCGTCCTTGTGCAGGGCGATGGTATTGAAGCCGATATGCTCCCAGAAATCGAGGAAATCAGGCCAGTTGAGATAGTACTCAAGCGGGGTCCAGTCGAAGTTGGTCAAGAGCCGCTTGGGCCGGGGCGCGGCAGGGATGTCCACACAGGTCACCGGCAGGTCGGCGACGTACTTGTCGGCAATCGTCAGATAGAGCGTGCCCTGCTTGCCGACCGGCCAGTCGGTCTTCAGGAACAGGTAGCTGAGATTCTCGGTGAAGTTGTAGCGGCTATAGGGCCTCCCGTCTAGCTGTACCTGTTGCGGCTCAGGGATGCCAAGGGGCGCCGCCACCACGCGGATGCCTGCGGGCAGATCCAGCCTGTAGGGCGGCTTACCCCAACGCCCGGGGCTGTAGAAGTGCAGCGGCGTCGCCCAGCGGGGCGCAACATGAGCTGACTCCAGCACCGACACGTCCTCAGTCCAGGGGTGCTCGACCAGCGGGTACTGCTGGGCCTGCTCCGGGGTGAAGTCGCCGCGAATCACCTCGATTTCGTCCATCATCAGGTAGCGACCACCGGGGTCAAGGAGAATCTTTACGTAGCGGCCGAGCGCGCGTAGGTCGGTGAAGGTAAAGGTATGGTAAGGCTCGTATTTGAACTCATGCGCATGGGTGTGAATCCACCATTCGCCGACCTGGTGGAAGCTCTCGCCGTCCTCGCTTACATACAGGTGATGGCGCTCGGGATAGCGCACGCCGGCGTACCAGCCGCCTGCAACATGGTAGGCGATGGCCGCGATGGGACAAACCTCGCCGAGGTCCACCGTGAGGTCCACCTGGGTGCTGCCCTCCCAGCCGACCATCTGTTTGTCCCACCATTGGCGGGTGGATAGGAGGCCGTTGGTGAGCTGGGTGGCATCAGCGTCATCATGGCACAGGTCGGGACGGCTGAGGCCATAGTTGGGCGGCCGGTTCCATTGGTACGGGCGGTTGAGGGCGGCGTTCTCCCCGTCAACAAGCTGGCCGCCCCACACTTGCGCGACAATCATGAAGGCGCCCAGACAGGCCAGATAGCGTGCTGAGGCGGTGCTGGTGAGGCAATCGTCAGACGGTCGTTGTGCCCTCGCCATAGGTTTCAGCCCTAAAGGCACGATACCGCGCCGTGTTGGCGCGGTATCGCACAATCCGTCAACATGATGCAAGCACATGTTGGTGACATAAGTTCATGGTTATACGCCCTGACCGGAGAGCCGGCCTAGCGCTTCGAGAACTGCTTGCGGCGGCGAGCGCCCCGGCAGAACGGCTTCTTGCGTTCTTTGGCTCGCGGGTCACGCGTCAACAGCCCCAGCGGCCCCAGCTTCGAGCGGTTGTCCTCGTCCATGTCCACCAGCGCCTTGGCAATGCCGTGACGCAGCGCATCGGCCTGTCCGGCAGTGCCGCCACCCTTGGTGTAGGCTTTGATGTTGACCTTGTCGTCCATCTGCGTGGCGACCAGCGGCTGCCTGGCTCGATCAATAAGCGCGAAGCGGACAAAATACTCTTCCATAGGCTGATCGTTGACAACGAATTCGCCGTCGCCAGGGGTGAGCCACACGCGAGCGATCGAGGTCTTGCGCCGACCCGTACCATAGGCAGTCTGTGTATCGAGCAAAGTTGGTCCTCCTCAAATCCGTTGCAGTTGGCCTAGCAAGCCTCAGGCAACACCTACATCTCCAGCGGCCTGGGCTCCTGGGCTTGATGCGGATGCTCAGAATCCGCGTACACTTTCAGCTTGCGCAACATCTGGCGGCCCAGCACGTTGTGCGGCAGCATCCCCTTGACTGCCTTGATGATGACCTTCTCAGGACTCTGGGCCAGGAAATGGCGGTACTGCTGGGCCTTCAGGTGGCCGGGCCGGGTGCTGGCACGGTAGTAGATCTTCTGCCGCAGCTTGTCACCGGTCAGCACCACCTCGGAGGCGTCAGTGACGATGACGAAATCGCCGGTATCCACGTGGGGCGTGTAGATCGGCTTGTGCTTGCCGCGCAGTACCGAGGCCACCTTGGCGGCGAGACGGCCCAGCGGCACGCCCCGGGCACTGATTATCCACCAGTCCCTGGTGATGTCTTGGCTATTTGCAGATTTGGTCTTGCTGCCATTCATTGCCTAAGCCTCCGATGGGCTTGCGGTCATTAGTGCAGTCTAGTACTCCACTTTTACCAAGCACAGGCCCTGCGGTGGGGCGGGAGGCGGTGCTTTGGTGCGGTCGCGGCCTTCCAGAATCTTTACCAGAGCCGCTATCGTGAGCCTGCCCTTGCCTACCTCTACCAGAGCGCCCATGATGTTTCTAACCATCATATACAAGAAGCCGTCGCCGCCGATGCGGGTCTCGATCAACTCGCCTTCGGTCTCGATGTCGAGCCGACGGATTTCGCGGACGGTGGTGCGGGCCGACCCGCCGGCAGCGGCAAAGGCCGCGAAATCGTGCCGCCCCAGCAGCGGCTCAGCCGCCTGCCGCATCGCTTCGACATTCAGAGGCTCGCGCACATGCCACGCATAGCGGTCTATGAACGGCGAGCGCAGCGGCCGATTCAGAACGCGGTAAGAATAAAGCTTGCCCGTGGCGCTGTAGCACGGGTGGAAATCGGCCGGCACACCGGTACACGCCATCGCCGCTATGGCCGGCGGCAGAATGTCGTTTACCGCCATCAGGAGCGCCGGTTCGGGGATGGGGTTATCGGTCTCAAAGGCAATTACCTGCCCCATCGCGTGCACCCCTGCGTCGGTGCGACCGGCACCGATGATTCTGACCTGGTGTTGTAAGAGTTCGCTTAGGGCTGCTTCCAGTTCGGCCTGGACGGTCCAGGCTTGCGGCTGTATCTGAAACCCGGCGTAGTCGGTGCCGTCGTACTGGACGGTGAGCGCGATATGGCGCATGCTAGAGGCTCCGCACCGTTACTCGGTCAATTCCAGGACCGCCATCTGGGTACCGTCACCGCGCTGTTTGCCGGCGCGGATGACGCGAGTGTAGCCGCCCTCGCGGTCAGCAAAACGGCCGGCGATCTCGTCAAAGAGATGGGCGACCAGGTCAGCGTCCCGGATATGGGCCAGCACCTGGCGGCGTGCGGCCAGGTCGCCACGCTTGGCCAGAGTAATCATCCTGTCGGCCAGCCGGCTGGTTTCCCGCGCCTTGGCCAGAGTTGTCTTTATCTGGTCGTGTTTGAACAGGGCGGCAACCTCGGCGTGCAGCAAGGCCAGGCGCTGTTGTGTTGATCTGTTGAGTTTGCGACGGTCTTTGCGGTGCTTCATGACATCTGCCCCTATTCCTCTTCCTCACCGGCATCGGCCAGATGCATATCATAGTTCTCCAGGCGCTGTATGACTTCCTCAAGCGAGCGTTTGCCGAAGTTGCGAATGGCCAGGAGTTCCTCCTCGGTCCTCCGCACCAGTTCGCCGAGGGTGTTGACGTTTTCTTTCTTCAGGCAGTTGAGGGTGCGAACCGAGAAGTCCACGTCCTCGACAGGGATATCATGATGCTTCTCGACGACCGGCTCTTCCGCGACGGCTTCCGACTCGCCTTCGGGTAGTTCTTCGGTCACGTCCAGGAATACGCGCACGTAAGACCATAGCTCGCGGGCCGCCATGCGCAAGGCTTCATCGGGGCTGACTGAGCCGTCGCCCCATAGCTCCAGGACCAGCCGATCAAGGTCGGTGCGGCTGCCCAGACGAGTTGGCTCGACATGGAAGGCGGCCCGATGAATCGGCGAGAATACCGAATCGATGGGAAGCACGTCAACCCCACGTTTGCCGCGAGGCCGCTCGTCAGCCTGCACATAGCCGACGCCGCGCTCGACCCACATGTCAACCTCCAGCTCGGCATCGTCATCGGCCAGCTCGGCAATATGCAGCTCGGGGTTGACGACCTCGACCCCAGGGGGTGTCTGAACATCTGCAACCAGGACTTCGCCCTGGCCCTTGGCGCGAATTTGCAGTATCAACTCCTCGTCTTCAGGAGCCTCTGCGGTAATGCGGACGGCGATTTCCTTGATATTGAGCATGATCTCGGTCGTGTCTTCGACGATGCCCGGAATCGTGCTGAACTCGTGAAGCACGCCGTTGATGCGGACATCAGTGACCGCGGCCCCGCGGATGTGGGCCAGGACGATGCGGCGGAAGGCACTGCCAAGCGTGTTGCCGTACCCCCGCTCGAGTGGCTCAATCGCGAACTTGCCGTACTTGTCATCTAGATGTAGCGCGCGTACACTAGGGCTAATCCCTTCTTGCATTAGCACACTCCCTTGCCTGGCTAGTTGCATTGCGAGCTTGAAGCTAGCCCCTCTACTGCCGATATGGGACGCTATCGGGAGTAAAACTCGATAACCTGCTGCTCGTCAGCACCTGTGTCAATCTTGTCAGGCTCTGGCAGGCCTATCGCCGTGACGGTTGCATTCTCCAGGTCCACCTGCAGCCATTCCGGCGGGACAACCGCACCGGCATTGGCTAGGGCCTGGGCGATGGGGACGATCTGGCGGCTTTTTTCCCTGACTTTGATAACGTCGCCGGGTCGCACCGCGAATGAAGGGATGTTGACAATGCGGTCGTTGACGGTGATGTGACGGTGGCCGACGATCTGCCGCGCCTGCGCCCTGCTGACGGCCAATCCGGCCCGCCAAACGACATTGTCAAGCCGACATTCGAGGGCCTGGACCAGCAGCTGGCTGGTGACGCCGTCTCTGCGCTCAGCCTGGCGCACATAGCGGCGGAACTGCCTCTCCAGCAGGCCATAGGCGGTCTTCATCTTCTGCTTCTCGCGCAACTGCAGGGCGTAGTCGCTGGGACGGCGGCGGCGCCGGTCGTCGGCAAACATACCGGGCGCATAGCCTTTTTTCTCAAAGACGCACTTGGGCGAGTTACACTTCTGGCCTTTGAGGAATAGCTTTTTGCCCTCTCTGCGACATAACCGGCATGTCGCCCCTCGATTTCTAGCCATTTTTGGGTGGTCCTCCTCCAACAAATCCGTTACGGCGCTAGCTGCGGTTTACACGCGGCGTCGCTTAGGTGGACGACAGCCGTTATGTGGGATTGGTGTAACGTCTTTAATGATTCCGATGGCCAGGCCGGCGGCCTCCAGGGCGCGAATGGCGGTTTCGCGACCGGCACCCGGTCCCTTCACCAGACAGTCCACCCGCTGCAGGCCAAACTCCTGGGCTTTGCGGACAACACTCTCAGCGGCCAACTGGGCGGCAAAAGGCGTGTTCTTCTTGGTGCCCTGGAAGCCGATGGCTCCGGCACTCGCCCAGCACAGCACATTGCCCTGTTGGTCGGTGATGGAAATGATCGTGTTGTTGAACGTTGACTTAATATAGGCACGGCCGTATGGCATCTGCACCTTGGTCTTGGGCCGGCCTTCGCTCTGTGGGCGTTCTGTTGCCATCGTCAGCGTACCTCCAAGTGTCGCAACGGCTTACCGATCAGCGGTCTGACGGCTATTTCTTGACTGCGGTGCGCTTGTGGATCGAGACGGTCTTGCGCCGGCCCTTGCGGGTGCGGGCATTGGTGCGAGTGCGCTGGCCTCTGACCGGCAGTCCGCGGCGGTGGCGCTGGCCGCGATAGGTGCCGATCTCGATAAGGCGCTGGATGTTGCTTTGCACCTCGCGGCGCTTGTCGCCCTCGATGGTGTAGCTGCGGTCGATGATTTCACGCAGTTTGGCGGCCTCATCCTCGGTAATGTCCCGCATGCGGGTGTCTTCGGAGATGCCTGCGTCCTGGCAGATCTGCTTGGCGGTTGACCGGCCGATGCCATAGATGTAGGTCAAGGCGATCTCCAGCCGCTTGTCACGGGGTAAATCTACACCTGCAATTCTGGGCACGGCAATTCCTCCTCCGGCCTGGGCTCAGCCCTGTCGCTGCTTGTGCCTGGGGTTCTCGCAGATTACGCGCACGACCCCTTTGCGCCGCACGATCTTGCACTTGTCACAACGCTTTTTCACTGAAGCCTGTACTTTCACGATAACCATCCTATCATCACCACGCCAGGCGATGTGGCGCGGTTAGGTTAGATTGCTGGGTTGGCTCCCGGGCTATTTGTGCAGCCAGGTGATGCGTCCGCGAGTGAGATCATAGGGCGAAAGCTCCACCGTTACCTTGTCGCCGGCCATGATGCGGATAAAGCGCATCCGGATCTTGCCGGAAACGTGTGCCAGCACTTCATGCCCATTCTCGAGCTCGACGCGGAACTTCGCATCAGGCAACTTTTCCTTCACCGTACCCAGAGCGCGGATCGCTTTGCTGTCCTTGTTTGCCATCTGTCGGTTACGTCACCTCAAGTGCGCGGTGTGAGTATTCGTGGCTGGTGCTTGGTCACCGCGATTGTGTGCTCAAAGTGGGCACTGAGACTGCCGTCGGCGGTTCGTGTCGTCCAGCCGTCTTCGTCCACCACGATTTCGGGTCCACCGATGTTGATCATCGGCTCGATAGCCAGCGTCATCCCCGGGCGCAGGCGCAAGTCGTATTCAGGGAACTCCCCGGGCTGATAGTAATTGGGCACCTGCGGCGGCTCGTGCATCCGGCGGCCGATGCCGTGGCCTAGCAACTGGCGTACCGCACTGTAGCCGTGGGCCTCGACATGGTTCTGTATGGCCATCGAGATGTCCTTGAGCGTGTTGCCGGCAACGGCCTGAGCGATGCCCAGGTGCAGAGCCTCTGCGGTGACCTGCAGGAGCTTGCGAGCTTCTGCCGAGACCTCGCCGATGGGCTTGGTGGCGGCATTGTCGCCATGAAATCCGCCCTCGAAATAGGCTCCTACGTCAATTCCGACGATGTCGCCCGAATGCACTATCAGCTTATCGCTGGGGATGCCGTGGACGATGACATCGTTGATTGACACACAGGTGGCGGCCGGGTAACCACGGAAGCCCTTGAAGCTGGGCAGGGCCCCGGCTTCCCGGATCGCTTGCTCCGCCGCCTGATCAACTTCCAAGGTGCTCACACCAGGAACCAATACCGCTAACGCCGTCTGCAAAGCCTTGGCAGCCACTGCTCCGGCCTGCGCCATGGCCTCAAGCTCGCGCGAATTCTTGCGCGTTACCGTGCCGCGCTTGCCTCGTCCATACATGCCGTCAACTGCCCCAAATCGCCTCTAAGCCAATCAGATCAGGCTGGCAGTCAGTCGCTGGTAAACCTCGTGCTCGGAGGCATTACCGTCTATATTCACCAGCAGCCCCCGCTCTGTATAATAGCCGGTCAGCGGCGCAGTCTGCTGGTAGTAGGTGCGGAGCCGTTCGGCGATAACCTCCGGCTGGTCGTCGCTGCGCTGGTAGAGCTTGCCGCCCTCACATGCCGGGCAATCATCGCCGACGTCCACTCCGTCACGGTCAACATTGAATATCGCATTACAGGTGTCACACATGCGTCTGCCCGAAAGCCGCCTGATCAGCACCTCATCAGACACCGAGAGGTTGATCACGACCGGCCTGGTGAGCTCCAGCTCCGCCATGACCTCGGCGAGCGCTTCGGCTTGCACAATGGTACGTGGAAAGCCGTCCAGCAGGGCCCCGCGCTGCTTGATGTCGGCCTCGGCAAGCCGGTCGCGGACGATGCCGATGACCAGTTCGTCGGGCACCAATTCGCCGGCGTCCATGTACACTTTGGCCTGGTTGCCCAGGCCGCTGCCGGCGGCTACGGCCTCACGCAGCATATCGCCGGTGGACAGATGCACTAGTCCATAGTCTTTGACGAGCTTCTCGGCGTGAGTGCCCTTGCCCGCGCCCGGCGGCCCCAACAGGATTATGTTGCGCTCTGCGATGATCAACATCCCCTCGTCACGACAAGAAGCCGGTATAGTGGCGCATCAACAGATGGGCCTCAATTTGCTGCATGGTGTCAAGCGCGACGCCGACAACGATCAGCAATGAGGTGCCGCCAACCAAGGTAAAGGTAGGTACCCCGGTGATGGGACCTATATAATACTGCATCAGTGCCACAACGCCCAGGAACAAGGCGCCGGCCAAGGTAATGCGGTAGAGTATCTTGTCCAGATAGTCGCGGGTCTTTTCGCCCGGGCGGATGCCGCGGATGGCGCCGCCGTTTTTCTGCAGGTTCTCGGCGATCTGTTCGGGATTGAAGGTGACCGCCGTATAGAAGTACGTGAAGACTACCACCAGAATAAAGTACAAGAACGAGGCAAAGCTGTTAGCGCCGGGAGTGGTGAACTCCACTATCGAAAAGATCGCCCCGTCAATGGTGCCCTCGTCGAGACCGAAGCTGTTGGACAGGAAATTGACGACCGCCTCGCCGCGCAGCAGATTAGCCAGCGTAGCCGGGAACAGGGCCACTGAAATCGCGAAGATGATCGGGATAACACCGGCTTGATTGACCCGCAGCGGCAAATGCTGGACCTGCCCGCCCCAGATCTTGTTGCCCTTGATGCGCTTGGCATATTGCACAGGAATCTCGCGCTGAGCTTGCTGGACTTTGACAATGCCGTAGATGGTGGCAATGAATATGGCAATCAAAAACAGCAGATTGGCCACGCCGATCTCGCCGCCCTGCCACAGTACTATAGTCTGCATCAATTCCTCGGGCATAACCGCCATGATACCGACAAAGATGATCAGCGACACGCCTTGGCCGATGCCCTTATCAGTGATCATGTCGCCGAGCCACATCAGGAAGGCGGTCCCGGAAGTCATCATCAGCACGGCGAAAAGCATGTCCATTTTGCCGCCGGTGAAGGCCCCCGCGCCACTGAACCAGCCGATCATCCCCATGCCCTGCAACGCCGCCAGGGCCATGGTCAGGTAGCGGGTCCAGCGGTTGATCTTCTTCTGGCCGTACTCGCCCTCTTTCTGCAGCTCCTCCAACTGCGGGATAGCCATGACCAGAAGCTGGAAGATAATCGAGGCATTGATGTAGGGCATGATGCCGAGGGCCAGCACCGAGAAGCGCTTGAGCGATCCGCCGACAAACATATTCAAAAACTCGCCCAGGGTGCCGCCCTGGAACATCGCCTCCAACGCTTCCCGGTCCACGCCCGGCATCGGCACGTGCGCGCAGGCGATATAGACCGTGAACATTATCATCACAAAGAAGATGCGCTTGCGCACGTCGGGCAGTTTCAGGGCTTGGCTGAGAGCGGCCAGGCGTTCCTTCATTTCGCTATCACCTCGGCAGTGCCGCCGGCTGCCTCGATCTTGTCTTTGGCCGAACTGCTGAAGGCATGGGCCTTCACGGTCAAGGCCGTGTCCAGGTCGCCGTCACCGAGCACCTTGAGCCCCTTGGCCTCGAGCTTCTTAATCATGCCGACCTCGATCAGCAACTCCGGGGTAACCTCGGTGCCTGCATCAAGCGCCTGCAGCGCAGCTACGTTGACGGTGGTATAGCGCTGCCGGAATATGCCGATGTTGTGGGCTTTATTGCTCTGGCCGCGCAACTTGGGCAGGCGCTGGTAAAGCGGCGTCTGTCCGCCCTCGAAACCCGGGGCGATGCTATAGCGGGCCTTCTGGCCCTTCTGCCCGCGGCCCGAGGTCTTGCCGGAGCCGCTGCCATGGCCGCGCCCTACGCGCTTCTTGGAACTCTTACGAGCCGGATTTGGCCTGAGGTCTGTCAGGTCCATGAAAATGCTCCTCTATATAGGCAATGCCGCACAGCGCCCCTCACTGGGCCTCGCCGATAGAGACTAGATGCTTAACGGTCGCCACCATGCCGCGAATCGCCGGGCTGTCCTCCTTGACCACACTCTGGCCTACTCTGCGCAGCCCCAGGGCCTGCAAGGTGGCGCGCTGCTTGGGCTTGCAGCCGATATAGCTGCCGGTCAAGGTGACTTGTAGCTTTGATTTGCTCTTGCGCTTTGCCATTTGACTGCTGCCTATCCTGTTTGATTGATACTGCACAGCTAGACCGCGACCGGACAGGTCCGCTGGGCTTAGAGCTTCAGGCCGGCCTCGCGGGCGCCTTCGGCGAGAGCGGCGAGCTTCCCGTGGAAGGGCCAGCCGCCACGGTCGAAGACAACCTGCGCGATGCCGGCCTCCAGGGCACGCTTGCCGATAACCAGGCCGAGGGCTTTGGCAGCGGCGATATTGCAGGTGCCCTCCAAGCCTTTGCCGATGGCCGGTTCTCTGGTCGAGGCGGCAACCAGAGTGTGGCCGCTCCAGTCGTCAATGACCTGGGCGCTAAGGTGCCGCAACGACTTGTGCACCGACAGGCGGGGCCGCTCGGGCGTGCCCTCGATCTTGCGGCGTACTCGCAGATGTCGTTTGCGTCTCTGTGCAGTTTTCTTGCTCACATTTGCCATACTCTGGTGCCGTCCTGTTTGTGGTTGCCTGAGGAAGCTGCGCCCTGGCAGCTTATGTTAGCTTGCTACAAGCGACCGGCGGGCGCTGTTACATCTCGCCGGCCCGCGCCTTGCCGGCCTTATGGCGCACGCGCTCGTCCACATAGCGGATGCCCCGGCCCTTGTACGGCTCGACCGGGCGGAGGTGCCGGATGTCGGCAGCAAGTTGGCCGACGACCTGTTTGTCAATTCCGCGGATAACCACGGTGGTGTTGTCAATCACTTCGAACTCGACATCAGCGGGCGGCTCAATCTGCACCGGGTGCGAGAAGCCGATGCGCAAGGTCAGGGACTTGCCGCTGACCTCGGCGCGATAACCGACGCCGTTGATGAGCAGTCGTTTCTCAAAGCCGTTGGTGACGCCTTCGACCATATTGGCAATCAAAGAACGCGTCATCCCGTGCAGGGCCCGGTGTTGGCGCTGGTCGCTGGGGCGCGCGACGGTCAGAATTGCGTCTGCGACGGCAATCTGCATGTCGGGGTGACAGGTGTGTGCCAGTTCACCCAACGGGCCCTTCACCGTGACGGTGTTGTCCTCGGCGAGCTTTACCGTGACCTTATCAGGAATATCAACCGGCATGTTACCTACTCTAGACATCATGAAGCTCCTGTCTGTAGCAGCCGCTTGCGGCTACCAAATGTACCCGAGGACTTCCCCGCCGATACCGCGCTTGCGGGCCTCTCGTGCGGTCATTATACCCCTGCTGGTGGAGATGATGGCGACACCCAGTCCGCCCAGCACTCTGGGCAACTCATGCTTGCCAACATAGACGCGGCGGCCCGGCTTGCTGATGCGTTTCAGGCCGTTGAGTACCGGCTCCCGGTATTCAGTGTACTTAAGACGGATACGCAGGCTGGTGCCCCTGTCCACAAGCTGAAAGCCGCGAATATAGCCTTCATCATGCAGGATCCTGGCGATTTCACGTTTTACGTTCGAAACCGGCACGTCCACACTGGTATGGCGTGCTTCGGCCGCGTTGCGGATTCTTGTCAGCATGTCAGCAATTCCGTCGGTTACGACACCCATGCCATAGCCTCCTGGTCGAGACCTTGTACTGTCAAAGAAGTTATGCCCCGCTTTGGTCCTGGAGCGGCTCGGCGCGGCAGCCGCCGGGCGGTGTGGGGCCTCGGCCTACCAGCTTGCTTTCCTGATGCCCGGGATGTTGCCGTCCAGGGCGTTTTCTCGGAAGCAGATTCTGCAGACGCCGAAGGCCCGCATATAGCCGCGGCGCCGACCGCATATATGGCAACGGTTGACGCGGCGGGTGGAGAACTTCACCTCTTTGCTCTGCTTGGCAATCCATGATTTCTTCGCCACGTGCTATCACCCAAACGAGTTTAGTTGGTAGTTACTTTCTCGGCTTTCTCAACGGTGCCTGCGGGCCTTTGCAGGGGCAGGCCCAGCAGCTCAAGCAGCGCCCGAGCCTCTTCATCCGTCTTGGCCGTGGTGACGATGGTTATGTCCATGCCCCGCACCCGCTCAACATCATCATAGCCCAACTCCGGGAATACCAGATGGTCGTTTAGGCCGAGACTGTAATTGCCACGGCCATCGAAGGAGTTGGGCGAGAGGCCGCGGAAGTCGCGGATCCTGGGCATCGCGACGTTGAACAGGCGGTCCAAAAACTCCCACATCCGGGCGCGGCGCAGCGTCACCCGACAGCCGATCGGCTGACCGATGCGGATACCGAATGCCGAGATCGACTTCTTGGCGCGTGTCATCGCCGGCCACTGCCCGGCAACCAGCGCCAATTCCTGCATCGCCTTCTCGAGGGTCTCGAAGCTCTCCTTGACGCCCTCGACGCCCATGTTGATGGAGACTTTGACAACCCGAGGGGCTTGCCAGATATTGTCGTAGTTGAAGCGCTCCATCAAAGCGGGGCGCACTTCTTTCTCATAACGCTCTTTCAGTCGCGGTACCATTTTGCGCTAACCTTCTTAACGGGACTGCAAGCTTAACTTCCCGACCGCAGGGGCCGCCTGCGCTTAATCGTCAATATCCTTGCCGCATTTCTTGCACACGCGGACCTTCTCCCCACTCTCACGCACCCGGTGTCCCACTCGGGTGGGGGCGTCGCAGTTAGGGCACACCAGCATGACATTGGACAGATGGATCGGTCCCGGCGATTCGACAATGCCAGCCTGGCGCATCTGCTGGGTCTGGCGAACCGCTCGCTTCATGATGTTGAGCCCGTCAACGATAATCCGGTTGGAACTGGGACTGACCTCCAAGACGCGGCCACGACGGGGCCGGCCCTTCAGCGAGCGATCCTTACCGGCAATGATCATGACTTCATCGCCTTTTCGGATATTGAGCTTTCGACTAGGCATAGGCTAACTCTCTCCTGGCAGCTTTCAGACGACTTCCGGTGCCAGCGAAATGATCCTCATAAAGCCGCGTTCTCGCAGTTCGCGGGCTACCGGGCCGAAGACACGGGTCGCGCGGGGATTCTGCGCGGCGTCCACAATCACCACGGCGTTGTCGTCGAAGCTGATATAGCTGCCGTCGGGACGAGCCGTCGGGGACTTGCAGCGGACCACGACGGCGCGTACTACGGTGCCCTTGGCGATCGGGCTGTCGGGCGCGACCGACTTAGTTGAGGCAACGATCTCGTCGCCGAGGCCGGCGTAACGGGAGGCTCCGCGCCCGATCATGTCGATGCAGCCGATCTCATGCACGCCGCTGTTGTCGGTGACTTTGAGCCTGGTCTCTTTCTGTATCATGGCGGTCCTCTGGGGGCGGTACTGAAGACTTAGTCGGCTTCAGCGTTCGCCTTGTGTTCGGCTACAATGCCATCCATCAGGTGCGACGGCACCTCTTCATATCCCGAAAAGCTCATCGTGTAGCTGGCTCGGCCCTGGCTGATCGAGCGCAGGTCAGCGGCATAGCGGCGCATCTCCGCCAGCGGCACCGAAGCCCTAACCAACTGCAGGCCGGCCCCGAGGCTCTCGGAGCCCTGAATGCGACCGCGACGGCCGGACAGATCGCTCATCACATCGCCCATGATGTCTTCCGGGACCGTAATCTCGACGTCCATCACCGGCTCCAGCAGTATGGACCTGGCCTCGGCCAAGGCATTGCGTACCGCTATCTGGCCGGCTGTCTGAAACGCCTGGTCGGACGAATCAACCGGATGCGAGCTGCCGTCGTCAAGGGTCACCTGAACGTCCACCACCGGCGAGCCGGTGAGGAGCCCCTTCTGTAGCTGGGCGACAACGCCTTTTTCAACGGCCGGGATATAGTTGGTGGGCACCGAAGCGCCCCGGATCTCGTTAACGAACTCGAAGCCGGCACCGCGCGGCAACGGCTCCATGCGGATCCAGACGTCGCCGAACTGCCCGCGGCCGCCGGTCTGCTTCTTATGCCGTCCCTGTACTCGCACCGCGGTGGTAATCGTCTCGATGTACGGCACCTTCGGCTCAGAGAGAGTGACCGAGGCCTCGAACTTGCGGGCCAGCTTCTGGACGATCACATCCAAGTGCAAGGCGCCCATGCCATAGATCAGCATCTCGCCGGTGCTGGCTTCACGGCCGAAGCTGAAGCCGATGTCCTCTTCGGCCAGCCGCGCCAAACCGGCGGAGAGCTTGTCCTCGTCGGCGTGGGAAGCCGCGGTGACGGCAGCCGAGTGCATCGCCTTGGGCAACTCCGGTGCGTCGAAGACCACCGGCCCTTTCGGGTCGCATAGCGTCCCGCCGGTGAGAGTGCTCTCGAGCTTGGTGACACACCCCAGGTCACCGGCGGCAAGCGCTTGCACCTCTGAGGTCTTGTTGCCCTGCATCGTAGCCAAGCCGCTGAGCCGCTCGCGATTGCCGCTCTTGGCCTCAGTAACGTTGGCATCGCTATTGGCGGTGCCGGAGACGACTCGCATCAGACTGATGCGGCCGACGTAAGGGTCGCTGAGGGTCTTGAAGACAACCGCCGCGAAGGGCTCCGTCTGGCTGCATTCGCGGACGATTTCGACCGTCTCGTCCTTGGGATCGTGGCCGGTCCAAGCCCCCCGCTGCGCGGGCGTAGGACAGACTGCAACAATCAGGTCGAGCAAAGCGCCGATGCCCAGAACGTTGAGCGCGTCGGTGGCCAGCACCGGAACCAGTTGGCCGCCGGCAACTCCCTTAGCCAAGCCGGAGGCGAGTTCTTCGTGACTCAAGGTCTCATTCTCGAAGTACTTCTCCATCAGTTCTTCGTCATTGGCGGCCACGGCCTCGACCAGCCCCTCGCGAGCCGCGGATGCCTGGTCAGTCATATCTTCAGGAATGTCAGTCCAGGTGCCGCCCTTTTCCGAGCCTTTGAGCATCTTCATGCTAAGCAGATCAACTACGCCCGCGAAATTGCCCTTTTCCCCGACCGGAATCTGTACCTTGACTCCCTCAACTCCCCCCAGCATCTGATTGATGCTGTCAACGGCGGCATCGAAGTCAGCGTGTTCTCCGCTCATCTTGTTCGCGACGGCAACAATCGGCAGGCTCATGTCGGCGGCAGTCTGATAGCAGCGGTGAGTATGGACCTCGACGCCGGCGCCGGCATCAACAACCAGCAGTGCACAGTCAGCGACCCACAGGCAATCTATCACCTCGGCGAAAAACTCGGCGTAGCCCGGCGTATCTATGACATTGATCTTGGTGCCATCGTGGGTGCAATTGCACAGTGCCGGGCTGATCGAGATCTGACGGCTGCGCTCTTCCGGCTCAAAATCGGCTACGGCCGTGCCGTCGTCCACTTGGCCGAAACGGCCCGTCGCGCCGGTGGCAAAGAGCATGGCTTCGGTCAAAAGCGTCTTCCCGCACCCGCGGTGCCCGATCGTCACTAGGTTCCGAATTTGGGAAGTGTCCGTCGCCATTCAATTTCCTCCCGACGATCGCCGACGCACCCAAGCCGCTGGGGCGACGGTACGGTACTGCTGTCAGCGTGGCGGTCTATTCCGCCTTGGCTAAGATTTCCACGACGCGCCATGATTTGGTCTTGCTTAGTGGTCGGCACTCGGCAATCAGGACTTTATCGCCGAACTGACACTGGTTGGCCTCGTCGTGGGCATGGTACTTGGTACTTCGCCGCAAGACTCGTTCGTAGATGGGGTGCCGGGTCAAGCGGCTTACCGCCACCACGACGGTCTTGTCCATTCTGGTCTTGCCCGGCCCGCCGCTGACTACGATGCCTTCCCGTGTCTTCGGCTCTGGCTTGTGCTCCTTGCTCATCACTTCCGCCTTTCCCATTCCATCAGCCGTTAGGAGGCGCTATCCGAACAGCTCGCGCTCTCGCTGGAGCGTCTTGATGCGAGCGATGGCCTTGCGGTACTTGCGCAGGCGCTTGGGGTCCGGAATCTGTCCGGAGGCCAAGCGGAAGCGGAGCTGAAACAGGCTCTCCTGGACGTGGTTGAGGCGGTCCTCAAGCTCAGCGTCAGTGGAGTCATGCAATTGGTCCAAAAAATCTCGTTTGCTCTTGGCGCTATCAGGCATAGCCTCTATCCTCCCGGCTCACGAACTTGGTCGCCACCGGCAACTTGTGGGCGGCCAGACGCATCGCCTCGGTGGCTATCTCTCTATCAACGCCGCCCATCTCGAACAGGATGCGTCCGGGCTTGACAACAGCTACCCAGTAGGCCGGTGCCCCCTTGCCCTTTCCCATACGGGTTTCGGCCGGCGTTTCTGTAACCGGCTTGTCGGGGAAGATTCGGATCCAGACCTTGCCGCCACGGCGTGCGTGCCTGGTCATCGCCACCCGCGCGGCCTCGATCTGCCGCCCGTCAATCCAGCCAGGCTCGGTGGCCTGCAGGCCGAACTCGCCCATGTGCAGCTTGCTACCCCGATAGGCTTTGCCCGTCCGCCGGCCGCGGTGGTGTTTGCGGTGCTTCTGTCGCTTAGGAATTAGCATCTGAGGACTCCTCGTCTGCTGTTTCCGTCTCGTCATTGTGCAGGGCCGCGACCAGGGGGTCGGGATTCTCGGTCTCCTGCTCGGTATCTGGCTCTGCTACGGCTGCTTCAGCGGGCTGCTCCGGTTCCGTCTCCTCAGCAGGCTCGGCGGTTTCCTCGGCAGGCTCGGCGGTTTCCTCGGTCTCGGTATCAGCCGCCTCTGCGGTCACTTCTGTGGCTTCGGCTTCCGCTGTGGGTTCTGCTGTTGCCGGCTCTGCAGCTGGCTCTGTAGCCGCCTCAGCATCGGCGGCTTCCTCAGCCTGGGGCGCGGTCTCTTCGGGTTGCGGTTCCGGCCTTTCCGGCAGAATCTCACCGCGATAGACCCAGACTTTGCAGCCGATGTGACCATAGCCGGTACGGGCTTCGGCAAAGCCATACTGCACGTCCGCGCGGAGGGTTTGCAGCGGCACTCGGCCTTCGGGGCCGGCGGATTCGCTTCTGGCGATCTCGGCGCCTCCGAGCCGGCCCGAGACAATACAGCGCACACCCTCGGCCCCCATGCGCATGGCGCGCTCGATGGCCTGGCGCATGGCTCGGCGGTAGGATACGCGCCGCTCGATCTGGCGGGCGATGTTCTCCGCGATCAGTTGGGCGTTGATGTCCGGCTCGCGTGTCTCCTCGACATTGACGCGTACCTTCATGCTGGCCATGCTCTCCAGCTTGCGGCGGAGCCGGTCAACGTCCTGCCCGGCCCTACCGATGACGATCCCCGGCTTGGCGGTTTGAATCGTAATGGTGGCGGTGCCGGCGGCCCGCTCGATGATTATGTCAGAGATCGAGGCGTCGTTAAGAATATCCTTGATATAATTGCGCATCTTGATGTCTTCAATGAGGTAGTCGCGGTACTGCTGGCCCTCGGCAAACCAGCGGCTCTTGGACTCGCGGATTACTCCCAGTCTGAAGCCATAGGGATGTACCTTTTGTCCCATTACCGTTTCACTCCCGCAGCCAGGCTGCTGACGAATAGGTTCTGTCGGTCTCTAGTCCTCAATCTCATCGCTGACAACTACAGTAATGTGGCAGGTAAGTCGGTGGAAGCGGTCGGCCCGGCCTCGCGCTCGCGGCTTGATGCGCGGTATGCGAAAGCCCTCATCCACGACGGCTCCTGATACCCACAGCTCGTCCGGAGACATCCCGTGATTGTTCTCGGCATTGGCCGCAGCCGATTGCAGACACTTCTGCAGCGCCTCGGTTGCGGGACTGCCGTAGGTGGCCAGAATCTGCACGGCCTCATCAACCGCCTTGCCTCTGATCAGGGGCAGGAACCGGCGTACCTTACGCGGGCCTACCCGGACAAATTTGGCGACCGCTTGTGCTTCCATACTCGTAGCTCCTGGGCTCTGTTGAAACTCGACAAGCTAGCTAGGCGGCAGTCAGGCCTACTCGGTAACGCTGGTAGTAGCCTCTTCGCGTCTGCCGGGACGCATGCCGCGGAAGGTGCGGGTGGGCGCGAACTCCCCCAGCTTGTGTCCGACCATGTTCTCGGTAATCAGAATCGGCACGTGCTTGCGGCCATCATATACGGCGATGGTGTGCCCGACCATCTCCGGAAAGATCGTTGAGCGCCGCGACCAGGTCTTGATCATTCGCTTCTCGCCACTGGCGTTCATTTTTGCGACCTTATCCAGGAGCTTCTTGTCCGCAAACGGGCCTTTCTTCATAGAGCGGGCCATTTTATGCTGCCTCCGACAACTCGGTGTGCAACTGCATTACTTGCGGCGCCGGTCGCGCACGATGTACTTGCTTGACGACTTGCGCCGGTTACGGGTCTTCTTGCCGAGGGTCTTCTTGCCCCACGGCGTGCGCGGGCTATCCAGACCGATGGGGGCCTTGCCCTCACCGCCGCCGTGCGGATGGTCCACCGGATTCATCGCGCTGCCCCGCACCGTGGGACGCACGCCACGATGGCGCTTGCGACCGGCCTTGCCGTCCTGAACATTGATATGGTCAGCATTACCCACACGGCCGACGGTGGCCCGGCATTTGGCCGAGACCATGCGCATCTCGCCCGAAGGCAACCTCAAGGTCATCAGCTTGCCTTCCTTAGCCACCAACTGAGCGGCGGTGCCGGCGCTGCGAGCTAGCTGGGCCCCGCGTCCGGGCGTCAACTCGATGTTGTGCACGACGGTGCCGACGGGCATAGCTTCCAGAGGCAGACAGTTGCCCACGCGGGCCGGTACGCGCAGACCTGAGATAACGCTGTCGCCCCGGTTGAGGCCCTGGGGAGCCAGGATATAGCGCTTCTCGCCATCAGCATAGTGCAGCAGCGCGACATGAGCCGAGCGGTCCGGAGCGTACTCGATGGTGGCCACCTTGGCCGGGACGCCGTCCTTGTTGCGCTTGAAATCAATCTGCCGGACCTTGCGCTTAGCGCCACCGCCCTGGTGACGCACCGTGATCTTGCCGCTGACGTTACGCCCACCGGTCTGCTTCTTGCGTTTCACCAGCCCTTTTTGCGGCTTTCTCTTCCTGTCAATATCGCTGCGATCAAGCTTGACGTAAGAGCGCCTGCCTGGTGATGTCGGCTTATGGTCTATGGTTGGCATGATAGCAAATCTCTCGCTTGTAGCGGCTGCATTGCCCAACTGGATGGCGCGGGTGTGTCCGTGCCTTGCAGCCTTAGATGACGTCAATGTTACTGCCGGGGGCCAGAGTGATTACGGCCTTCTTCCACTCGGCAGTCTTGCCTTCGCGATGGCGGTAGCTGCGGCGTCGCGTCTTGCCGGCCACCGTCATCGTGTTAACCTTGATGACCCGCACATTGAACATGCTCTCAATCGCGCGTTTGATGTCAATCTTGGTGGCGTCGGGATGCACCCTAAAGGTGTACTTGTTGTTGACTTCCGACTCGCGCATGCTTTTCTCGGTGATAACCGGCGCGATGATAAGCTTACGGTAGCGTTCCAGCTCGGCGTTTCTGCCGGTGAGCATCCTGCTACTCCTCTCCGACCAGCACGGCCAGCGCGGCCTGGGTAAAGACAAGCTCATCGGCCCACAGCACGTCACGGGCGTTGAGATGCGGTGACTGGCGCAGATAGAGATTGGGTAGGTTCCGGCAGCTTCTGAGAATGTTGGCATCGGCCATCTCGTCAGGCGAAAGCATCAGCAGAACCCGGTCTGCGTCAATTCTCAGCGCCTCGAGCATGGCGACGATGGTCTTGGTGCGCGGCTGGTCCAGCTCGATACCCTCGATGACGGTCACACCGCCCTGCCGCGCGGCCTGGGACAGCGCGCAGCAGAGGGCCTTGCGGCGCATCTGCTTGGGCATCTTCTTATTGCCGGTGCGCGGCTTAGGCGCATGAGCTTTCCCGCCGCCGACGAACAAGGGCGCGCCGCGATCACCGTGGCGGGCCCTGCCCAGGCCCTTCTGCCGCCAGATCTTGGCCCCTGAAGTGATCACCTCGCCGCGCCGCTTGGCACTGCCGGCGTGACGCTTGCGGCGACTATCAGCAGTCACCACCGCCTGGTGGACCAGTTCGTGGTGCATGGCAACACCGAAGATCTCGTCACTAACCTCTACCTGACCGACTTTCTCGCCGGCCAGGTTACAGACTGCTAGCTGCGGCATAGCATTTCGTTCCTTCCGGACCCGCCTCAACTGCTCTCGATCGCGACTACCCCGCCGTTTGGCCCGGGAATAGAGCCCTTGATAACAAGCACATTATTCTCCGCATCAACATCGATGACGGTCAGGTTCCTGATCTTCTGGCGGACGTTGCCCATCTGCCCGGGCATCTTCTGGCCGGGAAAGGTCCTGGCTGCATCGGTGGCCCCGGCCGACATCGGCGCACGGTGCACTTTGGAGCCGTGACTGGCAGGCCCGCCGCGAAAACCGTAACGCTTCACCACACCGGCGAAGCCCTTGCCCTTGGTAATGCCGGTCACATTGACCCGCTCGCCCGCGGCGAAGATCTCAACCGTGACCTCGTCACCTAAGGCGTATTCATCGTCACCACTGACGCGGAATTCGCGCAGATGCTTCTTGGGTGACAGGTTCTTGGCTGCGAAATGGCCGAGCAGGGGTCTGCTGAGACGACCCCGCTTCCGCTGCTCAATGTCCTCAAAGCCCAGTTGCACCGCTTCGTAGCCGTCGGTGGCGGTGGTCTTGCGCTGGACAACCACGCACGGACCAGCCTGCAGCACCGTGGCCACGACAGCCTGGCCGTTGTCGTCAAAAATTCGCGTCATGCCGACTTTTCTGCCCAGAATCCCAACTGCCATGCTTCTTCACACCTATCTGGCTGCATCCGATTGCCTGTGGCGCGCCGGTTCTAGCCACTCGAAGTCTTGATAGCGATGTCCACTCCGCCGGGGAGGTCGAGCTTCATCAGCGCATCAACGGTACGCTGCGTCGAGTCGAGAATGTCAATCAGCCGTTTATGGATGCGCATCTCGAAATGCTCGACGGTGCGGGAGCTGCGGCCCAGAGCCGTAGGCTTGACCACACAGTGGACGTTCCTGTCCGTCGGTAGTGGGATCGGGCCGGCGATGCGAGCGCCGCTGCGCTCGGCAGTCTCGACGATCTTCTGTACTGAACGGTCGAGTATCTCGTGGTCAAAGGCCTTCAATTTGATGCGAATACTGCTGGTCCTCGCCATCTTCTGAGGCTCTCCTTCTGGGGCCGGCACCATACCCTCTCACCGGCATTCGACCGACTAGAGAATTACTACTCACTCGATGACTTTGGTGACGACGCCGGCGCCGACGGTGTGGCCGCCCTCGCGCACCGCAAACCGTAGCTCCTGCTCCATCGCAATCGGATGAATCAACTCCGCCGTCAAAGTCACGTGATCCC
>Ga0180432_10002070_pt1 | contig 30654 bp, 29 predicted proteins | sample SS_ome_10_FD_132414 | JGI IMG/M metagenome (GOLD analysis project Ga0180432, IMG submission 132414) | Hypersaline lake sediment archaeal communities from the Salton Sea, California, USA - SS_1_MS_2 metaG | ecosystem: Environmental > Aquatic > Non-marine Saline and Alkaline > Hypersaline >...
TCCGGACCAGGCGGCCAAACGCCGCCGAGTGGCCTGCCAGGGTCTCTTGGATCAGTTGGGCGTCGTCGTTCACAGCAGGCTCATATTCTAAGACGCGTGGCTGCGGGTGAAAGTTCCCGGTGCGGGAAAGCGGGTTCTACTCGTCGAGGACCTCTTTCTCCCGGGCCTTCGCAAGATCGGTGGTCCGGGACTCGTAGTCCTTGGTGAAATCCTGGATTTCCTTCTTGGTTTTGTCTCGTTCGTCTTCGGAGAGCTTTTTGTCTTTTTCGGCGGCGTCGGCGGCCTTGTTGCCGTCGCGGCGGATGTTCCGGATGGCGATTTTGGCCTCCTCGGCCAGCTCCTTGACACGGCCGACCATCTTGCGGCGGACCTCGGTGGAAAGGGGCGGGACGTTCAGGCGGATGACCTGGCCGTCGCATTGCGGGTTGAAGCCGAGATCGGCTGCAAGAATCGCCTTCTCGATGTCCCTGGTCGTTCCCGGATCGTAGGGGCGGATGACGATCTGCGTAGGTTCGGGTGCGCCGACGGCGGCAACCTGTTTGATCGGGGTCAGGGAGCCGTAGACCTCGACCTTCAACGAATCGACCAGGCCGGGGTTTGCGCGGCCGGTGCGGATACCCGCCAGGTTGCTCTTGAGGTGACCGATTGCCTTTTCCATTCGCTCTTCGACATCGAAGAGGATTTCATCTGCTGTCATAATCGGGACCCCGGATTCGGCTTTAGGGCTATTCCCCGGATCGCACCAGCGTGCCGACGCGTTCACCGCGGACGGCCTTCTCGATGTTTCCTTCCTTGCGAAAGTTGAATACAAGGATCGGCATTTTGTATTCCATGCACTTGGTGATTGCCTCGTGATCCATCACGCGGAGATTCTGTTTCAGCACGTCGTCGTAGGTCAATTCGCTGTAAAGGACGGCGTGCGGATTTTTTTCGGGATTGTCGCTGTAGACGCCGTCGACGCGGGTGGCTTTCAGGAGCACGTCGGTTTCCAGCTCGAGCGCGCGTTGTGCGGCGGCGGTGTCGGTGGTGACGAAAGGGCTGCCGGTGCCGGCGGCGAGGATGATGATCCGGCCCTTTTCGAGATGTCGCGTGGCGCGCCGGCGGATGTAGGTCTCGGCCACCCCCTCCATGCGAATCGCCGTCATCAGCCGGGTTTCGCACCCGAGCGACTCGATCGCATCCTGCAAGGCGAGGCCGTTGACCACGGTTGCGAGCATGCCCATGTAGTGGGCGGTCGCCTCTTGCACGCACGAGTTGCCGGCGGTGAATTGTGCCCCGCGGAGGATGTTTCCGCCGCCGATGACGATGGCGATTTCCGTGCCGCCCCGGGCGGCTTCGCAGGTCTGTCCGGCGAGGTGCAAAACGGCGTCGGTGGCGATACCCCGCTCACCCGGATGCACGAAACCTTCGCCCGAAATTTTCAGGATTACCCGCTTGTACTGCGAGGTCGCGGCTGCTTCCCCGGCCATGGGAGCTACTCCTTTTCGAGTTCCCAGCGGACGAATTCTATCAGTTTCATTCCGGCCTTGTCGGCGACCTTGCCCACGGTTTGCTTCTTGTCCTCACCCTTGACGAAGACTTGCTCAACGAGGCAACGCTCGGCGTAAAAGCCTCGCAGGCGGCCCTCGACCATCTTCTCGATGATCTTTTCCGGCTTGCCTTCACGGCGGGCTTGTTCGGTGAGGATTTCTCGCTCTTTGGCCACCGCTTCGGGGTCCAGGTCCTCTTTGGAAAGGGACTGCGGCCTCATGGCGACGATGTGCATGCAAATGTCCTTGGCCAACTCGGGCACACCACCCTCGAAGTGCAACAACACCCCCTTCGCGCCGTCGTGGTGGACGTATCCGCCGCAAACACCGTCGATCCGCCTCAGACGCTCGAACTTGAAGTTCTCGCGGATGCGGTTGTACAGTTCGTCCCACTGCTCTTTCAGCGTCGTGCCTTCCTTGCCCGGCGACGGCTGGGCAAGTAGTTCGTCGGGCGTGGCGGCGCCGGGGCCGGCGGCCAGTTGCCTGGCGATGTCGTCGGCTAACTGGACGAATTCCTCGTTATTGGCGACCGGGGCCGTCTCGCACCGCAATTCGACGATCGCACCCGCGCCGGCGTCCGTGTCGGCGAAAACGGCGATGCGTCCGGCTTTCGTTGCCCGCCCCGCTTGCTTCGCGGCCGTCTTTTCCCCGGCTTTGCGCAGCAACTCGATGGCTTTTTCCTGGTCGCCTTCTGCCTCCGTAATCGCCTTCTTGCAGGCGATCATCGGCAACCCGGTTTTCTCGCGGAGCGCCTTCACGTCGGCCACGGTAACTTCTGCCATGACAGTTCCTCTCGTTCCTGAACCTGCCTTCGGATCCAAATGAGCTTGGTTTATTCTTCGCTGGTTTCGCTGTCGGGCGGCGCCTCGGTTGGTTTCGCTTCCTGTTTTTTCACGGCGCCGGACGCGGCCTTACCGGTCAGGACGGCGTCGGCCAGAAACCGCGTGATCAACTCGATCGAGCGGATACTGTCGTCGTTGCCCGGAATCGGCAAATCGACCTCGTCGGGATCGCAATCGGTATCGATCAGCGCGACCGTCGTGATCCCCAGTTTGCGTGCCTCGCGCACGGCGTTTTTCTCTTTGCGCGGATCGACGACGATGAGGGCCTCGGGCAGGCGGTTCATCGAGCGGATACCGTTGAGATTGCGGAACATCTTGCGGTATTCGCGATTCAGCGCCGACTGCATCTTCTTGGAATAGCTTTCGATATCACCGCTTTCGCGCATGGTTTCGAGTTCTTCGAGACGGCCCAACCGGCTGCGGATCGTGCGGAAGTTGGTCAACGTGCCCCCCAGCCAGCGATCCCCGACAAACGGCATCCCGCAACGTTGCGCCTGCTGTTCGATGGTGTCCGATGCCTGCCGCTTCGTGCCGACGAACAGCACCAGACTTCCGCCCGAGGCGATTTGTTGAAGATACTTGCGGGCGCGCAGCAACCCGCGGATCGTCTCGCGGACATCGACAATGTGGATCAGATTGCGGCGAGCATAGATGTAAGGCCGCATTTTCGGGTTCCAGCGACTGGCACGATGCCCGAAATGAACCCCCGATTCAATGAGTTCCTTGACAAAAACGGCAGGCAACGGACAACTCCCCTACAATGCACACCGGGCAACCCCCCACCCATTGGATGGGGTATCCGGCGTTAAAAGGTGGCTCGGTCAGGTTAGCCAATACATGCCATCCCGGACCGTTCAGGATGACAAACCCGTTAATCTAACGATTTACCCGGCCCGCGTCAACCGGTGAGGCCACCCCCGGCCAGAAACACCCCAAAAATTAGTCGGGGTTACATACCTCAATCGGCTGTACACAACAGTTGCACACCGCAATCGGTGGGGTATAATAATAAACGAAAAGTCCGGGTGGGACGGCACGACATTACATTGACACACCATGGCTGACACCACTCCCAACAATCTTATCGAATGTCAAACCTGCCGCGGTTCCGGCATGCTCGACGACAAGCCCTGCTTTGCCTGTGACGGCAAAGGGTGGTTCGAATCGGACGAGTCCGAGGAACAGGACATCGACTTTGACTTCAGCATCTTGGGGGACGAGGCCGCCGCAGGCGACGCGCCGGACACGGTTGCCGGCGGCGACATCTTCGACGAGCAGGGTGAATCCGGATCCGTTTTGGATATTGCGGCCCCCTTGCCAGGCCCCCCCAGCTCCGGGAAGGACCTTCAGGATCGCGGCCCTCTCGACCCCGAAACGGAACTGGGCGAACTCCAAAAGCAACAGAAGCGGACCAAGCAGCGCATCGCCGTGCTCGAATCGCTTGTGGCAGGCGGGCTGAGCCGGACGGGCCAACCCAAGGCTGCACAACCGGACGACAAGGCCCCCACCTCCACCGACGGTTTTCTCAAGCTGTTGCAGGAGAGCCAACTGCTCGATCCCAAGCAGCTTCACACCGCCCAAGTCATGGGGAACGATCCGAAGGTCTTTGCCAAGCGCCTGCTCGACGCCAAGATGCTCAGCGAGTGGCAGGCAACCCAGTTGCTCAAGGGGCGGACCAAATTGCTGCTGGGCAAGCACAAGTTGATTCGGGTGATCGGCACAGGCTCTATGGGGGTCGTTTTTCTGGCCAACCACGTCACCATGAACCGGCAAGTTGCCCTCAAGGTCTATTCCCGCGAACTCGTGCAAAACAACCCCTTTCTCGACCGGTTCCTTACCCAAACCGGCGCGCTCGGCGGACTCGATCACCGCAACCTCGTCCAGGTATACACCGTCGACAAATTCGAAGATTACTACTACCTCGTCATGGAGTACGTGCAGGGGCGCAACCTCGAGCAAGTCGTCGGTGCGAAGGGTCCGCTGAAGTTCGCCGTCTCTGCCGACATCATCTGCCAGGCGGCGACGGGCCTGCACCACCTCCACGCCAACAATATCTTCCACCAGGAAGTCCGGCCCTCGAAGCTCCTCGTCGATCGCAGCAACCTTGTGAAAGTCGCGCACCCCGGCCTCGGCGGCAAGTCGATCAATTACCGTGCCCCCGAGTGTACGAGGGCAGGCGGCGCGGTCGACGGCCGGACCGACGTCTACTCCCTCGGTTGCACCTTGTACTTCTTCCTCACCGGCAAGCCGCCGTTTCCCAAAGGGCTCTCCCCCGAGGAGCTGCGCAAACGCCAACAAGCCGAGGTGAAGGGGATCCAAGCCGTCCGCCCCGATACCCCGTTGCCCTTGGTGAAACTGTGCGAAAAGATGATGGCCAAGAAACCCGACGACCGCTTTCCCACGTGTCAGGCCGTTGTCCAAACCCTCGTCCAGCTCACGCGCGGCCTCATCAAAGCGGACACCAAACCTTCCTGACACCCTGTTCTGCCGGAATGGAAACTCAGGAAGGCTACCCGGCCAGGACTTGAACCTGGAACGAGGGAACCAAAATCCCTTGTGTTGCCAATTACACCACCGGGTAGCAGGCGTGCCGTGTAGTTTATGGACTCGCCATTTCCAGAGCAAGGGCTTTGGCGGCCGCGAGAACCGGCAAACCGGCTCCAACTGTCACTCCGCCTCCAAGCGCGATGATCCTCCGCAGCGGCACAATGGGTTGCAGCAATCCAGCCGAATCTAGGGGCAACAGGTCTGAAACCGGTTGGGGCGACCTGGGGCCTGTAAATAACGCAGATTGTGTAAATTACCTAAACCTTCTATTGCATCCCGGCGATCTACTGTGACGATATTTGTTGACGTTCACGGACCATTCCTGGCGTACTGCGTCGTATGCGTAGTGTAGCCTAGATAAACAGCATGCGTATTCAGGCGAATACAGCTAATGCACATAACTTGCGCCAACCGATTAGACTCTTAGCGCCTTACCCCATTACTACACGCCGTTATTACACATTAGGCCCTATTCGTTCACGTGATGCTCGAAGGAGGCTCAGTATGAGAAAGTTGTTGGGTGTGTCACTCGCGGCAACCGTGCTCTTGGCCATTGCAGCCGGCACGGCCAACGCCTGCTATTGCGGTGCGGCAAGGTTCCGTTGCTGGAAGCCGGCCTGCTGCGAAATGGAGTGCCACACGGTCATGAAGACCTGTCGGAAGGTTGTCTGGGAGCAACAGCAGCATACCTGTTACAGGACGTGTTACGAGCGGGTGTGCGTTCCGAAAACCGTGACTTGCACGAAGTACGTGCCGGAAACCCGATACCGCCAGTGCACCTACACGGTGTGCAAACCGGTCTGGGAAACCCGGATGCGGACCTGCAACTACACGGTATGTAAACCCGTTTGGGAAACCCGGACCAAGACTTGCTGCTACACAGTCTGCAAGCCGGTTTGGGAAACCCGAACCAGGCAATGCTGCTACACGGTCTGCAAGCCGGTTTGGGAAACCCGAACCCGGCAATGCTGCTACACGGTCTGCAAGCCGGTCTGGGAAACCCGGACCAAGCAGATATGCTACACGGTCTGCAAGCCGGTCTGGGAAACCCGTACCCGTTGCTACACCGTCTGCAAGCCGGTCTGGGAAACCCGGACCAAGCAGATTTGTTACACGGTCTGCAAGCCGGTTTGGGAAACCCGTACCAAGACTTGCTGCTACACGGTCTGCAAACCCGTTTGGGAAACCCGTACCAAGCAGATCTGCTACACGGTCTGCAAGCCGGTGTGGGAAACGCGGACCAAGCAGATATGCTACACGGTCTGCAAGCCGGTCTACGAAACCCGCGAGCGGGTGTGCCGCTACACGGTCTGCAAGCCGGTCTGGGAAACCCGGACCAGGGAATGCTGCTACACGGTCTGCAAGCCGGTCTACGAAACGCGATATCGCGACTGTTGCTACACGGTCTGCAAGCCGGTTCACTGTACGCGTACGATCAAGGTTTGCTCGGGTCACTGGGAGACTCGCGAGGCCCCCCCGAACTGCTGCGGGCCCGCCTCCTGCGATCCGGTGCGCCATTGCCGTGTCTGGGTGCCCGAGATCATCGAAAAGGAAGTCCCGTGCGTCGAGTACGTGCGCGAAACCTGCGTAAAGAAGGTCCCGTATACGGTTTGCAGGATGGTACCCGAGCAGCGGGTGAAAACCTGCTGCTACAAGGTCTGCCGCATGGTCCGGGAATGCCACGAGAAACGGATCCCCTACACCGTCTGCAGGATGGTACCCGAGCAGCGGGTGAGAACCTGCACCTACAAGGTGTGCAAGATGGTACCCGAGCAGCGTGTGAAGACGTGCTGCTACAAGGTCTGCAAGATGGTGCCCGAGCAGCGGACCCGGACGTACACCTATAAGGTGTGCAAGATGGTACCCGAGCAGCGTGTGAAGACGTGCTGCTACAAGGTCTGCAAGATGGTGCCCGAGCAGCGGACTTGCACCTACAAGGTGTGCAAGATGGTGCCCGAGCAGCGGGTGAAGACGTGCTGCTACAAGGTCTGCCGGATGGTCCGCGAGAACCGGGTGTGCGAGCGCACTTACAAGGTTTGCAGGATGGTTCCCGAGCAGCGGGTGAAAACCTGCACTTACCGCGTTTGCAAGATGGTGCCCGAAACGCGGACGAAGACCTGCTGTTACAAAGTCTGCCGAATCGTGAGGGAGTGCCACACGAAGCAGGTCCCGTACAAGGTCTGCCGGATGGTGCCGCAAACCTGTACGAAGATGGTGCCCTACACCGTCTGCAAGCCGGTCTGCTGCACGCAGACGATCAACTGCGTCAGGCTGGTTCCGAAGCAGGTTCCCTGCACGGTCACGCGATGCGTGCCGAAGGTGGTGTGCGTGCAGGTTCCGGTGAAGGTGTGTTGCCCGGTGCCTTGCTGCTGCAAGCCTGTGTGTTGCGAGCCGGCGTGCTGCAAGCCTTCGTGCTGCGAGCCGGCGTGCGGTCAATAGGAGAACGATTCCGGCATCCGCCGGATGGCGAAAACCCCGGCCGAGAAAGCACCGGCGACCCGATCCCCTGCGGTCGGGCCGCCGTTTTTTTCTGCGCGCAAGCCGCCGGCGTCCGGCATTTCCGGAAGGTTCACGCCTTGGTCGAGCCGGCCTTGCGTTTCGGCGTGCCGTTTCTTTTGCGGAGATCGTCCGCTTCTCGGCTCCAACATTCGTCGCGGCGCCGGGCATAACGCAGTGCCAGCCATCCGGCGGGGACCAATAGCGCTACGGAAACCGCCAGGATCACCATCACCAGCCAAAAGGCGTTGGGCAGCAAGGCGATGACACACAATGTCGCCACCACCCACAGGGCGATTTGCAGACGGCGAATCCGGCCCTCCGCCGCGGCGAGCCGCCTGGCCAATTCCTCCGGGTTGGACGGTTGACGTTTCATCATTGCAGTTCCATTGCTTGCTTCGAGAACTCATTGTATCCGAGAAACGCGTGCCGTGCAAAGACGCTCGCTCCGCCGGTAACCCCCTGGAAATCCGGGCGTGCTTCCCGGTTTTCAGCAGCGGTTGCCCGCCACGGAGATGAGCGGTAGAATTGGCAATCAGGTAATCGCCTTCTTGGGAACAAGGCAAATCTCTCTCCTCAGGGACAATGCCATGGTTGCGAAAAAACGATTCAAGACGGGGGAAACCTGCGAGATAACGGGCCGTTACCGGTTCCACGGCTACGTCGACGGGACAAAAGACCCGCCGCCGGGACACAAGGAAAGGAAACTCAGCATCGTGACCGGACAGACGTTCCCGAAGATCGAGTCGTCCGGGAAGGAATGCTGGTGGATGCTGCTTGTGTAGACGGCTCAGGGGTCGGGGTTTAGGACATTCAACGTCAGTTCCATGCGAGACGCCTCCGAGAACAGCTCGCCGGACCCGCGCGTCGTGTTTTTCGACCGCTTGGCTGCGGATTGGGATACGGCGGAGCAGGACCCCGCCGAGACGGTCCGGCAACTGGCAGCCTGCGCCGATCTGCTCAAGCTGCGTCCCGGCGAGGACGTAGTGGAAGTCGGTTGCGGGACGGGGCAACTGACCGGCTGGCTGGCCGGGCAGGTGCGGCCCGGACACGTGCTGGGTATCGATTTCTCGCCGGCGATGATCGCGAAGGCCCGGGCGAAGAATATCCCGGCCGAGTTCCGCGTTGCCGACGTCTGCCAAGACGAATTGGGCGAAAACCTCTTCGAGGTGGCCTTCTGTTTTCACAGCTTCCCGCATTTCCGCGACCAGGCCGCGGCCCTTGGAAACATCGCGGCCGCGCTGAAGCCCGTCGGGCGGCTGCTCGTGGTCCATCTCAATTCCCGCGCCGAGGTGAACCGCTTTCACGACAGCGTGGGAGGCGAAGTGGCGGGCGATCACTTGCCCGATGACACCCGTTGGGAAGAGCTACTGGCCGGGGCGGGCCTGAGAAAGATCGAACAGATCGACCGGGAAGGGTTATTCTTGCTGAAGGTTGGGCTCTCCCGGCAAGCCCCACTCGAGGACACTTGAAGAAGCCTACTCCTTCGCCTGCTCCTTCTCCATGACTACCGTGTTGCCGCTATCGTTGTACTCGACCCTGGACATAAAGTGCTTCATCAGCATGACGCCGCGGCCACCGACGCGGATGCGTCCTTCGGGGCTGGTCGGATCGGGAACCGAGAAGGGATCGAATCCCTCGCCCTCGTCGGTAATTTCGATGCGGATTACCTCGGGGGCGATGTCGCAGCAGATGCGAATGCGCTTGCTCGTATCCAGCCGGTTGCCGTGCGTAATGGCGTTGACCAGGGCCTCCTCCATGGCCAGTCGCACGCTGAATACGTCGTGTTCCATCCAGTGATGGGACTGCAACTGGTCGAGCACCTCTTCCATAACTTCCCGGCCGATCCCCGTATCGCTGGGAATCATGCGATCGCATCGCCAGATCCATTGGTTCTCGGACATGGGAAAGACCAGAAGCTGGTGAGAAAAAAGGAGACTCCGGGGTGCGAGCTGCTAAAAAGTCGCCAAGGCGTCCGCTTCATCGTCGTTGATGTCGAACAGGCGGTTCAACTTCGTAATGGCAAAGACCTCGTAGATCTCCGGCCGGATATTGGAAAGTTTCAAAACAGATCCGTGTTTCTTCGCTTTCTTATCCATGGTAATCAATTTGCCCAAAGCAGCACTCGAAAGAAAATCGACCTCCGAGAAGTTCAGGAGAATCTTTCGGCAGTTGTCGACCTCGACCAGCCGGAACAACTCCTGCCCTAACTCCTGGATATTGACGTCCTCAATAATCTTCTGGTCGAGGAACCGGACCACGACCACGTCGCCTACCTCGTTGAGGTCCAATCGTCGGTACCCAAGCATCTATCGGGCTCCTGTCAGGAAGGGGAACATTCTCGATAATCGTCTTATTTTCCATCATATTCCACCGTAGGTGGGTGTCAAGGGAACCTCCCTATTCGGGGGGCTTCATCGCCAGACTGTGGAGAATCAGGACGGCGCCCATCGAAATAAGCGACCAGCCGATCCACTCGGGCGGATGGAGCGTCTTCTTGAACGTCGGTTCGACCGTGGTGGTCAAGGTGGATGCACCGGCGTTCACCGAGGCGAGGGGGTGTCCCGTTCGCTCCGCCAGGAATTGTGTGAACTCCGGCGTCAGGGTGATCGACTCGACCGTGCGAAATTCAATTCCCAGAAACAGCAGGACCAGTCCGGCGAGAAAATACTGATTTCGGGTAATGTCGAACATGGGACGGTTCTCCCGGTTTTCAACGGCAGCCGAAGGAGTCGCCTACCCCGGCAAGATCGCCTCCACGGCAATCCCCTTTCGATATGCCTATCCATTTTCTCATCGATTCGATCAAATCGACAACTTGATCCGACCCCTTTTGGTAGCGGTTATGAGGCTCCTTTGGGACGGAATGCTTCGGTTGTGCGAATTGCAGCAGGCGTATGGTATTTCCGCATCTGCTTGACATCCGCGATCGGCCACGCTACGCTGAATCCAGCCTGCCTTCTTCCTTACCGCAACTCAAGGAGCCGAACCATGAGCACCCGCAGTAATCGTCGTGAATTTCTCAAAAGCAGCACACTGGCAACCGCCGGGTTCTGGGCGGCCGGCGCCCGGGCGGCGGAGAGCCCCTCGCCCAACGAAAAACTCAACATCGGCATCATCGGTTGCATGGGACGCGGCCGCGCCAATACCGGCGGGGTCAAGAGCGAAAACATCGTCGCCCTGTGCGACATCGACGAAAACAATCTCGCCAAGGCCAAGAAAAGCTTCCCCAACGCCAAAACCTACGTCGATTGGCGCAAGTTGGTCGATCAGAAAGACCTCGACGCCGTCGTCGTCAGCACGGCCGATCAGGTACACGCCTTGGCCAATTGCTGGGCAATGCGGCGGGGGCTGAGCGTCTACAGCGAGAAGCCGCTGGCACACTCCGTACACGAAGCCCGTACCGTCCGCGAAACATACGTGGCGAACAAGGACAAAGTCGCCACGCAGATGGGCACCCAAATCCACGCCGGCGACAACTACCGCCGCGTCGTCGAGCTGATCCGGGCGAAAGCGATCGGCGACGTCCGCGAGGTCCACGCCTGGTGCAGCCGCCGGGGACCCGGCGGCGGACTGCCCGAGGGCGAAGATCCCTGCCCCCCCAACATTCACTGGGACCTTTGGCTCGGCCCGGCGCCCTTCCGCCCGTACAACAAACGCTACATGCCCGGCAATCTCACCTGGAACCGCTGGTGGGACTTCGGCAACGGCACCCTGGGCGACATGGGCAGCCACGTGATCGACCTGCCCTTCTGGGCACTGAAGCTCCGGCAGCCGCTGACGGTCGAAGCGAAGGGCGATCCGGAAGTCGCATCCAAGTTTACGAACCCGCACTCGTTGCAAGTAACGTGGGAACACCCGGCGATCGAAGACCGCCCCGCCCTGAAACTCACCTGGCACGACGGTCAAAAGCATCCGGAATTGCCCTACGGCGAGGATATCAAGAAATGGCGGGGCCTTGGAATGCTGTTCATCGGCGAGCGGGGCGCGCTGATCTCCAACTACGGGGCACACGCGCTGCTGCCGCGAGACAAGTTCAAGGACTACAAACGCCCCGAGCCGTCGATCCCCAAGTCGCTCGGCCATTACCGGGAATGGATCCACGCCTGCAAGACCGGCGACCCGACCACCTGCAACTTCGACTACTCCGGCATGTTGATCGAGCACAACCTGCTGGGCAACGTCGCCTACCGCGCCGGCAAGAAGCTCGATTGGGACCCGGAGAATCTCAAGGCCAAGAACTGCCCCGAGGCCGACCCGTTCATCCGCCGCAAGTACCGCGAGGGGTGGACGTTGTAGGAAGCTTGACATAGCTCAAGAACTGCACGTATAATAACCGTAGAAACAGGAAGCGGGCAGGTGCCTTGAGCGCCGCGCAAGGAGTCTCGTTCAATAGCGCCGCTGACCGATCCTGTGTTGTTGCAGGCTTACAAGAATGCACTTGCAAACCGGCGTTTTGAGGGATACTTCTTGTGGACGGAAGTTGCGAAGCGGCGGGTTCGACGGAACCTTCCTCAGTCAACCGCCAGAGTAATTGCCCAAGCGATGTATGAATATATCGCTGGCGGCGGAACAATTGACCAAGTTGTTGAGACGCGGCCGGAATGGAGCAAACACGAATTCCACTATGATCTTCGCTTCGAAATGGAAGAGCAACCAATCTACGTTGAGACGAGGTTGCTCTTCGACGACCCAAGTGGTCCAGATGATCCCCGAATTCACGTGGTAAACATCCATGAGCCATAGCATCTCCAAAGCGGATGCTTCCGAAACCGGCAAGGACGTTCCTTTCCCGCGGCAATGTCCTAAGTGCCTCAAGAGGAAGGTCTTGCCGCAGATTGCCCCGTATACGGCGGAAGTGAACCACGATGGGCGCCTGCACGCCGTCGAAATCCCCGAACTTGACATTCCTACCTGCCGAGCTTGCGGTGAAAAAGTCTTCACAATCGGGGTGGATGACCAGATCAGCGACGCGCTGCGCCGCCAATTGCAGTTGCTCACGCCCGCGCAGATCAGCAATTCGATCAAGACGCTTGGACTGCAACTGAGCGATCTTGCCGAGCGATTGGGGGTTGCCGAAGCGACGCTTTCGCAGTGGGTGGACGGAACTCGAACCCAACCTCGGGCGATGGATAACCTGTTACGGGTTTACTTCGCCTTCCCGGAACTGCGGTCTGCGCTGGTCGGCCCCGAACAAGATCCCGCTCTTGGAACAACGGTCCGACAGGGACATAACCCTGCGGTATGACGGGTCCTTTGAGCAGAAGCGCCGACATTCCGCTTTTTTCAGAAAAGCAGAATGTCCGACCTATCCCGTTTAATTGCCCCCGGTGAGGAATTGTCATGAAACTCAAACTTGCGTGCGTCGTAGTCGTGCCGTTCTTGTTGGCCATGGCGAGGCCGGCTTTCTTGCCGGCGGCCGAGAAGCCGAACATTATCTACATCCTTGCCGACGATCTCGGCTATGCGGAGGTCGGCTGCTACGGCCAGAAGAAAATCCGCACGCCGAGGCTCGACCGGATGGCCGCCGAGGGGATCCGGTTTACGCAGCATTACTCGGGGGCGCCCGTCTGCGCGCCGTCGCGGTGCGTGCTGATGACCGGGATGCACCTGGGCCACGCCTTCATCCGCAACAACCGCGAGGTCAGACCCGAGGGGCAGCACCCGATCCCCGACGAAACGGTGACGATCGCGGAAATTCTCAAAAAGCAGGGCTACGCCACCGCCGCCATGGGCAAGTGGGGGCTCGGACCGCCGGGCAGCGAGGGCGATCCGAACAAACAGGGCTTCGACCATTTCTTCGGCTACAACTGCCAACGCCACGCCCACAACCACTACCCCCGTTATCTTTGGCGAAACGACAAGAAGGTCATGCTCGAAGGAAACGACCGTGGTCTGACGGGCAAGCAGTTTTCGCACGACCTGCTGACCGACGAGGCGTTGTGGTTCATCCGCGAGAACAAGGACCGGCCGTTTTTCCTCTACGTTCCGTACGCGATCCCGCACCTGGCGATTCAGGTGCCGGAGGATTCGCTGGCCGAGTACAAGGGCCAATGGCCCGACCCGCCGTACAAGGGCGGCCACGGCTACCTGCCGCACCCCGCCCCGCGGGCCGGCTACGCGGCAATGGTCACCCGGATGGACCGCGACGTCGGCCGTATCCTCGACCTGGTCAAGGAGTTGGGACTCGATGAGAAAACGCTCGTGATCTTCTCGTCGGACAACGGGCCGACCTACGACCGGCTCGGCGGATCGGATTCGGAGTTTTTCGAAAGCGCCGGGCCGTTTCGCGGGCTGAAGGGAAGCGCCTACGAGGGCGGCATCCGCGTGCCGATGATTGCCCGCTGGCCCGGCAAGATCAAACCGGGCCGGGTGACCGACCATATCTCCGCGTTTTGGGACGTGTTGCCGACGCTGGCGGAAGTCGCCGGAGCGAAAATAACGCCGAAATGCGACGGCATCAGCTTCCTGCCCACCCTGCTGGGCACCGGAAAACAGAAGCCGCACGAGTTCCTCCTCTGGGAGTTCCACGGCTACGGCGGTCAACAGGCCGTCCGGCTGGGCGACTGGAAGGGCATCCGGCTGAACTGCCGCAAGAATCCGGACGGGCCGATCAAGCTCTACAGCCTCAAGAACGACATCGGCGAGCAGAACGACGTGGCCGCCGAGCACCCGGAGATCGTCGAGAAGATCGAGCGACTCCTCCAGCGCGAACACGGCGATTCGGAGCTTTGGAGCTTCCGCCGCAAGCCCCGCCCCAAACGACGGTGATAGACCGATGGACAAGAAGGGTCGTGCAGGCATCCTGTTTCTCGGGTTGATGGTCGCGGGGATCGGGGCGATGATCATTGGCTTCGCCATCATCGGCAGCGACGCCTCGGATTTTCCGGTCGGTCGCTGGCCGGCGGGGCTCGGCGGCGCCGTGTTTTTGTGTGCGGGGCTCGCCATCTTGCTCGGCGCTACGCCGTTGCGCGACGTGGCCGGCGCGATTCTCGGCAGCATGATCATCACCTCTTTCGCCGCGATCCTGTTGATGCTGTGCTGGAGAGGCGCCCGGGCGACCGGCAGCGTCCTGTGCTTTCCGGACTCGTGGAACCAGGCGATTGCCCGGTTTCTCACCGGTCTGTTCGGCTTGGGGTTGGCGGCGCTGGCGCTGTTTTGCTGGTTCCACACCTTCCGCGGCATCTGGCGGCTTCTGACCGGCCGAAACCCGGACGGCTCAGCTTCCCATCCACACCAGGAAGATCGTGGCGGTGATTGAGGTCGTCGTCAGCGATGCCAGTGCGACAACGATATAAAGCCGCGACCGTTGGTCGCGCCGAACACGGATCGCGACGGTTTCTGGCAGTGCTTGGCGCGACCAACGGTCGCGGCTTTATGGGCAAACGGCAAAGCTATTTCTGAGCGGTTCGTTAGCCCGGATTATTCATGAACTCGTAGGGTGAGACAAGGAAACGGCTCGTTGGTGGGCCGGCGCGTGCGATCGATCGTTCCGCGACGTTGGCACGTTGATTTAGGGAAGATCGCCGTTTCCGCCGGCCCACCAAGGGCTCACGCACGCTTGTCCCACCCTACGTGAATAATCCGGGTTAGAGGATCATGCCGGCCAACGTTGCCCCGGCGATCAACAACAGGACCGCGACCCCCGCACATCCGCTGCCGCCGGGCGCGATGATCTGGTGTTGCCGGGCGAGGTCTTCGACGGCGTCCTTGGCCTCCTTGAGCCCGGTGCCGTGCCGTTCGCGATAGAGCTTGATGGCGGCGATCTTCTGCCCGCTGCGGAGCAGTTCGATGATCCGGTCGGACTCGTCGTGGGCGTGGTCGAACTGGGAACGGCTCACGCTGATTTGCAGGTGCTTCGGCCCGGACGCGTCGGTGGCGACAAACGGGAGATTGATGTCGGTCGATTCGGCGGATTCGAGTTCCTGCCGGGCCTTCCGGCACGCTTCCCGCAATCGCGGCAGCGCCATTTCGTCCCGGCGGAGATCGATCCCATGTTCCGCCCTGAATGCATCGGCAACGAAACCGAGCAATCGCTGCTCAAAGTCGTCGCCGAGTTCCACTGCCGGTCGGCGGTCCCGATCGAGAAATTTTGCCCCGCACTCTTCGCAGGCATCGGCGCCGGCGGGGTTTCGATGGCCACAGAATCGGCATTGAGACATGATTTTGCTACCGTTCCCGCTATGTGGGAATCGCCCGGCTCATCCGACGCAAATTCCAATGAGGATCAGGGAAAACAGTGAAACAGTTGAAACCGTGGACCGTCACCTATTTCCCGCAAACTTGCTCTGAGAAATCGGTGCCTGTCCCGTGCCTGTCCTCTGCTTCTCTCTGTTTCTCGATCATCTCACCTATTGCGCTATATCAGATCTGCGTGGTTGCGGATCAAAGAAGCGTGCATTCTTTCCAATGCGGTCATAGTCACCGATATCATTTCGGGCCCAATCAGCGAGGCCGGTCAATTCCCTAACCGTATCCGGGTGTTTGTCGGCCAGATTGTGTTTCTCGCCTGGATCCTGCTCCAAATCGTAGAGGAGCGGCTTCGTAAAATCGATAATATCAGATTCGCGGTGGTAAACATTCCACCGCTGCATGGTATTCACCTTGCGAGGAAGATGAAGTTTCCACTTGCCCGAACGCACGGCCATCAACTGCGTGTGGGCATAGTAATAGAATGCCTCAGTGGGACTCTTGGTTCCCTCTTTGCCATGGATCAGGTCGGAGATATCTTTTCCGTCAACGGCGCGGTCCTTCGGTGCGTTGCCGCCTGCGAGTGCGGCCAGTGTCGGAAGTATATCCATGGTCGTCGCAATCTCCGAGCAAACCTTTCCCTGCGGTATGCGGCCCGGTGCCCACATGACACAAGGCACTCGCACTCCACCTTCCCAGGTGGAAGTCTTGTGCCCGCGCAAAGGCGCCGCGTCACCGCCGTGGGAGCCGCCCTTATCCTTCTGCTTGCTTAGTCGAGGATGCCGATCCAGGAACCAAGGTCCGTTGTCGCTGGTGAAGACGACGTAGGTGTTCTTGTCGAGCCCCAGTGTTTTTATCTCCTGAACGATCCTGCCCACATTGAAATCAATTTCTTCGATCACGTCACCGTACAGCCCCCGTGGTGACTTGCCCCGGAACTGCTCGGATGCAGCAAGCCTCAAGTGAGGCATGGTATGCGCCAAATAGACGAAGAAAGGCTGGTCTCTGTTTTTCCGGATGAAGGCCAAAGCCTCGTCGGTGTACCGCTTCGTCAGGTTTGCCATATCGGCCTTCGGCTCAACAAGCTCTTCGTTACGCAAAAGGTTGGCCACGGAATCGTTGCTGGTGGGTGTTCCAAAGAAGTAATCGAATCCTTGCCTCGTCGGCAGAAGGCTCTTGTCGTAGCCCTTTTGCCTGTGTCCTGCGAGGTCCCACTTTCCGAAACAGGCAGTCTTGTAACCTTGATTCTTGAGAATCTCCGCTATGGTTATTTCCTCCGTATGCAACAGCGGATGTATCTCGTTCTGGTTATTCGCCTTCTTTCCCACCCTGAGAGGATAACAGCCGGTCATCAGCGCGGCTCGGGACGGTCCGCACACTGTTTGGGCATAGAAATGGGTGAATCGCATACCTGTTTCGGCCATCTGATCGATGTTGGGAGTTCGGATCGCCGGGGCCCCGAAGCAGCCGAGATCCTGGTAGCCCTGGTCATCGGTGAAGATAACGATGAAGTTTGGCTTTCGCGGAACCTTAGAGCCGGCTGCCATGGCTGAGGGCAGTATGGCCCCGACAGATAAGAAAGAGACGATGCATCCCACGCTGGCTGTCATCAGAAGTGCATGTAATGGATGTTTGCTGTTTGTCATGTCGCCTCCGTGGGCCGAACGTCTTGCTTCAGCCGCACGGCTTGCCGTGTCGGGGCGTGGAAAAGGGTGGAAAGGAGGGTGGAAAGGGGGACATTCTACTTTTTGCGTCTTTCTCGGTCGTGCTCGGGGGCGGAGGGAGGATCCCAGGCACAATCGTTTTGCCGTGCGAGGTTGCCATTCCAGTCCTCGTCATCGTAAGCGTTGTCCCAGAAATCAAGGCTGCTTTCGGCCGCGGATACCAAATGGCTTGACGCCGTTTCCGGAAGCGGGATGTCTTTTGACATTTCTGGTGATCCTTTCGTGCCGAAAAAAGGCAGTTTATTGTCAGGGTATTATACCACGCGCGGGTGCCACTGCTGGCTCGTCCAGCGGTGCCTGGCAGGATGGCTCCAACGACACTGCTGGACGAGCCAGCAGTGGCACCGTGGCACCCGGGGATATTATACTGCGCCGCGAGATCGGGGGATAGAGCGGCATTGAGACGCGATTTTTCTCCCGTTCCCGCTACGTGGGAAGCGCCCGGCTCATCCGACGCAAATTCCAATGAGGATCAAGCCGACGACGCCCATGAAGACGATGGCGTTGAAAAGCAGTCCCAGGACGGCAAACACCTTGTTTCGATCGGGCAGGAACAGGGCAACAATTCCCAGCGCGCCGTCGACCATTGCCAGCCCCAGGCCGGCGAGAATGCCGAAGCCGACGAGCATGATTGCGACCGACGTTTCGTCGACGACGCCCTGTGCGGCCAGCACCCCGGCCGCAAGCACCGCCACAAATTCAACCATGCCCGAAGCGATGCTTATCAAGAAGGAGGCGATCCCCAACCCCGAATGCTTCAGGCGTCTATCCGCCGGTGTTTCGTAAGAGGTCTGCGGCGGGTAGTACGGGTCTTGATAATCCATGATCGGTCTCTCAACTACGGGTGTGGAAGGTGTGAGGTCGCTTTACTCCGATTCCAACGGCACTCCCGGCCGCATGGTGGCGAATTCCATGATCCGTTGTTCGGTTGCCTCTTCGCGGCCCAGCTCGCCCGTCATGCGGCCTTCGCACAAAACGAGGATCCGGTCGCAGACGGTCAGCAGCTCGGGCAGCTCGCTGCTGGTGACGAGGATCCCGAGCCCATCACGGCAGAGCTGGTCCATCAGGCGATACAGCTCGGCCTTGGCGCCGACGTCGACGCCGCGGGTCGGATCGTCCAGGAGCAGCACCTTGGGCCGGGTCAAGAGCCAGCGGCCGACGATCGTCTTTTGCTGGTTGCCGCCGCTTAAGCTGGTAATGGCGGTGTTGATTCCGGCGGTCTTCACGTCGAGTTGCTCGACCGACTGCCGGGCGAGTTCATTCTCGCGCCGAAAGCGGATCAGTCCCGCCGAGGTGATCTCCTTCAAGGAGCAGATGCTGATATTCTGAGCGACGTTCAGGTTATCGAATATCCCGAGTCGTTTTCGGTCTTCGGTGACCAGTGCGATTCCCGCCCGCATCGCTTGGGCCGGATGGCGGAACGCGACCCTCCGGCCGTCGAGGACGATTTCGCCGCCGGGCGGATGGGAGCTGGCGCCGAAGAGGCATTCGAGCAGCTCGGTCCGCCCGGCCCCCATCAGCCCGGCGATGCCGACGATTTCGCCGCGCCGCAGCGTGAAGTTGATGTCGCGAAGCCGCCACTTCTGCGCGTGCCCGGGCCAGGGAAGCGAGAGGTTGTGGACCTCCAACACCATGTCGCCCGCCTCGCGAGCCACGCCGAAGTCGGTCTCCTCGATCTCCCGGCCGACCATCAGATGGGTGATCTCCCGGGCGTTGGCGTCCGCGCGGTCGACGGTCCTGACGTGCAGCCCGTCGCGCAGCACGGTGATCCGGTCGGAAAGCTCGAACACCTCGTCCATCTTGTGCGTGATGTAGAGGATCGTGACGCCGCGGTCGCGGAGCCGGGCGATCACGCGGAAGAGCCGGGCGACTTCGGCCTCGGTCAGCGCGCTGGTCGGCTCGTCCATGATGAGAATGTCGGTGGAAAGCGACAGGGCCTTGGCGATCTCGACGAGCTGCTGGTCGCCCACCCGCAGGTTGCCGACGAGCTGCCGGGGATGGATCTCGCATTCGAGCTGTTCGAGCAGCTCGGCCGACGCGCGCTCCATGGCGCGGTCGTCCAGCAGGCGAAGCGGGGTCAGCTTCTCGCGGCCGAGAAAGATGTTGGCGGCGGCCGACAACTCTTCGACCAGGTTCAGCTCCTGGTGGATGATGCCGATGCCCGCCCGTTCGGCCTCGGTCGTGCTGCGGAATCGGACCGGGCGGCCGCGGAGCCGCAGGGTTCCTTCGTAATCGGTGATCACGCCGGAGAGGCATTTCACCAGGGTGCTCTTTCCGGCGCCGTTTTCGCCGACCACCGCGTGGAGTTCGCCGGGGAGAATATCGAGCGAGACCTCCCGCAACGCCACCACGCCGGGGAAACGCTTCGTCACCTGCTCGAACGAGATGATCGGAGGTGCGGACATGATCGGGGGTGCGGACATGGACGAGCACCGGCGTCGGTGGGCTACGGTTCGTTTTCAGGTTGCCACTACGATTGTAGGCTGCAAATAGGGTTTTGTAAATCAATCCCTGCCAATTTGGGCCCCTTGACCCCACGCAAACTACCAACTACGATGACAAATCTGTGTAATCGCGGCGTCTCCCCCGAGAGGGTTATTTGCGGCCGTCTGTGGAGTGAACTTGGCGATGATTTGCGAGGCCTCTTCCCTCCTACGGTGAATCGACCGCAACGGAATCAAGAAAGGAAGACCGTCAACCATGAGTAATGTCGAAGGGCCCGCTGAAATGAAGAAACCCGACTCTGTGATTCCCGTTGCGGTTCTTTTGCCATTTTGTCTCGTGACCACGCTATTTGCGTTGTGGGGATTCGCGAACGATGTTACCAATCCGTTGGTCAGAGCGTTCAAGGAGATTTTCCTTATCAGCAACGCGCAGAGCAGTCTGGTGCAAACGGCGTTTTACGGTGGTTACGCCACGATGGCTCTTCCCGCGGCGATTTTCATTCGTCGCGTTTCCTACAAGGCGGGTATCTTGCTCGGGCTGGCGCTCTACGCGACGGGGGCGTTGCTCTTCATTCCAGCGAGCATGATGATGCAATTTTGGCTTTTCCTGGCGGCGCTGTACATTCTGACTTTTGGCCTGGCATTCCTGGAAACAACCGCCAACCCGTACATCCTGGCGATGGGGCCCGAGAGCACGGCGACACGACGGCTGAACTTCGCCCAGGCTTTCAACCCGATCGGTTCGCTGATCGGGATGGTCGTCGCAAGCCAGATCGTGCTCGCCAGCCTGGGTATCCAGGAATTCCGAAACATCCAGACAACACAAATCCAGAAAGAACACAAGGCCCAATACGAAGCGAACCTTGCCGGATACAAGAGCGACCCGGGCGCTTACGAAAACGAGTTGAAGACGCAGGAAGAGAACCTGGCTGTACAAAAAGAGAAGCTGGCCGGTCTCGACAAGGAATCGGATGCCTATAAGAGGACTCAGGGCGAATACAACACAAACCTTGAGACATTCAAGGACAAGCAAATGGCTGTGACGGGGGAATACCGCCCGATGATGCCGGGCCGTGTCGACGCGAAAGTCATGAACGCGCTCAAGGAGTACAAAGAAGGCGAAACCGAGTTCACGAAGGATGGCAAAAAGGTGTACGAAGACCACGAGACCATGGTGTCGCACGACTTGAACGTGATTCGCTTGCCGTATGTTGTGATCGGATGCGTGATCATCGGAATGTTTATTGTGTTTGCCGTGTCGAAGCTCCCGAAAGCCGGGGGCGACGACCGGCACGTCCACTTCTTCACGACGTTCGGCCGCCTGTTCCGGAACGGCCGCTACCTCGGAGGCGTAGTCGCCCAGACATTCTACGTGGGCGCCCAGATCATGTGTTGGACCTTCATCATCCACTACGCGATGATCAACCTGAACATGAGTCTTTCCCAAGCCCAACGCTACAACATCGTCGCAATGGCGATCTTTTGCAGCAGCCGGTTCGTCTGCACCTACCTGCTGAAATACGTGTCCCCGGGTGGGCTGTTGGCGGTCCTTTCGGTGGGCGGCATGGCGTTGACGGCGGGGACCATGTTCGTCCAGGGCATGCCCGGCCTGTATTGCCTGATCGGGATTTCAGCCTGTATGTCGCTGATGTTCCCGACAATCTACGGGATCGCGTTGGACGGGCTGGGAGAGGATGCGAAGTTGGGTTCCGCCGGATTGATCTTCGCCATCGTCGGCGGAGCTTTGATGCCGCCCTTGCAAGGTCGTATCATCGACCTCGGCGACGACATCACAGGCAACATCGACCTCAGCTTCATCACGATGCCAGCCGTTAGCTTCTCGTTTATCTTGCCCTTGATATGCTTTGTCATCATCGCGGTCTACGGGTTCGCGACAATTAGACCCCGTCGGGTCTTGTAGGACAGGTTTGTAACCTGTCCCGGGGAAATGAACAGGTCTAGCCGTAGAAAGGACAGGTTGCAAACCTGTCCTACATCCTGTCAATCCAAACGGTAAACCTCTTCGATCGACAACCACTGCTCTCCCTCGGGCGTGCCGGGTAGGCGGATCTGGCAGGGATCGGTCTCGGCCCACCACTCTTTGGTCTTCGGATCGGCCGCCATCTTGGCCATGTCGGCCTTGAAGTCGTCGCCCGTGTACTCGAAGTAACTGAACAGGTAGAGCTTCCCGTCGAGTTCCACCTCGTAGATCGAGTAGTTCCGGATGTTGCACTTCTTGATCATGGCGTTGACCTCGGGCCAGGGATTGGCGTGCAACTTGTTGTAGTAGTCCTTCTTCTCCGCCTTCAACCCGATGACCGAACCGAATCGCTGGACCTTCTTCGGCTTGGTGATTTCAACGTGGCGGCTTGCCCGACGGCCCTGACGTCGCGGCCCCCTCGCCTGGCTGATGCCGATCAAGGTGCCAACTACCAGCACGACCACCATCGCTGCCAGGTACGGAGATTGTCTGTTCATCGTGTTGCTCCTTATCAGGATTAGAGTCTTACGTCGTAACTTCTGCGCGCCGTGCGCGCATGTTTTCTCGCGGGGATATTGCAAATTGAAAACTGCAAATTGCAAATTGCAGATTGAAGATCGGCGAAATCCCGGCTGGAAATCGGCTTCCCGTGGGGTCGATCCGCAGCCAAATGCGGCAAAACCACCGACCGGACGCAAGTTCGAACCAATTTACAGTTTTCAATTTTCAATTTTCAATTTTCAATTTGCAATCTCTTTGGTTGCGGCCTCAGGCCGCCTTAGGGTATGTGTTTCTTTGACGTGTGGCTCCATGCCCACGGACAGCCAACCCCCCATTGTGCCATGGCGGTCGCGGGTGTCAAGTGCCGCGGCCGGACACCACCATTTCGAGGGCCCTTGCCGTCTCCACTCAACTCACAACGCCCGAATACCGATGCTATCCATAGAGGACCCTTCGCGCCAACTCTCTTCCCGCGTCCTTGATCGGATGACCCAGACCGAGCCAATATCGCGAGGCGGCGTCGCTGCGGCGGCTCCCGTCGGTTGCCAGGAGTTTCCACAACGGGTACGCCGGTGGGAACTGGTCCGCCTGGCCGCCGAGGGCGGCCTTGCCCGTATCTACCGGGCAAGGCCGGCCGAGGGATCCGCCGATCGCCCCGCTCCCTATGCCCTGAAGATGCTTCGCCCCGAGTGGCAGGACGACCCGCGCGCGGTTGGCCTGTTGCGGCGCGAGGCCGTGGCGGGTCGAAGCCTCTCGCACCCGCACCTGATTCCGATCCTTGCGGCCGGCATCAGCGAACCGCCGCGTTTCGTGGTCATGCCGTGGCTCGAGGGTTCTACATTACGGGCCTGCCTTGCGGCCGGGTGCCGTTTCGATTTGCCGGTGGTGCTCTGGGTTGTCCGGCAGACGGCCGAAGCCCTCGCCGCACTGCACGATGCCGGTTGGGTACACGGCGACGTGAAGCCGGGCAATATCTTCCTCGCCGCCGAAGGCCACGTCACGCTGCTGGACCTGGGATTCGCCCGCCGCAACGACGAAACGGACGCGGCCGTAGACCGCTGCGTGCTCGGCACCTGCGACTACATGGCCCCGGAGATGATCACCTCGGCAGTGCGGGCCGATATCCGCAGCGACATCTACAGCCTTGGGATCGCGCTGTTCGAGGTCCTTTCAGGGCGATTGCCGTTCGAGGGCAGCGAACTTGCCGAATTGGCCGAGCAGCACAAGACGGCCGCCCCGCCCGATCTGCACAAGCTTGTCTCGGACTTGCCCGGGCAACTCGTCGATCTCGTCGGCCGGATGCTCGCGAAGGATCCGCTGGGCCGTCCCCAAACGCCGCACGAGCTGGTCCGCCGCCTCGTGAAGCTGGAAATCGCGACGTTCGCCGATCGGGCAACTCTTCCCGCGGCCGGCCGGGTACAATAGAATCGGTCATGGGACAGGTGGGATGAGACTCTCCGCTCTTGGTGGAACGTCATGGCAAGAGATTTTGCATTTCGGTGGACGATGGTGCAAGTGGGGTTCGGCGTTCTATTTGGCGTGCTTCTGTTTGCCAATATTCCATTGGGGGGTTACATCAATGACGCCCCAGGATGGGTTCAGGCGATCTACGGCATCTCCATGTTCGGGTTCTTCATCGGCTACATTGCGATCGTCCTTTGGGTGAAGGGAAAAATCGAAGAAGCCAAACAGCAGCCGCTGAAGCAGAGGCCGGAAAGCCGGGGGCCGCTGGCGGAGGATACCCGAGACGCCGAAACACTGGCGTTGCTCGACGGGCTTGACGAGGTGGATTGGGGGCCCGATTTCTACTTTATCCCAGAGTTGCTCAACGCACGCGCGTCCACCGACCCGGATATTGCCCTATCCGAGCAAGCGGAGTTGTCGCACCAACTCTGCCATCAAGGCTCCATCTACGACGAGACACTCCTGGCGATTCCGTTTCTGGTGAAACTGATCTTGCGACCCGAAACCGTGGCTCGGGAGGATCTGGTATACCTCCTGGCGTACATCATCGAAGGGACCTTCCAAAGTGACGTTTACCCGGACCGCATCGAGGCTGAACCGGAAGTGGATGAGGACGAGGATGACTCGGGGTGGAGGGAAGCAGACCTCCAATTGCGCCGCGAGGCGCGAACGGCCGTGGCGGCTCACCTGGACGAGTATTGGCGGCTGTTCGATACGGGCGACGTTGCACTCCGGCAGGTCTTTCCGTACCTGTTCTGCATGTTGGTGGCCGCTCACGAGCGGGTGCGCCGGGAGTTCCCGGCCCAGATCGCTTCCGAAGAAGATGACCTGACTCGAGCCAGTATGCTCTTCTGCCTGGCACACGCCTGCCACGGCCGGCCGGAGTGCGCCGAACCGTTGCTCGATTACCTCGACGACGAGTCGCACATGGTCCGCCTGGCTGCTTCACACGTGGCTGTCCTCGGCGGCTCGGAGTCCCGCCTCGACGAGGCACTTGATGTTTTCGTGGATCCGCTCCGGAACCACGATAGGTACTATTGGGACTACCGCGAAACGTTTACTTGGGGAGACGGGGAACCGGAGTGGCATGCACAAGAGATCATAGACTTGCTAGTAGACCCTGCGCTTTCGCGTCTCTTTGCTCGCATCGACGAGATTCTCCCAACCCTGTCCCCTTATTGCGCCAAATCCCTTGCCAGCGACTTATTGCACTTGGGGTTTGACCGCGACTCGTTGCCTACGCGAAGGGAAGACCTCTCTGAATCGCAAACCGTCTTGCTCCGAGCCATCGCCAGAGACGACACAGCGGGCGTCATGCACGCTCAGTTGCGAGCCATTCTCGAATCCCTCGGGGTCCGCGACGACAAGGCAGCGTTGCGGCGATTCCTCGGCATCGAGTCTCGCTGGCTCATAGGAAGGATGTATCAAAGCCTTTTCGGGCGGGGAGGTGGATCATGAGTACGATCAACGGCGAACTGTGAATCCCGCCGTCCCGACCATCGATCACGGAACCCGCTCCCGCCGATAGCTGAGATCGAGCAGGTCCATCGGGTGCATCACCTTCACGGGGTGGCCGTTCTCGCGGACTTCGCGCTGGATTTGCAGCAGGCAGCCGGCGTTGGCCGCCAGGACGATCTCCGCGCCCGTGCTGAGAATGTTTTCGAGCTTCCGCCGAGCGAGCCGGTCGGACATCTCCCCTTCAAGGAGGTTGTACGTCCCCGCCGAGCCGCAGCAGATCTCCGTCTCGGGCAGATCGACAAGTTGAAGCCCGGGAATCATGCCAAGCAACCGGCGCGGCGGCTCCGTAATGGATTGGGCGTGGCCGAGGTGGCAGGCGTCGTGGTAGGTGGCCGTCGCCTCGATCCGCCCGGCCGGCGGGATCGGCCCCAATGCGTCGAGGAACTCGTGTACGTCCATCACCTTGGCCGAGAATTTCTCGCGGTGCGGTTGCAGTCCGTCTTGCCAGTGCAGGCCGTATTCCTTCATCATGGCCCCGCACCCGGCATGATTGACGACGATCGCGTCGTAGCGGTCCAGCTCGAACGCGACGAGATTCTGATCGGCCATGGCCCGGGCGCCGCGGTTGTCGCCGGCGTGGAAGTGGATGGCCCCGCAGCAGCCCTGCCCGGGCGGGACGAAAACGTCGCAACCGTTGTGTTGCAAGACCCGAAGCGTGGCCCAATGGGTCCGGCGGAACATGACGTCGGCGATGCACCCGACGAAAAACGCCACCCGCGCACGCTTTCGCCCAATCGACGGCAGAAATCTCGGCAGCTTCGGGCCCGACCTTTCAGGCGGCGGCAACAGCGACACCATCCGCCCCAACCGGCCGGGGATCAGCTTCAGCAGGCCAAGCCGCCTGGCCGCCGAGAAAAGCCCCAATTGCTGCGCCAGCCGAACCGGCGTGAGCAACCGCCGCATCCGGTCCGCGTAAGGAAACAGCCGAAGAAGAATTAACTCGCGGAACCAGTCGAACCGCTTCTCGAACCGTTTGTCGCCTTCCTGGACCGCCAGCCGGAACGGCTCGATCATCCGCCCGTACCGGACGCCCGAAGGGCACGCCGTCTCGCACGCCCGGCAATCGAGACAGAGTTCCAAGTGCCGCTGCACCCGGCCGGTCAAATCCGATTGCCCCTCGGCAACCAGTTGCATCAGTTGGATCCGTCCCCGCGGCCCGTCGTTTTCATCCCCTAATTCGGTAAAGGTCGGGCAGGTCGACGTACACAGTCCGCAATGGACGCAACGAAGAAACAATTCGGCATCGAGTGCGTCGGCGAGCTTGCGGCCGTTCGAATTGTGCGGATCGTCGTTGTTCATCTGCTAGCCAAACACATATCTTCCCCGGTTGAGAATCCCTTGCGGATCGAATCGTTCCTTCAGCGCCCGCATGACCACCGAGCCGCCGCCGGGCGGACCCCAAATGTCCCCGGCCGAAAGCTCCACGCCCTCGGGCGGTGAGAGCACGACCAGGGTCCCGCCGAGCGGCGTCGCCACACTGCGGAGTTCACCGCACGATGAAGCGGTCAGCGGCGCCTGCGGCGAAAACGTTGCCCGAATCACCCCGTCGCCGGCCCGGGCATGGATCGAACAGCCCGGGTCGAACGCCAACAGCCGCTCGATCGTCTCGACCGCGGCGCCGGGCCGCACGTGTACTTGCACGTCGGCCGGGGCTTCCGTCAGCCGGTCCCATACCGCGCCTGCCGCGTCCCCGGGAACAACAATCGGCGCGCCAATGCCTTCTTCCTCCCACTCCTTGCAGACTTGCCCGATCATCCAATCGACTTCATCGACGGCCCCCTCGAAGCCGACGATCAGCCGGGCGATGTTCGGCTCACGTATCGGTGCCAAGACGCCGCCGGTTCCGCGGTCCGGTCCGGCGAGCAGCTCGACGGCAACCGGCAGGGTCTTCGTGTGGATCAGCGCGGCAAGCAGCCGTTCGGCCGCCGCCAACTCGGGGACGTCGCAGGCGACCAGGGCGGTCGTTTCCGGTACGGGCCGAACCATGAGCGTTACTTGGGTGACGATGCCGAGTGTGCCGAGCGAGCCGATGAGCATCTTGCAGAGGTCGTATCCGGCGGCGTTCTTGACGACCCGCCCGCCCCCGCCGAATGCGTTCCCCTCACCATCGACCGCCCGGATGCCGATCACGTAGTCCCGCAAGGTCCCGTGGGCGAACCGCCGGGGTCCGCTCGTGTTGGTCGCCACGACGCCGCCGATGGTCGCCCGGGAAGACAGCGGAACGTCGATCGGCAGCCGCTGTCGGCGGCCCGCCAGTTGCTCGGCCAATTGAGCCACGGTGACGCCGGCCTCCAAAGTGATCGTCATGTCGTCGGCGGCATGGTCGATAATCCGGTTCAACGCGGCGGTCGAGAGTCCGAGGCCCGGTTCGGCCGGCCGCCGGCCGTACGACATCGCCGTCCCGCCGCCGATCGGGTAAACGGGCGTCGGCCGGCCGGCGGCATCGCGCACCGCTTCGGCCACGTCGGCCGCAGCAGCCGGTGCGATCGTGTCGGTCAGCGGCAGATAGTCGTTGACCATCTTCTACTCCTGCTCCCCTGCTCCCCTGTTCTCCTGCTCCCCCGCTCTGCTCCCCCGTTCTCCCCCTCCGCTACAAGCGGACGGCACACGGAGTGTGCCTGCTACTTTGTCGGGCAGGACCTTGCCCGGGTTGAAACGCCCCGTCGGATCGAACGACTCGCGTACCCGTCTCATCGCTTTCAGATCGTTGGGGCCGAACAGGCGGTCCATCATTTCGATCTTCTCGATCCCGATTCCGTGTTCGGCGGTGATGCTGCCGCCGCAGTCGATGCACGTTTCGAGTATTTCCCGACCGGCGGCCATCGCCCGTTTGATCTCGTCGGGATCGCGGGGGTCGAACAGCATCACGGGGTGTACGTTGCCGTCGCCGGCATGAGCGACGTTGACCAGCCGCACCCGGCGCCGGCGGCCGATCTCGATGATGCGGTGGATAATCTCCGGCAGTTGCGTCCGCGGCACAACGCCGTCCTGTGTGAGATAACACGGAGCCAATCGCCCCAGTGCCCCGGCGGCCGACTTTCGGCACTTCCACAACAGCTCCCGTTCCTGCGGGCTTGCGGCATGGAGGACCTCGCGTGCGCCGCAATCGTGGCAGAACCGGACAATGCGGTCGCGCTGGGCGTCGAGCCCGACGGGCGGCCCGTCCAGTTCGATGACCAGGATTGCCCCGGCGTCCATTGGAAAGCCGAAATGGAACGCCTCTTCCAGGGCCGTCATGATCGCGTGGTCCATCAGTTCCATGGCGGCGGGAATGATCCCCGCGGCGATGATCCGGCTGACTGCCCGGCACGCGTCGTCGATCGAGTTGAACACGGCGCGCATCGTACGATAGTCCTGCGGGTTGGGCGTCAGCCGGACCCAGACCTTCGTCACGATTCCCAGCGTACCCTCACCGCCGACCAACAGCCCGATCAAGTCCGGCTCGGCGGGGTTCTCGACCGGGCCGAGCTGCACGATCGATCCGTCGGACAAGACGGTCTCGAGCCCCAGCACGTGGTTGACCGTCACGCCGTACTTCAAGGTGTGCGGCCCGCCGGCGTTGGTCGCCACGTTGCCGCCGATGGTGCTGGCCATCTGGCTCGACGGATCGGGGGCGAAGTGATAGCCGGTGCCGGCCAGCCGTTGCGTCAGTTGGAGGTTCTTCGCGCCGGCTTCGACCACGGCCATGCGGTCGCGGAGGCTGATCTCGAGAATGCGGTTCATCCGGGTGAGCATGACGACCACGCCGCCGCCGACCGGCACGCACCCGCCGGCAAGGCTGGTGCCCGCCCCGCGCGGTACGATGGGCACGTCGTGCTCGCGGCAGATCTCGACCGCCCCGGCCACGTGCTTCGCCGAACGGGGGAAGACGACCACGTCGGGCGGCCGTCGTTCGATCGTCATCGCGTCGCAATCATAGACCGCCAGTTCCGAGGGCGCCGAGACGACGTTCTCGGTCCCCAGGTGGGCTCGCAGGGCTCGGACGAGTGGCATGTGCGGCATTAGGGCAAACAAGTGAGGGAATTTTGGCGAAAAGTGCCTGGGATTTCCTTCTCAAAGTACGCAGTCTAGCTAATTATCAATTATACCCCCTTTATCGAGTGGGAACATGCTGAATTCGAGCGATTGTCAGCAATCGAGTTACAAGTATTTCAATTCCGCTTGCACCATCACGGGGAAAAGGCTACTTTACGCACCCTTTCTCCATGAACTTGAGTAATGATGTTTTCCCTACGCTTGTTGCCGACGTTTATCGCGATGCTCAGTTTTCTGGGTAGCATTCCGGCTTCTCCGGTTGCAGCGCAGGTTCAGGCCCTGCCGCCCAACACGGTGGGACCGACGGCCTTGCCCGATTACCCCCCGATTCCGGCCCGGGGCGACTCTCAGCCGCTACAAGAACCGAATATCGCCGCCACGCCTGTGCAACCGGCGCCTCCGCGCGGCCAATATGAGCACGTCGGGTTGGGATCCCTCGGGCGGGAGACGCCGCTGGTCGCCTACCGGTCTTCGTCCGTCTATCGTCCGGACTATGCTTGTTGGCAGATTTTGCCGGACGGGTTGTTGTACAAGTCGTATCTTGCAGGCAACCGGGAGCCGCGATTTGCCAGCCTGTGGGTTCACGAGAAGGACCAGGGGTGGCTTTGGGATTCGGTGCTGGGTGGCCGCGTCGGCATACTTCGCTACGGAACTACCGATCCGATCAATCCGCAAGGTTGGCAGATTGACGTCGAGGGAGCCGCCTTTCCCCGCCTCGACATGGAGCACGGCCGCGACCTGGTGTCGGCCGATTTCCGAATCGGTGTTCCGCTGACTCATCGCCAAGGCCGCTGGCAGAGTAAGTTCGGCTACTACCATCTCAGCTCGCACTTGGGCGACGAGTACATGGTCCGAAACAACACGCTGAATCGGATCAACTACGTCCGCGATTGCCTGATACTGGGCGTGGGGTTCTTTCCGAATCCCGACGTGCGGTTGTATGCCGAAGCGGATTGGGCCTTCGTCCCCGACGGCGGCGCCCGGCCCTGGGAATTCCAATTCGGAATGGAGTACAGTCCGGCCCAGCCGACGGGGTTTTGGGGGACCCCCTTCTTCGCCGTCAACGGCCACATTCGCGAGGCCAACGGCTACGGCGGCAACTTCACCGCCCAGACCGGTTGGCAATGGCGGGGCCAGTCGGGACATCTGGTCCGCATGGGAGTACAGTACTTCAACGGCATGAGCGATCAGGGCCAGTTCTTCAATCAGTATGAAGAGCAGATCGGCATGGCGATCTGGTACGACTACTAGCAGCCCGTCCGACCATTGAAACTGTGGGTGCCATGCCCACGCTTGCCGTGGGCATGTTTTGCAACGCCCCCAAACATGCCCACGACAAGCGTGGGCATGGCACCCGACAACCCACAATCTCAGTTGTCACAA
>Ga0180432_10002072_pt1 | contig 30624 bp, 19 predicted proteins | sample SS_ome_10_FD_132414 | JGI IMG/M metagenome (GOLD analysis project Ga0180432, IMG submission 132414) | Hypersaline lake sediment archaeal communities from the Salton Sea, California, USA - SS_1_MS_2 metaG | ecosystem: Environmental > Aquatic > Non-marine Saline and Alkaline > Hypersaline >...
ACAGCGTCCCACTTTTGGCTCAAAATTGACGTGTTTGTGGGAATATCTCACCAAAAAACCTGGTTTTTGGGCATTTTATCCCCACCGACGAACAAACCAACACCTTTTTTCAGGAAAGTCATAAATATGAATCGTGCTCTGCCATGATCGGGACACTATCGGTGGACATGGTAACTCATCCCGTCCGCTACTGCGCCGCTACTCCCAACCGGCTGCCCACGCAATCACGCTGACCACAGAGAAAAGCCGCAATATCCATCGAGCGTTTGCCGGCCAACTGCACCTCCTCCAGGCGCAACGCTCCCTCGCCCGTGACGACGGCATAGCCATCGGCCAGGGCGACGACGGCGCCAGGCGACCTATCTCCTCGCCAGTCGGGCAGTGGCGTAGCCCGCACTATCTTTAGCCTTTTACCGCGCCAGGTGGTAAAGGCACTGGGCCAGGGAGTAAAGGCCCGCACTTGCCGGGCCAGTTCAACCGCCGGCCGCGACCAATCGAGCAGCCCATCCTGCTTGGATATCTGCTCGGCGTAGGTCACGCCCTCCTCCGGTTGGGGTTGAGGCGCAAGCTCGCCCGCCAGGTACACCGGCAGCGTCTCTACCAACAACTCGGCTCCCAGCCGCGCCAGTCGCTCCTCCAACGTTTCCCAGGTATCGTCAGGTCTGACCGGTTCCTCTCGCCGGGCCAGGATGGGACCAGTATCCAGCCCCACGTCCATCCTAATGATCGTCACGCCGGTCACGCCGTCGCCGGCCAGGATTGCCGCTGGCACCGGCGCTGCGCCCCGCCAGCGCGGGAGCAGCGACCCGTGGACGTTGAGGCAGCCATGGGGAGGAAGGTTGAGCACGTCCTGAGCCAGAATTTGCCCAAAGGCAGCCACGACGATGACGTCCGGCTCCCAGGCCGCCAGTTGGGCCATCGCCGCAGACTGCCGCAGTGACTCTGGCTGAGAGAGCGGCAGGTCGCGCTCCAGCGCCGCCCGCTTTACCTGAGAGAGCTCTACCAGCCACCCGCGCCCGACCGCCCGGTCTGGCTGGGTGACGACGCCGACCAGGTTCAAGTCGCGCGCGTCGGCCAACGCCTCCAGCGTCGGTACGGCGAAATCGGGTGTGCCCATGAAGACAACTCTCATCATAGCAGGCACATTGTAGCATGGAGCGGCATAGGCGGCAAATTGCTCCGAGCCCGGATTTTGCTCTCCGATGACTCTCACAGCCGCGATTGACGAGGTTGTTCCGATGAGTATAATGGGTGGTGAGGCCCATCCCGGCGCAAGCGAGCCAGACTGAAACTGCAAAGGGTGTCCGTCCCGCGCGGGCGACTGCCGTGAGTTAGGCGCAGCGGGGATGGGCGGAAAAGGAGATCCAATGAGACGCTACTACCGGCGCCCTATAGTTTGCCTGATTTTGATGCTTCTCTTTGGCCTGGCCCTGGCCTGCAACCTCCCCGGCGACGGCCGGGACGACGAGGTAGATGAACCCCCGGCTCCGACCCGCCGGCCCGCCCCCACCGCAGCGGCGCCGGGGACCACCCCCCTGCCGCCTCCGGTCGTCACCGCTGGGGACAAGTGGGCGTTGTGGAGCGGCCCCACTCAACTGCGCGGGGCCAACACCTGGCAGCGCGTGGTCGTGCCCGAGCTGGACGGGCCCGAGTTCCTGGGAGACGGCTACGTGGGGCCACCCTACACACAGGCTGATTTTGACCGGCTGGCCGCGCTGGGCGCCAACGTGGTCAACATCTCCGGCCCCGGCCTGTTCACCGAGCGCCCCCCTTACGTGCTGGACGAGCAGGTGCAGGCCAACCTGGACAGCCTACTGGCGATGATCGCCCAGGCCGACATGTTCGCCGTCATCACCTTCCGCACCGGGCCGGGCCGCAGCGATTTCACCTTCTACAGCGAGGGCGCGGGCGACTGGTTCGACCAGGAACTGCTGATCGAATGGGTGTGGGAGGAGCAAGAGGCCCAGGATGGCTGGATGGAGATGTGGCGCTACGCCGCCGAACGGTACCGCGACAATCCCATCGTCGTCGGCTACGACCTGATGTGCGAGCCGCACAGCGCCGGCGCCTTGCTCGACATCTGGGAGCCGGACGAGTTCTACCCCACCTACGCCGGCACCCTCTACGATTGGAACCAGCTCTACCCGCGCATCACGGCCGGCATCCGCCAGGTGGACCCCAGTACGCCCATCCTGATCGGCGGCAATGGCTGGAGCGCGGTGCGCTGGCTGCCCTACCTGGAGCCTACCGGCGACGCGCGCACGGTCTACATGGTGCACCAGTACGAGCCACAGACAGAGTACACGCACCAGGAACCGCCGGCCGAGAACACGTATCCCGGCGAGTTCGACCTGGATTGGGACGGCGAGCCCGACTCGTTCGACCGGGGCTGGCTGGACGAATATCTTTCCATAATTGACCGGTTCCAGGATGAGCACGACGCGCCGGTGGCGGTCAACGAGTTTGGTGTGGTGCGCTGGGTGCCCGGCGCGGCCCAGTTCATGGACGACCAGATGGCCCTGTTCGAGCAGCGCGGCATGAACCACGCATTCTGGGTATGGGACCCTTACTGGGAGCCCTGGACGGAGGAGGTGAACGGGTTCACCTTCCGCTTTGGCCCTGATCCAGACAACGGTAGCGACGTCGAATCGGCCTTGCAGGACGTCATCCTCGAATACTGGGCGCGCAACACCGTGCGCCCGTCTAGCTTTGCCGAGGAGTGATCCGCCAACAAGCAACGCCGTCCTGCTCGCGGCGCGTCGCCCGGCCTTCGACCTCCAGCCACTGGAGGTGCCCGATCACCTCGGAGATGGCGAGAAAGTGATTGATGGGGTCGAGACCGGAGAAGAGCCGACCGACGATCTCGTGCACACTGAGAGCCTCCTCACCTATCGTCTCCAGTATGCGGCCGGCACGCTCCTCGTGGAAGGCCAGCCGCTGGCGGATGAGGGCGCGGTGGTCAGTGATGGGCGGGCCGTGGCCGGGCAGCGCCAGTTCGACGTCCATCTCGGCCACGCGGCGCAGTTGCGCCATGTATTCCACCAGACGGCGCGGGCGCTCGCTCTGGCCCGGCGCGGGCTGCTCGACCACTGGGTTGGAGGAGATGTGGCGCAGGAGGTGGTCGCTGGAGAGGAGCAGTTTTCGCTGGGGCTGGTAGAGGCAGATGAGGTCTCCAGTGTGGCCGGGGGTATGGAGCACCTGCCACTCCTCGCCGCCCAGTTGGAGCAGGTCGCCATCGGCCAGGGTGCGGTCGAGGATCAGGGGTTCGGTATAGTGGCTCGCACCTTGCCGCGCCCCGGCCAGGGGTATCAGCATCTCCATCGGGACGCCGGCCCAGCGCATGACTTTGGCGTAAAAGGCCATCCGTTCCTTTTCCCCGTCTTTGGCCAAGCGGTGACCGGTCGCAGCGTGGGCCAGCACCTCCGCGCCGGAAGCGCGCGCCAACTCGGCCGCCAGACCGCAATGGTCGGGGTGAGCGTGGGTGAGGATGATGCGTTGCAGGTCGGTCACGCGGTAGCCGCGCTCGGCCAGGACCTCTGTGAGCGCCTCGCGGGCGGGATCGTAGCGCGGGCCGGTATCCAGCAGCGTCAGCGGCTCACCCTCGACCAGGTACAGGTTGACGGGGCCGACGGGGAAAGGGGTGGGAACAGAAAAGATGTGCAGGTAGGAAGGGACGGGGGATTGGGTCATAGAGTTGGGGTTTTGGGTATTGAGTACTAGGTATTGGGTATTGGTCAGGGGGCGCTCTTGATGAGGGCTCGCCAGTTCCCTTTTTGCACCGTCTCATCCCGTTGATTGAGAATGGTGACGCTCAGGGTGACAAAGCCCCCCCCCAGGCGACGCATCTCTTTCTTCTGTTTGACCTCGAGCAGCGCGCGGACGGTGTCGCCGAATTTGACGGGGCCGCGGAACTTCCACTCCAGTCCGGTAAAGGCCTGGACGGTGCCTTCGATAAAGCCCAGCCGCGAGACCAGGCCGGTGGCGATAGAGAGCACCAGGAGCCCGTGGGCGACGCGCTCGCCGAACATTGTCTCTTGGGCAAACTCGACGTCGGTGTGAAGTTGGTTATAGTCGCCGGAAAGGCCGGCAAAGAGCATCACGTCGCTCTCGGTGATGGTGCGAGAGGGGGTTTCAAAGCTGTCGCCGATCTCGAACTCTTCAAAGTAGCGTCCGCGGGGGCGGGTCAGGTTGGTCATTGATAACTCGTCTCCTCTCAAAAAGTTGGGGGAAAAGTAGGGCGGAATGCCATTCCGCCTTACATTACCCCGGTTTATTGAGATGATACATAACTCCTCGATTGTGTTTGATCTGATTGAATTGTAACACTTTCGGGCCAAAGGCGCAATTTCTCGGCCCGCGCAGGGTGGGGTATAATAGCGCCGCTGATTCAGAGGAACCCAGAAAGGGAATTATGCATAGACGCAAACGGACCATCGAGATTGCTTTATTCGCCCTGATCCTGATCATGGGGCTGGCGCTCTTTCTGCGCATCCGGCGCCTGGACACGACGGAACTCTGGAGCGACCAATCGTTCACGCTCAACACGGCGATGCGCTGGGTCAACGGCGGCGCGATGCCGCTGGCCTCCAATAAATCGTCCGCGGGCTTTGTGAACCCGCCGATGATCGAGTACCTGTACGCCATCGCCCTGCGCATCTGGCCCGACATTCTCAGCGTGGCCACGCTGACGATGATCTCGGGCATGGTGGCCGTCGCCGCCGCCGGGTGGGCAGCGTACAAAGCGTTCGGCAAGCGGGCGGCTTTTTGGAGCGTGTTGATCTTTGCGGTCAACCCGTGGAGTGTGTTCTACAGCCAGCTCATCTGGAACCAGACGATGGTGCCCGTCTTTGCGGTGCTGACCTTTGCCTGCCTGCTGCTCTACTTTGCCGTCGAGCAGCGCGCCATCTATCTGATCTTTAGCTTTGTCTGGGCCGCCTGTATGACGCAGGTGCATCCGGGGACTATGGTGCAATTGTTGACGATGGGCCTCATCTTTGCCCTGTTCTGGCGCAAGCTGCGAGTGTGGCCGCTGGTCGTTGGCGCCGTCATCTTTGCCCTGCTGTACGCGCCGTTCCTGCTGTACGAAATCGGCGTCGGCTGGGTTGACGTGCGGGCCGCATTACAGGTCGCCGGCCAGCCCGCATCTCCCAGCATTGCGGCCATTCTCGTCAGCGCCGACCTGCTGCACGCGCGGGGGCTGCTCGGCTCCGCCAGATACGCGCTCCAATTCGACGCCCTGGCGACGGCGCTGCTGGCACTTTCGCTGGCCTACGCGCTTTGGGCGGGCGCGCGCTCGTTCGTCCAGCGGAGCCGCGACCCCGTCGCTGCGCAGAAAGCGGCCGGTCTCTGCGTCACACTTTTGTGGTTCGTCCTGCCGATTCTCTTCTATCTGCGCTCGGCGCACTATTTGCAGATCTATTATCTGATCGGCCAGTTCCCGGCCCACTTCTTACTGATCGGCGTTTGCCTGGACGGGATCCAGCGCGGCCTCGAACGAGCCGCGCTGCGGGCCAGGGGGCAGAACGTGCGACGCGCCATCCAGGTGACGACCTGGGCCATACTGCCGCTGCCACTGCTCCTGCTGGCAGTATGGCAGTTCAGCTTCGACTTGGAGTTTCAGGACCATCGGCTTCATAGTCGCAGCGGCTTGATGCAGATTCGGCACCTCCGCACTGCGACCCAAACGGCCCGCCGCTTGCTGGCAGAGCGGCCGGCGTGTGATCTGGTCGTCGTAGCTGAGGGCCACACCGTTGAGGTGTCGGAGCTTGCTCTACTGAGCGAGTTCACCGAACCGGAGCGGGTCACGCTGGCGGACGGGCGGTTGGCTGTCCCCGTGCCAGCCCCCTGCGCGGTCTACCTGGACGCGCTCCCGGGAAGCCGGGCCTCAAAGTGGCTGGCTCGTTCGGTCACACCGCTCCCAGACGCGACGCTCCACGTGCTGGACGAGACGTGGCAGTTCTACGATCTCTCCGCCAGCGCGCGGGCCGATCTCGACGAGGCCGCCTCCCAGACACAGTTCGCTGTGTGGACGAACGGTGTCGCGCTGACGGGGTACGAGCGCGGCCAGATCGAACCCGGCGCGCCGCTGCCTCTGACCCTGACCTGGTCGGTCGAGGCGCAGCCGCCGGAGGTCGTGTATCACATCGGCACTTACCTGCTCACAATGGACAACCAGGTCGTCGCTCAATCCGACGGCCCAGGGTTCGACAGCATCCAGTGGCGAGAGGGGGACGCATTCATCACCTGGTTCAAGTTGCCGGTGCCGCAAAACCTGCCGGCGGGCGACTATCAACTTGCCGTCGCGCTGTACTCGTGGCCCGGACTGGAGCGAGTTGACCTGGTCTCCGGCGGGAACACGGCGTTCCTGGAGCAGTTTCAGGTGACAGAGCAATAACTTGAGGAGAAAGTATATGAGCAGCAAAGTCTACTTTGCGCCGGCCAGGGCGACCCGCTGGGACTATAGCGCCAGCCAGGTGGCCGGGCTGGAACGATTGATCGAAAAGCTGGATTTCGGCAGCGTCATCGCCAAAGGGGAACACGTGGCGATCAAGACGCACTTTGGCTCGCCGGGGGCGCATCGGGTGGTGCGCCCCCGCTTCCTGCGCGTCCTGGCCAACGCGGCCAAGGCGGTCGGCGGCAAGCCCTTTGTCTGCGACACGGTGCGCATCGAGGGTTGGGATTACCTGGAGGTGGCGAACCAGAACGGCGTCAACCCCCAATCGGTGGGCTGCCCGGTCATCCTGGCCGACGGCCTCTTTGGCTGCGACAGCATCGAGGTGCAAGCCGGGCCGGTGCTGGGCAGCGTGCAGGTCGCCTCCGCCATCCACGACGCGCCAGCGATGATCGTCGTCAGCCATTGCAAGGGACACATCGGGGCCGGCTACGGCGGGGCGATCAAGAACCTGGCGATGGGCGGCGTGGCCGGTCGCCACCGCAGCGGCGATTGGAAGCGGGCGCGCGGCCACCTGCACGCCGCCAGCGGCGAATCCTCCGTCGTCCGCGATCCCGAGCTATGCACGCTGTGTCTGCAATGTCTGCACGTCTGCCCCACCGAGGCGATCTCTGAAGCGAACGGCGGCCTGGTGGTGGACGATGAAAAGTGCTGGCGCTGCGGTCGCTGCGAGCGGGTCTGCCCGGAGGGAGCGATCCAACTGGAGAAGCGGGGCGAGGACGAGTTCCAGATGGCCCTGGCCGAGGCAACCCAGGCGGTGCTGACCACTTTCGAGCCGGGCAAGGTGCTCTATTTCAACTTTGTGTTGGAGGTGCAGCCAGAGTGCGATTGTATGCCCATGGCCGACACCCCGTTGGTGCAGGATCAGGGCATCCTGGCCGCCACAGACATCGTGGCGGTGGAGCAGGCGGCGCTGGACTTGATCAACAATGGGATTCCGCTGCCAGAGTCGCTGGCAGAAGACCGAGGAGTGAAGGCCGGTCAGCGCATTCTGGCCGAGTCGCTGGGCGTGGACGGGCAGTTGCACGTGGACGCAGCGGCGCAGATTGGAATCGGCAGCCAAGAGTATCAGGTGATCAGGGTATGAGAGTACTGAGAAAAGTCCGCAAAGGGCTGACCATCCTGTGGGAGCGGCTCACGCAACAGGGCTTGCGGGTGACGGCGCTGTGGGCGGCCGATCACGTCGTGCGCATCGTCACCGGCGCGCCCCTTCGCAGTGTCAGCCAGATCACGCCGCAGTTGCACGTGGGCGGGCAGTACCGGCGGCGCGGCTGGCCCCGATTGGCGGCGCGCGGCATCACGGCGGTGGTAAATCTGCGGGAAGAGTTCGACGACAACGACGCCGGCATCGCCCCAGCCCGTTACCTGTACCTGCCGTCGGCCGACGACAATCCCCCGACGCTGGAACAGTTGCGCCAAGGGGCGGCGTTCATAGAGGAAGAGATCGGGCAAGGGGGCGGGGTTTACGTCCACTGCGGGGCCGGGGTGGGCCGCGCTCCGACGATGGCCGCCGCCTACCTGGTCAGCACCGGCCTGACGCCCGACCAGGCCTGGGCGCGCATCCGGACGGTGCGGCCCTTTGCCCGCCCCAAGCCGGCGCAGGTGGCGCAGGTCGAGCGGTTTGCAGACACTTCCGACCGGGCATAAAGTGCCCGGTCTATGGAGCGGCGCCCGATAAATCGGGCTGGAAATTGCTGCCGCGCTGCATTTTTGAGCCCCGTTCACGGGGCGCAGTTCCGTAGCGCGGCGACTTTCGCCGCGCGGCTGCTGGCCTTGTCTCAGGGGGAGTGGGCTGGGGTTCCAACTACCCAACTTTGCTGCCCTGCGGTATAATCTCCCTGATCTTGTAGATAAGGAGCTGCAAATGCGTATTCTCATCACCGGCGGGGCCGGCTTTATCGGCTCCCATCTCTGCGACCGGCTGCTGGTCGACGGCCACGAGGTCATCGCTATGGATAACCTCAGCACCGGCAACGTGAACAACATCGCACACCTGGCCGGGCAGGAGCGTTTCCATTTCGTCAAGCACGACGTGACCAACTATATCTTTGTCGAAGGCCCCCTCGACGCCGTGTTCCACCTGGCCAGCCTGCCCAGCCCGGTGGACTATCTCAACCTGCCCATCCAGACGCTCAAGGTGGGCGCGTTGGGCACGCACAAGACGCTGGGCCTGGCGCTGGAGAAGAAGGCGCGCTTCCTGCTGGCCTCCACCTCCGAGGTCTATGGCGACCCGCTGGTGCACCCCCAACACGAGGATTATTGGGGCAACGTCAACCCGGTCGGCCCACGCGGCGTCTACGACGAGAGCAAGCGTTTTGCCGAGGCGCTGACGATGGCCTACCATCGCTACCACGGCGTAGATACGCGCATCGTCAGGATTTTTAACACTTACGGGCCAAGAATGAGGATGGACGACGGGCGCGTGGTGCCCAACTTTATCTGCCAGGCGCTGCGCGGCGACCCGCTAACCGTCTACGACGATGGCTCCCGCACCCGCTCCTTCTGCTACGTCTCCGACATGGTAGAGGGTATGGTGCGCTTGCTCCACTCTGGCGAGAGCACCCCGGTCAACATGGGCAATCCCGACGAGATGAGCATTCTCGACTTTGCCCACAGGGTGCTGGAGCTGACCGGCAGCAGTTCGCCCATCCAGTTCATCACCCCCACCGACGCCCGCACCGCCGACGATCCCAAGGTGCGCTGCCCCGACATCGGCAAGGCCAAGCGTGTGCTGGAGTGGAAGCCGCAGGTACCACTAGAACAGGGGCTGGAAAAGACCATCGCATACTTTCGAGGGAAATTGGGGCCGGCATAATACGAACGTCGGGCGTAACTGCTCAGCTTGGTAGCTGTCTAGACCTCCGAGGTCTCATTGCAGCTTATTCAAGCGCAAAACATTGGCCGTTTTAAATATTTGCAGTGGGCTAAACGGTTGTCAAAGACCTCGGAGGTCTGACTGAGCAGTTACCGTCGGGCAATGAATTGCCCGCCTAATACACAAAACGCGATGAATCGCGCTGCGCGCCAACACGTTTTCAACTTGTTTTCCGTACCGGGCCGCGAATTCATTCGGGGCCGGGGCCAAGGAGGTATCCGATGACCGAACAACCAGGCGAACAATCCACACCGAGCAATGAATTGCCCGCCCTGAACACCCCGCCAGCGACCGGCCTGCAAGTACCCTTTGACGCGGTCCTGACCGAGATCGTGCAGCGCGTCCAATCGCCCATAATTCTGGGCGCGATGGCGTTCGTCATTCTGCTCTTTGGGGGGCTTTTCCTCGTGCCCGATATCCTGGACAAGGCCCCCGCCCTGCCCTGGGGCGTGCTCGGTTTTGGCCTGATTGTCCTGCTGTTGGTCGTCGTGCCGCAGGCCTACTCTCAGGCCCGTGAGCAGGCCCGCCAGGAATGGCTGGAGCGGGAAGAGGCCCGCCGCCTGGCAGAGCTCGCCCCGACTCCTGTGGTGGAGACGCCACCCCCTGCCTCAACGCGCGATTCGGACAGCCTGCGCGAGTTGTACCTGCGCGAAGTCTTTGCCGACTGCCGCTCACTCCAACTCCACACCATTGACCTCCGCACCGCTGCCGGCGAGGCCGCCGAGCTGGAACTGGCCGCCGTCTTTACCGACCTGGACGTGATTGAGCGCGCCTACAGAGAGGATTTGGATCGCGGACACTATGCCGGTGAGACGATGGAAAAACCGGAAAACCGCCTGCCCGCGCTGGCGGCTCTCTCCCGCTACGACCGCCTGGTGCTCCTGGGTGACCCCGGCTCCGGCAAATCCACCCTGGTCAATTTCGTCGCCCTCTGCCTGGCCGGCGCTGGGCTGGACGACCCCGCCATCAACCTCGAGGGGCTGGGCGAGGCCTGGAGCCTGCCCCGTCTGCTGCCCGTGCGCATCGTGCTGCGCGATTACGCCGCGCGGGGCCTGCCGCAGGACCGCAGCCTGTGGCAGTTCTTCCAGGACGAACTGGCCGGACGTTGCCGCTCCGACGGCTCCACCCTGGCCGGCTGCGCCGCCGTCGTCGAAGCGGCGCTCAAGCGCCAAGACGGCGCGCTGCTGATGCTCGACGGCGTGGACGAGGTGCCCGAAGCCCACGCCCGCCGCTTGCAGCTCAAGGCCGCCGTCGAACGCTTTGCCCTCGACTTTCCCCACTGCCGCATCCTCGTCACCAGCCGCCCCTACGCTTACCAGGACCCCGAGGCCCGGTTGAACGGCTTTCCGGTGCGCGATCTGGCCGATTTCACCCTCGACGGCCAAGTCCCCGCCTTCATTGACCGCTGGTACGCCCACGTGAGCGAAAAAGACCGCAGCCTGGGGCAGGAAAAGGCCAAACGGTACGCCGAGCAACTCAAGGCCGAGATCGAGCGCCTCCCCCGCCTGGCCGACCTGGCCCCGCGCCCGCTCCTGCTCACTCTGATGGCCAGCCTGCACCGCTGGCGTGAGGGCGGCAGCCTGCCGCAAAAGCGCCAGGAACTCTACGAGGCCTGCGTCATCCTGCTGCTCGAACTGTGGCAGCGCACCAAGCCGCGCTACGACGACCGGGGTCGCATGGTGGAAGAGCACGACGTGTGGACCGAACTGGGCATCCCGGCCGAAAGACTGCGTGCGGCGCTCAACAGAATCGCCTACGAGGCCCACCGCGACGCCCCCAGCCTCGAGGTCACTCACGACATCCGCGCCCGCGACCTGGCCGGCGTGCTGTACGAAGCAGCCACCGACAAGGGCAAAGCGCATGGCGAGCGGCGCATCATCGAGTACCTCACCGACCGCGCCGGCCTGCTCATCGAGCGCGCCCAGCGTAGCATCTACGCCTTCCCCCACCGCACCTTCCAGGAATACCTGGCCGCCTGCTACCTGGCCGACGAGGACTTTCCCTTTTTGCTGGCCGAGCAACTCCGCCAGGACGACGAGCGCTGGCGCGAGGCGACGCTCCTGGCGGCGGCCAAGAACGCCGGCGGGGCCAACATCTGGAACCTGATCTCTGGCTTTTGCCAGCACGATTTCCCGCCCGCCCAACCGCCCGTCGAAGCCGACTGGTACGCCGCGCTGCGCGCCGCCCAGGCGCTGCTGGAAACCGAGAAACACCTCGACGTCCCCGCCCGCCAGGTCGACCTGGTGGACCGACTGCGCGGCTGGCTGGCCGCGCTGCTGGAGAAAAGCTCCCTGCCCGCGCCCGAACGCGCCGCCGCCGGCCGCGCCCTCGCCCCCCTGGGCGACCCCCGCCCTGGCGTAGGGCGGGTTGCCAACCCGCCCCACCTGCCCGACATCTCCTGGTGCTTCGTCCCCGCCGGCCCCTTCGTCATGGGCAGCCGAGGGGAGAGCGACAAGAGACCGATCCCCCCCCACGACCTGCCGGACGACTATTGGATCGCCCGCTATCCGGTCACCAACGCCCAGTTCCAGCCCTTCGTGGACGATCCCGATGGTTACAAAAACCCACACTGGTGGACGCGGGAGGGCCTGGTGTGGCGCGAGCGCTCCGGAGGATGGGAACGCTACGGCGGCGTTTTCGATCTGCCCAACCACCCCGCCGTCGGCGTCCGCTGGTACGAGGCGGTGGCCTACTGCGCCTGGTCAACCTCCAAGATGCAGGAGGCAGGACGCATCCCCACCGGGTGGGAGGTGCGCTTGCCGACCGAGGCCGAGTGGGAAAAAGCGGCCCGCGGCGGTCTGGAAATTCCCGCCGCCCCCATCATCAAGACGGTTCTCCCCTCCGATGGGGGGGAGGCAGAGGAGGGGCTGCTCCCCAACCCCCGCCCGGCCCGCATCTACCCATGGGGCAGCACAGCCGAGCTCGACGTCCCCGACCCGAACCGGGCCAATTACGACGAGAGCGGCGTCGGGGCCACCAGCGCGGTGGGCGCCTTTCCCGGCGGGGAATCGCCCTACGGTTGCCTGGACATGGCGGGCAACGTCTGGGAATGGTGCGGGACCAAGTGGGTGGACAATTACGACGAGTATGATAAAATGGAGGGGCGGGAAACATTGGAGGGAGACGATGTCCGCGTGCTGCGCGGCGGTTCCTGGGACTACTATTGGTACAGGGTGCGCTGCGCCGGGCGCAACGGGAGCCTCCCACACGTCCGTAACAACTACTGGGGGTTTCGGGTATGCGTCACCACGTCTTTCTCTCTCCCGTCCTGAATGCTGGTTTCTGGATGCCGATTTCTGTTTCCAGGATTCTGGGGGGGTCTGGGGGGGCGACTGCCCCCCCAGGGCATGAATTTTTTGAGAAACCAGGTTTTTCTGTAAGCGGAGCGACAAAAACCTGGTTTCTGAAATGCGATGAAAACCTACAAACATCTCTACCCTAGCCTGTGCGAATTCGAGAACCTATACACGGCCTTTTTGCGCGCCCGCAAGGGCAAACGCTCCCGTCCCGACGTGGCCGCCTTTGAGGACAACCTGGAGGTGGAATTGCCGGCGTTGCAGGCCGAATTGCTGGACGAGAGCTACCAACCCGGCCCGTACCGTCATTTCACCATCTACGAGGGCAAGCCGCGCCGTATCTCGGCCGCCCCCTTCCGCGACCGCGTGGTGCATCACGCTCTGTGCAACGTCATCGAGCCGATCTGGGAAGCGCGTTTCATCCACGATAACTACGCCTGCCGCCGGGGAAAGGGCACCCACGCGGCCCTGGATCGCTGCACCTCCTTTGCCCGCCGCTACCGCTACGTCCTGCAATGCGACGTGGTCCAGTTCTTTCCCAACGTGGATCACGCCATCCTGCACGACTTGCTCGCTCGCCGCATCGCCGATGTGCAGGTGATGCGGCTGATAGACAAGATCATCGCCAGCGGGGTCGGGATCCACGCGCTAGAACCCCACTGGTTCCCCGGAGATGATCTGCTGGCCCCTATCCGTCCCACCGGCTTGCCCATCGGCAACCAGACTTCCCAGTTCTGGGCCAACGTCTATTTGCACGAGCTGGACAAGTTCGTCAAGCAGACGCTGCACGGCGGTGAGCGACGCGGCGCCTATCTGCGCTACTGCGACGACTCTTTGCTCTTTGCCGACGACAAGCCCACGCTGCACGCCTGGCGCACCGCCATCGAAGGCTTTTTGGTCAATCTGCGGCTGCGGCTGCACGAGCGCAAGACGGTGGTCTACCCGGTCACGAACGGCATCCCTTTCCTGGGATTCCTGGTCTTTGCCGATCACCGGCGGCTGCAACGGGCGAACGGCTTGCGTTTCCAGCGCCGGCTCAAGCGCATGCTCGCCGATTATGCGCACGGGCGGATCAGCGGCCCCAAAATGCACGAGCGGGTGCGCAGTTGGGCCGCCCACGCCGCCCACGGCGATACCTGGGGCTTGCGCGCGAGTATCTTTCAAAACCACATCATCCCGAGACCTCTCCCGAGACCTCGGAGGTCTGAGGTTCGACTCGATGAAAGAATCACCGATATTCGTCAAGTGCTACGACCTGCTCCAATGGCTGATTCCCCGCACTCTCGACTTTCCCAAGCGCCAGCGGGGCGTGATTGCCCGCCAGGTACAGCAACAGGCCTTTGCTCTCTACGAATCGCTGACTGACGCGGCGATGGACGAAGCGGCAACAGCAAAGCATCTACATCGCGCCGATTGCCACTTGATGAAACTGCGCAAATATGTTAGACTCTGCCGAGACTGGCAATTGCTTTCCATCCGCCAATATGGCCATGCCTGCGGATTGATGAGCCAAGTGGGGCGTCTGTTGGGGGGATGGATTCGTTCAGTAGATGTTCAGTAGACGCAGGCGGCTACGGCAACAGACGTTGCCGCGCTGTAGGGACAGGCCGGTAGCTGCGCGGCGGTTCCTGGAACAACAATTGGAACAGGGTGCGCTGCGCCAGGCGCAACAGGAACAACCCACACAACCGTAACAACAACAGGGGGTTTCGGGTATGCGTCACCACGCCTTTACTCGTATGGCCGGAAACAGCCGGGGGGCCACGGCTGCCCGGACGGTGCCTCAGAGAGAGAAGACGATCACGGCCTGCCGTCAGGCTCCACGCATCGCTGTGGAGTCCCTGGTCACGTGGCTCTTGAGCCGCGTGGCCGAATAATCAACCGCCCTGCCTGGTGTGGTAGGTAGCCGCGTTCGCCGGCGACCCAAGCTCCGGGCAGGGCCAACTCTTTGCTTGTGGAAACTTTACGACGCTTTCGGAACCAATCTTTGGCCTGTAACGGGCCGCTGGTCACGCTCCTGGGGTTGGCAGCGGCTCTCCTCGCCGGCCTGCTGCTGATCCGGCTGACGCCACTGGGCGGCATGCTCCTCGTCGGGTTGGGCTCGGCCAAGAACCTCGCCTGGCGCCTCCTGGAAGCCTGGCGCAATGCACGCCTCAGTGCCCAGCAAATCCACCACTGGCACTCGCGTTCAGATCCGCTTCAAGCCCCCGTAACGCCTTGGCCTCTGTTCCAGTGCTTGCTCCCGACAACTTGATCTTACCCCCTACTCCGCTTTTTGGCCAGCTTGCCTCCCAAGCTGGGAGAACCTCACACGCCTTGTCTACGAATACGTCTCTCTACCTTCTACCCCTCATATCCAGAACTCCCACCATCTGTTCCCGTATTCTTCATTGCTGATAGCGAATTGTCGTATCATCTCAATAATTCGGGGAAAGAAACCAGGTTTTTCCGTAAGCAACGCGACAAAAACCTGGTTTCTCGCCTTGCAAACCCCAGGTTATTGAGAGGATACGAATTGTCGCTATTGGCATCGGAGGTTCACTTCGGCTATAATGAGGAGAGGAACCCCGGTAAACAAATACCCTGTTTTTAACCAGTCGCCTTGTTCTCGGTCGTCCCTCATCACCACCGGCAGGGGGATGTGTACGCCAGGCGCTCGGTGGGCGATCAGTGGCAGGTACAACCGCGAGGAGGCCACAAAGACCTTTGCACTGTCAACGGCGGAGACGGGGGCGCCCAAGCGGTCGGTGCCCCAGGCGGAGGCTACGTTGACTGTCGTGACAGTGACCGGCTGAGTCAGGATGCACGTGTAACTTTCACCGGGCGCCAGGGTCAGAGCGGTGACGATATCGCCATAGACCGTGTCGCTGATCGTTCCTCCTTCCAGCCAGTCGTTGCCGGTGTTGGTCAGATGGTACGTATAGGTAACTATCTGGGGGTGTAGAATCATCGCGGGCTGAACCGACACGTCCAATGCCAGACTCAGCCCCTCGATAAAGTCGTAACAGGCGGCGGCAGTGGCTTGCACGGTGCCGGCAAAGCCGGTGACGTGGGCAGTCGCCGTCGCCACGTTGCACACGTCCAAATATACCGGCCACCAGCGCGTGGCGGTATAGGTCTCGCCCACAGAGAGATCGGGAATATGCAGAGGCCCGACCAAGGGACTGATTTGATCGTCCCAAATCTGAACGGCGTTCAACGGCACATCGCCAGTGTTGGCAACTCGAAAGTAGTACTCTGTCCAGGTGTCCGGTCGCTCCGAGGCGTGAGGGGACATCCATTTGCTCAACGTCATAGATGGCAGCGCGGTGGTGACTACATTGGTCGTGGTGAGCGACCGGGTTGGCTCGGACTGCTGCTCACTGACGGCGTCTGCCCGGTTGGTGATGGTGTAACCACTAGTGCCGGGGTCAACTGTCACCTGGAAGGTGAGGGTGAGGACGCCTCCGGGGTCGAGGCTGGCGACAGTGGCCGTAACCAGGTCGCCGGATTGGCCGCACACCGCCCCCGGCGAGCAGCCCACACTCCCCGTCACCGGCGTCGTGTACGTCGGTAACTCGTCACTGACGGCGACGTTGTAGTGGCTGTAATGGACATCGGAGTTGGTCACCACTACCCGGTACTCGAGTACATCGCCCGGATAGAGCGGAGCCGAGCTCAGATCCACTGCTGCTTTGGCAATTGCCAAATCCACTCCAGCGATCACTACCTCCGCGTCGCTCGTCTCCACGCCAAAGGCGCTGCTGAGGGCGGCGGTGTTAGTGATGACGTCGCCCGGCTGAAGGCTGCCGTCCAAAACGACGGTATAGCCGACCTGCTGGGCGCTGGCGCCGGCCGTCACTGTCATCACGTCCCAGGTCAGCAACGGATCCCCGCTGTCGTCCGCCCCCGCGCCCCAGATGCTGCCCGCGCCGTATGCGGTGCTGACAGGAACGGTATCCGTGATGCGCACCCCGAAGGCGTCTGCGCTGCCGTGGTTGCCGTAGGAAATCGTGTACGAGATCAAACCGCCAGGCTGGCCCAGGGGCTGATTGGCGCTCTTGTCCACCCATAGATCGACTGTCTCGACCTCGACCGGGTTAGACGAGACCCATGCGCCGAAATAATCCATGACCTCTGCGCTGCGGACACGGGCCATGTTCTTGATGGTAGTGTTGGGCGGCAAAACGTCGTTCACCCGCACCGCAAAACCGACCGTCACCTGGTCGCCGGGGGGCATTTCCACATCGTACCAACGGATGTGCGTGACCGGCGCGATGGGAAGCGTGGTAGTCCAGGTAGCTCCGTTATCCCAAGAATACTCCACTTGGTTGCCGCCGGATTCCGTGACCGAGATGAGGCTGGTATAGTCTGGAATTGGCTCTAGCGCGTACACTTCTGTCTGGGTGACCGTCTCCGACAAGTTCTCATAGGTCAGAGTGTAAGAGATCACATCGCCAGGGGCTACTGCCTCCTGCTCGGCCGATTTGCCGATCACCAAGTCCAGGATGTGTGTGACTGCCAGGTTGGACTCGCGAGGCATATCCAGTCGCCGGTCGAGCGTGGCCGAATTCATAATCAGTGAACTCGACGGCAGGTCGCTGTCGAGCTGCACGCTGAAGCGTATCTGGCCGGCTTCGCCGGCCGCGACGATATCAGGAGTGATCACCAGCGTGGGAGAGATATAGGTACCCTGGTCGTCGCCGCTGGCGTCGGTCAACGCAACCCAGCCCACGCCCGTGTTGATGGCGAGGCTGCCGGGTACATAGGTGGTGGAGAGCGGGATCGTGTCCGAGATCACCACTTCCGTAGCCGCGACCCCGCCGACGTTTTCGTAAGCGAGGGTGTAAGTGATAACGTTCCCTCGATAGGCGGCTGTGGGTCCCGACTTGGTGAATTTAACGTCGGGCGCCAGTACAGTGGTACGCGCTACGTTGCTGCCCGCCTTGGCTGCCTGGTCGCCCTCGATGTACCCCACGTTTTCTATGACGGTGCCGTTTTCCACAAAGCTATTCACCGTCACAGTAAACTCTACGGTTCCACCGATGCCCGGCCCAAGCGGAGCCAGCATCCAGGTAATGGCCCCGCTGATGCTGTCATAGTTGCCTCCATCGGAGGCGGATCCGAAAGTGACGTATTGGACGGGCACAGTGTCGCGCAACATCACGTTAGTGACGGTGATAGAGTCACTGCGATTAACGTAGGAGAGAGCATAGACCAACGTATCGCTGATCCCCGCCTGCGCCTTATCCACCGACTTGGTCAGGCCGAGTTGGCTGATATAGATTGTGGCCTCGTCGGTGGGGTTGAAGAACACACCAGAGTACTCGTGCTCACCGATCACCTGTGCGTGATTGACGCTGACGTCCACGCCGTCGGTAGCGGTGATTTGGGCCTGGAACGTGAGGGTCAAGCTCTGATTGAGATCCAGATCGGCTGCAAGATTCCAGTATAGGGTCTGAGCGTCAATCTCGGGTTCCAGGCTCTCTGCGCCGCCGTGAGGGTAGACTATGCGAGCGCTGTCGGACACATAGGTCCAACTGAGAGGCAGGGTGTCGGTAATATCCACATTGACCAACGGGGCGATATAGGCCTGAGCTACCAACGTAAAGGTCACAATCCCGCCGCCGGGCAACAATGTGGTCGGCTCGGCGGTCTTGTCCAACGTCAACACTGGGTCCAGCCATCTTTGCTGTAAAGGCAGCATAGCGAATCCCAGGTCCAGGTAGGGGTCTGAGGCGTCGGCCGAGCGCGGATCCTCTCCCCAGGCGATGGCGAACTTGTCGGTGGCCCAGACGTGCATGCCGGTGTTGTCGTTGTCTATGGTGTCGGAGATGCGTTGTTGCGCCAATACGTCGAGGGTAAAGGTCTCGTCCACCAGGCCATCCAGTGGGCTATAGTCCACGTAGAATGTGGTGTCGTTCACCAGGGGCGTGACCCACACGGGTGAGCCATTCGAATAAGTAGTACAGTTGGGATCGTGGGGGCAATAATAGTTGCCGGGCGCCCAGGAAACATAGTAATCCTGGGTGAGGTATTTGGCAGGAATGCCGGCGAATCCCCAGTCGTAATCTATGCGCGATGTATCGGCGCAGACGACGACGCCAAAGACCCCATCGGAAGAGGTGAAGCGCGCCGCCGAGCCCTGGGGCGCGTGAGAGCCTCCTCTCATCTGGGAATAAGAGGTCGTCGCGCTGATGTTGCCCGTAGGACCGATGACAAATGACGTTTGGGTCACGGCATCGTAGGCCTGAATCTCGATGGGAAAGTCGTTGGGGTTGGCAAGATATATCTCGGCTGGAGCATCCTGATAGCCATCGTCGTCGTCCCGGCCGTACCCTCTGGGAACAGGCACGATGTAATCCGCCCCCCACTTTTGGTCGGGCAGCATGTTGAAGAAGCGACCCTGGAAATTGCCATCGGCGCCGGTTATTACTCCTACCTGGATCGGTTCGTTGGAGCGGACGATGGTGCCGGAATTGATGGTGATAGCAGGAGCCGGGGCCGAGTTGATATAGCCCATACTGAAATAACTCTGCCCACGGTCGAGGATCAGGTTGACGACATCGCCTGCAACGTTGTCAATCGAAATAGTGGTGTGGTCCTCAAAGGCGCCCAGTTGGATGTAGACGTCGCGAAAGTCGCCGTACGGCCCAGTATCCCCACCAAAGAGATCGTACAGGTCTTGGCCGATGGGCAGGCGGTAGGAATAAGCGTCGGCGTAGGCCTGCCGGGAGTAGACCTCCCACGCGCCGCCGATCCACGAGTCATTTATGGGCCACATAGCGTGGGTCAAATCCACCGGGCCGCCGCTGGTCAGAAGGCGATCTCCCCCGTCGTAGCGGATGTAAGCCTGGTCGCGCCCGGCGGCGACGGGCACATACCCGGTTATGACCGCCGTGCCGGTGATGTTTTGGTCGCTGGTCAGATTGATCTCATCTCCGGCGAGCAAGAGGTCGCCGTCCGTTCCTCCGTTGCCGGTTACGCCGTCGCCATAGATCTTGGTAGTATCCTGGGTGGGATTGAGTATGTCAGCCTCGTAGCCGTCTTCCCAGTGGTCATAGTAAACCACCTGGTAATCGGTGGTCGCCACCAGGCTGACGGTCGAGCAGATGTTTCCAGGGGGATCGCTGGCGTCGCCATCGTTGATGGCTACGAACGCCCGCCAGACGTGTTCCTCGTGTCCCAGCACGTAATACTCCTGGTAGCCGGTGGGCTGTGCGCCGACCGGAGTAGGAGCCAAAAACGAGAGCAATACTGCTATAAATACAAGAGGGAGGGCTAACCGCCCTCCCCGCCCAAAGGAACGTGCGTATTGCTGCTGCCTGAACATTTGCACCTTCGTTTTACGTCTCTTCTCAAAAAGTTGGGGGAAAAGGGCGGAATGCCATTCCGCCTTACATTACCCCGGTTTATTGAGATGATACCGTTTTACCGTGCACCGGAGCCCTACCGGCCGCGCAAAGACGTGGAGCCTTGCAGGTTCTCCGAGGCAGCATCGGAGGACGCCGCCTCACAACGTAATTTACCAATTATACCATACGCAGGTATGAATTTGGTTTGTGAAACAGGGCGCACTGACTAGGTAATCGTAGAGCAGGTTTCTTGCCCGCTGCTGGGAGCTCAAGGACTCGAGGGAAGAGCGGTGGGCGTAGGCAGCGAGTCAGAGTACCAGTAGGCGCGGGTCGCGCTGCAAGGGTCATAGTCGGAGCCAAGCACAATCCGAAAGTCCACCGCCCTTTCCTCAGTTGGCTGAGAGATGACGTCGCCATAGTTGCGGTTGTAGAGGCTAATCAAGCGGGGGACGGCAGATCCCTTGGCGGTGGTCGTAAAGTCTACGATTTGAGTGCGCGGATAGTCGCCGTCGGCCAGCCCGACGCTCACGACCTCGAATCCCTCCCAACGCAGCCTTTCGGCCGCCACGTATCCCAACCCTTCGTAGGGTGTGCCGTTCCATACTTCGACCTGAAAGGCGCGCTGCTGTGCGCGGGCGCTGACCGGCGGAGACAGCGCTTCTTCTACCAGGGGGCCGAGGGCCTCGTAGTAGGGCACCAGTACGTAGGCCCCGTTCGGCGCCGTCCACGGTTGTACGACGTTCCTCCCCACAAAGCGGCTCTTTACGTTTGCCATGTCCAACTGGGAGCCGATATTTGCCAGGTTGATCAAATCGTTCAACCCCAGGTCGGTGGAGACGCTCTCGTTGAGCACGTCCCACAACTGGGGAATCTTGGGGATGACGTCCAGGGTCAGAATCTGGTGATACAGGCCGCGCAGCACTTGCTGCTGGCGACGGTGACGATCAAAGTCGTGGGTGCTCCAGCGAGAGCGGGCGTACCAGAGCGTCCGTTTGCCATCCAGGTGATGGATGCCCGGTTCCCAGTCCACGTCTGTCTGCCCATCGGGCGAATCGGGGTCGGGAAAGGTGTCTGACAAGGGACATTCCACGGCCACGTCCACGCCGCCCAGCGTGTCCACGATCTTGATAAAGTCATCGAAACCGACCAGGGCATAGTAGTGAATACGTATTCCCAGATTGTACTCGATGGTGGCCTTGATCAATTCAGGCCCGCCGCCGGGATAATTGATCTTCCCCGCGCGGCTGTAGGCCGTGTTGATTTTGTCAAAACCATAGCTGGGAACCCAGGCGTAAAAATCGCGGGGGATGGAGAGGAGCGAAACCGAGGGCAAGTCGGTGTTGACGCTGACGACGACGATGGTATCGGTAAGCCCTACTTCCTCTCCGGAAGGCTGGTCGGAGCCTAGCAGCAGGATATTCTTCACTCCGTCAGATTGCTCAACCAGCGGCATTGGCGCAGGGATGGGCAACGGTTGAGGCGTGGTGATGGTATTGGTCAGTATCACGGGCGGTGGGGGCAGTACTATGGGCGGGGGAAGTGTAGGCGTGAGAGTGGGTGTGGGAGTAGGGGTCGAAGTGGGTACGGATGTAGGCGTATGAGTGGGAGTGGGCGTATGGGTGGGCGTGGCGGTCGGGCTGGGTTTTTCCGTAGGTGCAGGGGACGGAATGGGCGTGGCGAGTGAAAGCGTGACTACGGGGGCAGTGACGATAATCCAGCGACTGACCACAGTCACCAGGGCCACAATAACGATCAAGGTCAATCCTTCGGCTAAAAACCCCAGGGAGCGTTGTATGGTGTTCGTGCTTTATTCCTCCAGTTTTAGTGACGATGCAGTGTAACTGCTCAGGTCAGACCTCCGAGGTCTTTGACAACCGTTTCGCCCACTGCAAATGTTTAAAACGGCCAATGTTTTGCGCTCGAATAAGCTGCAATGAGACCTCGGAGGTCTAAATAGCTACCAAGCTGAGCAGTTACGATGCAGTTTGATTAAGGACGGGCCAGATGACGATCCTGCAAGTCCTATGGCCGCTCGCGCTTCTACCTTTCGTGTCCGCGGATTGGGACAATCCGTCCGTGTACTTTGGTAAAAGATGAGCCACCCCCCGAACGGTTACAATAGCGCAACGTTGTTTCTGAACGGCGTCTCAATCGCTGGCTGGCGTTTCGGTTGGAGTGGGCGTATGCGTATGCGTGGGTGTGGGAGAGGGCGTCGGCGTAGGAGTAAGAGTAGAGGTAGAAGTGGGAGTGGGGGTCGGCGTGAATGTAGACGTAAAAGTCGGTGACGGCAAGGTCTCGGTTGGTGTCGGCGTTGGCGTTGGTGTAGACGTTCGAGTCGGGGTGGAAGACTCGGTCGGGACAGGCGTGTAGGTCGGCGTGTGCGTGGCCGGCAGCGGAGAGGGCGTGAGGGTGGGAGGTGTGACGGTGGTGGGGATGGGCGTTGGGGTAGGGGAAACGGGCTCCGTAGGTGTGGGCGTGGGCGTAGGCGTCTCGGTGGGCGTCGGGGTTGGTATGGGTGTGGGCGGCGGTGGAGGCAAGAAGAGCGCCTGCCCGACGTAGATATCGGGACCAACCAGGCAGTTGGCATTCTTGATGGCGGCTACAGTCGTGCCAAAGCGGCGCGCCAGGGAAAAGAGAGTGTCGCCTGGCCGCACATAGTACACGACCCAGTCGAGGGGCGGCCAGCAGGGTGTGGAAGTAGGTCTGGGGGTGGGGGTGGGATAAACTGGCAGTGCAGTCGCGGCCTCCGTGGATGCAAGAGTTGGCGTTGGCGGAATGGCGGTCTCAGCGGCGGGCGATGGGGAATCGGGAACGGGTGTGGGAGACGGTAGGGAAGTGACCGAGGGAAGAAGCAGTGTGGGTGAAGGCTGAGGCGAGGCGCCCTCCTCGGCAGGGGAACGCACTCCCCAGGCATCGAGCTGGCTCAGGAGAAACCCTCCCACCAGCACACCCACACTGATAAAGGTGATGACGAGGCTTCCAAGCAGTTGCCCTACACTGGTAGCTTGACCCGCGCTGGCGCGCAGCCGCTCATTCACCTTTCACCTCAGCCCGCCCAGATTTGAGGCCCGGCGGAAAGCCGTCGGCGCCTTTGGACGAAATTGGCAGGATAAAACTAAAGACACTGCCGACTCCCATCTCGCTTTCCACCCAGATGCGCCCTCCGTTCGCCTCTACCAGGGCCTTGGCAATGGACAAGCCAACCCCGGTCTCTCCCAGGCCATTGATGAGCGGGTTATCGGCCCGATACAAGCGCTGAAAAACCCGGCGTTGATCTTGAGAAGATATTCCCCCGCCCGTGTCGGCAATGGAGACGAGTAAATAGTCGGGCAAACCGACGATCTGATCGTCGCGCTCTTCCAACTTGGCGCTGACCAGAATCTCAGTTTCGGATCTCGAGCACTGCGAGGCGTTGGATAGGAGATTCAACACGATCTGGTAGAGACTGTCCCGGTCCGCCTCCACCGGAGGGAGCGTCGGAGGCATATTGAGTTGCACGGTCAGTTTGCGCTCGCTGAACTCGACGGACAGGGACATGATCGCATCCTCGACGACACTGACAATGTCAATCGGCTCGGGCGAGAGTAGAATCTGGCCGGTGTCTATCGTCGTGACTCTGATCAGATCGTTGAGCAACCTTCCCATACGCTCGATATTGGCCTGGACGCGCAGCAAGAACTGGCGCTGCATCTCGCCCAGAATGCCCACGGTCTCGCCTAACAGCAGATCCGTGTAACCGGTGATAGAAGTCATCGGAGTGCGGAGCTCGTTAATGAGCGAAGCCACCATCTCCGTTTGGACTGCGCCTCCTTCTTCTTCTGGATAGAGCATGATGGCCAACACACCAGGCACACCGGTTACACCCGGCAGGCGTGTCAGTTCCGCCCGTACCATCTTTCCCCCCAGTTCGAGCGTGACTGAAACAGCCTCGCCAGCCTGAACCCCCTCGCGTAAGAGGTTATCAACTGCCTGAGGCCACAATGGTTCTTGATCGAACAGGGTGTAGAGGGACGTGCCCGCCAGCACCGAGCGAGACTTGCCTATCAGGTGCTGCGCGCCTTGGCTGACCATGATGATGTTGCCCTGCTCATCACCCAGCAGAGTTCCGCCCAGCCTGCCCCCGGTCGGCTGCTCGGTCGAGGCCAAGGCGACCGCCTGGCTGCGCATTTCCTGAAGCTCGGCTTTAACTTGCGTGAGTTGGCTCTGCAACTCGTCCCTGGAGCGAGCGAACTGTTCCGCCTTCTCTTTCCACTCGGCCAAAGCCTCGGTCTGGCTCTGCGCTTCTTGGATATTGGTCTGTACCTGGGCCAGTTTATCCTGCAGGTCGTCCCTGGAGCGGGCCAGTTGTTCCGCTTTCTCTTTCCACTCGATGGACGTTTGCTCCTGGCGTTGCGCATCTTTGAGATCGGCCTGTACCTGAGCCAGGCGCATCTGTAGGTCGTCCTTGGAGTGGGCGAGTTGCTCGGCTTTATCTTTCCACTCGGCCAGTTCGGCCTCCAGCGCGGCGCGAGCCTCGGCCAGTTCGTTTATTTCCGCCTGCCAGATAGCAGCCTCGGCCACCGATTGATCTCGAGCAGCGCTGTCACGCTCCTGCAGGCGCAGCTTGGTGGCCATCTCTCCCGCGCGTTGGCGCTGATGCTCCAACTCGTTCTCCAGCTCAACCGCTCGCTGGGCCAGGCGATTGGCTTCGCCGAGGGCCTTTTGCAGTTCGGCGCTGCGGTCGTGCCCCTCACGGCGACGGACGCTGGCCAAAGCTGCTGCAATCGCTGCTCCCATAGCTTGAACGACGCGCTCGTCGCGCACCGTCCATCTCCGCTGGGAGACCGGGTTGCCGATCAGCATGACGCCCAGCATAGACCCTCCATCGGTCAGGGGCTGGATCAGCAAAGGCCCCGGCCGCTCAAAGCCCAGGCCGTTGTACAAAGTGGCTGTGTAAGGGTCGCTGCGCGGCGCGCGCGCGTGCTGCTGACGCCCGTTCTGGAGGGCGGCCCCCAGCAATGGGTGAGCGGACGCGCGCAGTTCCAGGTCCTCCTGCGCCAGCATCAGGCCGGTCGGTGGGTGGATGGCGACGATGCGCACCCCCTGGCGTGATTCCACGCCCGGCAGGCCAACGGCGACCATGTCGGCCCCCAGCGCGCGAGCGATGGAAGAGGCGGCCAAACCCAGCGCGGTCTCGACATCGCGCGCCGCCTCGATGCGCCGGGTGGACCTGAGAATGCTAATCAGTTCCAGAGCGGTATCTTTGCCGCCATCGCCGGCGCTCAACACACGACGGTAGACGAGGCTCGCCAGCAGCGGGAGCGCGACCAGGTTAGATGCCCGCACCCACCCGGCGATGTGCGACCTGGCGAGCGGAAAAGTCGGAAGAGCAAATTGCAGGATGTGACCGGCGAGCCAGACGGCAAACAGGCAGACGACCAGGCTCCACTCTCCCCTGCGCCAAGACAGAGCGGCTATGAGGGCCAGCGTGAGGATCGCTATATCGAAGAGTTCCCACGCCGTTTCCTGCCAGTAACCATTGTAGAAAATGGATTGGGCCTCGGCCTGCGGCCAGAGGGAGGCAAAAACCGCATAGACGCCCGCCGTCATCAAAAAGGCGACGAGCAACAGCGCCACTCCCAGGCGGGTGTGTTGTTCCAGAGCCGGCAAAAACGCCCAGATAACCAGCAGCAACGTGGCGAGATCGAGGAAACGCTCGAGGGGAGGCAGGAACCAGTTGGGCGATGCCAGGCCGACGAGATCGAGCACGGCGACGAGCATCAACAGCATGCGGGCGGTCGCAAATCCCACTCCAACCAACAGCAACCGCCTGGCCGCCGGTTCGCGGCGGTGACGGTTCCAGTGACCAAACGCTATCCCCAGGATGAGGTAAATGGCGAACAGCGTCACCAGGTGATAGAGCAGGCTCCCGTTTGGGCTGCTGATCAGTTCGATCAGGCTCTTGACAAGATACTGCAGAAAAGTCATTGATCGTCTATGTTCGTGAAAATTGAATCTACCGAAACTTGCATTCTCGCCACGCTTTTGCCCTGATTGTACACCAGAGTTAGTTGTCAGTCAATTTTGCATGCGCGCCGCTTTACCCGAACCCACGCCGCCCACCGCCGCCGCTGCGCCGTGAAGAGCTGCTGCTCCGGCTACTACTCCGCCTGCTGCTCCGGCTGCTGCTCCAACTGCTGGAACGAAAAGATCTACTACTTTTGCCGCTGTACCCGCCGCCCCCTCCGCCCGATGAGGATGACTTGAGGATATCGCCCAGTACATCCATCGTGCTCGTGCCCGCTTTCCACGTCATCTTGGTGGCTTTCCCGGCGCCTCGCACCGCTAACTCGAAGGGTGAGGATTCCGTCTCGCCCGCGGCGCTGTTCAGGAGCGAACTCAACGAGTTGCTGGCCCGCTCGAGCGAGCGGCTCAGGCTGCTCGACAGCCCGTCGAGCGAGAGCTCGGCCCCGCTGGGACGCTCGGCCAGCGAGGGACGCACTTTTGCCACGCGCCGAGGCTCCGCCTCTGTCGCGCGCCCACCGGGTCGCCGCATCCGCCGGGCAACTGTCTTGACGTCGAACGGGCGCTCTCCTCGCTCCAGTCTCCGTTCAACCTCGGTCGCTGTCACCGCGCTCACCTCGACCAGCGCCGGCACCATCCACACCGGTATCTGCGCTCCCATCTTTTCCGCCTGGCGAAGCACCACCTCTTCCACGTCCAGCGCCACCGCGTAGGGAAAGTAGCGGTCGAGCGCCTCCTGCGCCGCCTCGACGCCCCAGTATTGTTTGAGGCTCTGCAGGTAGCGACGGAAGGCCCGCCAGCGCGCCGCCTCCTCGACACCCAACGTCGTGCGCTGCGGCATCCAGCGACTGGCGATCATCAACGTCAAGCCCGCTAGCGCCAGCCCGACCGGAGGGGCAAAGGCCACCGGCCCAACCGATTGAACTCCGAACAGCGCAAGAAGCGCCAACACGCCGGCAACGATGATCACCCACTGTCCGGCCCAACTCCAGCGCCGCCGGGCCTCATCCGGCCGCACGGAAAAGTACTGGGTCGCCAGCTCTCCCATCTCGAAATAGATTCCGGGCAGGGCCTGGGTGAAAGAGTGAATGTTGGAGAAACGGGTGTCCCGGTGCGTCCACTTGATCTCTTCCAGCAGCGTGTTGAACAGCGTCCGCTCGTGCTCGACCAACGCTACCTCCGCGCCGCCCTCCACTCGTACACTCTCTCCCTCTTTAATTTTCTCCCCCCAGTTCAGAGCGACTGTAAAGTCTGGCTTGCGCAAGTCCACGCTGACCAATCCCAGCGTCGCCAGGTGGAGCAGATCGGCCAGGACGCCCTTGACGGTGGGCCGCTCGTCCACCAGGTAGGCGACGATGCCGGGCGGCAGGTCGGAGGGCGGCTCGGTCAGGTATTGGGCTGCCACTGGCGCGGGCCGGTCGCGTCCCCAGACGTACCAGGCCAGCAGCGTGCCTGCCAGCCCCAGGATGGGCAGCAAGCAGCCCATCGTTCCCAGTCCCAGTTGCCAGCGCGCGCGGCGCACCTCGGCCTGTCGCTGGGTCTCGCGAATGGCCTCGGCTTCACTCATTGCCCTCTCGATCTGGAGTTGCCAATCCGGTTTCTCGGCCATCGTCGCGCCAGCCGGTAGACGGATGCGCGGCGACCACGTTTCTCCCGACGGCACCGGGCCGTCGTGGGCTATCCAGATCGTTCCATCGGGCTGCAAGGCGGCCGCGCCTCCTGCGACCGTCACGTCGGCGGCGCTCACCCCAGGCGGCAGATGCACTGACACGCTCGCCTCTCTCACCTCCACGTCCCGGTCGGCAAAGACCGCCGTCCAGATGATCTCTTGCGCGTCAGTGAGCACGCGCACCGCGCCCAATGCGGTATAGTGCAATTGGAAGGCGGCTTTGTCGCCGGCGACCACGAAAGGGAAGGCCCACTCCAGCAAGGTCGAGCCTGCCGCGTCCTCGTCAATGACCACCTCGCCGCCGGACGTCGCCCAGACCCACGTCCCTCCATCGTATGTCTCCACGACGTAGCAGTACTCGCACGGTTCGGCGCTGACCTTCAGACTGCGCTCTCCTTGCCAGACCTCGCCGCTGGGGATTTGGTCCAGGTAGAGCCAGGGGATTTCGCGGTAGGCGTGGTAGAGGTAGCCCTCCTCCACCGCCAGTGCGTGTTCCTCCATCACCTCGAGCGCGCCGTCGGGCGCGATGGTCAGGTCTGTATGCAGCCCGTCCCAGCGGTAGACTGTCTCTGGCGCGCTATCGGCCTCCTGCCACGCCGGGGGTATGGCGCTAGTGAGACCGTGCGGGAATCTGACCTCGATCTCTAGCGACGCGCCATCGGGGATCGGGTCCGGCGCCTCGAAGGCGATCACGTCCACGTTGGATAGTTCGAGCGCGCTCTGTGTTCCCTGGGAGTTGACCAGCAGGGTGGCCGACTCGGCTCTTGCCGGCAGGCGCACCTCCGCGCGGCTGGCCTCGACCGGGATGCCGCTGCGGTCCCACGGCACCACCGTCCACGAGAGAACGTCCTGGTCGGGATGGATCTCCAATCCGCCCACCACCCGGTACTCGACGGTGAAGGTGCGCACCTCGACGCCGCTGGTAGGCTCGTACTCCCAATCCACGTAGACAGAGCCTTGCTCATAGTCAACGTTGAACGCGCCTGGGCCGTAGCCGCCCGCGTCGTAAACCTGGCCCCCCTCCCGCACCAGCACCTCCACGATGTCGTCCGCGCGGTCGAGCGGTATCTCGGCAAAGCCGGATTGGAATTCTCCCTCAAAGCGCATCTGGTAAGTCTCGGCCACGAGCAACGAGCCATCCGCCTGGACTTGGATCTCTACGTCGTACCGCTCGTAGGCGGCGCTCTTCTGCGGTTGGGGGGCGGCCCCTACCCCTGCCAGAAACACCAACGCGAGAATCAACCATCGCCATTGCTTGTTCATATCCGTCTCCTTACTCGGGGGAGCGCGGCTCCAGCAGGATGAGCCAGGAGCCCATTTCTTCGTCGTCAGGACATGGTTCGAGCCGCAGGTTGGTGATCAGCGGCGTCCCCAGTTCGCCGACTCCGAGCGAGTAACGCACATCTGGTTCGGCTTCAAAGTCCGCGTACCCGGCTCCGTACTGGGGTTTGAGCCCGGTCACGGCCCGGTCGGCCCCGCCGTCCCACATCAGCCAGATCTCCACGCCGGCCACTCCTGCACCTCGCTCGTCCCGTATCACGACCTTGATGCGCTCTGGCTGTCCTGGCTCGCATATCTGCTCCTGCTCGGCCAGTTCCAGGCGGTGCAGAAACGGGGGCGTGGGTGTGGGTGTAGGTGTGAGGGTGGGCGTGAGAGTGAGTGTGGGGAGCGTGCTGGTCAGTTCAGGAGTGGGGGTTTGCAGCGGCGAGGGGGCGTAGGGTGTGAGGGTGGGTGTAGGGTAGAGTGTGGGCGTGCGGGAGGGGGTAGGCGTGGGGGTGTGGGAGGGTGAGGGTATGGGGGTGGTGGGGGGCGGTAGTGATGGTCCCGGGGTGTGTTGGTAGATCAGCATGGCCGAGGTATGCACGTCGAGCGCTTCGGCCAGCGCGGTCAACCGACGCATAGTGTCGGCAGGGTGACCGGCAGCGGCGTACTCTTCGATCAGCGCTCCCATTGCGTCGGCTATGTCGTCCTGATCCAGCCCGTCCAGCCGGGCGCGCACCCTTTCCAGGTCGCCGTCGGCCACGTAGGAAAGCGCCGCCATGCGCACCCACTCCCAGCGATAATCGGTGCGCAGCAGGGCCGGGTAGGTGTTGACGAGTTCGACGGGGGCAACGCCCCACTGGTACACCAGCCCCAGCACCAGCCCAATCACCAGCCCGACGACGGGAGCCACCTGGCGTGTGGAGAGACCGCTCATGGCGACCCTTCCAGGTACGGGACCAGCGTGGGGGTGATCGCCTTGAGCGCCCAGGAGAGACGAGCCAAGTGGGTAATGTCTTGGGCGCTGCCGCCCACCGCGACGAGCCGCTCGCCCAGCTCGACCACTGGCGCGGCCGGGTCTTCTGCGTCGAGCAGCGCCAGCCGCTTGTGTGCCAGTTCGGGGTCCCCTTCTACTTCATAGGCAGCGGCGACCATGACGACGTAATCGTCGCGATAGTCCTGGCGCAGCACGGCCGGCGCGGTGTTCGTGTACTGCACCGGCCAGAGCCAGCCAATGACCAGCCCCAGCGCCAGCCCCGCCGCCGCCCCGATGGCGGCCTGCACGGCCCAACTCTGCGCTCCCCAGCCCCGATTAAAGAAAGAAGCGAAGCGGCGTCCGCTCAATGGTTCTGCCTCCAACGCACCACCTATGCAAAACGCGGCGTTTGTGGGCGCATACACCGCCCGTGGACGCCGCGAACAAGATCAGTGCCGGAGGTGGGAATCGAACCCACATGGGTCAAGCCCACACGATTTTGAGTCGCGCGCGTCTGCCTGTTCCGCCACTCCGGCTCAAGAAAGAGTATACCAGAGAATAGAATTATGGTCAACCGCTGTCAGCAATTCTCATTGACACCTCAAATGTAAATGCTCAGGTCAGACCTCCGAGGTCTAAATAGCTACCAAGCTGAGCAGTTACCCTCAAATTGAGAATTGCTGAACCGCTGTAGAGCCTAGGAGGTCTCCTAGACCTTTAGGGTCCTGATCTGCGCCTCGGCGTTATACGAGCTGCGCAC
>Ga0180432_10002073_pt1 | contig 30621 bp, 29 predicted proteins | sample SS_ome_10_FD_132414 | JGI IMG/M metagenome (GOLD analysis project Ga0180432, IMG submission 132414) | Hypersaline lake sediment archaeal communities from the Salton Sea, California, USA - SS_1_MS_2 metaG | ecosystem: Environmental > Aquatic > Non-marine Saline and Alkaline > Hypersaline >...
CCACCATCCGCCTCACCGGGCAACTGTTGGGATACGCTCCCGCGAGATTCCAGCGGCAATAGCGGAGGGAGTCCATTCGTGCACCCGCTCGCCTCCAGCACCTTTCGTAGATGCGGGCATCAGCAACCGAAACCGGACCGCACCCGGTCCGCTGAGACGGTAGCAGGCCGGCCACGCCGAGCACCAAAGCTCGCCGTTCCACGGTGCTCATGGCGGCAAGAGTCGAATGGTCATGCATGGACACCAGGCAGCGTGCAGTCGATTCGGAGGCCCCTGCATTCGAGATGAAGCCCAGTGCGCGGGCGACAAGGCAGACCATGGCGGACCACCGACCCATTCGAGCCGTATGTGCCGCAGCAGACTTGCCTTTGCCAAGCAGGCGCACCATGCCGGCCGTCTCAAGGACATCAAGGACTGCGTCCGGTGATTGTCCCTCCGTGCACCCGCACGGAAGGGATGGCGACGTGCCGCCGCGCTGACCAATGCTTGCCAGAGCGATGGGAACCACCACGCCGTTAGCAAGGGTGGTGTCATCGCCGTCGTCGTCAAGGACGACGTGAAGCACAACGGAATCGTACGCGTGATCGTTGCCGTGGTGGTGGCGTGTCCAATCGCTTGAGCGGACATGGAGCTCGACATCTCCGAGGAGTGTCTGACGGCCGTCATCAAGGACCGCTCCCAGGTAGTCCGGGCCGCCCGAGCCGTTCAGCATGCCCGGGTAGCGGATTACCCAGGTCGCGCCTGAGCGCGCCTGGACGCACGCTCCGGCCGCCCCACTCCACCATCGGCTCAGAGCCTTTTCGTTCAGTCGTATCCGTTTCCGTGTACTCAAGGCCAAAAAAGAGGGCCTCCCAACTACGGGGTATCACTCTCCCCATAGGGGAAACGGGCCTTCTCAGCGACCATGCGCAGCAGTGTCACCGAGGTACCGCGGGGTTCGTAGACGCCCGTCTCCCACTCGCTCACCGTCTGCTGGCGAACGCCAAGGTGCTTTGCGAACCCATCCTGAGTCATGCCCATGTGCCGTCTGAGAGCTCGTATTCGCGACCGGTCCCAGCTGCTGCCTGCGTTCATGGTAGAGGCAAGTCTATACACGGTGCAGTGTAGAAATCAAGCGCAGAACACGACTTGCACCCCGCAGTATGTGTGCTATAATTCTTAGCACTCTTAGCAATCGACTGCTAAATGAAGCAAAGGAAAGGAGGCAATATGGCTACACTGGTACCCCTCGGAGACAGAGTCGTCATTAAGCCGACCCCCAAAGAGGAAGTAAGCAGGGGCGGCATTGTGCTTCCGGACACGGCGAAAGAGAAGCCCCAGGAGGGCGAGATTATCGCTGTCGGGTCCGGCAAGCTCACCGAGGATGGCAAGAGGCTGCCGATGGACGTGGTGGTTGGCGACAAGGTCATCTACTCGAAGTACGCAGGCACTGAGTTCAAAGAGAACGACGAAGAACTCGTCATCATGCGCGAGAGCGACATTCTCGCCAAGAAGGCGTAGTCAAGTAAGGAGGAAGCTACATGGCCAAACAGGTAGTGTTCGGCGAAGAGGCACGCAAGAGCCTCAAGAACGGCATTGACACGCTTGCCGATGCCATCCGGGTGACACTGGGCCCGCGTGGACGCCCGGTTGCCCTTGATAAGAAGTTCGGCGCACCCAACGTCATCAACGACGGCGTTGCAATCGCCAAAGAGATCGAGCTGCCCGATCCATTTGAGAACATGGGCGCCCAGCTCGTGAAAGAGGCCTCGACCAAGACGAATGACCAGTGCGGTGACGGCACCAGCACGTCGGTTATCCTTGCCCAGGCCATAGTTCGCGAAGGCTTCAAGAACATCGCAGCCGGTGCGGACTCCCAATCGCTGAAGCGCGGCGTCGAGAAGGGCGTTGCTGCAGTCGTCGATGAGTTGAAGAAGATGTCCATCCCGGTCAAGGGCAAGGAGCAGGTCGCTCAGGTTGCAGCCCTTTCCGCCGTCGACAAGCAGATCGGTGAGCTGATTTCCGATGTGATGGAGAAGGTCGGCAAGGACGGCGTCATAACCGTCGAGGAAGGCAAGGGCCTCGAGTTCGAGACCGAGTTCGTCGAGGGCATGAAGTTCGATCGTGGCTACATCAGCCCCTACTTCATCAACAACACCGAGACCATGCGCGTCGAACTGGATGACCCGTACATCCTTATCACCGACAAGAAGATCTCGGCACTGACCGACGTCCTCCCCGCCCTGGAGAAGATCGTTCAGAGCACCAAGAACATCGTCATCATCGCAGAGGATGTCGAGGGAGAGCCCCTGGCGACTCTCGTCGTCAACAAGCTTCGCGGCACGCTCAGCCCGCTGGCCGTCAAGGCCCCCGGCTTCGGTGACCGCCGCAAGGCCATGCTTGCCGATATCGCCATCCTGACCGGTGGAACGGTCATCTCCGAGGAAGTGGGCCGCAAGCTCGACTCCGTGACCCTCGAGGACCTCGGCCGCGCCCGCCGCGTCGTTGCGGACAAGGACAACACGACCGTCGTCGAAGGCAAGGGCTCCGCTGACGCCATCGACGCCCGCATCAAGCAGATCCGCTCCGAGATCGAGACCAGCACCTCCGACTATGACAAGGAGAAGCTGCAGGAGCGACTTGCCAAGCTGGCCGGCGGCGTTGCCGTCATCAAGGTCGGCGCAGGCACCGAGGTCGAGCTCAAGGAGAAGAAGCACAGGGTCGAGGACGCCCTGAGCGCAACCCGCGCTGCCGTCGAGGAAGGCATCCTTCCCGGTGGTGGTGTCGCTATACTGTCCGCCGTCAGCGCACTCGACAAGGTTGACGTGTCCGGCGATGAGGCAACCGGCGTTGCCATCCTGAAGCGCGCCCTCGAAGAGCCTTTGCGCTGCATCGCGATGAACAGCGGCCGCGAGGCCTCGGTCATCGTGAACCGCGTAAAGGAGAGCCCGGCGGGTATCGGCTACGACGCGATGAACGACGTGCTCGACGTCAACATGGTTGAGGCCGGCATCGTCGACCCGTTGAAGGTCGCCCGCTCCGCCCTTCAGAACGCGGCGAGCATCGCCAACATGATTCTGACCACCGAGTGCCTTGTCACCGATATCCCTGAGAAGGATAAGGCCCCGGCCATGCCCCCCGGTGGCTACCCGGACTACTAGTCCCACAACAGTCACCAGGACACACAAGAGGGGCCGCGAATCGCGGCCCCTCTTCTTCGTCACTGCCGGTCCTACGAATGCTACAGTGCTAACGCCACTGATTCGATCTCCTGTTCTACGGGCCCGACCACGGCAACGCTGAGGTGCTCGGTAACCAGGTACTCCTTGGCAACCTCGATGAGGTCTTCCTCGGTGACGGCATCAACGCGCCGCGCCACCTCATCAACGGTGAGAATCTCTCCATTCAGGAGCTGCTGTCCGGCGCACCACAGCGCGGTGTTCTGCGTGTCCTCCATGCGCAACTCCAAGCGGCCTTTGGTCAGTTCCTTCGCCCGTCCAAGCTCATCCTCGCCGACCCCGGCTTTGAGGAGCCGGAGCTGCTCCAGCACGGCATCCACGCATTCCTCCAGCTTGGAGGGGTCAACACCGGCGTAGACGGCGAACGTGCCCGAGGTGACAAAATGCTCGACATAGCTGTGAATATCATAGGCCAGGCCGCGATTCTCACGTATCTCGGTGAAGAGACGGCTGCTCATGCCGCCACCCAGTACAACGTTGAGGGTATCGATAGCGAATCTACGCTCGTCGCTTCGAGACATGCCATGCAGGCCGATGCACAGGTGCGCCTGCTCTCCGTCCCGCCTGTCCACGCCCACGCGAGGACTGCTCTGCGCCGGATCGGTCTTGTAGAGTCTGCCGGGTAGTCCTCCGGCAAACTCGCGGCTCAGACCATCGATTTCGGCCACAACAGCGCCATGGTCGACGTTGCCCGCCACACATGCAACGATATTCCCGCCGCGATACTGCTGCCCGAGATACTGTAGCAGTGACGAGCGCTGTATCGACCCGACGGTCTCCCTGGTGCCTGCGATGTCACGACCCAATGGCTGGTCAGGCCACAGCAGCGCATCGATAAGCATGCTCACCCGCTGTTGCGGTATGTCGAGATTCATGTTGATCTCCTCGATGACAACCTGGCGCTCCTTCTCTATCTCGACAGGGTCGAACAGCGAGTGCAGGGTGACATCGAACAGGAGTTCCAGAGCGGTGGAGAGGTGGGCTCGAGTGACTTTGGCCCAGTAGACGGTCTCCTCCCTTCCGGTGGAGGCATTCAGTATGCCGCCGATACCCTCGATCTCGCTGCTCACCGCATGGGGCGAGGGGCGAGCATTGGTGCCTTTGAAGCACAGATGCTCGATGAAATGGGAGATGCCAGCCTCATCATCGCATTCGTAGCAGGCCCCTGCGCCACAGGCAAGGGCAACTCCCACCGAACGAGCGGTCGGCATTGAGCAAGTTACCACCGTCAGGCCGTTCTCAAGTATAGTTCTGTTGTACATGGGTTCACATGTTACGGAGCGCGCGATGGCCAGTCAACGCGGCTCGTTTGAAAACACACCGGCGCACGGCTAGACTTTCGAGCGACGGACCTGATACCGAAACAGGCGCGGCACACAGGAGACAGAATGAACCGCAAGACGAAGATCATCTGCACGATAGGCCCTGCCTCCGAGTCGTACACCATGATAGATAAGCTCGCGCGTGCCGGTATGGATGTAGCGCGCCTGAACTTCTCACACGGGACGTATGAGGAACACGCGCAACAGATTGTCAATATACGCAAAGCGTCTTCCGTCGTGGGCAGCCCTCTCGCCATCCTGCAGGACCTGCCAGGTCCGAAGATACGGACCGGCCGTCTCACGGCGGAGAAAGTCTGGCTTGCAGAAGGCGCGGAAATCATCCTCACCACCGACCAGATAGCAGGAGACGAACACCGCGTGTCAGTGAGTCTCAAGACTCTCGCCAACGACGTTCATCAGGGAGACGTGATCTTCGTGGCCGACGGCACAATCAGGCTCGAGGTTATAGAGACCACCGCCACCGACATTCGCTGTCACATAGTGACGGGTGGCATGCTCACACAGATGAAAGGCATCAACGTGCCCGGCGTGCGTCTCAGCACACAGGCTGTCACCGACGAGGACCTTGAGCACCTGGCGTTCGGACTGGATCACGGTATCGACTACGTTGCGCTGTCGTTCATCACATGCGTCGCCGACATCCAACGTGCCAAAGCGTTCATCGCCGCCCGCGGCGCAGACGTCCCTGTCATCGCCAAGATCGAGCGCAGGGAGGCGCTCGACAACATCGACGAGCTGATTGAGGCCGCCGATGGAGTGATGGTTGCCCGTGGGGATCTGGGAGTTGAGGTACCACTGAGCAGAGTACCAATCGAACAGAAGAGAATCGTCGCCAAGTGCAACACGGTTGGCAAGCCGGTCATCGTTGCGACGCAGATGCTGGAGTCGATGGTGCTCGCGCCCCGGCCGACGCGTGCGGAGGCGAGCGACGTTGCCAACGCCATACTCGATGGCGCCGACGCAATCATGCTATCCGAGGAGACGGCAATTGGCACCTACCCCGTTCAGACGGTGAACACGATGGCCGGCATAGCCTCCGAAGCGGCGGGCGCGCTTCCCTATCAGCACATACTTGCACAGAAAGAGGAAACCGTCGTGCCGCAGGCCGATGACGCGATCTGCTACGCCGCGGTCAACATTGCCGACCAGCTCAGCGCCGCGGCGATTCTCGCGTTTACGACCTCCGGCAGCACGGCAATGCGGGTCTCAAAATATCGCCCCCGCTGTCCTGTAATCGCGGTCACCCCGAGCGAACAGGTCCTTCGAAAGCTTGCCCTGTTCTGGGGATTGACTCCACATCTCGTGCGCCAGTATCACTCGATGGACGAGGTGTTCGACCAGGGCAGCGAGATTGCGCACATGCTTGGAGTCGCACATTCGGGCGACCTCGTCGTTACCACAGCAGGCGTGCCATTCGGCGTCGCAGGCAACACAAACATGGTCCGAGTGCAGCGTCTTCCCTGATAGGGTCTGAGCGGAAGAGCGGCCTGGCCGTGATACCCACGAAAACATTAACGCGCACTTAAGTGTTCTTTCACTGCGTCTTAACAGTGGATTAATCACGCCTTAACGGCCCGTGCCTACAATCGGTATGTACATGCGCACCGCGTTGTGGTACGGCCCGAAGAACCGCATCCTTTCGTCACGCCGTGGATGTGGAAATGTCCCCTTCGATATCACACAGCCGGGTATTCTGCGTGCACGCATTGCCGCTTATCCCGTGCACGCTGCGCCAAGACAGACACGTGCTCAGTTCAGCGCTTGATCGCACACACATGTCAAACAAACCTGCGTGGATGCGAGGCGTCCCGGCGGAGACCATCTCTTCTTTCAATCCAACGTCAACGGCAGCACAGGATCGAGTCGCCACGACATATGGAGAGCAATCGAATGATTAAAGCAGACCTGCACGTCCACAGCCGTCGCTCTGCGAAGCCGGCCAACTGGCTTGCCAAGCAGTTCAGCATTCCGGAGTCGTTCACAGAGCCGCTACACATCTACAGGACGGCTCTCGAACGCGGCATGACACACGTGACTATCACAGACCACGACACGATTGACGGGGTCCTGGAGATAGCGCACCTGCCGAACACGTTTCTCTCTGCCGAACTCACGTCGCGGTTTCCCGAGGACCAGTGCAAGGTGCACGTCCTCGCATACGACTTCACCGAAGAGCAGTTCGCCGACATGAGCAGGCTGCGAAAGAACATCTACGAACTGGTCGATTACTTCGATGCCAACCACATTGCCAACGCAATCGCCCACCCCCTGTACTCGGTCAACAACAAACTGACCCAGGAGCACCTGGAGAAGCTCCTCCTCCTGTTCAACCTCTTCGAGCTGAACGGGTTCAGGAGCCCTGAGGTGAACATGAAGGTCCGTGAGGTCCTGACGAGCCTGACGCCCGAGCTCCTTGGGCGGCTCGCACACAAGCATGGTGTCGCCAACCCGAAGCTTGACCCGGCCAGCAAGTACTTGACGTCGGGTTCGGACGACCATTCGGGACTGTTCATAGCGCGCAGTCACACCATCAATCCCGGGAATTCGCCTGCGGACTTCTTCCTGCACCCCCAACAAAACGTGCCAAACCCGTCTCCTTCGACGCCGGCACATCTCGCATATGCCATCTACTCCATCGTGTATCAACACATCGAGAGAAGCGTAGACATGGACTACTACGTCGCCAGGGACGATGGGCTGCGCAACATCTCGATGCTGCTGACCATGAAGGAGCCGCCAGCCGCCTCGACCTTCTCGTCGATTGCAAAGTGGTTCGCCGGACAACGCAACGGAAACAAGGGCGACGCGGAGTACGTCTTCCGGAGCACACTCAAGCGGATGTCCGAATTGACGAAGGGACTCACCCCCGAAAACGTCCCTGGCAGATGGTCCAGGATGATTTCAAGGGCCGTCGACGAGAGCGTGGACGACCTCCTCCAGTACGTAGTCAGTCAGGTCAAGACAGGGAACGTATTCAACATTTTCCGCAGCATCGGCTCGATAACGTCCCTCTACTTCCTGTCGTTGCCGTACTACGTGGCGTACAAGTCGTTCCAGAACGGCCGGCTGTTCGCGGAGTCCCTCGACCTGGTCGATGCGCCATCTCGAAAACCCAAGGCAGTCCACTTCTCGGACACATACTACGAGGTAAACGGCGTTGCCAAGAGCCTCCAGCAGATGACTCTCTCAGCCAGGAAGCTTGGACTTGACTACACGTTCGTCACCTGCGCCGACTGCGAGAGCAAGTTTGGTGAGAAGGTCTTCAAGCCCATGCGCATCTACGACCTCCCCGAGTACCCCGAGATGAAGCTGGCATGCCCACCCATTCTGGATGTCATCGAGTACTGCTACCAGCAGGACTTCACACATGTCCACTCTGCGACCCCGGGGCCTGTCGGGCTACTGGGTCTTCTGACCGCGAAGCTCCTCAACCGCCCGTTCTACACGACGTACCACACGCATCTGCCTGAGTATGCCGCCTACGTGACTGGCGACCAGTCGCTCGAAGGACTGACGTGGACGTACATGCGGTGGTTCTACAACCAGGCTGACAAGGTATTCGCCCCGTCACAGGCATTCAAAGAGGAACTTGTGGCAAACGGTATCGAAGAGCACCGCATCGTGCTGATGCCACGCGGCGTAGACACGGACCGGTTCACCATAAAGGAGCCGCAGCGAAACGGGGAAGGCTTCAAGCTTCTGTACGTTGGCCGCGTGTCGAGAGAGAAGAACCTCGACATCCTTGCCGAGGTGTTCCGCGAGATGGCCAGGGATGATGTCACGCTGTCGATAGTCGGCGACGGGCCATACAGAGAATCACTGATGACGGAACTTGCGGACCTCAACGTCGACTTTCCGGGATACCTCGAGGGAGACGACCTGGTGAGCAGGTACCAAGAGGCCGACCTGTTCGTATTCCCTTCGACCACGGACACGTTTGGGAACGTCGTCCTTGAAGCTCACGCATGCGGCGTCCCCACCGTCGTTACCGATCAGGGTGGCCCCAGGGAGAACGTCATTCCGGGCGTGACAGGAACCATCGTGACGGGTAGAGATGCGCGGGCCCTGCGAGAGGGTATCGAGTCTCTGCTGGACCACGCCACTCTTGAGCAAATGAAACAGCACTGCCGGAGAGCGGTGGAGAACCGGTCTTTCGACGCGGCCTTCATTCAATACTGGAAGGCATATGAAGAAACACGAAGCCCGGCTCCCGAGCTGGTAGAACTTACAGCCTAGGAGGAGAGATGCGAATCGTCGTAGTAGGCGCAGGATATGTAGGCCTCGTGGCAGCCACGTGCATGGCTGACTCAGAACACCACGTTACATGCGTAGAGAGCAATCTGGAGAAGCTGGCCGTGCTGAACCAGGGCGTCAGCCCCATCCGCGAGATGCACCTTGACGACATACTTGCCGGTGCGCTTCACAGCGGCCACCTGAGATTTAGCGACAGGATTCCAACACCGCTGAATGCGGAGGTTGTGGTAGTGGCTGTGGGCACACCATCGACACAGACTGGCGCCACAGACCTGTCCCAGGTCAATGTGGCAGCCGAACAGATAGCACTTGCCGCGGATGGCCCCCTTGTTGTCGCCATGAAGAGCACTGTACCTCCGGGGACGGGCATGCGGGTCTACCGCAGGTATTTCGAGGGAACCCCAATCAGCTACGCCTCCAATCCTGAGTTCCTGCGCGAGGGCCGCGCCGTCTGGGACTGGCGCAATCCGAGCCGGATAGTGATCGGGGCGACTGATGAGAACGCCGCCAGCGCCGTCGAGCAGCTCTACGCAGGAATCGAAGCGCCGGTCCTCGTGACCGACGTGACCAGCGCGGAGGCCATCAAGTACGCTGCGAATGCCTTCCTTGTCACCAAGATCTCCTTCATCAATGAGATCGCATCGCTGTGTGATGTGGTCGGAGCGCATATCGACGACGTGGCCACGGGAATCGGCCTCGACCCACGCATCGGGCCGGAGTTCCTCAGGGCCGGCCTTGGCTACGGCGGCTCATGCTTCCCCAAGGACGCCCGGGGGCTCGATTTCGCCGCCTTGTACAACGGCTACGACTTCCGGCTACTCAAGTCAACCGTCGAGGTGAACACCAAGCAGCGCATAAGGGCCGTCAGAAAGCTCAAGTCCATGCTGGGCGACCTTGAGGGGGCCGAAGTAGCTATGCTCGGCCTTGCCTTCAAACCGGACACCGATGACGTCCGCGAGTCGCCCGCGATCAGCATCGCCCATCTCCTGCACGACGAGGGCTGCATCATACGGGCATGCGACCCTGCCGCGTCCGAGAACGCGCGTCCGTACCTGCCCGCTGACACAACCATTTATCGTGACATCTACGAGGCTACTGCCGGCGCCAATGGCGTCATGCTCGTCACCGAATGGGACGAGTTCGTCAGGGCCGACTGGGCCGCAATACACGACACCATGAAATCGCCCCACGCGATCCTTGATGGAAGAAATGCGCTGGACCAGGAGGAGATCAACTCGCTGGGATTCATGTACTGTGGCATTGGACGTCGAACATCCAATCCTATGGTGGCGGTACTGTGAGAATCGCTTACTGTCTGCTGCAATTCCCTGTGCTGTCCCAGACGTTCATCGTCAATGAGATAGTGGAGTTGCTAAGTGAGGGACACGAGGTATTCATCTTTGCGGCCAGCCACCCCCGGTCCCGACTCTACCAGCCACGGGTTGAGGAACACGACCTGATTGCGCGTACCTACTACCTGCCCATAGTGGCGAATCTTGTCCAGGGACTCCCCGAACCGGAGGCTATGCCAGACCTGCTGAGGGACACGTTCGACGCGACTCGCACGGGGACCCGCCTGCTCGAAGACGTCATCGACTTCACGGCTGCAACCTACTTCGCCAACCTCGCTGAAGAGCTGAACATCGACATTCTACACTCGCACTTTCATGGCACCGCGTCCGCACTGACCGCACTGATAGCCCGCAGGGCGGGGTTGCCTTTCACATTCACGTGTCACGCGCTGGACATATTCGTTGACCCGGATCCGGAAGTCATGCGCCGGCATTTCGATGCCGCCCATGCCGTCATAACCGTATCCAACTACAACAAGGAGTACCTCCATGCCATCACTGGAACCGAACCCGACAAGATAGAGATCGTGCGTGCCTGCTCGGACCTGGACCGGTTCACGGACCTTGAACGGCGCGACGACGGCAGAACGCTGGTGTCCATCGGCAGGCTCGTCGAGAAGAAAGGTCTTCGCTACGCGATAGAGGCATTCGCGCAGTTGCTTCCTGACCACCCCGACCTGCACTACCGCGTCGTAGGAGGAGGCCCGCTCGAAGAGGAGCTCAGGGAACTGGCAACCTCGCTGCACGTTGAAGACCGCGTCGTGTTCACAGGACCGGTCGACCAGGCACAGGTCATGCATGAACTCGAACGAGCGACAATAGAGGTGCTACCCTGCGTTCGCGCCGCCAACGGGGACCTCGACGGCGCGCCTCTGACACTGCAAGAGGCCATGGTGGCGGGCGTGCCGGTGGTCGCATCAACCGCCGCCAGCATTCCCGAACTCATCCGCGATGGTCGAGACGGCCTGTTGGTCGAGCCGCGCAACGCCGATGCGCTGGCCGCAGCCATTAGAGCTCAACTGGAAAGGCCCGGGAGTGCACAACGAATGGCGCTGTCCGCAAGAACACGCGTACTGCAGTACTTCAACATACACACCGAGGTGGCGAAACTGGTGAGTATCTGGGAAAGGGCGTTCCGGGCCACCCGGGGAGGCACGGCAGCGATTCACGAAGCCAGGCTTCTCGGCTAATCAGCCTCGCGCTCGCCACGGATTTAACTCGCTTTTAACATAACCTTAACTGTCGATTAACTGTGCCTTAATTGCCTTCAAAGGAACCGGTGCTAGCATACGCTCGTGGAACACAATAGACAGAACACATTCAGATTCGACTTTCATGTACATACAAAGCTCTCCCGCTCCATTCCATTCAATCTAGAGGACGTTCATCTCCTCATTACTCATGCCAAGCGCATGGGCCTTGACGGATTCGCGATAACCGAGCACATCAATGCGCCCGACTACTGGGAGGCGTACGAGCAGATTGGGCGCAGGTTCCTCTGCGATTCCGGGATCTACTACGTGGAGCCCGGCCTCAGCCTGATTAACGGGGCCGAGATTACTCTCAGGGGCAAGGGCGACGTTCTCGCGCTTGGAGATATCCGGTCGATACAGGCACTCGATCTGAAGCTGAACCTGAGTGGTGGCTACCATCCTACTCTTGAAGAGCTTATCGCGGAGGCGCCCGGCGATCTCGTCCTTATCGGGGCCCACCCCTTCAGGCCGAAGGGCGGAATCATGAAGTTCGATCCCGCTGCCATCCGCAAGCTTTCGGCTCTTGAAGTCAACGGCAAGGACTTCGGCCAGGAACACCAGGTTGAAGCCGCCGCTCGAAGCATGGACCTCCCCGTGGTCGCCGGCAGCGACACTCACTACTGGCCACAACTGGGGATACGGCGCACAGTGCTCTCTCTTCCCTCGCTGACAATCCCAGCCATCAAGCACGCCATCGAATCCGGCCATGCCACCTATGAGAGTGAGCCGAACGGTCCACTCATGGTGGAGATGTGCAAGCATCACAAGACCACTCTCAAGACAGCCCTCGGCCTTTACGACAACAGGCCGGGCAGGCTCATTCGTTCCGTTGAGAAGGAGGTCCTCAGTGAGCGAGAAGACGTCGTTTCAGTACGCTGACAGAGTGTCCGCTACACAGATCGCAGAGTACCTGCACCAGATTGCCGATGGACTTCGCCGTGGCTCTATGACGCTCGAAGGCCAGGGACAGCAGATAACTCTCTCTCCCGCGTCATTGGTCAAGCTGGAGATAAAGGCGGAAGGCAACGAAGGCAAGGGCGAGCTTGAACTTGAGGTGTCCTGGAAACCTGTTGACCGCACGTCCTCCGAGACACTGCAGGTTGTCGCCGGTGCTGAAGCCTCCGAAGCCGATCCCCCTCCGCAGAGCCTTGAGTATAGCCGGCCCGACGAAGCCGTCGAAGGGCAGCAGTAGCCAACACCCACTCCCCCTGCGTAGGGCGCGCGGAGGTCCGGGCACACGCCACAGACATCGGACGACCGGCGAACGACAAGCCAAGGAGGAGCGCGATGCCAGAGGCCAGGGATTTCAAGTACTCGGACAAGATGAAGTCCGAGGATGCAGCCGACTACCTTATCAAGCTCGCCGAAGGCATCCGAAATGGCCAACTGACTCTCCAGGGACAGGGGCACACTATCACAGTCGTCCCGAGAGATGTTGTCAAGCTTGAGGTCCGCGCCAGCCGCAAGGAGGGCAAGGGCGAGCTTGAACTCGAAGTGTCCTGGAAAGAGAAGTACGTTTTCACCGCAGACAGACTGGAGGTCGAGACTGTGGCCGGCAAGCCCGTCTCGCGCAAGAAATCCTAGCGTGTCGTGATTTGACGGTTTTGAATGCTGGCGTGAAGTATTGATTTCTAATCGATGTGCTATGTCGCATCGTTGTGTGGTCACAGCGGCGTGAGCAGGAGGTGAGATGTGAGCGACAAGGCGAAGTTTGACTTCTCTGACAGGCTGGGTGCGCAGCAGGCGGCCCAAACGCTCGAATCACTTGCGCAAGCACTGCGCGAAGGTCATGTCACTTTGCGCGGGGCCGGACAGTCCATCTCTCTGGAGCCTACAGGACTGGTGAAGCTGAAAGTGGAGGCTGATGGCACCGCCAGCAAGGGGCACATCGGATTCTCGCTCTCGTGGAAGCCGTCCTACTCAGTGATGGCCGACCGCCTGGTGGCGATTCCGGACCCTGGCACGGACCGTGCCCCAGCGGAACCAGCCGTCGCCGGTGCCGCCGTCGCTCCCGACAAGGGCGAACTGACTGAAGGGGCGCTGACGCCAATGGCATCCTCGAATGATGACGAGGTGACCTCCCCCGAGAACACAGCGGCAGTAGAGCCTGCGGCAGTAACCGAAACCGAGACCGAGGCAATGGTCCGTCCAGTCCGTCGGCACAGTCGTGGCACAGGGACTCGCAAGTCGTCCCGTCGACGTGACATGGAATAGAAGTCCCCGGATGCTACCCCCGGGATTGGGGGGTCGCATCTTCTGGCGCGTCAGGCTAGAATGCCTGCCCGCCATAGCCGTCGCGCAGCGAGCACCTGTCAGCAAGAGCAGTGTGGTAAGGAGGAGTTAAGTGAGCGAAAAGAACGAGTTTGAGTATGCGGACAAGCTGGAGGCCACCGAGGTTGCGGACTACCTGGTTGCAATTGCAGAGGGACTCAAATCCAAGTCACTCAAGCTGCAGGGCAAGGGCCAGATGATTACTCTTGTGCCTCCCGAGACCATGAAGCTCAAGGTTAAGGCCGAGAGCAAGGAAGGCAAGGGAGAGCTCGAGATGGAGATCTCGTGGAAGGATGAGTACATCGTCGGTGCACAGAAGCTGGAAATCGGGAGCGGTCAGGAGTAGCCACAGCCAGCACATTTCACGTGTTGCGTCCCATCATGGATCAACTTGACTGTAGCAATCTGCGAGACGACCTCACCAAGATGGGGCGGCTCGTTGCGCGACAGCTACAAGACGCTCTCAGGGCGTTCGAAGAACTCGATGTCGGCGAAGCCGACCGGATTGCCGAGCGAGACGACGTCGTCGATAACCTTAACCTGCACATCGAGGAGAAAGCCCACGAACTGGCGCGAGTCGATCTCGACCCCGAAATGGTCAGATTCGTGCGTTCCGCGGTGAAGGTTGGCACAAACCTGGAACGTATCGGCGACGCAGCCGCCCACATCGCCCGCAGAGTCAATATCGCCGTTCATGAAGGTCACGACCGTGTCCCTTTCGACCTTGATGAAATGGAATCCATCGCTGTTACTGCCGTGGGGGAGGCCACAGCATCCTATCTTGAGCGCGATCTGAAGCTGGCGGAGAGAGCCTGCCTGCGGGAGCCCCAACTCGACGCAGTGTACGTCAGGAAGGTCCATGAGCTTCAGGAAAAGATGCAGTGCCGCCCTGCGGACGTACCCTTCTACATGTACTGGTACTCCGTCCTCAAGTACCTGGAGAAGGTGTGTGACTACACCCTCAACATCGGCGAACAGGCCATCTTCCTCGTTACGGGTCGTCGCCTGAAGTTCGCCCAGTACCAGCAACTCGATCGAATGGTCTCCGGTCAGCCGGGGGACAACTATGCGTTCCGTCCGTACTACGACGGAATAAGCGGGGCCGCCGTTGCCCGCCTCTCCGGTGGGGAGCGCTCCCTCGTGTTCAAACAGGGCAGCAAGAAGAAAATCCTTGAAGAGGCTCAACGACTGGAGGAATGGCAGCGGCTATTCCCTAGCCTGGTCCCGCGTGTGGTGGCGACCGATAGCCAGGGCGACCGCGAAGCGCTCCTGCGGGAGTTCGTCTCGGGAGAGCTCCTTTCCGACATCTACCTCTCCGAAAACGTGCTCGAACGCAAGTTGGAAGTCACCGACGAGTTGCTCAGGGTGACGACGGAGGTGTGGCGACTCACCTGCAAAGGGGAGGCCCCTGCGGTCAACTACTGCGGCCAGATACGAGCGCGACTGCCGGAAGTGTACGCGATGCATCCCTACCTCGAGTTCGTCGCGGACCGCGAGCAGCTGCAAGCCATGCTGTTCAAGCTCGAAGAGTCCGAGAAGGTCCTCGCGCCTCCTTTCAGCGTGTGGCTCCACGGCGACTTCAACATGAACAACGTGGTTCACGCCAACGGTACGATGCGGTTCATAGATGTCCACAGGTCTCAGTACGGGGACTATCTCTCCGACATCGGCGTGTTCCTGGTTTCGACCGTCCGACAGCCGCGTATCGGTGCAGAGGCGTGCCAGCATCTTGACGAAGTCCGGGCGCGCGTGCGGAATCGCGTTGCTGAGTTCGCTGAGGAAACAGGTGACACGCATCATCGACAACGTCTCCTGTGCAGTCTCGCTCGCTCGTATATCACCTCGGCCCGAGTCATAGTTGACGAGCAGCATGCCCGATGGTTGTTTGAAAAGGGGCTCGCGCTCCTGAGCAAGGAGGTAGTGTCGTTGTGAGAATCTGGGTGTCCGGAGTGTCCGGGGGGTGGTCCGGAGAGAAGATGGTTGCCGCGTTATCCAAGTTGCAGGTGGACACGAGGTTGATTCACCTGTCCGAGTGTTCCCACGATTTGCTTTCGGGCCGGATCGAGTGCAACGGCGAGGACCTCACGTCCCTCGATGGTCTCGTAGTGAGAAAAATGGGCGACCCCATTGACCCACTCACCCCAACGCGCATCAATCTCCTGAGAAGGCTGGAACGACGCGGGGTCCGGGTCTTCAGCCCGGCAGCCGCCATCGAAGAGGCCAATGACCGGTACCGCATGAGCCTGCGTCTCGCTGAGCTTGGCGTTCCCATTCCAGAGACAGTCGTCACGGAATCGGTCGATGAAGCGATGCACCTGGTTGAGCGTTGGGACAGGGCAGTAGTCAAGCCGCTACTCACGTCAAAGGGAAGGGGCATGCAGTTGTTGAGCAGCGACGGGGCCTACAGGCTTTCTCTCAAGAACTGGTCCCACAGGGGTTCTTCTCCCTTCTACGTACAGCGCTACGTGGCGGCGGCACGGGACATCGGCGTAGCGATACTGGGGAGCCAGATCCTGGGGGCCTACCAGAGAGTTGCTGCCGCCGGGGCATGGCAGACCACCATACGCGCCGGGGGTCACTACGAGCCCTTCGCGCCAGATTCACGCGTATCGCGACTGGCGCTCGAGGCTGCTCAGCCATTCGGGCTTGATTTCACCGTCGTAGACCTCGTGCAGTCCGGCGATGACTGGCTGGTCTACGAGGTCAGCGCGTTTGGCGGCTTCAGCGGACTCTGGGCATCCGGCATCGACGCCGCTTCGAGGCTGGCGAACTACGTGGTAGCGAACATCGACCTGCCATCTCGGGTGGTCAATGCCCGATAGCTCCCTGCCCATGGAATGTGGACTGGCGCTGCATCTACTGCTGCGGGACGTGCCCGTAACGGTTCGCACGGACTCTCCCCAACTGCTTGAAGTCATCAAGGAGTACTTCGCCCCGTTCATCGTGCAGGCATCATCGGAAGAGGGTCGGCTTGTCTGCGTTCTGCAGGGAACAGCCGACGTCGATACGGCGCGCCTCCAGGACCTGCCTGGCAGGAGAGGCAAACCTCCCAAGGAGTCCTACTACGACACCCCAAACGGCCGCGTCGTCGTGAAGAAACGCACTGGCATGGTCATTTACTCCGATGGTCCGACCCGCATCGTGATGGGAGATGCGGTGGCACACGTGAACCAGGTAATCAACGCCATACAGCAGGTTTACATGGAGGAACACGTCGACAGGGACTACTTCCTGTTGCACGCGGCGGCAGTTGCGTCCGTCCACGGTGATGGCGTGCTCATAGCTTCTCCGTCGGGAGTTGGCAAGAGCAGTGCCGCACTTGCGACCATGGACAGGGGATTCAAGTTCATGAGCAATGATCGGGTACTCGTCCAACTCGCGGGCACAGGAGCTCGACTCGTGGGAGTGCCCAAGAAGCCACGAATCAATCCGGGCACAGTGCTCGCCTTGCCAAGCCTTCATCACCTCATACCTGAGCCGCAACGCAATGAGTACGCGCAGATGGAGCCAGACGACCTCTGGCGACTTGAGAGCAAGCTGGACGTGGACGTAGAGTCGGTCTACGGCCGCAACGCTCTTATGCTCGAGGCTCCGCTCAAGTACGCATTTCTCCTGGAATGGGCCCCTGGAGCCGGTTCGCCCCGTATCGTCAGGGCTTCACTGGCAGAAGGAGTTGAGCGGCTGGAGAAGCAACTGGTCAATGAAGGCCCGTACAGGCCAAGTCCGCCGCCGATTCCGCCGACAGACGTCCTGGCGGCCATGCTCTCCGATTCAAACGTCTTTCTCGTCAAGGGAGGGGTTGATCTGGCGGCCTTTGCCGCCTTCGCGGCCGAGGCGGCGATGAAGGGCTGACTGCGCGTCCGATGCACTTTGACAGCCAGCAGGAACGCATGGCGGCCAGCATGTCCACCCTCACTCATCTGTCTCACGTCTTCCGCGCCTACGATATCAGAGGGACAGCTGGCACAGAGCTGTCCGAGGAGTTCGCCCATTCCCTGGGCAACGCCTTCGTGGCATACCTGCGAGAGACTCAGTACCGCGTCGAGTCGGTGGCTCTCGGCATGGACAACAGGCCCTCCTCGCCAGCGCTGTATGCCGCCGTGAGAGATGGACTATCGTCCGCCGGTGTGACCGTTAGAGACATCGGAGTCTGCAGCACCCCGCTTCTTGGCTTCGCCGTGTACTACTACCGGCTGGATGGAGGCATATGTGTGACGGGCAGTCACAACTCTCCACGCATCAACGGCTTCAAGCTCGAGCGTGAGAGTGCGTATCCACTCGCGGGAGACGACATCGAACACCTCCGGACCCTTATGACCACAGGCGACCTGACCTCAACAAGGGAGCGCCGACACGCGTTCCCTCTTGACGTCCGGGACGCGTACTTGAGGGCCCTGGCGGAACTGATACGCATGGAGCGACCGTTACACGTCGTGATTGATGCCGGCAACGGCGTCATGGGCAGTCTGGCGCCGGAGTTGTTCCGAAGGCTTGGCTGCGAAGTCACCGAGCTGTACTGCGAGCCCGATTCGAGCTTCCCACACCACATACCCAATCCGGAAGCACCCGAGAACATGCGGGACCTCCAACGCCTGGTTGTGTCGGCAGACGCCGATCTCGGAGTGGCTTTCGACGGCGATGGCGACCGCCTGGGCGTAGTGGACGAGGAGGGTTCACTCTTTGCACCCGAGCGAACGCTCATTCTGCTCGCACGAGACCTGCTCCAGCGCCACCCGGGAGCCACGGTGCTCCTGGACGTCAAGTCGTCCCGCACAGCCATCGAGGACATCGTCAATCACGGTGGTAAGCCGGAACTCACACGGACCGGTCACTCACTCATCAGAAGGCGCATGGCAGACGAGGGTGTCTTGCTTGCAGGGGAGCACAGTGGCCACTTCTTCACGACGGAAGATTTCTGCGGCACAAGCGATGCCTTGCTTGCGGCGGCGCGCCTGGCGAGCGTCCTCTCCCGGGAAACCGCGCCACTGTCGAAAGCGCTCGGGCATCTTCCCGAGAGACACTCAAGTGGACTGGTTGAACTGCGGGTCCCCGAGCATCTGAAACAGCGAGTTGCAGCCCGCATCGCAGAGGTGCTCTCGAAGGCCTATCCGGGGGTCATCACCGTCGACGGAGTGCGCGTTGAGTTCGCGGATGGCTGGGCGCTTGTTCGAGCGTCAAACACAAGACCCAGGCTCACGCTGCGCTTCGAGGCCGATACCGCTGAGCGATTGGCCGAGATTCAGTCACTCATTCTGTCGCATCTGACAGCCATCGAGATGAGGATGGGACTGAGCGTGACTCCAGAACTACCGCATGACTAGTAGTTCGAGGCCCGCAATCCATCGATCTTGCCTGTCACCATGTAGACCGTCCGCTCGCATATGTTGGTCACCCGATCAGCGCAACGCTCCAGGTTGTGGGCCACCCAGATGAGGCGCGTCGCCCTGGTAATCGTCTTCGGGTCCTCAAGCATGAACGTCAGCAACTCACGATACACCTGGTCGTAGAGAGCATCGACATCATCGTCTTCGGCGTTGATGCGAATGGCCTCCGCGGTATCGCGTCTGACGAACGCATCCATCGCCCGTTTGAGCATGTCCCGCGTCTTGTCGGCCATTCTCGGTATGTCTATCAGTGGTTTCAGCGGAGGCTCGTCACCGATCATCACGGCGATTCTCGCGATACCCTCGGCGTGGTCACCGATCCGCTCCAGTTCATCGAGCAGGTGAATGATCGAGAGGATAAGCCGGAGGTCGCCGGCCACAGGCGCCTGCGTCACTATCAGTTGCACCGCTTTCTCTTCGATCTCGATGCACTTGCCGTCTACCTTGCTATCGTCAGCAATCACCTGGCGGGCCAGGTCGAGATCCCTGTCACGCAGGGCGTTTATAGACCAGGCAACGGCCTTCTCAACCATGCTGCTTAGAACGAGCAACTCGTCCTGCAGCTCTCGCAGGTGCATGTCGTAGCTTTGTCGTGGCATCAGTCACCTCTCCTAGCCAAATCGGCCGGTGATGTAGTCCTCGGTCCTTTTGTCCTCAGGTCTTGAGAATATCTCGCCGGTCACCCCGTACTCTATCAGTTCGCCCATGAGGAAGAACCCTGTCCACTCAGAAGCACGTGCTGCCTGCTGCATGTTGTGGGTGACTATCACTATCGTGTAGTCCTTCTTGAGCTCCTGCATCAGTTCTTCGATCTTCAGAGTCGAGAGAGGATCCAGAGCGGAGCATGGTTCGTCCATCAGTATTACTTCGGGTTCAACGGCCAGCGCTCGAGCGATACACAGCCGCTGCTGTTGTCCGCCGGACAGTGCCAACCCGGACTTCCTCAAGTCATCCTTGACCTCATCCCATAGGCCTGCCGCCTTGAGACTGGTCTCAGCTATGTGGTCGAGCTTGCCGCTGTCGGCTTCACCCAACACCCGTGGCCCAAACACCACGTTTTCGTATATCGTCTTGGGGAACGGGTTCGGCTGCTGAAAGACCATGCCAACGCGTTGTCGTAGCTCGACTACATCAACGCCGTCGCCGTATACGTTTCTGCCGTCCAGTAGCACGTCACCCACGAGCTTCGCACCGTAGATGGTGTCGTTCATTCGATTCAGCGAACGCAGGAATGTGGACTTTCCGCACCCTGATGGGCCGATGAGGGCGGTTATCTGGTGTTCCCGCAAATCGATCGATACCTTCTTCAGCGCCTGCACAGTGCCGTAGAAGAAGTCGACGTCTCGTACCGTTATCTTAGGGTCCATTATGTTGCCCCCATCATTCTAGCTTGCAGACGAGTCGAAATCCAATTGGTGAGGAGATTGGTGACGAGTATAAGCACGACCAGCACCGCGCCAGTTGCGAGCGCCTTCTCGAGTGCGTTGGTCTCCATCGCAAGATAGAAAACATGAACGGCGAGGGTCCGTCCGGGGGACAGCAGTCCATCCGGCATTTGAGAACTACCCCCCATCGTTACAAAGAGCGGGGCCGACTCGGACACCGTCCTGCCAACGCAAAGGATGATTCCGGTAATGATGCCTGGCATGGCCGCGGGCACTACGACCCGTGTAACGACCTGCCACTTGGTAGCCCCCAGAGCGAGAGCTGCCTCCCTCTGCGCCCTCGGCACTGAACGCATTGCCTCTTCGGCTGTGCGCGTCAGGTACGGCAGGAGCAAGCACACGAGCGTCAAGGCACCTGACAGAATTGAGAAGTGAAGGGTCAGCGCAAGCACGAAGACCGCGTAGCCGAACAGCGCGAATACGATTGAAGGCACTCCGGCCAGCAGTTCCACGCTGTAGCGCACAAAAGCAATCAAGCGGTTGTCCGGCGCATACTCGGCCATATAGATGGCGGCACCGAGACCGAGGGGTGTCAGGAGGACCATTGTTGTGACTATGATCCATAGTGTCGATACGATACAGGAGGAGATGCCTCCCTCGCCCCCAAGACCACCCCGCGGGGGAGTCGTAAGGAACTCAAAACTGATTTCCGGAGCCCCCCTGACAACCACATAGCCGATCAGGAACACAAGCACGAGCACGGCCACGGCGCCGGAAGTCCATATCAGGCCAAAGGCAAGCTTCTGTGTCATTCGTCGGGACAGTCTCATCAGTCGACCTTCCTCTTGTATGCAAGCACGCTGGCGCTGTTGATAATCATCACGAGAACGAAAAGAACGAGCCCTGTCACGTACAGCACGCTCTGGTGCGTGCCAACTGCTGCAGCAATCTCAACAGCGATGTTGCCTGTCAGCGTTCGTGCGGGGCTGAGCAGCCCTGACGGGAAGATGGGAGAGTTGCCGATGACCATGACCATCGCCATGGTCTCGCCGATTGCGCGTCCTGTCCCGAGTATCGCCCCTGCCATGATTCCACGTTTTGCCGACGGCACAAGCACTCTCCAGATCGTCTGCCAGTGAGTGGCTCCAAGCGCAAGTGCCCCTTCCTTGTACGTACGAGGAAGCGCCCGAATGCTATCTTCACTGATGCTGGTGATTGTGGGCAGCACCATGACCGCAAGAACGATGGAGGCTGCGAGCACAGACGAGCCTGAGCCCTTGCCGCCGAGATCGGCGATGAGTGGCGCGAGCCAGACCATACCGACCAGGCCGAAGACGACTGACGGGATGCCGACAAGCAGCTCGATGGCGGGTCTCACGATCCGCCGGACGTTCTCAGGTGCCACCTCGGCAAGCAAGACCGCAGCGCCAAGGGAAAGCGGCACCGCGATGCCAAGCGAGACAATCGTCACAAGCACGGAGCCCACAACCATCGTGAGGATGCCGTACTTGTCGTACCTCGGGTACCACTCCGTCCCGAAGAGTATTCTGAAGATGCCCACTTCTTGCAAGGCAGGCATACTCTCACGGATTATGAACCCCGCGATGAAGACAAGCACTACGAACGAAGTGATGCCAAACGCGAGCACCACCCTGCTCGACCAGCGATCGATGAAGTAGCGAGACATAGAAGGACCCCCCACAACAGATACAAACAGAATGGAGGGTGGGTTGGCAAGAGCCACCCACCGCTCCTTGAACGTACCACTCGAGAGAAAAAATGCTAGCCGAGCTTGATGTAGCCCTCGTCAGCAGCGATCTGCTGACCTTCGTCGCTAAGGCAGTAGTCGATGTAGTCCTTGACGATGCCCTCGGGCTCGCCCTTGGTGATGTAGTTGAGGTAGCGCATCACGGGATAGCTGCCATTGATGACATTCGCCTCGCTGCAGACCACGCCGTTGACCTTGACCGGCTTGACGGAGGAGTCGACATAGCCAAGCGAGATGTAGCCGATGGCGTTGTCGGTGCTGGCGACCTTCTCTTTGACCGCGCCATTGGATGGTAGGAACTCAGCGTTTGGTGACACCTCGGTTCCATCCATGACGATGTCTTCGTAGACCTCGCGCGTACCGGAGCCCTCTTCACGATTGATGACGGTCCATTCGTCGTTGGAACCGGCAGCGTAGATGTCTCGAACCTCATCAAGCGTCAGGTCTTCGGTGCTGTTGCTGGGGTGGACCACGATCGCGACGCCATCAGCGGCGACGTGAAAGACGACGAGCTCAGGAAAATCGGTCTTCTCGGAATCCTTCATCTCTCTGGAAGCGGCACCGATGTCCAGAGTGCCTTCCTCGGCGCCCTTGACGCCTGCGCTCGAGCCACCGCCCTGCACCGAGATCTCAACGTCATTGTCTACGGTGAATTCCTCCATCCACGCCTCGGATAGGGGCTGTACGGTGGTAGAACCGCCGATGGTGATGCTGCCACCACCGCTGGAGCAACCTGCAATCAGCATCGAGCCGACAGCAAGCGTGGCCACGAGGGCCAATAGAGCTTTGTTTGACTTCTTCATGCAACCTCCTGTTTCTTCATTCTTCCATCTATGTGGGACCCGGGCTCGTGCCCGGTGTGTGCGAGCCTAACCAACCGGGATGTAGCCTTCTTCGCCAACGATTCTCTGACCGACCGGACCCAGGCAGAAGTCGATGTACGTCTTCGCGTCTCCCGTCGCATCACCACGGGTGACATACAACAGGTACCTCATGAGCATGTACGTGCCGTCCAGACAATTCTGCGGCGTGCACTCCACGCCCTCGATGAGCAAAGGCTTGACCGAATCGTCTACATAACCAAGGGAGATATAGCCGATGCCGTTCTCAGTTGAGGCTACTTTCTCCTTCACCGCGCCGTTGGAGGGCAGGAACTCCGCCATGGGGCTCATGCGCTCAAGATTCATGGCCTTCTCCCAGAAGACCTCACGAGTGCCGGACCCTTCCTCACGATTCACCACTGTCCACTCTTCATTCGAGCCCTGCATGTAAATCTCACGGAGTTCCTCTATCGTCATACCATCGATCGCATTGTCCGGATGGACCACCACTGCGATACCGTCGGCAGCGACCCTATAGACAGTGAGGTCAGACTCGAGTTCACTCGGTCGTAGTTCACGTGACGCGGCACCGATGTCAAGAGTGCCCACGGCTGCGCCCTTTATCCCTGCGCTCGACCCTCCGCCCTGCACAGCAATCTCGATACCCGGGTATTCCTCCATGAACACGTCAGACCACGCCTCGGACAGCGGCTGGACAGTGGTGGAGCCGCCCACAGTCAGACCGCCCGATTGACCGCACCCGGAAGCCATCAAGGCGACTGAGGCCAGTAGAGCAAACACAGAAGCGGTCCAAGAAGTACGAGAGCGACTCATCCTTGCCTCCGATGCAGCGGCGCGTCACACGCATCCACAGACTGCAGATTGAGAGAGAGGAACACGAAAACCCGGAAGCGCCAGACTGCACCGTTCAACTCTTCACCACACACACATGCCTGGACACGTTGCACCCTACAAGGCTGCTCAACACAGCCCTTGCGGTAGCACCATTCGTCGCGCACGCGACATCATGAATCTCGCACATTCGCCGGACGGCGAGCATCCCTGCATCATCGCCAAGAGAGAGACCCGTTTGATGTAGCGCTATGACCCCATCCACCACGCCCTCAACCACAAGAGCAGCGATCTGAAAAGCGCCGCCCCTTGCACCTGCCTCGACCAATTCCACATCGACGCCAAGTCGGGAACGGATCAAATTCCCGGTGTCCCGCGTTGCCACCAACCTGACCACATCAAGGTCGCCGCAGCAGGGTCTCAGCAGGTCAATCAGCTCGCTTTTCTTGTAGTCATCCGCCAACACTGCCAGTAGCGGAACTGTCCTAACGTGAAGCATATCCATATGAACTCAAACGAATGTAGTGTAGACGGGCGCCCTTAAGCGACAGTTAAGGAAATGTTAAGGAGGCGTAAAATGAGGTGCGCTGAACTCCGACCTAGACGTCGCTACTCATCCAGTGGCAAGCGGAAGCGAAACGTCGAACCGCGGCCTTCCACACTCTCCGCCCAGAGCGTGCCACCATGGGCCTCAACTATGTGGCGGGCAATGGCAAGACCCAGACCGGTCCCCCTGCTGCTGCGCGACTTGTCGACCTTGTAGAATCGCTCGAATATCCTCTCAAGATCGTCTTCTGGTATGCCGGTTCCAGTGTCAATCACTGAGACAACCATTGTATCGTCGACTGCCTCGGCGTCCAGCGTGACGCTGCCACCGGGAGGAGTGAACTTGATGGCGTTGTGCATGAGATTGACCAAAACCTGCTCAAGGCGTCGAGCGTCACCTTTGACGAGTGGAAGGTCGTCATGAACGTCGACAGTTAAGGCCAATCCGGCCCGGACCGCTTGCGCCTCCAGGCGCTCCGCAGCCCTCTCCACGAGTGCCCTGACCTGAACCGGCCCTTTCTCAAGTCCGACCTGGCCTGTCTCTATGAGCGAGAGTTCGCCGAGTTCGTCAACCATCTGCGCCAGGCGGTCAACCTCAACGCCGATCCTCCCCACATAGTCATGTACGAGCGTTGGATCATCGCACCCGCCTGACTCGAGCGTCTCTGCAAGTAGCTTCAGTGAGGCCAGGGGGGTGCGTAACTCGTGCGAGATGTTCGCGACAAAGTCGCGTCTGACCTTCTCCAGTCGTCTGACCTCCGTGAGATCCTGGAGTACAACCACACAGCCGCTGTTTCCAGGCAACGGAGTGGTGCTCACCCCGTAGAAGCGTCTTCCCGGTGTCACCTCAACTACGCCCTTAGCCTCGCTCCCCGTCTTGAGGCATTGCCTGACCATGTTGTGTATTTCATGGTCTTTCACGACCTCGATAAACGAACGACCGAGCACTCTTGACTCCGGCAGTCTCAGCCGCGACAGCTCCGTACGATTGACGAAGACCACGATTCCAGTTGCGTCCGTCACAATAACGCCATCCGCCATCCTGGAGAGCACGGCCACAATCTCGTCTCTCTCCCGTTCCGCCCGGGCAACCATTTCGCGCAGGCGCAACCACGCCAGTTCAACCGCAGTCGCCAGTGGCGTAATCGCCCAGGGCAGATTGGGGGGCACCACCAGCGTATCTCCGGGACTCTTGACCTTGTGGATGAGCCCGGCCACCCTGGCAGCAGCATGCCTGACGCTCCGCAGATGCAGTAAGCCGATAGCTATACCAACCCCAAGTCCAACCACGGCCCCAAGGGCAAGTGCGCGTACGTCATCGGGCGCCAAGCGTGAGGGTGCTAAAAATGACTGTGTTGAGGCTGTGCACAACGCGAGCAGTGCGGGGTCCACATGGAGCAAGATGCTCATAACACTACAAGCCACGGAGCGACCGGGCTCTATCCTTCAAGCTTATAGCCAACGCCCCTGACAGTGAGCAGCCGATTCGGTCTGCTGGGGTCAGCTTCTATCTTCTGTCTGAGCCACCGGACATGCACGTCCACGGTCCTCGTATCGCCTCCGTATTCATAACCCCACACCTTGTCGAGCAAGTAGTCGCGACTAAAGGCGCGCTTTCGATTCTGCGCAAGAAATGAAAGCAGATCGAACTCTTTTGGACTCAGCGACACGACTTCACCGTTCTGAGTAACCACGTGCTGGTCGAGGTCGATAGTCAAGTCCCCGACCTCCACGACCGACACCCCTTCCGACTCCCTGCCGGCGAGGTCCTCGCGCGATAGCTCGGCACGCCGAAGCATGGCCTTGACACGGGCGAGCAACTCCCTGAGGCTGAAGGGCTTGCTGACGTAGTCGTCCGCCCCGACCTCAAGGCCAACGACCTTGTCGATTTCATCGGCTTTCGCCGTCAACATAAGAATGGGGACGCTTGTCTCCTTTCTCAGTATGCGGCATACCTCAAGTCCGTCCAGCTCGGGAAGCATTATGTCGAGCACCAGCATGTCGGGCTTCTGTTCTCGTGCGGTGGCCAGAGCAGACTGGCCGTCTCTGGCAGTGAGCACTTCGTACCCTTCCTTGGACAGGTTGTAGCGCAGCAGGTCGAGCAGCGTCGCGTCGTCTTCGACAACCAGGATCGTCTTCCCCAATGTCGTCACACCTCCACAGACCTGTTCCAAGTATACCGTAACATCTTGAACCGGTTGCTCTGCGGCAGTCAGCAACTCGCCTTGTCGAGTCTGGACGGTTGGGATAGGATACACCGAACACCATCGAAGGAGGGCACTGATGGACAAGAAGAAGAAAGGGCTTCTCGACTTCCGCAGGATGAAAGAAGAGGGAGAGAGAGTCACCTGGCTGACGGCATACGACTATCCGACCGCGACCTTCGAAGAGGCCGCCGGTATCGACATGATACTCGTGGGCGATTCGATGGGAAACACGGTGTACGGCTACGCCTCGGGCACACTGCCCGTCACGATGGATATGTGTATCGTACACTGCCAGGCGGTCCGGAGGGGCGCCCCAAACACGTTCATCATGGGAGACATGCCGTTCGGCTCGTACCAGACGACGCCCGCAGATGCAGTGAGCAACGCGGTCCGTTTCTTCAAGGAAGCCGAGGTTGATGCTATCAAGCTCGAGGGCGGTGTCCGGGTCGCACCGATGATCAAGGCTATTGTTGATGCCGGCATGGTCTGCTGCGGCCACATAGGCCTTACTCCTCAGAGTACGGGGCAGTTCGGCGGCTACAAGGCGCAGGGAAGGACTGCCGAGAACGCGATGGAGGTCATTAAGGACGCCCGTGCGGTACGTGATGCAGGCGCCGCCATGATCCTGCTCGAAGCCGTCACACCGGAGGTTGGAGGCTTCATTGCCAAAGACCTCGACATTCCCGTCTACAGCATCGGTGCGGGCCCACTGTGTGACGGACAGCTTCTCATCGTCAGCGATGTTCTTGGCATCTGGGAGGCCTTCAAGCCGAAGTTCGTGAAGAGGTATGTCGAAATCGCCGACCTCTCAGTCAAGGCACTGAAGGAGTATGTGGATGACGTCAGGACCGGCAGGTTCCCGGAGGACGTCCACTGCTACAAGATGATCGAGGGAGAGGCTGCCAGGCTCGAAGAGATGGCGAAGAACCTCGACTAGCACAAGAAACGGAGGCTATCGCGCATGCCGGATACAGCACAGCCCTGGAAGACCGACCAATGGTTTGTCAGCCCGTGGAACTTCGTCGACGAAGTGACCGCGGGCTTCAATCCCCCATCGAAACTGCGCATTCACGATGTGACGCTTCGCGATGGCGAGCAACAGGCAGGCATCGTCTTCACCAGAGATGAGAAAGTCCACATCGCGGAGAAGCTCGCGGAAGCCGGCATTCACCGCATCGAGGCAGGAACGCCGGCCGTCTCGCCGAACGACGAAGCCGCTATCAAAGAGATAGTGAAGCGCAAGCTCGGCCCGGAGATATTCGTTCTCAGCCGATGTATGATTGACGACGTCAAGAGAGCTGTCGACTGCGGCGTCGACGGCGTGACGATCGAGATTCCGTCATCGGAACACCTCGTCGAGCACTCCTACAAGTGGACGATGGAGAAGGCAACCGACCTCTCCATCAAGGCAACGCAGTTCGCCCACGAGCAGGGACTCTACGTCTCCTTCTTCCCGGTCGATGCAACCCGCTCCAATATCGACTGGTTCATGCAACTCATCCAAAGGGTCGCGGCCGAGGGGCATATGGACGCGCTTGGCCTCGTGGACACGTTTGGAGTCCTGTCACCTCATGGCGCCTCGTACTACACGAGGACGATGAAGAAACGCATCACCAAGCCGCTCGAGGTCCACTTCCACAACAACTTCGGCATGGCAGTGGCCAATACCATCATGTCCGTGCTCGAAGGCGGTGAGGTCATTCACTCCACCGTCACAGGCATTGGTGAAGGCGGCGGCAACTGCCCGATGATCGACGCCGTCATGGCGCTGCGCATTCTCTACGGCGTGGACGCAGGACTCAGGTACGAGGTACTCACGGACCTTGCGAACCTCGTCTACGAGCTTGCCGGCACCGGACCCAACCTGCCCTTCATCGGCGAGAACACGTACGACGTTGAGTCGGGCATGGTGGTGAGCTGGCACCGCAACAGCCGCGAGACGTATCCACGCGAGACGGTGCCGATAGACCCGGCAATCGTCGGGCATCGAGGCCCCCGCTATGTCATGGGCAAGAAGAGCGGCATCGATTCCATCGGCATCTGGTCCGAGAAGCTGAACATCCAGCTGGACAAAGAGCAAGGCATGGAGACCCTCAGGCGCGTCAAGCTCCTGTCGCACGACCTGAAGAGGCAGCTCACCGAAGAGGAATTTGCGGACATCGCCAACGCGGTGAGGGCCGGGAGGTAGTCTCATGCTGAAGATCGACTATGACATGCTCGGACGTCCGCTGCGGGTCGATGAGCCGATCGAGGAACTCGGCATCAGCACGCATCAGCGCCTGAAGGAGGCCATCGAAGCGGGTGACGCCGGGACGGCGCTTGAACTGGTCGACTACGTGCAACTGGAGGGCAAGGGGCTTCACGATCTGTATTGCGACTGGGTCTACGCGTTGCTGACCTGGATCGCCGAGCACGAGGGAGAGGAGACGCTGCCGGCGGTGCTCGAATACTCTAAGACGAAGACCGGGGTCGCCATGTTCGACCAATTGAAAGGCCTCAAGACCAAGAAGCAGGTCGTCCAGTGGTACACGGAAGCCATGAGGGCACACCGCTCGGGCCCGGGGGAGCAGGGAGTCCTCGACGTCCACGAAGAAGATGACCGCTTCGTCATCTCGTGCAATCCCTGTGGCGCCGGAGGCCGAATGCGACGAGGCAGCGAGGTGGACGGGTCGCCTCCACGTACTGAGGAACCATTCAACCTTGGCACGACGAAGAAGGCCTATCCATGGTCGTGGGGCAAGAAGAACGTGTCCTACTACTGTCTCCATTGCTCGCTCTGGCATGAGGTGCTGGCGATGCAGGCTACTGGCGTACCGACGAGACTGGTGGCCGACTACGACCCTGACAACCCGAATGCCCCCTGTACGATGTACTTCTACAAGGACCCTGCGAAGATTCCCGAGGAGTACTACACGCGCATCGGGCTGACTAAGCCTGAAACCAACAAGGGGACGACAACCTAGACGCGCGACACGAATTGACCTGAGCCACGCGTTTCAACATCGAAGAATGGAGAATCGTTCATGACACGCACACTTATCACCGGCGGTTTCGGCTTCATCAGCAGATACCTGACTCCCATGCTGCTCGACGCCGGTCACGAAGTCGCCCTGATGGATATCACCACGGACGGCGCCTATCTGTCGCGGCTCGACCGCGAGGTCACCGTCTTTCGCTCGAGCGTCGGCAACTGGGGACAGGTGCTCGACGCCGTAAATAGCTTCAGACCTGACATCATCATGCACGCCGGTGCGGTATTGCCTCCGTTGAGCGAGGAATCGCCTCAACTGGCCTTCCAGGTGAACATCGAGGGCTCGTACTACCTGCTTGAGGCGGCGCGACTGTTCGACTGCAAACAGGTTGTCTATGCGAGCAGCATCGCCTCGTTCGGCCCTGACGCGCCCTCTAATCTCGTGCCCAATGACTTCTCACAGCATCCATCCGGCATCTATGGAGTCAGCAAGGTGTGTACGGAGAGACTGGGAGAGTACTACGCGACGCGCTACGGCATTGACTTCCGTGCGGTTCGTTTCACTCCGATATTTGGACCGGGCCGCGCCGCATCGTCGGGCTGGACCGCATACACATCCGTCGCGGTTGAAGAGTCTGCCAAAGGCAATCCGTTTGCGTTCAGGGTCGCGCAAGACGCGGCAACCGGCATACTCTACGTGCGCGATGCAGCGCGGAGCTTGCTCGACCTGGCGAATGCCGATGGATCGCGTTTGAACCACCGCTCGTTCAATCTGCATGGATTCGTGGTCACGGCACAGGAATTGCATGACGCCATTCTGCGCCACGTGCCGGACGCCAGGCTTTCGTTCGAGCCAGACGACAAAGTGACGGCATTCATCAACTCAATCCCCCGGCAGTTGGACGATAGCGTCGCGAAGGCAGAGTGGGACTGGCAGCCGAGGTTCGACCTCGGCTCGGAAGTCGCCGACTTCGTGGCCACAGTACGGAGCGGGAA
>Ga0180432_10002074_pt1 | contig 30618 bp, 27 predicted proteins | sample SS_ome_10_FD_132414 | JGI IMG/M metagenome (GOLD analysis project Ga0180432, IMG submission 132414) | Hypersaline lake sediment archaeal communities from the Salton Sea, California, USA - SS_1_MS_2 metaG | ecosystem: Environmental > Aquatic > Non-marine Saline and Alkaline > Hypersaline >...
ATTATTTTTTTATTGTCACAAATAATATAGTAACTTAATACTTAAAAATTTTGATTAAATATTTAAAATACGATGTGAAAAAACCATGGCTCAATGTTCTGAATGCAAGTTTTACAAACCTATTGATGATACCAAGGGAGATTGTTTTGGGCACGAGGTTCCAGCGTCCACAAACGTGGATAATTGCCCAACTAAAAGCTTTCAACCAAGATAGTTAACCTAAATCGTCAATATAACAAAAAATCAAATATTTTCTTCTTTACCTATTATTTTTTTTGCTATGTAGAATCAACTTTTTTAAGTAGGAATAACAATTCTTTCATTATTTTTTTATATAACAATATCAAAAATTGGACTCCATATGTTTTATAATGGTTCTCCATCTATATAGATTCAACAATGAAAGAAAAAATACTACAAAAAAAATGCCAATAAACAATCCCCCGTTGTTTGATTAATCCATAGAAAAGGCAGATATTGGACTCCCGTTTATCTATATTAAATGGGAGTCCTTTATCATAAATCTTAATTATTTATTTTTTCCTTATTCATTCAGAAATTAAATTAATTATTTTTAATTCTTATAATAATTACACTTGAGATTAGAAATTTGATAGATAACATCATATTTGATTTAGGAAATGTGTTATTGCATTACAAACCAAAAGAAGTCTTATTGAGATTTACACAAGACGCGCATCTTATTGATTCGTTTGTGAAAGACATCAATGGGAGTAATACATGGCTTGAATTAGATCGAGGTACAATCACTATTAATGAAGCAAGAGATTACTTTGTTTCTTTCTATCCAGAAAAGAAGGAGCTCATACTCCAATACTTTGCACATTGGATAGAAGGACTCACGCCGATTCAAGAAAATATAGACATTTTAAAAGAATTACATGAAAAAGGATATAAAACTTACATCTTATCAAATTTCATGCAAGAACCTTATGACATACTAAAAAACAAGCACGATTTTTTTTCTCTGGTCGATGGTAAAGTCATTTCCTATGAAGTGCATTCGTTAAAACCTGAGAAGGAAATCTATCAAGCTCTCCTTTCTCGATATAACATAGTTCCTGAAGCTTCCGTTTTTATTGACGATCATCAAAATGTATTAGATGCAGCAAAGAAATTTGGAATAAACACCATTCTCTATCACCCCGAAGTAGACTTGAGAGAAGAACTAAGAAAATTAAATGTTTCTATATGAATCACGAGAAAATTATTCAATATAGCAGGTTAGATCCTTTTGAATCGACTTTCTATTGAAATCTGATTTCACGAGATCTTCAAGCTCGGGAAATTCAAACGGAAAGATGTTTTCAAACGCTCTTTTAAGCAGTTCGACATATTTTACTTTATCGTATTGGTGCTTGGTTTCATCGTAGAGATCCGAGAGAACGACTTTTTTTTCTGGAAATTTAGGGTCTGCGTCAGCGTTAAGAATTATGTATCGAACATTCTTGCCAGCAGATGCAACCACGCCCGATCGTTCCAATTGCTTGGCAGCAACCGCTTGATACGAGTTTACCTTGTATTGCGAAGGTTTTCGCGAGATTCTTTGCTTGATGGTGAGTTCTTCTCGTGAAACAGAGCCCGATTCTATTCGGTTAATGTAATCGTACAGTATTCTCTTTGCTTCGGGAATTGTATCCATGAACGCTTTCACCGATGATACTCCTTGAAATGCGTCAATAAAAGCATATTGGGCGTCCTTAACGATTTTGGGAATGTCCCTGCGTCTTACTTCAATGCCTCTCACTTTTTTTTCTCCGCTAACCTTGATGCCCCAATAATGGTTGAGCGTTGGAACGTCAGGCTGAGCTTGAGATGGAAGAAATACGATGAAATTGAACATGCCGTCCCAGCTCATGTCAATACTAGTCTGTACAGATATTTCTTGAGCCACCTTTCTCGTGACTTTTTCAAATTCCTCTCGAGATCTACCTTTTTTGTCTTGAAGCCACATCGAATCCACGATCCCGTGTATTACTCGGCAGCCATGGGCTTCGGCAATCTCAGCAGAACGCATTAGAAATTCCCTTGCGAAGGCACACACCGTTTGGTGCGCTTCAATCTTGCCGAAGCGCGCGTTCCTGAACCCTAAATAGCCGAAGGACACAACGAGCACCCATTTCAAGGCAATATCGGTGAACTTGTATCGAAGTTCGTCCGTCTTCCGGACATGCTCTTTATACTTCAGTCTTTTCTCCAAGGGAAGCCGAATCGACTTTGAGATTATGCCTTCTCTCTTGGAACAGATGTGATAATCCAGACCGGGTACTTTAATGCCAGATTTATCGTTCTCACAACACTTGCAGTTAATCGTTTCCGAAGAAATGTTATAGTTTGCCATTAAAGACGGGTACATCGAAGAAAAATCCAATTCTGCCACTTGATCGAACACTCCGATCATTGGTTCGAAGATGTGTCCCCCTCGATCGCTCTTGATCAAATCCATTCCAGACCTGAAACCTTCAGGACTTTTCTTAAACGGTGGGATCAAGTGATCTAGCTTGTATGCGTTGTAAAACTGGATCGATTGGAGCGCACCACCAATCGTCACCCGGCATAGTCTCTGCAATGGGACTCGAGAGATCCGCGCAACTTCGATGACGCCAGGAATGTTCCCATCGCTGAAATGCAAGCTCCCATAAGCGGTTGTATCCAAGTGAAATCGACCTGTGAAGTAGACTTGCGTTTTAGAGCGCCGTCTGATGATGCCGTACGACATGTAATGATCCGAGCTACCTGAAAGATCAAAAATGCAATTTCTTAGTGGCGTTTTCGTGCGAGAAAAGTAAAGATCCTTTGACACGTGATTAGCCGAGGCTCGAGCAGCTAAAAACGGAAACACGAATTCGTCTCCTCCGTGAGTAAGAATGATGTCAGGATCCAGTTTTTCAATAACCTTGCTAATCGTCTTGAGATTCTCTGCCTCGTCAGCCTTGTCAATGAGAATTTTTCTTTTTCGAAGTCCATCTGCTCTTGGAATGTCGCTTTTTTCGTCTTTTTCCACGACGCTAATTTCAGCGTACGCAAGAGTGTCGTTATAATATGGTCTAAGTTCTTTTTTTCGAACTTTAATATCTAGCCATACTGCTTTTAAAGGGGGTAATTTATAGAAGAGTTTTTCGTTGTCGTCTTTTAACTCCAACGAGATCAAATTCATTCCCTCTTCATTGCTCTTGCTATCATTTCTTTTCTTCACCTTGAAACTACAAAATGACATTGGAAACAGATCATTAACATAGAAATACATCTGGGATATGGGAAGGTCGGTATTGTACAAAGTAAAGAGATCAATCTCATCGATTTCCTTAATGGTTCGTTTAAGTAACGCGGGCTTTACGACGGATACCCCAAATACTTTTATTTTTTCGTGATCCTCTAACTTCACGTATTTTTCGGCAATCCGCACTGCCCTGATATTTGGATGGTCTTGGAGAATGCGCTTTAATCTTGTTAGATCCTTGCCAATGTTTTTTTTTGGCACGGCAAAGAATTCGGGATGATACTCGTGAAATAGACTCACTATCTTTTGTTCTTTCGCTGTTTTCACCCAGAGAATAATTCCATTGCCGCACGAGGACGCGTCCAAAAGCCACCCATCGAATTCTTCTTGACGGTTCACTTTATTCTTCTTTCCCTCTTGTTTTTTCTTCCAATTCTGCCACCTTTCTTTCCAGCATTGCAATGCGTTTCTCCTGCTCGATTGCAAAAGAGATAAAGAGTATTTCGGAAAGAAGAGGGCGGGCACTTATACTACCTGCATCGGCGTGAATTCGAGCAAAATTCATCAATTTATCAAATATCTTTTGCTCTTCGGGTCTAAGGGCTCTTTTAAAATCTTTCCAACTTTCAATCTCGTGCTCAAGCGCAGGACGAAAGGATGGTACTGTACGGCCTATTGTATTCACCTTTTTTAGTCCAAGAAGGATAGTAGGGAAAATAATTAAAAAGAAAACTCGTCTCAAATTTTCTAATTTTTTGACTAAAAGCTTTTTAAGTTCTCTTAACTGATATAAATATGACTCACATGTGCGCTCACGAATTATATTTTAAAGACCACGCTCCTTGTGGAATCTACTGTAAAAAATGTCCTGGCGTGAAGTTTTACAATTGTAAGGGCTGTCGCGAACAAAAAGGACAAATCAAGGATTTTCCAACATGCAAGACATATGAATGTGTAATGAACAAGGGATATAACTTTTGTCACGAATGTGAGGAATTCCCTTGTGAAAAATTACAGCCTATTGTCAATTTTGAGATTTTTGCACCTCACAATTCGAAAATATATAACTTGCTCATGATAAAAAAGCTCGGAATAGTAGAATGGAATAAAATTTGTGAAGAAAAGACTGATCTCTACTACCAAGGTCGAAAAGTAAAGTACGGCGGAGATCCTCTTACCTTAGAGAAAAAGGATCCGGACATGTATAAAAAAAAGAAGAAAGACAACTAAAGCTCAGAAGAAGCGACTCATAATTGAGTTCTTATTGATTTGGTATGCCGAGTATTTAAATAGCAATTTTACTATTATTTTTTAAAGTTGAAATGGAAGTTTATGATTTTAAAGAAATGTATTATTTGTTGAGAATTCAATGATGGAAGAGCGTCCGAAATTTTATAAACTAAACTATTCCGGGAAATTTGAGGAAATTATAACCGAAAATCCATTAGAGTTATTCACTTTATACACGATTTTAGGGATTTACATGCCAAAGGAAAAAAGAATGTATATTTGGGTGAGCAAAAACGCTACTCAAAGCTTAAGAAAGTTCATACCTCAAATTCGCGAGCTATTTAACATTGAATTACCAAATTTAAGGATATTAAGGAATATCACTATTGAATCCGGCGAGGAACCTTTTGATTTTTTTGAAAAGCTCGATTTCTCGAAAAACCAGCTCGAAGACCATATCGAAGCTCAAGAAGACAAGATTAAACCTGCGATGTCTGAAATTAATGAGCTAAAGGATAAAGTAGAAGAGTTGATCGATAAAGAAGAATACAATGAAGCAATTCAAATTTCAGAGAATATCATTGAAGCTGCTCAGAGAATTGACGATAAAGCACTGATTAAAGATCAAGAAGAGTTAATCTTGAGCTTAAAAGAACGAAGCAAGTTAAGAAATGTTGTATCCCACGTGATGGAAGAGGGTAATAGAGTTAAAGAAAAATATGAGGAGTTAATAAATTCAGAGAAATATATTGGAGCCCATAAAATAGTCAATCAATTCGTGCAAGAGAACGGCGAGGACATTGATTTAAATTCAATTCCCGAAATTGAAGCGTTATTATTGAAAGAAGAAAATATGTGGTACAATTTTAAGATTGAACAAGAAAGCAACATCCAAACTTTGAAACATTTCGAGAGTCAAATGGAAACTTGTTTCGAAAATAAATTGTTCCTACAAGCAAGCGATGTTATTGCAAAAGCAAAAGACCTGCTTTCTCTGGTGGGTGATGAAGAATTAGAAACTAAATGGAAATGTATTGAAAGGGAGTATTTTGAACACAGAGGAAAAAGTGAATTATTCGAAAAGTACGACAAGACAATCATGGAAGTTGAAACTTTGAAAGAAAATTCACAGTTTGGAGAAGCAATTTCAAAATTAGTTTCATTGTCAGGGGAAATGAAAGGAGAAGAATTTCAAGAGCATAAGAAGAAAATTAATGATATAAAAGAAGAACTCGTCATTAAAAAAGAGAGATTCGATAATTTTAATAATGAATTCATGGAATTAGATGAAAAATTAAAGGAAGAACAAGAGCATATGAATTACGATGATGCTCTATTCATCTGTAAGAAAATATTAGATGTTGCAGAATCTTATGAAAAAAAAGATTTAGTAAATAAATACTCTCAACTAGCAAATCAAATTGAATTAGAAGCAAAGGACGAAAATTACCGAAAAGTAAAAGAAAGATTAATAGAATTAGAAAAAAAAATACAAAAAGAGCAGGAAGAAAAAAAATTAGACTCCTTGTTGATAACTTGTGAGGAAATTATCGACCTTGCTAACAATAACGATAAAACAAACATAGTGGAAAAGTACTCGCAACTCTCAGAGCAAGTTAAAGAAAAAATAAAGAAAATTGAGAGAAAAGAAGAAGAATTTAAAGAGAAAATATATAGAGTAATCGAAGAAGTCTCTAAGCTAAGAGATGAAATAAAACTTGAGGAAGCCATTGAAAAAGTAGATAATATCTTAGAAGAATTAAAAGAACCTATATTTTCAGAGTATTTTACAAAATTAGAAGATATTAAAAACGAATTATTAATAGAGAAGGAAGGTCGCGAAAGCTTTAATAAGGAATTAAAAGAACTGGAGGATAAAATAGAAGTTGCTCGTCAAAATGACGATCTAGAATTGATTTTAAGTAATTCTGTAAAAGTCGTGGAATTAGCGAGAGATAACGAAAGAATCGAAATTGTGGAAAAATACACGCAATTAACTAACCAAATTAAGCAGGAAATAGAAGAAAATCAAGCTAAATTTGAACAAGAAGTAAAGGAACTAAAACAAAAAATTATTCAGGAAAGAGAAAAAAATAATTTCGAGATGGTACTAGAAAGCTGCGAAAAAATTATAGTACTTGCGAAATCAAGAGAAGCCTTTGATGTCATAGGGAAATATTCACAGATTATTAAAGATGTAAACCAAGAACGGGAAAAAATAGAAAAACTGGAAGAATTAAAAGAAAAAATTAATAATTTCAGCAAATACGGTATTGAATCCTTAAATGAAAGCGCTTTTCAGAAATCACTTGACTCTTTTGGGAATATAATAAGTCTATTGGAGGAATACAACAAAAAATACTAAGTGAGATACCATGAATGGAGACAACAAAATTGCAATAATTTCTCAAATAGACGATTTAAAGATAAAAGCTGCTAACCATTTCAGATTAGGGCAAGGAGATCTTGCTGTCATGGTTGCTGAACAAATTATTGAATTAGCGAATAAGTCTAATTTAGAATCGATTGTTAACGAGCAAAAAGATTTCATTGCTAAAGTCGAGGGAACGGATTTTGTGAAGAGTAAAATTCCCGAAATGATCTCGTTTTGCAATGATTTTAAGGAAAAATGTGATGAATTACTAAACGAGAACAAGATCATTGAAGCACACGAGTTAGTTGAAGAATTTAAGCGAAAATATGAACGTTATTACAACTTACACACCATACCTTCTGCTAGAACTGCCATTGCTAAAGAAGAGGAAGTATGGAAAGATTTCTTAAGTGGTCAAGAAGAGGTTATTCAACGATTAAAACAGCTAGAAGATCACTTTTACGAGAATATGATGAAAAATCAAAGAGGTGTAGCAAGCACTATCATTGAGAGAGCGTGGGATGAGATCTTTAAGCTTCCCGTAAGTTTCAAGGAGTATCAAAAGAGATGGGGTGCCATAGAAGACAATTTTATAAAACAAGTCCGGTACGAAGAATATGAAAGGGGCGCCAAGCATGTAAAGGGGATTGTAGAATCTCTAGGAATAAGCATAAAACTTAGAAATGAATCTCGATTTGAAGAAGCCCTTTCAATCGTGTCTTCTGAACTTGCATTGTTAAAAGAAGGTGAACTCCCTGATTATAAAGAGCAATTAGATAATGAAATTAAAGAAATAAAGGTAGCTCAAGAAAATTGTGCAAAATTGGATAATAAATTAAAAATCTTGGAAAAAGAACTTGAAGAAAATCAAAAAAAGGAACTTTTCGATATAGCTATTGAGAATTGTAAAGAAATCGTTAAAATATCTCAAGAACTCGGTAACAAGGCAATAGAAGATAGATACACGGATATTTTGAGGGATTTAAAAGAAAAAATTGAAAGAATAAGGATTGAAAAAGAAAAGCTCATGGAATTATCAAGAATGGAAGAGATTAAGATTAGTGTGAGCGCTTTAAATACTGAAGGTTTGAATGCTTTAAATAGTGGAGATACGCGAGAAGCTCTTAAAAAGTATAAAGAAATTAGAACAATATTAATCAATAACACGAAATAATGATATAAAGATATAATACATGAATAATGGCATGTGAGAATGTTCAAGGAAATAATTAACACTTTAGATTTCACTTTAAGAATATAGCATGCCTTTTTCTTCCTAAAACCATCCATCAAGCGTCGTGTTTCTCAAGGGCGCCTTTCTCTTTGATTTTCTCGGCTTCCACTTGAGAATTCGATTTTCTCCCAAAAATGGGTGCTGTACTAAGATATATTCGGTATAACGCTCGTTATCGTCGTTTATTAGCGCCAACACGCTCCCAAAGTGCGAGAGTATCTTACCGCCCTTTGGGCGAAACGACGAATAATCGTTTAAAGGAGCTGTCAGGACGATCAATGGCTTCGTTTTCTCGAGAATCTTCTTGATACCGCCTATTGCTCTCAACAAGTCTTCAAACGTTTGCTTTTCGTAACTTTCAAACAAGCGCGTGATTCCAGAGATCAACACGACCTTGACATGTTCGAGCTTGGAAAGTCTATTTTCTAAAAGTTCGACCATCTGATCCCACGTGAACGCTCGAGCGATTATTATGTTTTCCAAGACTGCTCGAGGCGATAAATGTTGCGAAATCGCGTATTTACTTATGTTGTACGGATTGAAACGATTATTGGCGTCAATAAAGGCAACTTTCACCCCATCACCAAGTCCTCCATTGGTCAGCGATTTTTGTACTATCACGGAAGTTGTGAGCAATACATTCGTTGTTTTTTTCTTATCTCCATAAAGTAAGTAAACTAGATCTCTATGGAAACCCCCCGATAATAGTTCGTCAAGCGTGGAATCTCCACTTGAAATGAGCGGACGGTTGGTGTATCTGTGAAATACCTTTAAACCTGAGTCAAACATTCCAAATATTAGTAATTATTATCAAGATAAAAGAAAAAATAGTCTGAAAATTTTGTGAAGTGCCGACATTTTTCTGAAATTGCCATTGTTAACATATAAATTAAAAACTATCGTTTCATTGTTCTGAAACAATAGTGCTTTTAAAAATAAGATTGTTCCGAAGGGATGGAGGGAGGATAGTGAAACTAAAAGTAAGAGTTATTCGTTAGGTAGAAGTTCTATATCTCCCGACGAAAAGAAGAATAAGTATTCGCGAAAAGTTCAAGATTAACCTTTATATTTGACCCTATCAATTATAATATTACCGTTACAATTTAAAAAAAAAAAGAAAAGATGAAATAAAATGTCAGATTATAGTAGTCGGTTCTGGAAAAAGTCATGGGACTCGGACATGGATGACTTGGATCCGAAAGAATGGGAAAGCGTAGGTCATTTTTCTCAAGCTCTTAGACGAACTTTTGATAACTATCCAAATAAAGCAGCTCTATCGTCCTTAGGCGTTGAAGTTACCTTTGGAGAACTCGATACATATTCTAATCAATTCGCCAACATGTTGATCGATAACGGCTTTAAAGTTGGCGATGTAGTAGGGATAAACGTGGCGAACATTCCAGAATATCCAATTGCTTTAGTTGGAGCTATGAAGGCAGGATGTATTGTCTCCGGTGTTTCACCACTTCTCTCTGATGTGCAAATGCAATATCAATTAAGTGATTTAGGAGAGGGTGGAAAACAGGTAGCGCTTGTCACGCTCGATGCTATCTTTGCCGGACGTTTAGTAAACATCCATACCAAGCTTCCACAGTTAAAACTGGTTATAACAACTAGCATAGGAGATTTTTTGCCAAAAATTAAGGCAGTTCTCGGAAAAGCTATAGGAAAAATTCCAAAAGGTAAAGTGACTCCATTAACAGGGAAAACGGTTCTTAACTTCCATAAGGATATTTTACAAGGTACTTATTCGAAAGATTTACCAGATGTGAAAATAACACCTGACGATGTCTGCTTTATCCAATATACAGGCGGAACAACGGGACCACCTAAAGGTGCCATGCTCACCCACAAAAATGCTCTATCAGACTTGTTGATAGTGCAAAAGTGGTTAGGCTGGGAACCAGGACTAGGTATAGCCTGTTCCGGATTCCCCTTCTTCCACATAGCAGGTTTGTTTTTCTGCGTAAATTGCTTATATCTTGGTTTAACTCAGATTTTAATCGCTAATCCTAGGGATACCAATCACATTTGTGCTGAACTTGGTAAATATGAAGTAACTACCTTGGTCAATGTACCTTCCTTATTTCAAATGCTTTTGAAAAATCCGAAATTTGCGAAGCTTGACCATTCGAGCATAGAGTACTGCATTTCCGCAGCTGCACCATTTCCGGTTGAATCTCAAAAGCAATTAGAAGCAATTGTAGGTAAGGGTAAGTTGTTAGAAGTGTACGGAATGACGGAAACCTCGCCTTTAACGACGATGAATCCTGCTAAAGGAAAAAAAATGCTAGGATCTATTGGTTTACCCCTTCCAAACACTGAACTTAAATTGGAAAATCCCGAAACTGGAGAGATTGTGCCATTAGGCGAGCCCGGAGAGATCTGCGTGAAAGGTCCGATGGTCATGCAAGGCTATTACAATAAGCCCGAAGAAACCAACAAGGCAATAGATAAGGACGGATTCATGCATACAGGTGATGTTGGTGTCATGGACGATGAGGGTTATTTAAAAATCGTAGATAGAACCAAAGACATGATAATTGTTGGAGGGTATAAAGTTTTCTCGAGCAAGATAGAAGACATCATTAGCAAGCATCCTGCAATTGATGCCATGGCGTTAATCGGCGTGCCAAATCCAGATCGTCCAGGATCAGAACTCGTAAAAGCATTCATTCAGCTCGATCCTGATTATTCCTACGATGGAAACGAAGAGGCTTTGAAAGAAAGCATTAAAAGCTTTTCTAAGGAAAATTGTGCTCCTTACGAAGTCCCTAAGATGATTGAAATAATGGAGGAACTTCCCCTAACAACTGTCGGAAAGGTTGACAAGAAACTTCTAAGAAAATAATTGCTTTTTTCTTTATTTATTTTTACTTTTTTCTCTATTTTTTTCTTACTTTGCAAGTTTGAAAAGAAATAAATTGGAATTATATTTATTATTTTTAACAAAGAAATATATAATATTTGTATTTATAATATTAATATATTAAAACAAATGCGCATGAAATAAAATCATGGCTGAAACGAAGAGCTTTATATACAAAATTTGCGTTGTTGGAGACGGTGGAGTGGGGAAGACGTCAATGGTTCTCCGGTATTGCGAAGATACTTTTAAGGATAATTACATAATGACGATTGGCTCGAATTTTTCAACCAAGACTGTTGAGCTACCAGAACACCCTCAGTTCATTGTAAAATTGCAATTGTGGGATTTAGCAGGACAGAAGCACTTCTCTTTCGTCCGTCCTCCTTTCTATCGAGGTGCAACCGGCATAATTTACACGTTTGATCTAACAAGACGAAGCTCCTTTGCCAACATGCAGGGGTGGAAGGAGGAAGTTGAAAAAGTTATCGGCTCTGGAAAACCATGCGTGATTGTAGGCAACAAAACCGATTTAGCGAACTCGGGAAATCGAGAGGTTGGCGAGCAAGAAGGTGAAGCCCTAAAAAGCGAATTTAACGCAGAAGCTTATTTTGAAACGAGTGCCAAAGAAAATTTACAGATCAGTCCCGCATTTAAGAATTTAACTTTAGCGATACTTAGAGCTTCAGGTAAAATTTAAAAATTCAATTTTATAATTTATATTAATTAAATTAAAATTCTGTCGATAATTCCAATATATTAATATTTTTTAAATACAAGGATTTCAATTCAATAAAAAAAGGTCAAGATCAACATGTTTGGAGGAGGACAAGTAAAGTACGACAGGGCTCTCACAGTTTTTAGCCCAGAAGGACGTTTATACCAAGTAGAATACGCGTTAGAAGCTGTTCGAAGGGGGACCTTGGCAGTTGCTGTCAAATCTAACAAGGATGTATGCATAGCAGCTCAGATAAAGATCCCATCAAAATTAATGGATGGAGATGCGATTGACAAGCTTTTTCAAGTCGACGAGCATATTGGTGTTGCCATATCGGGATTACATGCTGACAGTCGAATCTTGATCAACTATGCCAGGGTACAAGCGCAATCTTTCCGGTTAACATACGACGAACCCGTTCGGTTAAACATGTTAGTAAAATCTATTGCGGATTTAAAACAAATGTACACGCAGTATGGCGGTATTAGACCTTGGGGGTGTGCTCTTTTCTTTATTGGTATTGATGCCACAGGACCGTCAATTTATACAACTTCTCCTAGTGGAATTTATCGTTCGTTTAAAGCGTATGCAATTGGGAGCGGAGAAACATGCGCAAGAGATTATATTACGGAGAATTATAAAGCCGACATGACATTTGACGAATTGATTAATTTAACTCTAAACGCCTTGAAAGGATGCATTGACGAAGAGTTATCAAAAGACGCCTTACGGGTTGGATATATCAAATCGGAAGATATTAAGTTTAAACTTTGTTCAAAGGAAGAGATTGACGGATTTTTAAAAGCTTTAAAATAATTTATATCCAGAATCTTTTTGCAATTTTATTATCCTTTTTCAATTTCTAATTTCATTTAAGTTAAAAAAAGAGAGATCATTCTTCTTCTTGTTCTAGTACCATTGAAGTAAGACAGTCCCTTGCAGCTTCAATAGTACTGTAAAAGAATGTTTTTACTCCTGCTTGAGCTTCTTTCTCAGCTCTTTGTTCTCTTACTTGATCGATCGTGTACTCTATTGATGCAGACGAGGGTGTTACAAAAGCCAAAGTTTTCACACCTAGATGTATCATACGAGGCATCCACGTTGTATCAATCCACTGTTGGGCTTCTGGAGGGATTGCGCCCATTTTTCGCATGTCACAGAGCGCTTTTTTGCATCCTTCCACGAAGAAACAATCGTAGACCTGGTCAAGTTCTTTCTTAAAGCCCTCGGATGAGATGTACTTTTTAAATCTAAATTCGATGGAATTATTATCATTATTTAATATTACTTCAATATTTTTATCTTTAAATAGCTTCTTAGAAGATTTTGGTTTAGATTTACCTATTTTACTCACCAATATGTATCTTAATATTTAATATCCCTTAACATCAAATTGGGAACATGAATATTTAAATATTTTTTAATTTAATGCTTTTGACCATACTAAGATACATCTTCAATTTAAATCACAATATTTTCTCGACGATATCGGCCACACGGTAACCACTTTCAACAGATCCAGGTGTCCCTATAAGTCCTGGAGCAACGCATGAATCACCTACATTGAATAGATTGGGAATCGGCGTCTCCAATGGCATGCCATAACCCAGCCAAGTTCGACCTTCAGGCCACTCATTTATAATGCCACATGCTCTGAATTTTAAAATCCGCCCGTATTTTTCAAAATCCGGATAAAATTCTTCTATATCGCGTTTGAGTTGTTGAATTTCATATTTCACATCCATGGGGTGGAGAGAAGAATCGTGTTTGGCAGAAGTGTAAAAAAGATGTTGCCCGGGGGGAACAAGCTCGGGGCAAATATTGCTTATAGGGATTATTGTATTCATTCTTTGTGATCCCATTATTATTTCTAATCCATCATTTATTCCTTCCAGACATAAAGGTTTATCGCTTGCGACTAGGGCCAATACACATGGGCTTGGTCTGAGTTTAAGGCGCATTTCTGTAAGATAATCATCGTTAAAATTTTCCCTTCCTGCCAAAATCAAGGTTCTTTTGACCCCCGTATTACTGATAACCGCCTTACAATTTATTTCTGTTTGTTCTCCGGCTTTTTCAACAATTACACCTGTTACCTCTCCATTTTTTATAACTATCTTCCTAGCAGGGCAATTTGTCCAAACAGCTCCATTTTTCTCAACAATATTAGCGAGTTCTTTTGCAATACTCAGATTTCCATTAGGGACTATAAAGAATTTTGACATCTCCTGGAATTGGAAAAATTTTGAAACAGGAAGCTCCCAGGAATGAGCCATCATCAATCCTGCACAGAGAGTATCAAAAGCATCGTGTATATTTTCATTTTCAGTATATTGGAGGAGCCAATCTCGAACTGTAATAATTCCTTCTTGCTTTATCCCCCGCATTTTCTTATAATAACCACGCATGATCTTACGTAATTGGACGGGTTTCGTTGGACGTCCCTTCTCAGCATCTTCTTTCTCGAGCTGGTCTATTATATCAAGCGCTTTTGGTACCCCCATTTCAGCGGGTATTTCATACCTTTCACCATTAATTCTATAAAAAACACGAGTTATTGGTCGTAAAATGTTCGTATCTATTCCCATCTCTTCAAGGAGTTTTATCACCCAACCATCAGGGATAAGAATCGCACCAGTTGGAAGATGAAAACCTTCATGCTCAAATGTGGAAAATCTTCCACCTATGCGAGTCCTACTCTCCACCACGAGAGTCTTATAACCCTTACGTGAAAGAAGTGTTGCAGCAGTTAATCCTCCTATTCCTGATCCAATAATTATTATATCATATTCTTTCATTTTACTTCCTCTCTTTTTTTTTTTCTAATCAGATTTCTATTTATATACTTTATCGTCAGTATTATTTAAAAGATCCCATTTTTGTGGCTGAAAACGCTGAACATTAATGTTTAGTGATAACCATCCATATTTTTCTTAAATCAAAGCTTATAACTAAAATAAGATAATACTAATCTTTATTTTAGGAGCAACTATCCTATTTAGAAAAAATTATATAATAAAAAACCAAGTATATTAATTAACCATGAAAAACATAAAAATGAAGAGTCTGAAATACAGTCGTGGAAGGTACGAATTCTTTAATGACCGTGTAATTATGTTCCCCCCGCAAATAATAGACATCTTATCGTCAATTTATGGAGAAGGAGTAAAATCTTTATTGGTGTGGCTTGGTAAAAAAGCGGGTTGGACCTTAGTATCGCGATGGGAAGAAGTGTTAAAGCCAAAATCGTTAAACGATTTAACAAAACAATTTATGGCAATCATGTCTCAAATTGGATTGGGACGCTTTGTTATCAAGCAAGTTTCAGACGAAGTTATCATCGTTCAACACCATAGCAACATTTCTTTAGAATTAGAAAGCAAGTCTAAATATTACTGTTATTTTGTACAAGGAGTGCTCGTGGGTTTCGGAGAGTTTGCGTTGTATCGAGTGGATGTAAAAGAAACTCAATGCAGTGTTGACAATCAAGACCTGAAATATTGCGAGTATTTAATCACGAAAAAAGCTACTTTATGATTTCTATTGCACTAAAATAATTTTCATATTTTTCATTTTAATGAAGAGCATGTTTAGAACATGGAATGTTTTCTCCTCAAAACAATAAATATATATTTCTATAAAATTATTAAAATAGATGTAGAGAATGAAAATTTTTAGTATCAAGATCTCATGTTAACAAGGTGAATGATTATGGGGAAAAAAAAGAAGATTCGAGAAGAATTTAACAAGGTATTTGAATCTGGCGATGACAGGGCAATTAAGGAGATGTTGTCGAAAAACCCTTGGTTGCTTGATGAAATCTCAAGCGACATGGATGCAACCATGAAAGAAGAACACCTCATTACAGCAGCAATTGGCGTCATGGAAGATGAACTTGGTCATGGAGTTCCAATAGATCAAATAATGTTTTGTTTACGACAAGATTTTGGGGCCGATAAAATATTATCTGACATTGAAGGTATTTTGGCTAATATTGAAAATTTAAACCTAGTAAAAAAAAAATCTGATGGGTGGATCCTTACTAATGAAGGAGGGGAAGCTTGCGACGCCTATCTTAACAGCATGAGAAATCTCGAATTTTGACTTAAGAGTTGAAGCGAATTTATTTTGTGTTTTTATCATGATTATTTTTAGGTAGAAATGAATTTTTAAAGCATTGCTAAATTTATATACTTAAAATACATTGAGTTTAAATTAGAAATATTAGTAACAAAATCCTTTCTTGAATGGTGCTATTTCATGGGAGATAATGACGAAAGAAATGAAATTAACGATTATTTTGGCGAAGAATCCGTAGACGATTTTGACGAGAATGGTTTTGATCCTACAAAAGAAGCTTTTTTTTCTGATCTGATGGAAGGCGAAGAGGAAATCGCATTTGAAGGCTATGAACTCGTGGAACACGCAATCTCATTAATAAATTCACGATATTTTGACGATGCAGTTGAAGTATTGCGCCAAGCAATTGGTGTCTATTCTCAAATTAATAGGGATACAGAAATTGAAGCTATAAATCAAAAAATCTCGGAAATCTACCTGATAAAAGAGCAAGAGTTTAGAAAAAGAAAAGAACAAGAAGAACTCACCAGTGAAATCCTTGTAGAGCAAAAATTAGTTGAAATTAAAGAAGAAAAGAAAGAGAAATTAGAATCAGAACAGGAAGGATTAGAAATAAATTTAGAAAATACCGCAAAAGAATTAATTGAACAAGGTAATCAACTCATAATTATTGAAGAATTCGATGAGGCGCTTGATAAATTTGATCAGGCCATAAAAATCAACGAAGAATTGAAAAATGATTCAGAAATAGAGAAAATATTTAAGTTAATTGAAGAGTGTTATAATAAGAAAGCGATTTTCTTACGGAAAGCTAGAAAAGAGGGAGAGATGGAGGAAACTCTTGAAGAAACCGAACAGGAAATGCTGCTAAGAGAAAAGGAAGCTCGACAGTTAAAATTAAAGGACTTCGAACTCCAGAAAAAACTCGAGCGGGAGATGTCAGAAAAAGCATATGATCTAATGGGTAAAGGAACGGAATTAGCGAATAATAAGGACTATGACATGGCAATTAAAGCGTACGAAGAGGCAGCAGCATTATTTGAAGAATTGAAATGGGATTATGAGAGACATAAAGTAATAGAAACGATAGAAAAATTCAAACAAGATAAGGAAAAGCTCGTTGTGCTTAGAGAAAAAATCAAAGCCATGGAAGAGGTTAAAATTCCTCAAGTTTCACGCGAACACGAGTTATTGGAAGATGAGAGAGAGACACAAAAGGTTCTTGAAGCTGAAGCCTTGGTGAAGAAAAGACAGGAGTTAGAAAAACAAAAAGAAGAGGATGCCAAATTTGAAGAATTAATCTCCTCTATGGTTGATAAAGCCGAGAAAATTGCCAGAGAGTACGAATCTGCCATGAGGGTAGCGATTCGCGAAGGATCAGTCATTGAAAAATGTCCTTATCCCGAGGTTATTGATATTTATATGGAAATAAGAGAAAAGCTCATTGAAAAAGGGTGGAGAAAACATTTAGAACCATACGACAATCAGATTAAGATTTATCACGAGAAATTAGAAAAAGACAAGGTATTACGGGAAGTGGAAGCACAAAAAATTCAGAAACAGAAAGACATAGAGGACATACATAAAATCAAAGAGGAGGAATCCATTGATGAGGAAATTATAAAAAAGAAGGAACTAGAAAAGCAAAAAGAAGAGAATGCTAAATTTGAGGAATTAATTTCCTCAATGGTTAATCAGGCCGAGAAGATTGCCAGAACTTACGAATCTGCGCTAAAGATTGCAATTCGAGAAAAAACCAGTTTACCAGATTGTCCATATCCTGATATCATTGAGATCTATTCAGGTGTTAGAGAAAAACTCATTGAAAAAGGCTGGAAAAGTCATTTAGAACCTTATAATAACCAGATTAAGATATATCGCGATAAGTTGGAAAAAGACAAGAATTTACGAGAAGTTGAAATTCAAAAAACTAAGAGACAACAAGCTATTGAAGACATGCATAGAATTAAAGAAATAGAACCCCCAATTAGCAAAGAAGCAATAATAAAGGGTGTGGAAAAGCAAAAGAGCGAAGCTAAAGAAATAAGCATTGATCAAGAAGTAGATGACTTGCTAGACAAAATTCAAAAAATGGATAGAGAGTACACGAATTCCATTAAGAAAGGAAAATTCATAATGTGTCCGTATCCTGAAATAATACAAATGTACGATAATATCATTAAAATATTAATAGACAATGGTCGATTGCAAGAAGCCACGGCTTACAAGAATTCTATAAGATTATATAATGAAAAATTAGAAAAAGACAAAAAATTGCGAGCAATTGAAGCTCAAAAGGCAGAAAAAGCGAAAAAAGTAATAACACCGCAGGTATCCAAACAAGAGACTGAAGATTTAAAGCGTCAAAAAATCCGCGAACTCGAAGAAAAAAAGAAAGAAGAAGATAACATGCTCAATGTAGCAATGACGCTCATAGACGATGCTGAAAAATTCGTGAAGAAATATGAATTAGCGTTAAAAACAGACATTCTAAACCAAATTAGTCCATATGACAGCGCAATCTCGGCTTATAAAGAGGCAAGAAAAATCTTCCAAAAAATTGGGTGGGTTGATGAGGCAAATCGATTAATCGAGACCATTAAATTTTATAAAGATAAGAAAGTAAAGGATGAAAAATTAAGAGCTTTAGAACTGAAAAGGATAGAAGAAGCTGAGATGAAACCAGTTATTCTGGAAGAAGTAAAGCCTAGTAAAAAAGATTTAGAGAGAGAACGACAAGTTATAGAAATGGAACAAGAAAAACTTGATCAAAATAAAATTAAAGATGAGGCTCTCCAGATGATTGATAAAGCTGAAAAATTAGCTAAGGATTACGAGCAAAACATAATGAATGGAATCTTGAATTTTAAATGTCCATATGAAGAAATAATTAATAAATATAGAGAAGCAAAAAAGAAATTTGAAGACATTGGTTGGAATGAAGAAGCTAGAAGGTTATTAAACTCAATCCAGTTTTATAAAGAAAAATCTGAGAAAGATCAAAAATTAAGAGCTTTAGAATCTAAAAAAGTCGAAGATCGGGAACAAGAACTACAAAAGCAAAAAGCCTTCGAAAAAGAAATGCAAGCACAAGAAGCCGAAAAGTTAAAACAAAAAAGAGAAGCACTTGCAATTGAAAGAGAACAAAAAAAGTCGTTTGAAAGCTTGAGAGAGAAAGCGTTTTTATTAATGGATCGCGCTAAGAGAGAACTAATTCAAGAAAACTTTGACGAAGCTATTCATTTATATGTAGAAAGCGAAAGGATCTTCAAGGAAATTGAATGGCATGAAGGTGTTAATATGGTCAAAGACTCCGTTGTCTTAATTAACAAGAAAAAAGAGAAATTGCTTGAGAAACGCAAAAAAGAAGAAGAAGAGAGAGCAAAGCAACTAGAAATTGAAAGTCAACTTGAAGATAAATTGACAAAAATTCAAGAAACTAGCGCTCAAGAAAAAGAACAAAAAAGAAAGGAACTCATAGAAAGTCAGGAGCGTAAAAAACAAGAAAGAGCGCTTTCAGAAGAGGCTTATAACCTATTAGAGCAAGGAACTAAGTTGCTTGATCAGAAAAAGTTTAAAGAAGCCAATGAGAAATATATTGCAGCGAGAGATCTATTCGAGAAAATCGAATGGACCCGAGAGGTTTCTCAAATAAATAACGAATTGTTGTTAAAAGTCAAGAGAGAAGAAGATATTCACAATAAGCTTTTATCTTTAAGAAAACAAAAAGCAGAAGAGAGAAAGGAATTTGAAGGGCTCTTTAAAGAAGCGGAAGCACGACCAAAAGAAGTCAAGAAAAAGGAGAAATTTGAAGAAATAGATAAACAAATAATGAAAGACTTGGATAAAGCGGGTGTACTCATTGATGAACTCAAATACAACGAAGCAATCTTTTCTTTGAGAGAATTGATAAAAGTATTAGAACAAGTTGGAAGAGATGAAGAAATTGAAAAAATCAATGCTCAAATCTCAAGCATTGTAAGCGATAGCAAGGTACCTATCATCACACTAAGGGATTTAGGAAAAGACGAAAACATAGAGCAATTCACCATAGCATATAGAGCATTGGATAAGGCTATAACGTCGCTGTCAAATAATCGATACATGAAGGCGATCTCAGAGTTAAGCGAGGCAAACTTCAATCTAAAAGAAACTAAAATTGGTGAAAAATTCATCAGAGAAATTAACAGCAAGATTGATACATGTAGGAGCAAGCTTGGAGGAAAACAGCGCACAGTCGCCCCTGTAGAGACTCGATTAGAGAAAGAATCGTTATCAGACGACGAAGAGGAGAAATTAAAGGCAAGGATAGCAGCGCGCAGGGCTGAAAGGGCGAAAAGAGTTGCCGATTTGCTTAAAAATAAAAGGTCAGAATGAATAGATATATTTTAGAAATGCTCATTAACTAAAATTAAGTAATAAAAAGAAAAACAAGAAAAATAAAAGACTAATTTATGGCGAGACTTCCAGTATTTTTTCGCTCTCTACTTCGATAACACTTTCTACACCATTCCTTATCGTGTCTTCGATTAGAAACTCAGTTTTGATCAAATCCCTGATCCCAACTCTAATTGCTTCGCTCCGGTTAGGAAATTTACCATCCATGACAAGTATTTCTAACACTTTTAAGTAAGACTCTGGGATATTGACTGAAATTAATTTAATGATAATCACCTTTTTAGTAATTAATTTTTATTTTAATTTTTTATATTATAATTATCACCTCTGTGATATTTAAGCGTTTCAATGGAAATTAACCCCCAGAAGTCCGACTAAAAGCTCTACTTAACTTTGTGATAAAAAGGGATGTTATAAATCATTTGATTTGCTTCAAAAAGCAGAATATTAAAAGAATGGCCATACTTCACTTGTAAAATTCAGATTTATATTCAGGCTTAAAATTAATTAAATAAACTTTAATACTTTCTCGAGTAATTTTAATCATGTGCAAATTTTGCTACGAACATACGAGAAAAGTATGGTACTTGCAAGACGAATCATTTGATATTCGATCGGGACGCTTCCTAAAAGTTTTGCCGGGACGATTCCGTGAATGGTTTTTTAATTTTCTTGGATATCTTCTCGGAAATTTTATTGACGAAAGCACTGCCGATGTGAATCAAGATTTAGAAAATCGAGAACCGTATACGGGGTTAAAAAACATGTTCTATAATTTTTTTGCCAAGAATATAATTGGAGGGCAAGTAGCGAGTTCACTTGACCACGCCTTGCAAGTTTTAGAGAAAGGCGAGGATTTCTACCTGACGTATTGTTCGTGCAAAAGAGGAGCAGGCGCGGGAGTTGATTTTAGATGCATTTATGTAAATCACAACGCCAGAATTCAGCGAAAGTTAGGTACCAAGGATAGTGGACGATTCATAGATAAAGACGAAGCTCGCGAAATCGTTCTAGAACACCGAAAAGATGGACATTTTAACACCGTGATGTGGGGGTTACGCCCGAAAGTGGACAGCATTTGTAATTGCGATTATTACTGTGGAGGTTTACGCGTTCCGGAAATTCGTTGGGGATTAATACCTTCCATGAATATCTCTCGAGTTGTTAAGCCCGATCTTTGCGATTCGGACTGCGAAATTTGCATGCAGATGTGTCACGCTAAAGCAATTAGGAGACCAATCAAGGGGCAAGCAGTTCAAATAAACGAAAATAAATGTATTGGATGTAATATATGCATAACAAATTGCCCTTATGGCGTATTTGAAGCAGTTCCCCGCAAGCTATATTATGACGTCATTATTGGAAAAAAAGTAAAATTAAGGGAGTGAAATCCTCTCATTATAAAATAAACATAAAAAATAAAAGGTAGAAAAGTTGTCATCGAAAACTCGTAGAAAAATCATCACGCACGAAGAACAGTGCGTGGGTTGTAGGATCTGTCAATTGTGGTGTTCGTATCAATTTACTGGGAAATTCTCATTTTCAAAAGCTTTTATAAAGATAGAGGAACCATACGGATTAGAGCCTAAAATATCGTTCCTAGAGGATTGTACCACATGTGGTCAATGTGCCGACCATTGTTTGTATGGTGCTCTAGAGAAAATTGAGGAGGGAATGGAATGGAATGGAACGGATACACGGGCAATATTCTTAACGTGGATTTGACGGGAGAGAAAATTTCCATCATGAAACAAAATCCAGATGATTTAAAGCAGTTCATTGGAGGATTTGGAATGAATTGCAAGCTCGGAGCGGAGCGTATAAAGCCAGAAACAGATCCATTTTCGCCTGAAAACTTCGTTATCGTAGGGGTGGGGCCATTAGTAGGCACGATAACTCCTGGAGCGTCGCGAACTGCAGGCATTTCTAAATTCCCCGCTACGGGAGCTATTGCAAATTCTTGTGGCAGCATGAGTTTTGGATTCCACTTGAAACAGGCCGGATATGACCATATAATTATTTCTGGAAAGGCAGAAAAACCAACTTACTTGCAAATAATAGACGATCACGTGGAATTGAATGATGCAAAAGACATGTGGGGTAGTGACATCGTTGAAACAACGGACTTTTTGTGGAAAAAATATGGTTCAAGCGGAGTAATTGCTATAGGACAAGCGGGCGAGAATATGGTTAGGGGAGCGTTGACCTTGATAGATAAAACATCTACATTTGGTCGTGGAGGGATTGCTGCAGTAATGGGTTACAAGAATCTTAAAGCCATTGTGACCCAGGGAACCAAGGGCGTGTCTATTGCGCACCCAAAAGAATTTAACGAGGCATACAAGAAACTGTTTGAAAGAATCAGGAATTATCCACAGAGGCAGTCTTGGCACGAAGTGGGGATGCTGAGAAGCTTGCCCATGGGGCTCATGTTAACTGCTCAAGGACAAAAAAAGAAAGCAAGGCAAGTGAGCGATCGGTTTTATCTTAAAAAAATAAAAAAGAGAAGAATTGCGTGCCCTTCGTGTCCAATGGCAGATAAAGACATATTAGAAATTAAAGAAGGCGAGCATTGCGGGTTGATTCAGTACACTTCTTCGGCCATCAATCCTTTCTTGATGTTCACGCTCAAGGGTTTAAACACTTACGACGAAGTAATTAAAATTTTCGACCTTGCTAACAGGTATGGCCTCGATTCGTTGACCCTCACTGCTCTCTTTGAGCTGATTACTAGATTACATGAGCAAGGAGTTATTACGGAAGAGATGTTGGGATTAAAATGGAAGAGCGATTACGAGACGTTAGCAGAAGTTACTGAAATGATTGCCTATCGAAAAGGGCTCGGTGAAGTTTTGGCAGGTGGTTGGAAGGAGATAGGTAAGAAATTCAACATCGAAGACAAAATGCTCCAAGTTAAAGGATTGGATGTCATTTTCGATCCTCGCTTCATGCGCCTTGGTACAATGGAGTTTGAACAAGTTGTCAACGTGAAAGGCGCTCACGTGGCATCTGGAGGGTCTCCAACCTATGCAACTTCAGGTGGATCGATAGAAAGATTTAAAACTCATTTTAAACGGATGGGCATTCCTGATCCTGCGATCAAGAGAATTTTTAAACCTCTCAAGGAAGAAATGATGGTTAACGTGCCCCGATTAACTCGATATTCCGAAGATTGGTATGCGTTATTGACTTCTATGGGACTCTGTGCAAGAGCCCAAATGAATCGATTTTTCAGCATGGAAAACGTGACTAACTTTTATAATGCGGTAACCGGATTTGATAGGAGTCAAGAAGACTTGAGAATTGCAGCTGAACGCAGTTGGAACTTGCTTAAACTATTAAACGCAAGAGAAGGATTTTCTCGCAAGGACGACAAGTTCCCAAAAGAATGGTTTAATAACTTAAAATACGGCAATAACGAACTCCAACTTCACGACTTTTTTGGTACCACTGTAATCACTCCTACTATCGCAAATCAACTACTTAACGATTATTACGACGAAAGAGGGTGGAACTTAGAAGATGGATTACCTTCGCAGAAAAAAGTGAAAGAGTTAGAACTGACCCCTTACATGTAATCAGGATTAATTGCTTTATTTGAAACAGTTAAGCAGCCACCTATTCATTAATATTAAAAAATTATTAATGGAAAAATATATATTCTATGCCTTATATGTTACACCATAGAAAAAAAACAAAAAAAAAAGTGATTAAATGGCCGATATTAAAGCCCAATTAAAGGACCACTTAAAGAACGCTAAGGATTGGGAGAAGATGGAAACGCCTGTTGATGGAGTTTTTGTTGTAAAAGTTCCGGCAACCAAAACCAGACCCGCCCTCTTGTTTCTTGAGATAAATCCCCTAAAGGAAGATGGAAAGCCTCTAAAAAGAAAAGGTTTGTTCGTAGGGAGCAAGGAATTCCTAGTAAAGTTTAGTGAAGCTCTAAGTGATGACAAAGTCTTTCAATTAATTGGGGAGATGGAGCAAGTAAATCCAGAAGTGAAAGGTGCTGGTGCTACCAAAAAGTTAGAGATGTGATTTTATATTTTTTTTTTTCAGATTTTACTTTTAAAAATATCTTTCTAAAACTTAAGATTAAAATAGGCGTATTGTTTATTATTTTTTATAAAAACTTCAAATATATTATTAAGACATTTTAAGGGAGATAATATAAATGGCAGATATGACATGTACTGTTTGCGGAGGTACCTCTTTTCGTGGTGTGACAGACGAGTGGATGAGAATTACTTTTAAGTTTGTAGAAAACGGCCAATTAACCATGTGTAATGGTTGTGGCGCAAAATATCTTGTATGTAAGGGATGTGGTGGGCTTTATACTCGCGTTCACCCGGGACTTGAAGCATGGGAAGTAGATAAAACGTGTCCATCTTGCGGTCACACGGATCCAGATGTAGATTTTTTCATTTCAACAAGTTAACTTTTTTATTATGATTTAAAGGTAGATTCACATGAAAGAGTGTGCCGAGTGTGGAGGCTCTAATTTTCGGCTCGTAAACGACTCTATCTTAAAAAGGAAGCTACCCTTCGTCAGAGGCGATAATCTTAAGATGTGTGACGATTGTGGGGCAAAATACGTTACATGCGACAATTGTGGAGGTCTATTTACACGAGTGCATCTTTCGACGGATGTGTATGGCGTAAACGAAACATGTCCTTCCTGTAATGCTAAAGACGAAAAAATTACTCAATGGGTAAAACATGGCGTAGAAAGCTTCGGGAACTATTAATCACAGGTGCTAAAATAATATTTATTTTTTCTATTTCTATTTTATCATTCAAAAAAAAGTTAAATTAACATTAAAGATTATAAAAGATTATTGAATATTATTTATCTACCTATCTCTTATTGTTTATTAAGGAGAATTCAAGAATAAAAATAGTGAAGTAACAAAAATGAGTGAAAATATTGAAGTCACAATAGCTACACCCGACGATATTGAGGCCTTACAAGAGTTAACGAAAAAATTAGTTGAAGGTCTAGATCAGAAGTTTGAACCGAAGCGCTTTGATTGGGGCATTAGTCGAAGGTTATATGATCCTTTACAGCGTCATGGAATTTTAATCGCAAAAAATACGGATAATAACGAAGTATGTGGAATGATCATCGCTGAACTTAGAATAGATCCATTTGGAACCTCGGAGGGTTACATCAAGCAGGTTTTCCTCAAGGAAGAATATCGAGGATTGGGCGTGGGAAAACTTCTTTTAGAAAAAGCTCTCAAACATTTGAAACAAGTAAAAGTTCAAAAAGTAAAGGTAAATATTAAAGAAAAAGCTAAGAAAGCAGCGGAACTTTATCGAAAATCTAATTTTAAGAAGGTCTATGAAGTTCTTGAATTAGATCTCACAAAATATGGCCCTAAAGATTAAAATTAACGATTAGGAAAATGTCGATAGATTTAGATGTTCCTTGGGTTGAAAAATATAGACCTAAAACATTTGATGAGATTGTAAGTCAGTCTGTTGCCGTTAATAATCTAAAAGAATTTGTAAAAAGCGGTGACATGCCTCACTTGATTTTCACGGGTCCAGCAGGCACGGGTAAAACCAGTACAGCTCTAATTATTGCACGATATTTACTTAAAGGAGAAGAATATCATAGAAATGTTCTCGAATTAAACGCGTCTGATACGGTGAGGATGGATTTTGTAAGAAACGTGATAAAAAACTTTACAAATCAACACATGATAGCGGGTGAAAATCCTTTAAAGATCGTGATATTAGACGAAGCGGACAACATACCTGCCCAAGTTCAACAAGCTCTTCGAAGAATCATAGAAAAGACGTCAACAAATGTAAAATTTATTTTAATGTGTAATTACATTAATAGAATCATTGATCCGATAATATCTAGATGTGCGGTATTTCGATTCGTGAATCTTCCAAAAGTCAACATAGTAGAAAGGTTGAAACAAATCGCTAAAAGCGAAAAATTGACTATGCCAGCGAATAAAGCCGAAGACTTTTTTGACACGTTATACTTCATATCTGGTGGTGATTTGCGCAAGGCGATAAACACGTTACAGATGGCAGTGGCTCTTGAATTGTTAAAAAACTTGAATATTAACGAAATTTTAAGGATCTCCGGTTTTTTAGACGAACAAACCCTGAACGAGTTGAAGAATGCCCTTCTAGAGGGAGATTTCTCAAAAGGAAGAAAGATTATACATTCAACAGAGAATATTGATTCGAGAAATCTCTTGCGACAACTCTCAGGGTTAATACCAGAAATTAAAAATTTAGACACTAAAAGCATAGTTGAAATACAGGCATTTATTGGAGATATTGACTATCGAATAAGTCAAGGTGCTGACGAAAAAATACAGGTAACGGCATTATTAGCAGAGATCATTAGTAAAATGGAGGCTTGATAAATGACAGAAGAGATCCCCGTTTGGCGCATTAAATATTTACCGAAAAATTTAGAGGATGTATGCGGACGAGAAAAAGTAATTAAAAGATTAAAAGAAACTATAAAGCAAGGTAATTTTCCGCATCTTATGTTTGTAGGCTCTGAGGGAATTGGAAAGACAACCATCGCTCAATTGTTCTCGAAAGAGTTCCTTGGAAAATATTACACTGCAAATTTTAGATTAGTACACGCAAACATTCCTTTAACGGAACAAGAGCGAAATCAAGCCAAAGCAGGAACCTACATTTCTAAAAGCAAAATTGGAAGTCAGGCGGGAAGGCGAATTACCATGCCTGCGTTCATTAAAGTAAAGATAAAACCTTTCGTCCAGCTAAAAGCATTTGGTGACGCCCCTTTTAAAGTGTTAATCGTTAAAAATTTCGAGACTTTAGGTCCTAACCAGCAAGGATTCAGAAGATTAATGGAAACATATGGTTCAAATTGTCGAATGATATTAATAACGACTAAGATTTCTGGAATCATTGATCCAATCGTTTCGCGATGTCAATTATTTTTAATTTCACAAGCGGAATTTAGTTCGTTCAAGAAGTTAATAGAAGATATCGCCAAAAAAGAGTCCTTAGTGCTTGAAGACAACGTTATTGATATCTTATACAAAATATCTGAAGGAAAAATATCTCGTGCTATCGATTTGCTACAATTATGTAGCATTACAGGAAAGAATATAGACATGAACTCATTATATGAGAACTCTCAAAAGTTCCAAAAGGATTTAACGAGAAGCTTACTACTAGTGGCTTTAAAAGGGGATTTTAACAAATGCCGGGAGTTGTCCCGAAAAATAATATCAACATATAAGTATAATTCTCACGAGTTATTTGCGGAACTATTAACAGAAGTTAACAAGTTGCCCATAAGCAAGTTCGCAAGATGCAAAATTATTGAGATGGTCTCCAACGCGGATTATAGAGCACTTGATGGAATGGATACTGACATTCAAGTATCTGCGTTATTATCTAAACTCTGTGTATTATCAGAGTCATTATAGGTGTTGAAAAATTTCCGAAAAATCAAACATGCTGCCATGGGTAGAAAAATATCGCCCTAAGAGTATTAAAGAAATGGCATTACCAACTGCTAAAGTAAGCGGACACAATGTAGATTTAGCAGAAGATTTGAAGAAATTTGTAAGGGATTTTTTCAAGGTAATGAGAAAAGTAAACGAAGAAAACAAGCAGATAAGGGCTCACAATAGAACCGTTCCTGAAAAAGAACAAAAAGACGAGCTCGAAATTCCTCCTGACAAGGCAGCCGTTTTATTAGAAGGTCCACCAGGGATTGGTAAAACCTCCATCGTATACGCGCTTGCCAACGATTTAAGTATGGAAGTTATTGAAACTAACGCATCAGACACGCGGACGCGAGATGCGTTAGAAAGAAAACTCAAAGAGACGACAAAGTCGCGTGGGATCATGGATTTCATAGTTCAAACAAAGGAGAAACTGATCCTAATCGACGAAGTGGACGGAATATACGGAAATAACGATAGGGGAGCAGTACCAACAATCATAAACTTGATCCAAAAGACTCAATTTCCCATAATCATGTGCTCGAACGAATACAAGCAAAGTCTCTCTTCGCTCTATAATAAAATTCGAAAGTTTGAAGTACACCCTTTATCTAATACCGAAGTAATTAAAATCGCAAAAAATATCTTGAGAAAAGAAGGGATTAAGAGCATGCACGAAGACGATTTAGAATTGATTGCAGAGAAAAATAGGGGTGATTTGCGAGGTGTCATAAACGACCTTCAGGGAATCAATCAAGGCATGGATAAGGGAGATATTGAATTGTTGGGAAGCTTGAGACGTGACAGTACAGAGGAGATCTTTGCGTTAATACGGGAACTCTTTCAGAATGTTGCAACCTTACGAGAAGCACGCGAATTAACTGATAAATCTGATGTTGACTATAATTTCTTGTATAAATGGGTGAGTGAAAACCTTCCAACATTTATCAAGCAAAACGAGAACATTGCTAACGCTTACGAAAATCTTTCTTTAGCAGATCAAATATTCGGAAGAATTCGCAAGAACATGTATTGGTCGTTATTACCGTATTTTTACGACCTTTTCGCAGGAGGCGTCGTTATACCTGGAAAAGAACCTAAAACGCAAGGATTCCGGCGCGTTGTGTTTCCTAGATTTAGCGCAAGTGGAAGATCGCTCTCAATTGCCGAAAAAAGCTTGGTCGAGAAAATTCAAGAAAAGTACGATGTATCTCAAACAGAAATCATACAAGATTTTCTCCCCTTCTTGAGAATTATATGCGAATCATCAAGAAAGCAACTTAAAATAATGAGCGATTGGTTAGAATTAGACGCTAAAGAAAAAAAAGTAGTAAAAAAAAATTAAAAAAAATTTCGCAACTTAACGACTTGCGATCCAGGCGCGAGCTTCTTCAACGGTTTCAAACGCGGCTTCTTCAATCCCTCCCTTCTGCCTTGTATCAACTACCTGATCTCTGACTTTGTCAACAGTATAATCTGCAGATGCCGATTTTGGGAGCACTAAAGCCACGTGTTTAAGACCTGCTTGAGCCATCCGTGGCATCCACGATGTATTGACAAACTCTTGTATTTCAGGAGGAAGGACGCCCATGTTTTGCATGATATTATTAATTTTATCACAATTATGCTTGACAAAGAACTCATAAATTTTATCTAGTAATTTTTTGGTATCCTTAACAGTTGCGGGTTGCTTCCACTCCCATTCAATACATTTATGTTCATTGAGTAATCTGATCTCCATAAATTTCTTACTATATAATGTCTCCATTAGTTTTATTTCACCTCTTCATGTAATTTAAAATAACAATTATTCAATCAATTTTTAATAAAGATGGATATCATGATACTTTTTGTTTCACTATTCTGCGGGGTGTACTCTCTTCTTCAAAAGTTGAGAGTTTTTCTCTCAAAGCTTCAGACATCTCACTGAGCTTGGAAGCCGTAGCAGAAATTTCTTCCATGCTGGCTGTTTGTTCTTCCGTAGCAGCGGAAACTTCGTCTACAGTTTTTGAACTTTCCTTACTCGATTTCGTTGCCATATCAATATCTCTAGAGATATCCCCAATAAGTTTAATTTGAGCCTCATTACGTTTCACGATCTCGTTTATTTTAGCACCCGTGTCTTCTACCGCTTTTTTAGATTCTTCAGCGAGTTTCTGGACTTTTTCGGCAACCACCGCAAATCCTCGACCATATTCACCCGCACGTCCTGCTTCTATGCTAGCATTAAGCGCTAATAAATTAGTTTGGTCGGATATCGATCGAATTAATATCATGATCTTTAAGATTTCTTCGTTTGATTCAATATTCGCGTCAGATTGCTTTTTTAATTCTTTGGATAAATCATCTATCCTTACCAATAAATCTACTTGTGACGATGAGTTCGCAGCAAATTCTTCCGTGATCGCAGAAATTTCTTCGGCTGAAGAATTAACTTCTTCTGAACTTGCAGCTAATTCCGTAGACATGCTGGCCACATTCACGGCAACTTCAGTAGATGCTTCAAGGATTGCAATTAAATTGGCAGATTTTTTTCTAAGTTCCTTAGTTTGTTCCACCACGATCTGATCCGTGCTCTCAATTTGTTCTTTTAACGCTGTTTCCGCGTTTTGTATGACCCTGGTCGTATATAAAAACGAAAACACCGCAACCACAGTTCCTATTGGATATGCGACTCCATTGGCAATGGGATTCATGTTAAAAATTCCTACAGTGGTAAACGTGATTTCGATCATTACAATACATGTTACAACCATTAACGCGATAGCATTGAAAGCAGTTGTCCTGGGTTTTAAATTCATCCTCCACACGAAAATAACTAATATTATAATAAATATTGATGGTATCAGAAATAGATTTGGTAGTATAGTTTCTATCCCCATTTTTAATGTTCTACTCCTCTTTTTATAGTATTTTTTTGTGAAAAAAAGATATGTTTTGTAAATACCATAAAAGTTTGAATATTTAAAATTATTGTATATACACAATAAAATCTCTTAGTAGTAAGTTTTTTA
>Ga0180432_10002076_pt1 | contig 30592 bp, 16 predicted proteins | sample SS_ome_10_FD_132414 | JGI IMG/M metagenome (GOLD analysis project Ga0180432, IMG submission 132414) | Hypersaline lake sediment archaeal communities from the Salton Sea, California, USA - SS_1_MS_2 metaG | ecosystem: Environmental > Aquatic > Non-marine Saline and Alkaline > Hypersaline >...
GACATGCAACGTACCTTTCTATCCACTGCGCGGTTCTGTGATGAAAAAGGTGAGTGGCGCGAAACGAGTGAGTAAAAAAATATGGTGTGAGTCGGTTGATAGAAAAAAAACACAAATTGAAAAAAATCAGATACCACACCATGAACACACCGTTGCTCACTTATTCCTTCTCCTGCCGGTCTTGGGAATCAGAAAGAGGTTCGGCTTCGTCTTGGGGAGAAGCAGGTTCACTTTCTTCCTGGCCATTCTCCGCTCGTTTGTCTTTTTCTTTCTCAAGTTCACGATACGCTTTCTCTGCTTCCTCGCGAGCTCGACGGCAACTCCGTAGTCCTTCGCCCACTCGGCCGTGAACACCTGCGTGAGTCTGTCAATCTCAGCAAAGCGGTCACTAAACTTCACGGGCAGACCGTCGATCGTAGCCACGCCCTTGTTCCCCACCTTCTGGAACGCGCGCAGCACGATGGCCTGGGCTCGTTGTTTCGAGATCGAGTCGAAGATCATCTCCGCGGCCTTGTCCGGCGTCTCGTTGCGGAACGATCGCGCCCCTCCTGCCAGGGACAGCCCTATCGGGGACCTCGACGCGTAGTAGCTCTTCAGGATGATCTCCTTTCGAACGTCGGCGAGGTCGTTCGCCGTTTGGCGAGGGCTTGTCACGTATCCGAGCTGCGTGAGCCCGTCGTACTCTGTCCACATGTTCGGACTCCAGACCATCTTGATGGGCGCCTCGTTGATGAGGGTCTCGAACGCGAGGTCTTCGGGCTCGATCGCGTCGAGGCTCGCCTTGATCATGAGGATCTCCTTCTCGCGGGGGGTGACGACGTCCCCGTCCAGCCTCGACACCATGATGAGCGTGTTCGCCTTGTCCCTGGTCACGAAGTCGCCCCTCTTCTGGTACCTCTGAATGTAGCCCTGCAGGATCTTCCCGCCGATCATGTAGGACCCAACATCAGGCGCGTCCTCGTCCTTCATCCCGATCCTGTGCTTCCTGTGCTGCGTCTCGTAGTACCACTTCTGGGCGCGGGCGATCTCTTCCTTAGACATGGCTCGTCGTTCGTTCTTCACGGAGGACCCGCGCTTCACGGTTTTGAAGGGGCGGTACCAAACATGGACGAAGCCTCGTGCTGGGGGACCTCCCCGGTCGCCCTTCTCTTCGGCGTAGTCCCTGAAGAGCCTCCAGGACTCCTCCCCCTCCTCTTCCTCCTCCTGGATCTTGACTCCCAGGTTGAGCCTGCCCCTCCTAACCCGATCCTGGACCGCCAGAATGTCCTCGATGTGCTCGGTGGCCTTGATCCAGTGTCGTCTCTGCATACCTCTCTCGGTCTTCAGCCACTGGCTCACGGGAGCGATCTCCCACCTCGGAGGGAAGTCCGGCGACATCCACGGGTCGTCCTTCGGGGGAACAAACGCCTCGCTCATCAGCCACGCCTTCGCCTTTCGCCTGAGTTTCCGGTACTGTCTCAAGAGATCGTTCACCTTGACGCCCATTTCATTCCAATCGCGCTTTGTTTCTTCCCACTCCGGCGTCGAGCCCATTCCTTCGGAGACGGACAGGTAGTGGCCTCCGCACTGTCCTCTTTCACGGGTGATTCTCTCGTGAAACAGGAACACCCTGAGGGGCTCGCCCGCAGTGTCAGGAAGGGACTCGGACCTCGCGTAGCGTGTGGCGTCTCCGTCACCAAGCGGGGCGTCATGCGGTAGACACTGCGCCAGTCTCGCAGCTCCGGCCATGTCCGTCCACTGCGTGAAGTAGGTCACCGCAAGCCCCATCTTCTTCGTGAGCACGTCCTGCATCGGGTCCACGGCCATGACGTACTTCGCTCCTTCCCTCCTTTTCCCGGCGGTTCTCGTCACCGGGTGCCTGTAGCGCTTGATGATCTGGATGAGCCTCTCCGACTGCAGCCTCTTCCCGGCTGTCGACACGGCCCTCTTCCACGTGAGGTAGCACGCGATCCAGAACAGCCAGAGGTACTCGAACACAACGGCCTCCTCCCGGGCTTCTTCGTGCAGCATCCTGTTCAGCGCCCGTGCGAGGGACGTGTAGAAGCAGTAGTTGTTGTCATAGCGCTTGTCGTCTTCGTTCATGGTGATTCCGTACACGCGCAAGAACAGGTCCCGGTCCGAGAACTGGACCGGGTCAGACGCCTGCCACTGCCGGTCCCAGGGAAAGTTGCTCGTTCGCACATCCATCGGCAGCACGACGGTTCTGGGGACTTCCCGCTCCTCCCTCTCGTTGGCGAGCTTTACCCACACAGCCGGGCCAGGAAGCCACTCGCTCCGCGAAACCGTCGCTGGCACGATCTGGTAGGAGGCAGCGGCTTCGGAGAACACCAGAACGGAGACGCTGTCGTCGGTTTTGTACTCGTACGTCGAGGTGTCCACGAGAAGGCCCGGCTCGTTCTCCTTGACGTAGGTGTGCGCGAAGATCCAGAAGTAGTTCTCTGCAGCGTTCCGGTTCGCGAGGTCGTACCTCTGCGGCTTCGCGGACTCGGCCACGAGGTTCTTCCTCGCGAACCGGAACCGCCCATTGAGATCCCGCAGCTCGTCGTCCATCTCCAGACCCTCTGGGGTCGCTCCGGCCACGGATCTGTGCCACATGGCCCTCCTCAGATGCGTCCTCTTCACGCCCTCGAGAAGGGACACGACCGAGTCTGGGCTTCCGGAGAAGTCCCTGTCGTAGCTCTCCGGTCCGTCGACGAGGGCGGGACCGTTCGGCACCTTCACGGTAAACGTCCCATCGTCGTTCGCAGTCTCGATCTTCGCAGGCCACCAAAGGGGGATCGCGTGCACGGCATCGGACTGGTACCAGTCTGGTGTGTTCCCCAGAGTCCCGAGGTGCACGTGCACGTGCATGCCAGGAACGTAGTCCGTCACGCTCCTCATGAACGGCTGGTTGCTCTCCGGCTCGTGAGCCGGGTCGAACTCCCATCCGGGCTCGGTCCGCCTGATGCCCTGCATAAACGCGGACGCACCCGCGTCTCCGGTCTCAACGGCAGCGGCGGCCCGCACGACCTCGTACTTCCCCCGGTCGTTTGCTGCAGCAAACATGTCGTCCCATTGCGTGTACACTTGCTCAGTAGCATCTCCGACAGCTCCGGCCGACAACGGGTCGCTGAGAACGCTCTGGAGGCTCTGCACAAACGTCCTCTGCGGGGGTGCAGGATCGGGCTCCACCACGACCACTGGCGGCGCAGGCGGCGGAGACACGAAAGGCAGCGGAGGAGCAACGTCCGAGACGGCCTCGCGGGTCCTGCGTTCGCTCCTCCGCTCCCTCCTCTGGCGCACTCTCGTCCTCATCGCTCGCCCTCGGACTCTCGCCCGCGAAACGCGCCTCGCATCTTCCATGCGCTCCTGCTCGAGAAGATCATCCTGTCGCCGAACGACGTCCTCCAAGGGGGGAAACGGTTGGACGACGACTTCGCCTTCCTCCTCCTCCTCCTCCTCTGGCAACGGATCTTCCGTCATGAGCCTCCTCCTTCTCTTCTCGTGCTTCGTGGGACCTTTGAGCTCGTCCCGAGAAACGGCCATTTCGAACCCGTCGGACAGGAACCGCACGAGAACCTTGCCGCCGTCCGCGAGCTCCCTGTACGTGCGCACCTTCTTCATGACGAAGGGGTCTCTCGTGGGAATGCTCGCAATCACGTCCCGAATCGGCACAGTGGTCTTCACGCCGGTAAAGAGCCCGATGCTCCTCACGCTCCGCTTGCCCATCCTCGACACGAGCTCCTCCCCGACAACGGGGTTGTAGGAGGCCATCTTCGCGATCTTGCCGACCTTGTTCGACACGACGTGCACCACGTCGCCGGGCTTCTCCAGGGAGAAGCGGGAAATCGTTCCGTCCGACGGCTCGTAGAGGAACACGTTCCCCAGGTCGTACTTCAGCACTTCCCCTGCGCTGTTCCTCACGAGGATTTCGTGGTCATCAACCTGAAGGTCTGCCACGTTGTACTCTTCACCGAGGAACTCCTCCTCCGTGAGGAATGAGCCCTCGTGCCACATGATCGTGGGATCGCCACGAAACTCTTCGCGGATGCGACCAACAACTAGGTCATAGACAAGCTCCTCGGGCCTGCGGTCTCGCTCATACGTAGTCTCGACACGCCTCAGGTGACGGTGTGTCGTCACCACAGCAACCCGCCTCGACAGCGATGGGTCGTCGATCGGGGTGGACGTGATCCTCCTCCCCTCCTTATAGAATAGACCCCACTCCCTCGGTCCCACGCTGTCCAATTTCCTCGAAGCGGACTCGGCATCGTGCGGGTGAGGCCCGATCTTCGACAACACAAACTTGCGCTGCACTTGGGCCACACCAGTGATGGCGTTGTAGGACTGCAGCACAGAGACAAACCCCGTGCTGCGATCGTATAACCTAAGATTGGCAAGGTTTGCCCACCGAGGTCTCGATGTTTCTCTGTCAACCACCTGTGCGTCAAGACCTCGAGCAGGAATCGTTTCGGTCCTTTGCATGAGAACATCCCAGGCATCGGCTGCTGTGTCCCAGGCGTCGAGAGTCGGAACAACAGCATGTAAAGGCACATCACGAGGCGCGATACTGTGTCTCCAGCGATACTCTGCCAATCTTTCGAGTAGACCTTGCAGCCTCCTTTCAGCTCTTTCGCGTCGCTGCTCCTCACCAATCACGCGTGCTGGGAGGCTCGGTGGTCTTGTCAATCTGGGCACCACCGGCAAATCTCCTCGCACAGTAGGCAAGTGCACATCCGCACCAGCGACCACTCTTGTTGTGGTCACGAGGCGCATCGTTCTCGCCACACGTCCGCCGCTGGTTACAAGGACGGACTCGTTCTTTTGCAGGGTCCTCCGTGCTGTCTTTCCAATCCCCGTGTTACGCACAAGAACTTTGAACAGCCCCTTCTTCATGGCAGAGGCAGATTCCATCACGTCAATCACCGACCCGCGGAACGAGATTCCGCGGCCTTCTCTACGGCTGTTGAATCGCTTGTAGCCTCTCTTGCTCCGTAGGAACTCGACATGACCAGCATCCGTCGTCCTCGTCACGGGCTCGAGGTGCTCCCTCACCAGCTCGCGCACCACGAGGGCGTCCTCCTTGCGACCGTCCTTCCCGGGGTGTCCGACGGCGTGGATGTCCCACTTGGTCCCGACGTCCAGCGCACCGCGGACCTTGCCCCTGGACACCCACGTGCCCTTCCCCATGTCCGGGAGGAAGTGGACCTTCAGCTGCAGCCCGTCGTCAGACACAGCTCGCACGACAGCCGGCTCCCAGTAGTCCCCTCCCTTGTGCACGTCGACGAGGTCCGCTCCGATCAGCTCGTCGTGCGAGCCGGGAACGCTTCCCGGCACCGAGAGCTGGTGCTTCCACCCGGGCTGATCGGCCTCGAAGTAGTGCAGCGTGTCGATCTCCCTGGCAGTGAGCTTCTCCCCCCTCGCGAGGGCCCTCTTCGCCATGAGCACCTCCTCGTGCAGCAGCCGGCCGGCAGAGGGCGAGCTCAGGAACTCGTTCACGGCCAGGCGCACCCTCGGCCTCATCCACTCGGCTCCCCTCCCCTGGGACTCTGCCTCCACACGGTCGAGCTTCTCGAGGAGGTTCCTCAGAGGGTCGTAGATCTCACCAGGAGGAACAGCAGGGAGGAGCGGGGGAGCCGCAGCGACTGCGGGCTGCACCCTCGGTCTCCGTCCCCTGGCAGGCGCGTTCACCACCGGCCCGCTCCCTGGCATGGGGAGGACAGCCGTGCCTTCGGGGACAGACGGGTCCGCCATCCTCGCCACTGGGATGCTGGCCTCAACGGCTCTGAGCTGTGGCGCATCGGGGCCGACCCTCGCTCGTCTGGCAAGCTCCTTCACCCGGACCGTCCTGACCACCTCCCTCACATCGGGAAGGGCATCGTGGGCGTCTTCGATCACTTCGCGCTGCTTGTCCTCGAACTCGTCTTCCAGATCGGAGAGGTCGTCGTCGAGCAGCTCGATAACTGTCTTCGGAGCACGCAGAGCCGCTTCCCTGCTCCGCGCCATCTCACGATCGAGTGCGTTCCTTTCCTCGATGGCCCTCTGCATCTCCATCTCCTCCAGCTCTCTCTCCCGCTTCTTCTTCTCGAGAGCTTCCCTCTCTTCTTCAAGGCGCTTCTCCATCTCCTCCAGCTCTCTCTCCCGCTGCTTCTCCATCTCCTCCAGCTCTCTCCCCCGCTGCTTCTCCATCTCGTCGAGCTCTGTGAGCCTCAGGAACCTCTTAGGTTTCCTCTTCTTCCTCCGCCTTTTTGGAGGCCTTTTCTTGGCTTCCTCGACAATCTTCTCCTGCATCGCAATTCTTTCCTCATCCCGCTCTTCGGCGAGCCGCTTCTGCCGTTGCTCGTCTTCAAAGGCTTTCTGCGCCTCGCGCTCCGCATCAATGAGGAGCGCCTCTCGAGCAGCCTCCTCGGCCCTCCTCTTCTCTTCGACAAGTTCGGCGTTGTGCTCCTCCGTCACCATGTGCACGACAGCGGTGGGCGGATCGTCGGCTGGGACGGCTGCGGCTTCCTCGAGAGACCTCGCGCTGTCCTCTCGGCTCACACCAATCACGAGCTCCTGCGACTGGTCTGAGAGCGTGTCCCCCTTCTGGCTGCCGAGGCGGATGGAGAGATCCTCCTGCTCAAACTCGTCCTCATCGGGCACCATGCTTCCGACAACACCGGCATCGTTCTCCGCTTCGTCGAGGGCGGTCTCTTCGGGTGCTGCTTGAGCAGAAATGACAGCGACCGGTTCGGGGTCGTCGGGGGACGGACCAATGCCCAGAACCTTCCCCCAGTCCTCAGACCCGTCATTCAGAACCTCGAGGTAGGAGGAGATCTGCGCAGCAGCCTGGTCTGCGATGGCTGCGAGGCTGCCCTCTCCGACACGGAGTCTGTCCGGTGCGACGATCTCTCGCATGCTCGGTGGGCCCCAGCTCTCGACGAGGTCCGACCCGTTCTTCCTGCGGGTCTCGTCGAGCTCGCTTCTCATGCTCTTGGCCTCAACGACCCACTTGTTCTCACTCCATGCGACAGACTTCGGGACATCCCTCTCCTCGATCTCCGCGTCCAGAAGGCAGTAAGTCCGCAGAGAGCGGACGTTCGTCGAGAAGGTCCACCGATCTTCGAGGAACGGAACTTCGTCCGCACTTCCGCGAGCAGGGAAGAGGCTGAGCGGCAGTCCAGAGACGGCGTACTTTGCGAGAACGGGCACGATGTTCTCGCTCTCATCGATCCTGTTCCTGATCGCCCTCGACACTTCGCTCCACCTGTTGAACTTCCAGGTATCGTTATCACGGGGCTGGTCGACAGCAATCTGCTCGTCGGCGAATGTCTGAATGGCGACCAGGTCCTCTCTCGCGAGCCTGAGCCGGGCACCCTCGATGCTGTCGTCGTCCTCGTCAACAGGCAGAATGCCGGACAGGGCTTCAACGATGTTGTCGATGTAGTACCGCAGCCACACGTACGAGTAGGTGACGTGCTCCGAGTTCGCAGCGAAGGCGAACTCCGGTCTCGACAGGGGCCTGTCCGGCAGGCTCCTCATCTCGATGTTGTGCTGGAGCCCGCTGCTCGCCCATTCCTGGTCCCTCATCCACACGAGGAGCCTGTAGATCATCACTTGGTCCTTCTTGTGCGTCGTCGTATACTCCTCCCAGGGGTGGTAGGCATTCACTGGCAGATAGAGCCCGGACAGCAGCTTGTGGATCAGGGTCTTCATGGACGCGTACTTGGAGAACGCCTTCACCTTTTTCTCAGGCAGAACGAGAGGGCGGTAGTTAAACGGTGCGGGGCTGAACCCATCTGCGTCTGGATCGTCTGGGTTGTTTTTCTTGTACCGCTCCCTGGCCCGGTCAACCCTTTCGGTGTACTTCTTCTCGGCAACCAGCTTCTTGCCTTCGTATTCCGCCGTCTTCTGGGCAGCGAGCTCGGCATGCGCTTTATCCTCATCTTCGCGGATCTTATCTTTGAGCCGCCGAAACTCGTCGTTCCCTCCGATCAGCTGTTGGAAGAGAGGAATCTCGTCTTCCTTGTCCACCCAGCGGAGAGCCCGCTTCAAGCCTTGTTCCAGCCGGCCTTTGGCCACGCCCCAGATCGTCTCGCGCAGCAGGCGCCGGTTCTTGGGGACCCTCTCAAGGCTCCCTACCAGCAAAGCGACAAACTCCTCCACAAAGCTCACGACAGCCTCGGCCTTGTCAGCAGGGCCGGCATCCCAAGTAGCCTTGTGTCGGTCATACACCTCTCCGGCTGCCGCGGGAATACCGTCCACGATTCCACCTGCGGCAAGACCGTCAAAGATGGACGTGGCAGCAGCATCCTTGTCGAGATTCCTTTGGCCAAACGCCCTTCTGACAGCCTTTGCAGCCGAAGTTTTGAGAGCGGCTCTTCCGCCGATCGTGTCGGAGTAGATGCCGTCCTTGATCATCTTCTGCTGATTGGGAGTCACCTTCGGCACCTTCTCGACCACATGAGCAATCACGGAGTTCCACAGGTAGTCGCGGAACTTGTGCGACAGAGACATGTAGGCGTCGTAGTTCGCGTGAAGCGACGGCACAAACTCCTCGAGGAAGGAGTTGAGTGGACCGACCTTGTCTTCTCCGTCACGGATAGCGTCAGAATAACGATCAATGATAGAGAGGGAGTCCGACTCAGCATTGCCGTGCGCAAACTCGACCACAATCTTCCCAAAGATCGCCATGACGGCACTGTTCTTCTCCTCGGTCATCAAGTCCTCCTTGTTTCGGACATCGCGGGCAGTCGCTTCCCATCGTTCGCCAAACGCGTCGAAGGACGCCTTCAGGTTCCGCACTGCATCGCCCTCGTCCCTCGCAAACATGTGCGCCGCCACGGCACTGGAAATCTTCTTGCGGATCACCTCGGCAATCTGGGGCAGGTGCTCGTGCTTATCGGCCTCATCCAGAAGGACGGCCACGATCCTTTCGAAGAGGTCAGTGACGGCCTCCTCCTGCTCTAGCTCCGAGTCCAAGCTCTCGATCATCCAGATCTCCTTCTTGAACTCGGATTTGGCAGCCGTCGACGGAACACCTTGCCTGAACGTCAGCTTCGCCGGAGTCGCGGGCCCCTCCAGGTCGTCAGCCTTTGTGGTGTACGGAATCATGTACTTTTTTGCGTAGTCGGCAACGGACACCCCGCCTTCTTCCTCGGGCTGTTCTTCTCGGACGGGACCCGACCCGCTGCCCCTGCTCCTCCGGTTCTCAGCCACCTTTCTCAGGCCCTGCTCGAGAGTCTCCAGCTTCTCGCTGAGTTCGCTGACCCTCTTGCTGAGACTGGCCCTCTTCTTCGCGAGCGGGGTGTCTTCGCCCCCAACACCAGGATTCTTTGTGTCGAAGCTGCTGAGCTTCTCCGTAGCATCGGCAAGCTGCAGCCTGATCTCCTCGATGTGCCGCCGCTGGTTTTCGAGGTTCCTCAAGGGGGTGTGCGTCGGTAGAAGCTCCACCGACAGTTCGTCGGCGCGAACTGCGAGAACCTCGCGAACCTTGCCGTGCATCGAAGTGCCTCCGAACAGCGCCAGTCCGACGAGGTAGTCCCGCACGAACTCGACCTGCATCGACGCGTCAGGGATGGATTCGAAGTAGGCGCGCAAGCGCGCGAAGAGGGCCTTCGTGAACTTCTCCTTCTTGACAAGCTTGGTCTCCTTCTCACGGGCTCGCAGCTCGGCGTCGGTCTCCACGAAGATTCCGGCGAGACGTTGCGCCACCTGCAGCCGCTCGATGGCGAGATCGAGCCTCTGGACGAGGATCTTCTCTGCGGCGATCTTTCTTCTCAGTTCGTCGACCATCTTCTTCTGGTCTGCCACTGCAGTCTCGGCGTTCTCGTCACGCTCGTCCATTGGAACGACCCTCTCGAGATTGTCGAGAGTCTCCTTGTAAGTTCGTAAAATGTCCCCATTGAGTGGAATGTCACTTTCGTACTTCCGGATGAGAGTCTCGTAGCTTGCGATGATCGTCATGACAATCCTCTGGATCTCTGGGCCGCGGATGCTCGGCCACAAAGACACCACGTCGAGAACGTGCTCTCCGAGCTCTCCATGAAGAACGGCAAGGGGTCCCATGGGCTCCCCTTCCTCGTCCACCACCTCCTCTTCGTCGGGTTGAGACACGAAGAGCTCCTCGAACTGCTCCAGGTCGAACTCGTCGCTTTTCAGGTAGTTGTGATAGAGGTAGGCTTGCAGAATGCGGAACCTGAGCACGTTCCTGGCAGCAGGATCGTTCTCGCTGCCAAGAAGCTCGACGACGGGGTTCGGCGCTCCTTTGCCGAAAAGGGACCGAAGGAACCCGTCGTCGGACAGTCTGACGTTCGCCTTCGGGCCAATGACGGTGCCAATGAGCGTGTCGTTCCCTCCGCGGAGGAGCTTGGCCCGCTGGCGCGCTTCGCTCTCGTCTGCACGGTCGGGGTTCCACTGCTCGGATAGGTCCTGCTGGAAGACGAGGTCGCTCCCAAGAATGGCGTAGTACCAGAGGGACAGATCTGCAGGCACGCCAGAGAAGCTCGCGGCCGGACCGATGTCCATTCTCTTTGTGTGCACTTCCTGCACAACGATGGGATCGACGACGTCGTCGTCCTCGTCCTCCTCCTTAATGAGGAGGCTGCGAGTCCGGTAGACAGAGAAGAGCCTCGCAGCACCAAGAGCGAGGCTCCTGTGGCTGGCCTGGTCGAGTCCGAGCTGGGCGGCGGCTTGCGGGTCTCGGTTGTAGCGCATGCATGCCATCACGCGGATCTTCGTCCGGAGAAGGGAGACGTCCCTCGCGGACATGTCGCTCCCGACCCTGGGGGAGTACGTCCAGATAACGTGCCTCCCGACGACGACGTGCCCGTCTTCTGGGGTCCAGACGTGCGTGGGGTCAGAGGCAGGCGCCGGCCGGATCACGCCGGACCTGACGAACCTCTCGGCAACCCCCCAGGACCTGTGCTTGAGGAACCTGCTTCTCGGGAAGTCCGTGGACCTGATGAGGGTAATCACAGCGGCACGGGCATCGTCCTCCGACACCCCGTGGGCGCTCAGGCGGTTGAGGCAGCGGAGAATCCACTCAATGGTCAGCGAGTTCATCATGGCGGCCTTCGCGATCCGCATCGTCCTCCCGAAGAACCTCATGCGCATGATGCTGAGCTCTGTGGGCGCCACGGAGAGCTCTGCGTTTCCAGGAAACGGAGGAAGGGCCCGGAACAGGATGTCGAGGGCCCTTCCGCTCACGTGGACATGGAACCTGAGGTGGTCCCTCCGCACAACGCTCTGGCCGAGGACAGAGACAACGGCGCGCGTTTCGTCGATGAGCCTGGACACAGCCCTCGCTACGGCAGCAGAGGAGGCGATGGCCGAGGACACGGGGTTGACCCGGTCTCGCTGGATCAGCCGAGTTTCTGGACCGCGTCCCCGGTCCACGCGGATCCCAGCAAGTGGCTCAGGCACCCAAGAGATGTCGGCGTTTCTCCGCATCACACTCTCGATGGCCTGCATCGCCTCTTGCATCCCTTCCGTGAGCAGGTCGTGGGCAACGGCCATCGGGGACTGCATCGTGTCGAGGAGGCCTTCGGGGAACCCCTGGGCAACGAGCTCCGGCCACACAGTGGCGCCGCGTGCAAGGATGCTCCCAGAGCGCGTTCTCCTCGTGGTCTTCAGGTTGCGGAGGTAGGTGAGGTTCTTCGCGAGCCTCTGGCGGAGCAGGAACAGAATCGTGAGGGACGGAGTCAGCGAGGCGATGTTCTCTGGATGGAACTGCGAGAGGGGTCTGTTCTTGGCCTTCCTCGCCGGGTAGCTCGGCCTCCACGCAGCACGAATCGAGTCCATGTGGCGGGAAACAGCGGCCTGCGAGGCGTTGGAGACGCTGATCGTGTACAGGCACAGTCCGGCAAGAGCGTAGAGCCGATCGAGGAGCTCTGCGACAGCATTCTGGCTCGTCTCGCGGAGGGTCTGCGCCGCGGCGAGGAAGAGCAGCTCCTCGCCGAGCAGCTTGCCCAGATTCAGCATCATGTCTCCGATGCGGGCCCATGGGAACCTGTGCTCGACTTGGGCCAGGTTTCGTTCCTCCTCCTCCTCCTCCTCATCGGCAACCTCACCCTCTCCTTCGTCTTCATCATCATCAACATCGTCTCTGATACTCACGAGCGCGCCCCTCGCGTACTCGACGTTCACCACTCTCAGAAAACGGGAGAGGGATCGCACGGTATCGGATAAGACTGGGTCGTCCCTGTGGAAGCTCATCATTCCCTCGAGGGCCTGCATCGCCACATGCCTCGTGTGCGACAGGAACAGCACGAGCATGATGCGCGGTGTGGATCTCTCCAGAAGGCTGACTCTCTCGGGGAGCTCGGACAGGATCACTTCTTCGAAGCGGCTCAGGATGTGGGCCGTTTCCAGGGGAACACCGAGCACCCGCGTCAGGGAAAACGCCGCCGTGTTGACGGGATTCGCTGCGAGGGCGCGGTAGTGCTCCTGGCGTGATCGGGCATCGGGGAACTCGGGCCTCGTTACGACAGAGACCCTCTGTTCCATGATGGGATTTGTTAGAACATGAGATGGGGTGTCGAGTTCGTAAATACAAAGGCGGACTACTTTATTCACATCACAGCACAGATGGACTCCGTTTTTGTTCCCATCTCAACCGGGTTCTCAGCAGTGTACCCACCGTCCGTGATCGTCACCGTGACTTCGCCCTCGTTAGGAATGGGCCTGCTCTTCTGGACCAGCAACTCTGAGCGGAAGTCATCCTCTCCGTAGTCCATCGAGATCAGTTCGCTCTCGCCCCACCAATATGTAGGAATGGCATCCTTGTCCTCCGACTCTCCCTCTTCCTCACTATCTTCTTCTTCTTCTTCCTCTGCCTTATTGGGGCCGATGGCTGCAACAGCGTCAAACGACCGCGAGACGACCGCGAGCGAGTGGACCACTTCCTCAACGTGGCCGGAGAGGTCGATCCTCCGGATAAGGTCGGCGAGCACCATGAAGGAGATGCTCATCCGCTCCCAGGGCTCGGCCGTCTTCTGGTGGATGCAGTATAGCAGGCAGCACTTGCGCAGGATGTCGACCCTCGCGAGGCAGTACGACGCGAAGGACTTCGTGCAGGTGAAGTCCCTCCTCGTGGGCCTGCTCCCGGACGTGTCCATGTGGCACCTGTACCAGATGTTGTTCAGCGTGACAGAGAACTCTTCGGCGAACGCGCCCAGGTTTTGCCGGAGCTTCTTGAGAGCGCCGATCTTCTGAGAGTTCTCGGAGACCCAGGCAGAGACGGACGTCATTGTCCCCTCGAAGCTCGGGCACCGCCCAGTCGCCTTCGTGTCCGTCATGACGACGACGTCGGTCCCGAACAGGGACCGAATCTTCTCTTCGAGGTCTCTGCGGGTGGACGGCACGCTCTTTCCGTGAGGCCTGGACGACATTTCTCTCTCTTGTTCTTTTGTCGGTGAGTTTGTAATGACTTGGAGACGGAAAACAGATGGGTGTTATCCATATACAACAAGAGTCTTGAAGTTAAGCTATACCTCCACGTCATCGTCGTCGCTGACACTTCTGGTGATCCGCCTCACTCTCTCGCTCCTCGCGAGGGCCTCCCGCAGGCGGAACATCAACTCTGGACGGACCATCCGCAGAATCGACCTCTTTCCGCTGCACCTCTGCTTGAAGCACCGCTGCGTGTACGTGCCGTTCGGCACTATGATCTTCAGCCACGTGTTCTGCGAGGGGCTCGAGTGGCCGGTCCCGCTGTTCTCGTCCCTCACGATTTCGCACGGCACGTTCCTCACGATGAGGCACAGGGCTGTCCCCTGCCTGTTGATCTTCACTCCGCAGAGCTCTGGCTTCTGGGCGTTCTCCCCGTAAAGGCTCACGTGCCTGGTCTTGGCCTGCATCGTGTAGGAGCCGAGTATGTCTCCGCAGATCTGGTAGATCTCGTCGCAGGACGACCTGTCGAGCCGGATGTTGCATGCGTGGTCCTGCCCAGCGCCTCCGCCGCCCCCTGGGCAGGAGTGCGTCACCCTGAGGAGGCTCATGAGGCCGGGGATGAAGCTCACCCTCTCTGACCCCCAGAGCTTGCGGAGGTCTTCTGTCGTCGCAAAGCCGGCTCCGGAGACGATCCCCCCTCCGCACAGCGTCAGGTAGAAGAACGTGTACTCGCAGATCTTCAGCGCAATGTTCCCGCTGTATCGGTCCCAGTGGTGCAGGTCGCACTTGGAGGACAGCACCCTCGTGATCTTCTCTTCTCCCGAGCGCACGTAGGTCGGGAACACAGCCTGGGAGAGCGTTCCGAGGAACTGCGCTACGTCGAGGTCGTTTTCGAGCACGGTGCTTCCCCTCACCACGGACACGACTTTCCGAAGCCTGTAGTGCTCGTCGCCGTCGTGCCCCGGCTTCGTGCTGTAGTACGTCCTCAGACTGCCGTTCCTGGACCGGATAGGATGCCAGTCGAACATCGTCACGAACGGGACCAGCTTCAGACCGCCGCCTTCCTGCTCCTCCCCCCCGTCGTCGGTTCCCTTCCTAAACGAGAAGGACGCCCTCGGGGACGGCACCACAATGGGCTTGTCGTCGGCAACAACGATCGAGACCCTGTTGTCCTGGGCGTCGACAACGACGCCCCCGTCGGCCAGCTGCTTCGTCTCGCGGATCATGAGCCAGTACTCGAACTGCGAGAGGAACGCGGCGAGCGTGGCCGTGCAAGCAAAGGCCACGCCTTTCGTCTGCACAATGTGCGCCGAGAACTTGCCGGGGCGGCAAGCAGAGAGGATCGTGAAGTCCTCTCTCATCACGTCGTCAATGCCGTGGACATCCTTGTAGAACAGCACGAGCATGTCGACGACATACATCATCGACTCGTGGAAGTTCAGCTTGGCGTTCTGCGTCGCGTCGCACTCGATGTCCATCACGAGCTTCGTGAGTCTGCCGTCCATGATCACCTCGTGCAGCCAGAGCCGGTTCTTGTCCACCCTGTTTACATAGTCGACCACACCGTGCCCTGTGAACGCGTGGTAGTACTTCGACCCGTCGCCTGTGTGGTAGTCGTGCGCGAACGAGAGCAGCCCTTCGCGCTCGGCGACCTCCATCATCTCGTCCTTCGAGGTAAACCGGCACCCGTTCAGTGGGTGCCCTTTCCGGAGGCACGAAAGGGTCTCGTCATCGCGCATGGGCCTGGACGTCATCCGGATGTCTTCCTTCCTGACAGGGGCCGGTTCGACCCTCCTCTTCTTGCTCTTGGGGCCAGCTCCGCGAGACGCCGAGGGCGACTGTCTTCGCTTCTTCGAGTGGACGACGCGACGGAAGAGAGGCGGGCTCGACATCGAGAGGAAACTTTTGTCCGACCAGCTGACCATGGTGACACAAATATGTCACCACACTATTTGTCCGACCAGCTGACCAGTTCCCGGGACACGATCCGTAGCGTCGACGACGTGCTGAACCTGGGCCGAATGGAGTATATTCCCCCATGTGGGCGCTGCTCGACATGAGCTGAGGAGCGACGACACGTCGTCGCTAATCTATTCACGAAAACTATAATGGGAGTTTCCCCACACAATCATCGGTATCTGGAAATGGACACAGGGACTGCTGTGAGTCCCTCCGACATTTACAGAAGGAAGAGGCGCAGAAGGGTGCCGATCCGCGACGTCCCTCGCGCTATCGCCACTCGCAGGGACGACGACGAGCCGTGGGCGGACAGAGAGTCCTCGGCGACACCGCCGGCCTCGAAGCGGCGACGGCTGTCCCCGCTGGGAGAGGACAACAGTGGTGCTGGGCTCGACTCCTCGGGCGGGAGCTCGATTTTCCATCCGCAGTACGTGCCGCGGAGGATCAGGGAGCCGCAAGTGAGGTCCAGAGGCGGCGGAAGCCACGTCCGAAGGCTGATTATCGAGGAGGAGCAGAACCACAACGACGACGTCGAGGAGGAGGAGGATGAGGACGACGAGGACGAAGGGGAGTTCCCAGGGCTGCTGACCGACGACGAAGAGGACGACGAGGACGGGGAGGAGCTGAGGCGCCTGCAGGAGAAGGAGTGCATCGGGTGCCGGATGATCCTCGGCATGGAGACCGGGATGGAGGTCGTGGCGCCGCACATGATCCAGAAGTTCAACGAGGTCATGGCCGTCGGAAAGAAGACGGGGAACCTCTACACGGCCTCCCAGTACGTCGAGAGGGAGTTCCACAACCTCATCACGAAGATGGTGAACCTCGAGAGACGGGCGAGGGGCGTTGCAGACATACCCAAGTGGACCGAGGAGTCAATACGGAAGCACTACACGGAGAACCACTGCGACAGCGAAACCATCTCGCTGTACAACGAGCTGAAGGCGATGCGGAACGTGGCCGATGCCCTGCAGAAGTACGAGCTGATATACTACGATCGCAGCGGGCCTCTGGAGTACGACGAAGAAAGCGGGAGGAAGAGGAAAAGCATCGTGAAGCGATGCAGGCCTGCGGTGGCCAGGGCGCTGTTTTCCATGCGCGAGAAGCTCGTGGTCACGCGCCTGCGCGTGAAGAGGGAGATGGCGATGGACATCGCGAGGACCGCGAAACTCAACGGCGGGCGGGTCGACCAGAAGAGCTCGATCTTCGACGACCTGGCTGCGACGACCCGCTCGTCGCAGCAAAAGCGCGGGCGAAGGAGACGGAGGCGAGCTGGGAAGTGCTGACAGAATGAAAACAATGCAGTCGAAATATAAGCTCCCCGATTTTCGCACAACAAGACCACAACACGTCTGAATGAGCAACCCGACGATTCTGCACGGTGCGGCGACAGCGGAAGCTGCCCAGTCCGGTACGCTGGCGACGTCTATGGCCCACTCTGCGGGGATTCTCGCAGTGCCGGTGTCCTCGCAGCGCAGGTCGAGGGGCGTTCCGGGTCCTGCCAGTGGCCAGGCTGCCTTCCTCTCAATGCAGGCGCAGGGAGCGAGGAATGTGAACATCGGGAAGGCCTACAGGGGAGCAAAGATGGCTACGGTGGACGATTCGGACAAGCCCACCACTGCGAGTATCTACCCGAAGCCGTGGCCGATCGCTGACGCTCCCTACGAATCCCAGCTTATGACAGGGGACCTTCTCTTCAAGGTGAAGGGGGTGGACGGAATCCCGGACAACAGGCACAAGAACCGCTACATGAACGCGGCGACCGTGGTCAACCTGCAGCAACTGAACCGCGAGATCATCCTCGGGAAGGCTCGCGCGACTGCGACTGTGCTGGACGCCATGCAGGCCGGAAGGCACCACATCCCCGTGGTCGACCCCGAGTACCCGAACATCGACATTGAGTGGCTCATGCGGGTTGCGAAGCAGAACGACGAAGCGAACGAGTTCGACAGCATGCTGAAGGTCGAGAGGGACCGCGCCGACAAGATCATGATGAGGGACGTCGCCGCCTGGGAGGAGCAGGTGCAGCGGCTCGAGCGAGGACTGCTGATTGACGTGCCAGTTGCTCCCCTGAGCCTGACCCTCGCCCGCGAGGTCGTCCACAGCATATGGACGGACTACGACAATCACAAGATGACGACGAACGACGGGCTCGCGAGGAGGTACCACGAGCTCATGAACAGCCAGATGTTCTTCCTCTACCCGCAGCTCATCCGCGACAAGTACTCCTTTATCGGGACGGTGGAGGACGACATGAACGCGTCCGAGTTCCACAGACAGGTGTACACCAGAGCTCCGGGAATGACCGTCGCGGTGCGGGGACCGGCGTACTGCACGAACATCTTCGGCCAGCCGAGGAGGAAGAAGCTCCGTCGTGCCCCGCAGTCTGAGGTGCCGTCCCGCTATCTCTACCTCCAGGGGCAGCTCCACATCGTTCTGTGCACGCCACCAGACCTCGCCGGACTGTTCCGGACGCCGGACGGAAGGGGCTCGTTCCACATGTGGCCGACTGTCGCAGTGCCTACCTGCGTGACGAATCGGTGCGACCTTGTCGCGCAGCTGGACAACGACAGCCTCGTCGGCGGGCCTATGGCCTGCTACACGTTCAGCGGGAGGTACCTGAAGAGGCCCGTCGGGGCTGAAGGGAGGTTTGTCGCAGGGAGAGACGGGTACGAGAAGAGCGTGGTGCACGCTTCCGAGGGGCGCTCCTGGCACCTCGGCAAGATTCTCGAGATGGAGGACAACGCGCCGAGAAGCGACTCGTTCTACCGGACTGCGGTTGGGTGCGTGGATTACACGGCCATCGGAAGGAAAGGGGTGTCGTTCAAGGATGTGCTTTCCAAGAGGAATATGGTGCGTCGGATCAAGATCAACGTGAAATCGAAGTAGCGGCTTGTAAGGCCATGGGGGTCGGAAAAAAACAATGGTAACCATTCCTTCCAACCCACCCCACCTTGTTGCCAGCCAAAAATTCACCACCCGCCGTTTCGCGATGCGTGCCATAGCGTTGCCGCTCTCCCCACACTCAGCCACTGGATAAAGAAAGCGCAACGAATATATATCAGCTCGTTTGCGGCATTTTCCGGAACATACAGACGAGCGGGTGCCTGAACATGCGACGGAGACGGTACATGAAGAGACGGTCGAGCCGCGGGTCTCCTCTGCCCGCAAAGAGGTCGAGAGACAATCCTTATTCTATGGCCGACGCGTTCGGGGAGAGGAACCCGATACTGTTCGGTGTTCCAACGAGGACGATGGAGCAGGGGGTGGTCACCGCGAACGTGATCCCTGCCAGGAAGGAGTTCAAGCAGAGGGCCACCATGGCCGGAACGCTTGGCCAGGGGCTCGTGATTCCCGGAGCCGGGAGCACGAACGACCCCGTCTTCAACATCAGGCCGGGAGACCCGCTCTTTGCCCGCAGGTCGGACCTCGCCATGAGCGGGTCCAAGCTGCCGAGGGTGTTCACGTCGCTGAACGGTATGCGCATTACGAACTTCCGGACGTCGGCCGAGTTTGACCAGGAGCTCGTCTACATCGGGCAGTCAGCGGAGGGGTACGAGTTCGGGAGCTCGGCAAAGGACCGCCTCGCCCTGACCGCGAAGGTGTCCACAACGGGAACGTTCGTGAACAACGGCACCCTCCCGCTGTTCGTAGGCGACCTCGTAGCCTACAAGACGCCGTACTGGAACATGCTTCCCCCGATCCCGGACCCCACTCTCGGGCCCGAGAGGGCAGCCCACATCCGCTCTGTGAACGCGGACTGGGTCAGCAAGGTCTCTGGCCACCACAAGACGGTGCGTGTGGTCCCGCACCTCACGAAGGTCACGGGACAGTCGATTGTTATGAAGAACGAGGAGCTGTTCAACAAGCTCCTCACGAGCAGCGAGCTGATCGGAATGCGGACCGACAGGGACCACGGCGCCCGCCTGTTCCCGACGATGAAGGTGATGGACCCCGAGGTGGCCTCTGCGGCGGGGCGGAGTCACAGGAGGCTCGACCCAGACAGTCTTACGGCCTGCGCGAGGTACAACGACGCATCGATCTCTGCCCTGCACGTGATCCAGGTGCTCATCAAGAACGGGTTCCTGCAGTTCCGGCCTGATGGCGCGAACGGAATCTCCGGCATCCCAGGAACCGAGGTCACGAACTTCATGCAGCTCGCGGGCATCATTGGTGCTTACGAGGCGCAGTCGTTCAAGGACTGGCTCGGCGCCGACCCGCAGCTGGTCCAGAGGAAGGTGGCGCAGCAGAAGGGCATCATTCGGCAGATCCTGTACCGCATTTTCCACCCGTACACGTCCATTCCGCTGAAGGAGCAGACTATGGTGCGGATGACCGACTGGGAGGACAGGCAACGGATGGACGGACCGAGGTACGAGAGGCAGTTCAAGAATTGTATGATGAAGGCGTGCAAGCAAGGGCACACGGCCATGTACTGCACAGCACTCTCCGACATGAAGAACGTTGTGGGTGTCGTCACGAAGGGCGGGGGCGTTCGACAAACAGTGGACATCGACGCGAGACCCTGCATTCCGGTGTAAGACTTTGTGGAAAGGCTGCCGTGTTGTTGTTTTTGCTATTCGGAAAAATCAATCGTATTTCTTTCCGAATTTATTATCCAGCACCTGTCAGAAAAAACGGAAAAAAAAGAATTTGTCCGACCAGCTGACCACAAAAACTCCAATTCGATGTCTCGACCTGCCAAGCGTATCTGTCGTCGCAGTGATCCTGCTCGTTCTACCACGATCGATGCCCACAGGCGACCTGCTCGGCCCTCGGTCTGCAGAGGCCTGCGGTTCGTTTGGAACCCCGTTGCGCTCGCCGCGAATTTCGAGCAGATGATGGAAAACGTTCCTTACCCCGTGCGTCTCTACATCCTGGAGTACTACGCCTACAGCCTCGAGGACGAGGAGGCCCACCACGCCGTCTGCAAGCACTGCCAGAAGAAGTGGGGAGCGAAGAGGGACCTGCTCCCGTACGGCTACTTCCGGAGGGACATCTGCAGGAAGTACTTCTGCGTGTTCCGCTCCGTGGTGTGGCCGCAGATGATGTGGGAGGTGAAGTGGTTCGACCCGATCCCCGAGGAGCTGCTCCAGTGGAGGTGCTGGCCCGGTGTGAGGCACGTGGGCGGCGGTATCCTGTGCCAGTCGTTTATCAGGCACCTCCTGTCGCACGCGAGGAAGGGGCAGTTCGTCACGTTCCGCGGGGAGATCGACGTGGCGCAGACCTTGTGCAGCGAGGAGGACCTCGCTGCACTGAACAAGTTCCTTCTTCTGAAGGTGCGAAGCATCGAGGGGGGCCTTCCTGAAGATCTGGACCACTACGAGGAGCGGGATGCCACCGAAGAGGAAGAGGAGGACGGTGACCAGATCGGCCGAGTGGTGGACATTGACGAGGAGTTCTACAGGGACGACGACAGGAGTGACTGCGTTCCTTCCGGCCGCAGGAACGCGAGGATCTTCCTCGTGAGGCACACGGGCGATCCGGGCCCGTCACAGAAGTACTTCTGGACGAAGGAGGAGGAGTACTACGACGGGGTGCGATCGATGGAGTACCATGGGTTCGACAGGCTCGTGAGGCCGAGGATGAAGTTTCCGATCTACGTGCGGCACTATCTCGGTGAGCACAAGGAAGAGGGTGTCAGTGATTAGGTTTCCTGGCTGTTTTTTAATCTATGTCTTTCGATGACACAAATCTCCACACAGATTAAACAGCAACACCCGTCTATATGAACGCACCACCTCCTACCTTGGTAGACAAAGTGGGGCGATGTTCAGCTGTATTGTCCTCCTGGCTGCCCTCGTGGCGGCCGCAACTGGACAAACCTGTTTTGGACTTCCTGCGAGCGATCCGAGCGTCTGCAGTGGCGCCGGAGACTGCATCGGCTTGGATACTTGTGATTGCGACGAGGGAGTTGGGGGAGATCAGTGCGAGCTCTTTACGTGCTACAACATAAACTATACCGACCCAGCTGTGTGCTCTGGCCACGGAGACTGCGTCGGCGTGGATGTCTGTGCATGCACAGATTATTACACCGGCGACGAGTGCGAGATCGCGCAATGCTTTGGACTTTCTGCAAACGACCCAGCTGTGTGCTCTGGCCACGGAGACTGCGTCGGCCTCGACAACTGCACGTGCGACGAGGGGTACGCACCACCTTTTGATCCCTTCAGTGTACCTTACCCATGTATTGAGAGCTGTGGTGGAATTCCTGGGGACAATCCATCTGTCTGCAGCAGCCACGGGGCCTGTCTTGCCCCGGACACGTGCGACTGCTTCGACCAATACAGTGGTCCCGTCTGCGAAGACCCCCCTTGTGTAGGCGTTTCCGCGGACGACCCGAGCGTTTGCAACGGGCACGGGAATTGCACCACCGACGAATTCAGTGGTGGACCTGTTTGCGTGTGTGAGCCCGGTTACAGTTTGGGTTTCTTATTGCCTGTTTGTTATCCGGTGTGCTTTGGATGGGTTGGTGAAGAAGGTTCTGGCGCGTGCAGTGGACACGGTGACTGTATCGCTCCAAACACCTGCAACTGCGATCCGGTGTACGAAGGCACGGAGTGTGAGATCGCTCCATGCTTTGGATATTCTGCCAGCGACCCCAATGTCTGCAACGGTCACGGAATCTGTGCTAGCGCGGACGTCTGTGAGTGCGAGGAAGGGTACTCGACTGGCTTCTTCGACAATAACTGCTACGTGACTTGTTTTGGCACTCCTTTGGACTTCCCTGATGTGTGCTCTGGCCACGGAGACTGCGTCGGCCTCGACAACTGCACGTGCGACGAGGGGTACGCTGGAGCAGCATGCGACATGATTGTGTGTGATGGTCTTTTCCCATTTGATCCGCTGGTCTGCTCGGGTCACGGGACGTGTGTTGGCGCAAACGTCTGCACGTGTGATCCTGGGTATGGCGGAGACTTCTGTGATCGGTTTGCCTGCTACGGTGAGATCAACCCAGATGCCTGCAGTGGCGAGAACGGAACATGCGACTCACCTGACTTTTGCACCTGCGAGGAAGGGTACGAGGGATCTCAGTGCGACCTCTGGCGCTGTGGCGGAACCCTGGTCACGGACCCTGGCGTGTGCAGCAGCAACGGAGTCTGTCTCGGGCCGGACGACTGCCTGTGCGACCCGGAGTGGGCTGGAGACAACTGCGACTCCTTCTTCTGCTTTGGCGAGGCGGATCCCGAGGCCTGTGGCGGTGAGAGGGGCGCCTGTGTGGGTACGGACACCTGCGAGTGTCGACTTCCGTGGACTGGTGCTGACTGCACAACCCCCAGTCCGTACGACATACCAGCGGCTCACAACCCGCTTTGTTACGGAGAACCACCCCTCGCCTTCCTGTTCATGGAATTCCAGACAGGCGACTGCTCTCCGATTGTCTGGGCGTCCTCGTCTTGGGCGTACTCCACGGCAATCGCTCCAGTGGAGCTTCTCGGCAATTTGGAATGTCAAGACTCTTCTAGTGGTGGCAGACTGCGATTTATCGGAGATACGACTGTCGGTGGTCTCGTCCTCTCTGATGCGGCAGCAGCGTTTGGAGCCACACACAGCATCTGGCTGAGGATCTTCTGGTCCTCCGGCTCATACATTATGATCCCGGAAAACTCCTTGGATCCGAACGCCGGACTCCTCATTCAGAGCACTGCTGGTGGCAGCTGCGTTGTGACCCTCGGTGGGCAGCAGCTTTACGACCGGCCAATCGCGTGTCCTGACGAGATCGTGGTGACTGTGGAGGAGACGACCGTCCGCGTGTTCGATCCAGACGGTCGCCTGCCTACTTCGGACATTCCGCTGACTGCTGGGAGAAAGGTGTTTTTCCCCGGAGGAACTGTCGTGAAGGGCAGTGGAATCCGGTTGGTGCGGCTTGGGTACTCCATCTCTCCCTTGCGAACGGACGCGCAGGAACTGGATGCCGTGCAGACCGGAAACATCTCCAGCCCTGTCGCGCTCGCTTGTGGACGCGTCGGGTGTGATTCCGAGGACGTTTGCAGTGCAAGAGGTGCATGCGTCGAGCAGGACACCTGCTGGTGCGGTCCCGGATCCATTGGTCCGAACTGCGAGGATCCGGTGTATTGCAACGGAATTCCGTCTTTTGACGACAGCTCGGTCTCGCCGTTTGCCTGCTCGGGGCACGGCGACTGCGTGTACGAGGACCAGTGCGACTGCGACTGTGGGTGGACCGGGGAGAACTGTGAGATCCCTCCGGTTGTTAACTGTCCAGAGGATTGCCAAACCGAACTCCTGGAATGCATTGCTTCTGTGTTTTCGATCCCCGCGTGTGTTCCGTCCTCCGGGAGTCCTTGCGAGAGCTGCACGGCTCCTTGTGGCGATGTTGAGTGTTTCGCTCTGTGCTTCACGGAAGGAAATTGCAGCAACAGCGACTTCACTCCGGAATGCGACTTCGATGTGTGTGTGACCCAGAACGAGGCCTGCCTCCAGGCGTGTTCTGGGGGAACAACTTCTGGCTGCCCTTCGGGCTACTGCGGAGAAGACTGCGACGTTCCGCTCTGCGATCCGGGATGCTCCAATGGTGGTTCCTGCACTGCTCCAAGCAACTGCAGCTGCATCCCGCCCTGGTATGGTCCCACCTGCGAGTTCTACAACTCCCCGATCGACTGCAACGGCAACGGCCTTCCCGGAGGCCTGCACTACATTGAGTCGTTCTTCGACGTCTGCCTCTGTGACGACGGGTACTTTGGCGACCACTGCGACCTCTGGAGCTGCTACGGAGTGAACAACACCGACCCAGGGGCGTGCAACAACTACGGCAACTCCTGCGACGGGCCGGACACCTGTGTGTGCAGCGGAGACTGGACTGGGGACGACTGCTCCACTCCAGTCTGCTCCAGCGGCTGTCCTGACGGCGAGTGCACCTCTCCTGGTGGCTGCACCTGCGACTGCCACGGTCGCGGATCCTGCGACTCCTCTGGACTCTGCGAGTGTGACGCTGGATGGAGGGACGACACGAAGTGCGCTCTTCCGGATTGCGATCTCACCTGCTTCAACGGGGGGAAGTGCGGCTACGAGTACGACAGCCTGAACCGGCTCTGCAAGTGTGTCAACGGTTATTACGGTCCCAGCTGCGAATGGGGACCTGAAACGACGTGCGAGACGCCAGTAGACTGCAGCGGGCACGGCGTCTGCCACGAGGCAACCGAAGGCCTCGAAGAGTGCGTCTGCTACGGAGGCTGGACCGGTGCAAACTGCGAGATTCCCCCAGAGAGCTGCGACAAGGCCTGCACTTCTCACGGAACCTGTGTCGAGGGAGACCCGGAAACCTGCTGCTGCGAAACCGGATGGGTTGGGGAGTTTTGCGAGACGGAGCTGGCCTGTGTTCCCACGTGTGTCAACGGCAACTGCGTCTGGCACATTGACTCCTTCTTCGACGTCTACTGCGATTGCCAGGAGGGCTGGCAGGGCGAGTTCTGCAACGTCCCCAAGTGCCCGGACGACTGTTCCTCCCACGGAAGCTGCGTCGGACCGAACACCTGCTCCTGCGATGCGGGCTGGACGGAGGCGAGCCACTGCGCGATGTGGGAGTGTGCTCCCTCGTGCCAGAACGGCGGGGTCTGCACCGGCCCGAACGAGTGCGCGTGCCTCCCCGGCTGGGAGGGACCCACCTGCGAAGTGGACCAGTGCTCCACGTTCGGCTGCGTGTTCGGGACCTGCGTTGGGGAGAACGAGTGCCTCTGCCAGGAGGGGTACTTCGGCCCGTCCTGCAACGAGGCGGAGTGCGACCCCTGCTGCAAGAACGGGGTCTGCATCGGTGGGGTCTGCAGCTGCGAGTTCGGGTGGGAGGGGCCGGACTGCGGAACGCCCATCTGCGGAGGCGACGGCTGCAACGGCCACGGGATCTGCACAGCGCCTGACCTGTGCAGCTGCGATCCGCCCTACGAGGGGAGCCTGTGCCAGTACGAGCGGAACACGTGCTTCGGCATCACGGTGGTGTACGAGACGAGCCAGGCCTACGTCTGCTCAGGGCACGGGACCTGCCTCGGGCCGGACACCTGCTACTGCGACGAGTACTGGAGCGGGCCCGAGTGCGGGACGACGACGCTGCCCTCGTGTTTCGGGGTTCATTCCACGAACGAGACTGTATGCAGCGACCACGGCGACTGCATCGACGAGGACGTATGCGACTGCGAGCCGCACTGGACAGGGGATAACTGCGACGAGTCCACGAAGTCCGTCTGCTTCGGTAAGGACGAGGACGATGAGGACGTCTGCTCGGGGCATGGGGACTGTGTGTTCGACGACGAGTGCTGGTGCTACCACGGGTGGAACGGAACGGAGTGCGAGCTGGAGGTGGACTTTGATGAAACGTACTGCTGCGATCCCCCTCAGGTGAAGGTGAACGACGTGTGCAGGGACCCGGTGTGCTTCGGGATGCACTACCTCCACCCGGGCGTGTGCGGGAAGAAGCGCTGGGGAGGCCGCGGAAGGTCGAACGGCGTCTGTGTGGACATGGACACGTGCGATTGCCACTGCGGGTATTGGGGAGACCGGTGCCAGCACTTTAGGGGCTATCGGTGGTTCAAGAAGAACTGCGTGAGCGACAAGCCCTGGAAGCACCCGTGCAAGTGGCGTGGATGGGATGATGACGACGACTAATTGATGATTTCTGTGGGTTTTTTCCTTTAATCTATTTTTTTCCATCCCCCTTTTTCGTCGCGAGGTCATCGTCACGCCGTTTGGGAAAATATTCTTTCTCTCAGCCCATAGAGAAGCAACTGAAATCGGCCCTTCCATTTTTTTTTGTGTGTGTTATCTATAAGATAATAAAATTAACAATGGTATCTCGGAGCGAAACGATGGAATAAGAAAATCTTCTTTCTCTCAGCCCATAGAGAAGCAACTGAAATCGACCCTTCCATTTATTTGTGTGTTTACTATAAGATAATAACGTTAACAATGTTACCTTGGAGCGAAACGATGGAATAAAAAAACATTGGATCCATTAGTCAAGTCTCTCGTACTCACTCTCTGTTGCCCAGCAGAACGCACAAATGATGATAATCAGAATGAATGCAACCAGAATCGCGAGTGCAGCGGCGGCGGCGAACACGCCGGCGATGATGGCCACGACGTCCGGTCCTTCGGCGTCCGTGTACGACGTGAGCACGCACACGACGTGCGTATCCTCCGTCAGCGTGACGATGTACGCCTGTGCATCATCCGTCTCCCTGTCCCACTCATCTGTCCACCTTTCTGCAGCGCTCGCAGTCGCTCCAATCGGGCTGACGCCCATGTCACACAATGGCACGCATTCAATGTCCCACACAATCTTCTCCAGCTTCCTGGACTCGGCCCACGGAAAGTAGACATCGTACTTCACTCCCTTCGGCTCGATGAGAAACTTTGTTGTTTCCTTTCTGTAATTCATCCTCCTGGCCCAGACGAGCGTCGTGGCGACCACCAGGAAAAGAGGCGTCACCATCGCCTTTCTTGTCACCGCAAAAACACGTGTCACCATGCGAGACGTGATCCTGCAGATGGACCAGGTGATCGACGGTCGACGTGTTATTGCGTACGAGTACAAGAAGCCGAAGGAGTTCGTTTTGCGCTACGATGACTCAAACGGATTCGGAACGGGGGAGTACGCCGTGCGGTTCCAGTTTCTCATCTACCGGACGCATCTCCACGACCAGCCCGGGGAGCCTGTGTTTATGGCGCTGTTCTACAAGGATGGGATGGTGAAGTTTGCGCGCGCTCTGGACCACAGGCTGTTTGCCCACGACTGGCCGAGGGGTACGACTGGTGCGAGGTGTTCGAGATGTTCATGGAGAACATCGGCGAGCTTCTGAAGACCATGCGCATGGCCGACCTCGCCGAGAAGAGGAGTGATTCGCCGGAAGGGCTAGCCTCGGCCGTTGTGCAGGCCGAGGAGCTCGTCGTGCAGAAGCAGACCTCGACTGTGAAGAAGAAGAAGAAGAAGAAACGCCTGGATCTGGATAGGCCACGATGCAACAAGATACTGAGGCCTGACGATCGCTATTTCCTCATATACATTGTGGTCGTGAATGCGTTTTTGGCATTGGTTTTGTGGATGATGTTGAATTCTTAATTGACTGTTACATGGAAACACCCTAATCCATAGACTCATCCTGGCTCCCCTCATCTTGACTGTCATAAACTGCGTAATCCCGCCGACCCCTGGGAGGCGCGCCCGCTTCTGATCCACCCCTGCAGCAGGGCACCATTCCGTGCCTTCTCGGCTCGGTGTAGCACTTCCACCAGAGCACGACTACGAGGAGCGCCAGCGCAATGATCGCCATCATGATCACCCCGTGCTTCAGTCCGGCAATGTAGGTGTCTGCGTTGAACCCGCACGTCGGGCACTCCATCTCCTTGAAGTGGGATATGCAGAACTCGACGAGCGTCTCGCTCACGGCACGGATGCTGTTCGCCGCATCGGTGATGTTGAACTCGTCCGGCATGTCTTCTGAATGTCTTTCCAGGAATTTGTGTCACCACAAAAAAATATACACTTGTTTTTCTCATTATATTTGCTGCCAATGTTCGAAGATGGCACCAGTTCTGCAAGCGAGGAAGCGGTCACCGCCAGTTCATCAGGTGAACTGGCCGATGAGACTGGTGATTCCGGGAGAGACGAAGGCAGTTCCTCAGACGTCCAGGAAGATGAGTTTGTTGAGCGTATGAATGATAAAATTGGCAAGTTCACCATCGTCGGGAGGGAGTACATCCATCCGATGACTTTGTGTGTTCAGTATGCGGGGCAGAGGGATGAGGTGACTGAAAATGGTGTGAAGTTCGAATTCCTTGTGATGTCGCCCGATGAGTCTTCTGAGCACCCTGTTTCGCGCATACTGTTCTACATGGGCGATGACGAGATTGAGAGTGTCGTCTATGCTCATCATCTCACGTATTCTGATCTGGAACAGAGATGCGAGGCCACGTGGGACGAAGCGGAGACGATTGCTGTGGTATACTTATACGAGAACCTTCAGAGTGGGCTGTGGAGACCTCAGGACCACATGCGAGACGGCAGTGATGATGGTGTGGTCTCTGTGGACCATGAATTCGAGGACGCCGATGAAATGCGACAGCGTAACCCGCCTCGAGATGAGGATGACTCCGAATCGGTTACTGAAGACGACGGGAGCTCCGACGATGGCGACAAGGAAATCGTTTCCACTGAGACGGCGCAGTATATCTGCTTTAGCGTGTTTGCTCTCGTTCTCTTCCTGCTCATCGTGATGATTGTGATGTCTGTTCGGCTCATTCTGTCGTGAAAACCATGTTGTCATTTGATTTATGAGTGTCTGAACACGCCACCCTTCTTCTTTGCACAACAACACAGAACCATCGACCGACGCGGTCTTTCCTCCTCGGCATCAGAGTCTGCGGAATCTTCCTCGTCATCCATCTCTTCGTAGTTGTACTGCACGAACGTGCAGATGCAGAGAACGTACAAGACCCAGAACAGGAACGCCACACCGAGGTGGATCCCGAGGATGAAGCATCCCAGCGCGAGCCCGAAGAACGTGCCCTGGTACTGCAAGTACATCAGTATCCCGAACACGATGCCCGGGATGCAAAACAGCGCCACGGCAATGCCGAACACGATGCGCCACCTGGCTAGGCACAGCCTGTTCATTCCCTTGGCGGAGCAGTAGATCACCCCCATAACCACAGACGCCACAAAGACCAGCGCAGAGGCGATCCCTGAGATGCCCGTGAACACGCTCCCGAGGATCCCGGCGACCATCAGGCCCGGGGAGCTCTCGTGGGCCGTGATCACGATAATGAGTGCCATCATGGAAAAGCTCAGGGCGCCGCAGAAGGCCAGGGAAACGGACGTGAACGCCGCCTTGCAGACACCGCAGTTCTCACGCGGAGGCATTTTTTCCCGTGGGTTTGCCTTGTGACCCACTCTGTGTGAGGGTAATAGTAACGGGTCGCAGATTCCGTGGCGGAGAAAGTGGTGCGGTGACCGACCATGTGTCACCATGGCACGGGTTTGGACAAACTTGTCCGACCAGCTGACCAAGAATCATGCTCCTTCTGACACCGCCTGCAAGGGATGGAGACGACGAGGATTCCCACACGAGGGCTGTCATCGATGAGTGTGCCCGCGTCCTTCTGCTGATGAACGACGAGTGTGTTGGCGTCGAGGAGGCAGATGTCGTTCTCCGCGTGGATCCCAACGAGGAGACGGCAAGGCTGATGAAGTCCCTCGCCATGGCCCTCCTTGATGGGGACAGCGTTCTCGTCATTGCCTCGATGCAGGGATTCGCGGACGCCTACAAGAAGCGCCTCCACCTGGGATCGGGAGACACGAAGCGCCCCCTCATCGTGAACGTGTGCAAGGAGCCGCGGGAAGCCGCGATGATTTGCGAGTTTGTGGCTCGGGTCTACGAGCCGGAGAGGAACCCAATGTCGTTCTCCGGGGACGTCGTTTCCGTGCACCAGTGCCAGTGCTGCGACGTGAGGTCCCCTGTCATGCAGAGGTGCAAGGGCTGCAAGCTGGTGTGGTACTGCAACGAGACGTGCCAGAAGGAGGACTGGGCGACTCACAGGGAGTTCTGCAGACTCCACGCAACCGCCGAAGAGGGGGACTCGTCCGTCGTGCGGTTTGTTGATAGCATGCTGAAATCCGAATAAAAACCTCCTTACTAAGGTATCGTGTCACCACAATGTGTCACCGTGGCACCGAGTTTGGACAAATTTGTCCGACCAGCTGACCACCGTGAAGCGAATTCTCGCTTCACTTGTCACCAACCATGGTCAAGAAGGACACTCTGAATGTGCGAGCCAGTCAGTCGGCCAGAGCCTCCACTGGCGGGAAGGCGCCTCGGAAGACCCTGCCTTCAACCGCTGCTGGGGCGAAGGCCCAGATAGTGCAGAAAGGTGGTGGGCGAAAGCTCTATGTGTGTGTCTACATCAAAATAAACGCAGAAGAAGTCGCCGAAAATCTGGAGGTGATGAAGGTTCTCGGGGTGACGGCAGATTTCGAGAAGCACGTTATCATGAAGAAGAAAGCCTACGAATCCCTGAAGACCAAGGTCACGAAGCAGTGGTGCGAAGACAATCCTCCAGATTATTTGTCTGACAAGCGATCCCCCGATTTTCAAGATTACTGTGCTCCCACAGAAACCAAGGATGGGCTTTTGATTACGAACGACACGTACTCTGAAATACACCACATTTGCGGCCGCGAAATTACGGAAGATGACGAGATACTGGAGTTCTGACCTGTGTGTGTGGAATTCAATCAACTGTAGACTTTTATTCATATTTGTCACATCATCTCTTACAGACC
>Ga0180432_10002077_pt1 | contig 30586 bp, 31 predicted proteins | sample SS_ome_10_FD_132414 | JGI IMG/M metagenome (GOLD analysis project Ga0180432, IMG submission 132414) | Hypersaline lake sediment archaeal communities from the Salton Sea, California, USA - SS_1_MS_2 metaG | ecosystem: Environmental > Aquatic > Non-marine Saline and Alkaline > Hypersaline >...
AACTATTTGTTGTGTATTAGTTGTATTATTATTTTACTTCATTAATTTTTCTATTACTAGAGCCCAATGGATACCTCAAGTTTCAGGAACTAATAGCAATTTATATTCTATGGACTTTATCAATCACAATATTGGATTCTGTGTGGGAAGTGGAGGTATAATAATAAAAACTACTAATGGTGGTACTAATTGGACAACAATACCTTGCCCAATTACAGCGAATTTTAATTATGTAAAAATGTTTGGCTATGATAATATTATAATAGGAGTTAATGATACAAACATATTTCTCAAAAGTACAGATGGCGGAATCAATTGGATATTGTATACATTACCCGAAATTCCGATTGAATTGCAGTTTGTAAGTTTCACTAATGGATTCTTTATAATTAATAATGTAGGATATCTCTGGGATTTTTATAGGACAACTGATGGAGGTCAAAATTGGATTCATTATGGATTTCAATTTTGGGGAGAGTATGGTTATAATAAAGATATTTACTTTATTAACGAATCAACGGGTTGGCTTTGTCGTAAAGTTGACAATTATTTCCCTTATGTTAGCGGGAGTATACTTGTTTATAAAACATCAAATGCTGGCGAAAATTGGAGTTATATATATGGAAAAGGTTCTCATTTTGGAAATAGTATGACCTATAGAATTTTCTTTGTGAATTCTAATTTGGGATTTCTTACCGAATATCCTTATTCTGAATGTCTTTATAGAACTACAAACGGAGGCAATAATTTTCAGCACATACCGGGTTCTGGTTATGAGAAAAATTATTATTCAATATCGTTTCCAAGTATAGATACTGGATGGTTTACAGGTGATCAAACAATAAAAACAGTTAATGGAGGAGTTAACTGGGATACAATTACTACTCCAGGAGGTAATAATTATAAGTCAATATTCTTTGTAAATAATTTAACCGGCTGGATTGCTGGTGATGGAGGTCTTATTGCAAAAACTACAAACGGTGCTACTAATATAAATGGAATTTCAAATAAAATACTAGAATCGTTTATTCTCCACCAAAACTACCCCAATCCCTTCAACCCAATCACAAATATTAAATTCGATATTCCAAAGTCATCTTTCGTGAAGATGGTTGTGTATAATTCACTTGGGCAGGAGGTAACGACGCTTGTAAACGAAAAACTTAATGCAGGAAGTTATGAAGTGGATTGGAATGGGACTAATTATCCGGGCGGGGTGTATTTTTATAGATTAGAATCAAGGGATTATATTAATGTGAAGAAGATGATATTGGTTAAATAAATTTATTTATTCTTTAACATAAGGAGTGTAGAAAATGAAGAAAACAATTTTACTGATTCAAGTTACACTTTTATTTTTAGCTTTTACGGATACTTATTCCCAGTGGTATTCTCAAGCAAGTGGAACAACAAGAGAATTGGATGGTATTTCTTTTGGCGATGCGAATAACGGGACGATTGTTGGCCGGTTAGGTACAATTGTCAGGACAACAAACGGTGGATTAAGCTGGTTTTTACAACCAAGCTATACAACAAGCTGGTTGTCTGGTGTCTGCTTTAACGATGCAAATACCGGGACAGCTGTTGGAGATTGGGGTACAATCAGAAGAACCACAAACGGTGGAACAAGCTGGAATTTACAAACAGTCGGAGCAATGAGCGATTTGTTAGGCGTCTCCTTTACCGATGCAAATACAGGGACGGTTGTTGGAACAATTGGCACTATCCTAAGAACCACAAACGGCGGAACAAACTGGATTATACAAACAAGCGGAACAACAAACCATCTGGAGGGTGTCTGCTTTACCGATGCAAATACCGGGACAGCTGTTGGTACCGCTGGCACAATCCTCAGAACCACCAACGGCGGAACAAACTGGATTGTACAACCGTGTGGAACAGCACACGATTTACATGGTGTCTGCTTTACCGATGCAAATAACGGGACCGCCGTTGGTGATAACGGCACAATTCTTGGAACTACAAACGGCGGTATAAATTGGATTTTGTTTTATATCGGAACAGGAGAAAATATGTATGGTGTCTCCTTTATTAATGCAAATACCGGGACTGTTGTTGGTGAAGGGGGTTTGATCCTCAGAACCACACATAGTGGATATATCTATATTTCACAAGCAAGTGGAACAACAAATACATTGAGAGGTGTTTCCTTTACCGATTCAAATAACGGAACGGTTGTTGGTGATAACGGTACAATTCTTAGAACAACAAATGGGGGTGGTACTTTTATAAATCAAATAAGCAATGAGATTCCCGAAAGATTTTCACTTTATCAAAACTACCCCAATCCATTCAATCCAATCACAAAAATCAAATTCGATATACCGAAGTCGTCTTTCGTGAAGATGGTTGTATACAATTCACTTGGGCAAGAAGTGGAAACGCTTGTGAATGAAAAGCTGGGTGCGGGGAGTTATGAAACTAGTTGGAATGGAAGCGATTATCCGAGTGGGGTGTATTTTTATAAGTTAGTAGCAGGTGACTTTGTTAATGTGAAGAAGATGGTCTATTTAAAATAAATTTAATATATCGGGAGTAAAAAATGAAAAAGATAATTTTATTCGTATTACTTTTACTTTTTAATACATCATTTGCTCAATGGCAAAATGTATCAAATGAAATTGGAGGATTAAATGTTAGAGCATTAGCGCCAAATGGCTCGAATATTTTTGCAGGTACTTTCATACCAATAAGTGATTTGGTGAATCCATACCCCTATGGAGTTTGGCGTTCTCAAAATAATGGTAATAATTGGACTTTCACTTCACTTTCTTTACGAATAACCAACTTATTTGTAAATAATTCGAGATTATTTGCATCTACTAATTGGGAAGGTAATTACTATTCAGATAATAATGGTGCAAATTGGACAGCAATGAATATTAATCGTAACATACATAAGTTTTCTTAGAACAGTGCACATATATTTGCAGGAGCTGATCTTGGATTGTATTCTTCAAGTGATAATGGTAATAGTTGGTCTTTGATTTTAAATATCGGTGATGTAACGAATTTATTAGTGAGAGACAACGCTATTTTAGCGGGTTCAGGTTTTTCTTTGAACGTAACTTCAAATAGTGGTACCAATTGGAATCAGATTTCTTTTGGGTATCCAGTTTATTCATTAGCCACAAATGGAACGGATATTTTTGCAGGAACTTATAATGGAGGTGTATTAAAGTCAACGAATAATGGATATAACTGGGTTCAAACAACTCCTTTCATTGCAAGTTCAATTAGAGCCCTAATTGCATTTGGTACTAACATAATAGCAGGTGATGATTACGGTACTGGAATTTTTGTATCGACAGATCTTGGTATAACCTGGACTCAAAGGAATGAAGGATTACAAGGAGGTAGCTGTAGTATATTAGAATTAATGAATGCGAACGGTTATATCTTTGCGGGAACTGCGAACGGTGTATATAGAAGAAATCTGGAGAATCTATTATCGATAAATAAAATTTCAAAGCTTGTTCCAACTTCATATTTATTACACCAAAACTACCCCAACCCCTTCAATCCTGTAACGAAAATAAAATTTGATATACCAAAGTCATCTTTCGTGAAAATGGTTGTGTATAATTCACTTGGGCATGAGGTGGCAACGCTCGTGAATGAAAAGCTGGGTGCGGGGAGTTATGAAACTAATTGGGATGGTTCTGGTTATCCGAGCGGGATTTATTTTTATAAGCTGGTTACGGATAAGTTTGTGGAAGTGAAAAAGATGGCTTTGATTAAATAGTTATTATAAACCCCTCTTTGACAAATGGGGAATGAATTTCAACCCGCTGTTGGTGTTTTCACCAACAACAAGCACATTAGAATCTTAAAGTTGTTGTTGATGCCATAGGCATCCTTTTGGGATAACACCAACAACGGGGATTTTAAGCTCCATAGGAGCTTTCTGTTTGTAGAATTTATAACCAAAATATTATAAGCTCCAGAGGAGCGTCCTGTTTTATTCCACCCATTCAAATAAATATTTTTCATCGTATTCAATTGCAAATCGCTTCAAAAATTCAATATATTCTTCTTTGAATGTTTTTTTCTTGTGATGTTCCCTCTGATTTACAATATATTTGATAACATTATCAATCTGGCTTCTTGAATAGGAAAATGCTCCGAATCCTTCCTGCCAATTAAATTTTCCTTTTAACCAATGATTGTCATTAATAAATTTAGAAGAACCTGCCTTGATATCTCTTACTAAATCTGAAATTGAAATTGATGGTTTTAATCCAATTAATAAATGTATATGGTCTGGCATAGAATAAATTGATAACAATTTTTGTTCACGTTTTTTTACAATACCGGTTATGAATTTTTGTAATTCTTCACGTTTTTGATTTGGTATTAGATTTTGTCTTCCTTTTACTGCAAATACAATTTGAATATATATTTGTGAATATGTGTTGGGCATCTTTTACGGATCGCTCCTTCGGAGCTTGATTATTTTACCATTTAATTTCTACAAATAGGGCGTTCCTACGGAACTAAACTAAATCTATTTTATTTTTAAACAAATTTACCTTTCATCGTTTCTCATATCAAGCCCAAAACGATTTTTAATCACGCTATTGGTGCCTGCCCGGCTCAGACGGGTTTTCACCAACTGCCAAAATAGTATAATACTAAAACGAATAACTGGATTCCCCGCCAAGATTAGTGGCGGGCTGGAATGGCAAATCCTACCTTTCACACTAAACTCTATCGGAACTAATGATGTTATATATTGTATAAAAATTAAATTTTGTATAATTTGGTACGTACAAAATCGTATAAAATGAAAAAAATTTACGCATTTTATAAGCAGAATGTAATAACTTATACAGCACTGTTTTTTACACTCCTGCTGTTATCGACTTCAATTTTCTATAGTTGTGGTGCGAATTTATTCACTGTTGAAGATGATATACAAATTGGACGAGACCTCGATAAGGAAATAAAATCACGTCCGAATGAATTCCCGATGCTGAAAGGTCACCAGGATATTAAAGACTATGTGAATGGTATCGGCGGGTACATTCTTAAAAGCTCGAGCAGGATAAAATATAGAAACATATTCCCATATACATTCCAGATTGTTAATGATACAATAGTGAACGCCTTTTGTACTCCCGGTGGATTTATTTATATCTATACGGGGCTTATGCGGTTTGTCGATAACGAAGCAACGCTTGCGGGAGTTGTAGCTCACGAAATTGCTCATGCAGAAATGCGGCACGTGACTAAAAGACTAACCACGTATTATGGTACGAGTATGTTATTGAGTATTATTCTCGGCGGAAACCCGAATGTAATGGCAGAGATTGCAGCGAATTTATTTGTCGGGCTTGCATTCCTTGCCAACAGCCGTTCGGATGAGGAAGAAGCCGATAACTATTCTATAAGGTATCTATCATCGACTAAGTATTATCCCGGTGCAATATCGTTCTTCTTCGATAAAATAAAAGAGGAACAGCGTAAAAAGGGCTCGACACCTGGGGACCTCGAAAGACTTTTATCAACTCACCCGCTTCCACAGGACAGGATTGATAATGTTCATAAACAATTAAAGAAATTGAAGATTACTGCCGACCCTACGAAAGGATTATATACAGAAGAGTATCAGCGAATTAAAGCTAAATTACCTTAAACAAAAAACCAAAAATGAAAACGTTACTATCACTTATAATATTAATTTCCTTCTTATTTACACAGGATGTATTTTCCCAGGGTTTGGTAAAGGATGATGATTACAGGTTCAAGATAACAATGCCATCGGACTGGTCTAAAACAAAAACCGAAGAAACATCAGATGAGGATGCCATATCTTATTCATTCGAACAGAGTAATGGGAATAACGTAATAATGCTTCTTGCATTTCGCGTGGATAATGTGAAAAACCTCGATGATTTTATTTACACACTTGAAAAAGACCTGACACTCAACATTCCCGAACGATTTGGAGATTATGAAGATTTTGATTATGGAACGTACGACGGCAGGTGGGCTGTGTATAAAGATTCAGAGTTTGTGGAGACGATCTATTATTACAGAACAAAGAACAGCGATTCAGATGAGAACTACACATACATGTTAAGGTTTATTACTTCAGGGAGTTTTCATAACTCAGACGTCGAAAAAGAAATCGAGGATATTGCGAAAACGTTTACACCAACCTTGTAATTTTTAGAAAACCTCTTCCATTGCGGATAGGATTGGAATTAGAAATAATTTTAGTCCTATCCGAATCTCAGAATTCCATTTTAGAAAAAATCAGGATTGTTTATGAAGGGATTATTGTTCTTCTCTTCTGATACTGTCGTCGGTTCCATATGACCGGGGTAAAGTGTATAATCGTCTGAACATTTTCCAAACAATTTATTTTTAATGGAGTCTATGAGGACATCGAAATTACCCATTGGAAGGTCAGTCCTGCCAACGGAATTTTTAAAAACAAGGTCACCACAAAAAACATTTTTATTATCATTGTCTATTATGCAAACACTGCCTGGTGAGTGCCCGGGAGTGTTGATGAAATTTAATTTTGTGTTGCCAATGTTTATAACAGTATCCTCCGTGATATATTCATCGAATGGAGGAGAAGGTGAAGCGTCAATTCCGAACATCTGCGACTGCTCAATTAAATTGTCAACGAAGAAAAGGTCGTCTTTATAAATTAACATCGAGACATCGAATGTATCTTTTGCAAATTTATTTCCCATAATGTGGTCGATATGTCCGTGTGTGTTTAGGATGTATTTGATATTTATTTTATTTTCCTTTATGTAATTTTGAATAAAGTTTTCTTCATCCTTGGTGTATGCACCGGGATCGATGATGACGCCCTCTTTACTGTTCTCATCATAGTAGATAAAACAGTTTGTTTGAAATGGATTTACGGTGAATTGCTTTACTTTCATTATATAAGTTGATTTTAGCTTTTAGTTTAAATAATTTTCAATGTTTTGTATGGAAGAATCTAACAAAATTAAAATAATTGCGAACAACCGTAAAGCTAATTTTCAATACTTGATACTTAGCCGATACGAAGCCGGTTTGGTTTTGTTAGGAACTGAGGTGAAGTCATTAAGAGAAAGCAAGGTTAATCTGAAAGAAAGTTATGCAAGATTTAAGAAGGATGGTCTGTGGTTGATAAACTGTCACATAAACGAATACAAATTTGGAAATCTGAACAACCATGAACCTTTAAGGGAAAGAAAGTTATTATTAAACAAACGAGAATTAAAAAAGATAAAAATTCAATTGCAGGAGAAAGGATTAACCCTGATTCCTTTAAAGATATACTTTAAGGGATCGCTTGTGAAAATTGAAATGGGTATAGCAAAAGGAAAAAAGCTTTATGATAAACGAGAGTCAATTAAAAAAAGAGAAACAGAAAGAAAATTAAAAAGATTATAAAATGATTGCATCACTGAATGAACAAATGGACGTAATTCGAAAGGGGACGGTTGAAATAATTCCCGAAGATGAACTTGCTCAAAAGATAGAAAGGTCAATAAAAGAAAAGAAACCTCTAAATATAAAACTCGGCTGTGATCCGTCAAGACCTGACCTGCATATTGGTCACTCTGTAGTTCTTAATAAACTTCGCGATTTTCAAAATTATGGGCATACAGCAATTTTAATTATTGGCGATTTTACAGCTATGATTGGAGATCCATCGGGTAAAAAGAAAACGAGACCACAGCTTACATTTGAAGAAACCAGGGAGAATGGCAAGACATACTTTGAACAAGCTTCCAAAATACTCGATAAAAGTAAAACTAAAATTGTTTATAACTCTGAGTGGTTGAGTAAGTTAGACATTAAAGATATGCTTAATGTATTAAGCAAATTTACGGTTCAGAGAATTCTGGAACGGGATGATTTTACAAATAGATTAAAAGAAGAACAGGAAATCTCGCTGCATGAAATACTTTACCCAATAATGCAGGGTTATGATTCTTATGCGATCAATTCTGATGTAGAGATTGGAGGAACGGATCAAAAGTTTAACAATCTCATAGGACGGGATATGCAAAAGAGATTTAACAAAGAACCTCAGGTTGTGGTTTTAACACCGCTTCTTGAAGGGACGGATGGAAATGAAAAGATGAGCAAGTCCCTTGATAACGCTATTGGAATTACTGATGAACCCAAAGAAATATTTGGAAAGACAATGAGTATTCCAGATCCGTTGATATATAAATACTTCGAGCTTGGAACTAAGTTGAATGATGAAGAGCTGTTAAATATAAAAAGAACATTAGAAGACCCTTCCAATAATCCGAGAGATATGAAGATAAAATTAGGTTATGAACTTGTTAAACTTTATTATGATGAAAAGACAGCTAAACAGTCGGTGGAGGAATTCGATAAGATATTTGTGAAGAAAGAAGTACCGGATGATATTCCAGGATATAGACTATCAGATGATAAAATAAAATTAGTAAGCCTAATGACCACGACTAAACTCACCGATTCTAATGCGAATGGACGAAGGTTAATACAGCAAGGTGGTGTTAGCATAAACGGAAAGAAAGTTACGGATGTTAATACAATAGTGAGTAACAAAAAGGAATTTGTTCTAAAGGTAGGGAAGAGAAAGTTTCTGAAAGTGATTCCTAGTTGAGTTAAATTTTAATAGAATTTTATAATTAGATTTATTATAAGGAGAATTTAATTTGTTTGTACCCACAAAAATATTTTTCACAAAAGGTGTAGGTAAGCATAAGGATAAACTGCAATCCTTTGAGTTAGCTTTAAGGCAGGCAGGTATAGAAAAAAGCAATCTTGTCCAGGTTTCGAGCATATACCCACCCAAATGTAAGAAACTAACAAAAGAACAGGGTGTTGCACAATTAAAGTCGGGTGAGATAACTTTTTCTGTAATGGCAAAGAACAGCACGAACGAACCGAACAGATTAATAGCAGCTTCTATTGGAGTTGCACTTCCTTCAGATGGAAGTCATTATGGTTACATATCAGAGAATCACCCATATGGTGAGACGAGTAAAGTTTCAGGAGCGTATGCAGAAGACCTTGCCGCTACAATGCTTGCTACTACACTGGGAATTGAATTTGATCCTGAGACTGCGTGGAATGAAAGAGAGAATGTTTATAAATCAAGCGGGAAGATATTTAAGTCATTTAATATAACACAGTCAGCCGAAGGTAATAAGCATGGTCTCTGGACAACTGTTCTTGCCTGTGCTGTTTTATTGCCTTAAACAGATTCAACAGAAAATCTGGATAATAAATAATTCCTGAATTGTTTTATGAGTCCTGGGTACTTATAGCGTCTAACCTCCTTCCTATCAGAATATATTGTGATAATATTTTTTTCGAACGTGTAATTGAAATCATACTTGACAATATTAACGAGTATCTCATCGAATAGCTCCTGCTCTGAAAGTTCATCGTGTATAATATTATTATATTGAAATCTTTTCACAGTGATTAATGTGTGACGATGTTTTATTTTGACACTTTTGTTATGAATTTCTAATTACTCTAATTGACCTAATTAATCTAATCAAATCCCAAATATCAAAGTCCAATGTTTAAATTTTAGAATTTGGTCATTAGTAATTTTTTAGATCAATTAGAAATTAGGTTAATTGCTCAAGATTACGATGTACTTAAGTAGATTAATTCACTTTCATAGTTGTTTTAACTAAGGGAGTCATACTGCACTAATTCCCATTTGAAATCCTCTAAGCTGTAAGATAGTTCACAGATAACATCCTGCTTTTCACAAATAACGGTGTAGTGGTACACAAAACTGTTTCCCTGCGGTATTTTCCATTTAGAGTTTATCTTTGTGACATTAAAGATATCATTCTTCCATTTAAACCTGACTATCTTAAGTTCAAGCTTATGAAAGAATGCTATGACTTCTACCGGTTCGAAAACTTGATTTTGCATTTTTTTCTAATAACCATAATAAATTATGGTATATCTATAAAAAAGTCAAGTGCTATAGAATTTCACTTCCAACATGGACTGCTTAACTATCGAAATCCTTAGTAAATTAGTTTCTTATTTCGAATTTAATAGTTAATTTAATTTAAATTTTGATAAAAAATAACAATGATACTCCCGTACAATAAATTACCCGGATACAATTCAATTTTTCTAGATTACATCAGTGACTTTGAAAAACTTACTTCATTCTACGAATCCGATTACAGGGTTAAGGAAGATTATCTTAACACTATTCTTGATAAGCAGCAGAATTACTTGAAGGGTAAGGAGTTTACGAGGGACACTATCGCTAATATTCTTGAAACTCAAAATAGGCTCTTAAATTCATCTGCAAAGACCTTTGAAAACATAGAACTCTTAAGAAAGGACAATACGTATGCGGTAGTTACCGGGCAGCAGTTAGGGATGCTTTCAGGCAATTATTATACGGTTCTTAAAGCTATTAATGTAATTCAATTAGCCGAAAAGTTAGTTATACAGCATCCTGATTATAATTTCGTTCCTGTATTTTGGCTTGAAGCCGATGACCACGACTTCCTTGAGGTGAATAATATAAACATCTTTGACCGGGAGAACCAGATTGCTAATATCAAGTATTTTGAAAAGGGTGTAGAAGAGGAAAGATACTTGAAGCCTATTGGCTCGATAGTGTTTGATGAAACTATAAACCAGTTCAAGGATGAATTGAAACAGAATTTGCAGGGTACGGAATTTACTGATTCTATTTTAGATAACGTTAGCCTGTTCTATAAAGCAGGGGATAGTTTTGTAAAAGCGTTCGGTCGTTTCATGAATTATGTAATTAAAGACGGGGGAGTGGTTTTTTGTAATCCCGTTGATAGTGAAGTAAAAAAAATACTCACACCAATTTTCGAAAAGGAACTCAATATCTTTCCTAAATCGTGTGAGATAATTATAGACACATCGGCACAAATAGAACAGAAATACGAACCTCAGGTCAAACCAAGACCTATCAATATATTTTATACACACAATTCGAAAAGGTATTTAATCGAGCCAAGACCCGAAGATATTTTTGCTTTAAGAAACTCCAGGCAGAAATTCACTAAAGATGAATTGTTTGACATACTCTATTCATCACCGGAAAATTTCAGTGGTAATGTAGTGCTAAGACCAATCTGTCAGGATTATATTCTACCAACTGTTGTATATGTCGGAGGTCCTTCGGAAATCGCTTATTTTGCACAGCTGAAAGGAATTTACAATTTTTATAACATTAAGATGCCGGTTATATACCCGAGAACATCTGCGACCTTACTTGAGAGCAGGGTAAAGAATTTCCTGACGAAACATGATTTAAAATTTGAAGAGTTATTCGATAAAAAGAAGGTGAACGAGAAGTTATTAAAGCAAATGGGAAACGTGAATGTTGATGAACTTTTCGACAAGTATGTAGATGAATTTAATGCCCTTGGATACAACTTCGAAAAAGAGTTAGAGAAGATAGACAAGAGCCTTGTTGATTCATTCAAGAATAAAAATGATAAATTCATCGATACAATGAATGTTCTTAAAGAGAAGTTCATTAATTCACAAATTAATCAGAACAGGTCTTCTGTAGAGAAATTAAGGTCGGTTATAAGGAATGTTTACCCGAACGAAACTCTGCAGGAACGGTACATCAATATCGTCTACTTTTTGAATAAATACAGTTTAGAACTGATCAAGTATTTGAAAGATAATCTCGAGATAGATAACTTTGCTCACCAAATAATTGAGCTTAATGTAAATCCTTCTTAGTGTCTTATTCATAATGTTCGTGAATATTTGGCAGAAAATTTCAAATAACAAGTATCAAATAACAAATAATAACCAAACTTCAATGTGCGAAATTCCAAACTTTTTAATTTAATAATGTTTCATAACATTGGTACTTGGAATTTGTAATTTATTTGATATTTGTAATTTGATATTTGTAATTTCCAGTTTATCTGGTTTAGATTCTGTTTATATAAATTCTTTTGACTTTTATTGGTAAAGTTTGGAAAAATATTAATAATCAGGTTCTCTTCGTTTGGTGATATCATACTGACCTTTCCTCTAATACAGGTCCTTCGAAGAAAAAATCCTTCCGTAGAAATTCATTTTGCAACAAAGAAAGAGTTCGCATCTCTTTTAAAAATGAATCTGCAAATAGACAAGGTTATTTCCTATAAAGATGAACCTCTTAAATCTTTCAGGAGAAAAATTCAGAAGAACAATTATGATTTGATAATTGATCTGCATAAAAATTTTAGAAGTATTTATTTGACTCTGTTTAGTGGTATGAAAGTTCTAAGATATAAAAAAGATAACCTTAAAAAATTTCTTCTTGTAAAGTTTAAGATAAATCTTTTCGATGATGTAATTCCTGTGTATAAAAAATATATATTAGCTTTGAAAGAATATCTTGAGGAGACTGATTATAGATTTTTACCGACTGAGTTAGATTTCAACCGTAAAAGGATTGTCAAAGATGATTATGTTGTTATTGCACCCTCCTCAAAACATTTTGCAAAAACGTTTCCGAAAGAAAGATTTGCAGAGTTAATAAAGAGAATCAAGAATCACAAGGTTGTTCTGGTTGGAGAGAGAGTGAAGAAAGACATGAAGGTTTGCAGTTATCTCAGCAAAGTATCAGGTAATGTTATCAATCATTGCGGTAAGATGAATTATGAAGCACTTGCGAATATTCTTTATAACAGCGAGTTTGTTATCTGCAATGACAGCGGTATATTGCATTTTGCCGAAGCTTTGAGAAAGAAGGTTTTAGCGATTTTCGGTTGCACGGTTAAAGAGTTTGGTTTTTACCCGCAGCTTGAGGGATCCAGAGTGCTTGAGGTAAAAGGTTTAAAGTGCAGACCGTGTTCACACATTGGAAAAGATAAATGTCCAAAGAAGCATTTCAAGTGTATGGAAGAGATTAGTGTGGATGGGTTTTTAAGATAAGGATTGTAGTAACCGGAAGTTTACATATTCAAACTTAATTTTGTTAAAGTTGGATATCCTTAACAATGGGAGGGAAAACATTCTCCCTTCCACATTTCTCGCAGATATATTTACCCTCGATTAATTCTTTTATAGTAAAATTCAATTCATCTTTACAATAATCACAATTATACTTTATATTCTTTATATATTTAGTATCAATTACTAAACATTCAGCTATCATATCATGCAAGGTTTGTTTATTTTTTGTAAATCCGGCCATGAAATAACCAATAAAAAGGATAATGGCTGAAAAGAATCTACAGATATTTCTTGAAAATGCGCGTAAGAAAGATATTGGAGAATTAATCTCTCCATTAAATTTAATAACCTTGATTTTCATAACTTGCTTTCCAAAAGTACCTTGAAACTTCGAACTTTCCATAAGGCTAAAGTACAAGATATTTAGTATCCAAAAAATATACAAAACAAGATCATTTTCAGGTGATGGTTTAACTAAGTAAACTACTATTATAAATACTGTAAAAACGATTAGAAAATCTATTATGGAAGATAGTGCTCTTTTCCAAAAACCAGCATAGATCTTTTTATCTTCCATAACTACATTCTTAATTTCATGAAGAATATTTTCTTTGTTGCAAATCCCGAAGGGATGAGATTTTTATAGCAATAAATTTAAAAACATAACAACCCCGAAGGGGTGGTATATTCATTCTATCCATTTAAACAAATATTTTTTATCGTATTCTACATTGAATTTTTTCAAGAAGTCAATATATTCTTCACGGAATGTTTTCTTTCTATGATGTTTTTCTTGATTCAAAATGTAATTGTAGACATTTTCTATCTGAGAATGGGAATATGAAAACACTCCGTATCCTTCCTGCCAGGAAAATTTCCCTTTTACAAATTTCTTTTCATTAATGAAATTTGTCGAATTGTTTTTAATATCACGTACTAAATCTGAAATTGCCTTAGATGGTTTAAGACCTATAAATGCATGTATGTGATCAGGCATTCCGTTAACGATGATTGGTTTCTGTCCTTTTCCTTTTATTATACCTGCAATGTATTTATACAATTCATCTTTCCAGCTTTTATCGATCAAATTATGCCTTCCTTTTACAGCAAAAACAACCTGTATATATATTTGTGAATATGTTCCGGGCATATTTTTTATATCACCCCTTCGGGGTTCGATTTTTTTATTAATTTTTTCTATAATAATGACATCCCTTCGGGATTCTTTCTAATTTAAGATACCCATTCCCCCCCAAAAAAAAGACTCCAAAAACATTTCCGTCTTTGGAGTCTAAAACTTATTACTTTCTTAATCTATATTTAACCGCTTATCGTAACACTAATCGTTTCGCTCCAGGGTCCGTGTTCATTTCTTGTATTCACCCAGCGGAGCATATAGTGAGCCATCTTTCCCGCATCGGTGCCTTCAAAGTGAACTATGTACGGTGTTCTCGTATCTGATGCAACGTAAGTGACTTCTGATTCATCCACAGGGGGAGGTCCGTCTATCTTGTGCCATATCTCGCATGCTCTTACTCCATCGGGCTTCTTAATACTGTTAGGAGTTTCTTCATCGAAAAACTTTATCTTATGTTCCAACCTGTTCCTGTTATCTACAATTCCTACAGGTCGCGTCGATGGAACGGCAGTTGGAGTTTTTGTGGTTTTACGAATAGTTATTTGAAGTGCAGCCTTTTGTTCATCTGTTACAGCAGAGCTTGCCTGCATAAGGTTCGTAAATTCTCTTATTTTATCTTCGAGGAATTTGCGTGAATCATCTTTCTTTTCCACGAACGAGCTTGCCGTTGCCTGCTCTGCAATGTGTGCATCATAATCCGTTTTCCAGGCGGTGAATAAGGCTTGAAGGTCTGTGTTTTGAGCTGCGGTTAGTCCTAAGGCTAAATGATTTATGTTTATGTACTCTGCATAAATCTTTGCCCAGTCATTGAATTCCGGATCAGCTTTTGGAATGTAATCCATTCTATACTCCTTTTTTGTAGTTTATAGGTTATTTCCTTACAAGTAATTTATGTTATAAATGGAAAAATGTCAAGTGAAATTTACAAAATTGAAATATAAACATTTTTGTAAAACCGCAAAAAGAAGCCAAAAACGGCATTGTTAATCGGGATGATTGAATTAGTCCGAAGTCTGATTGAATTATCCCAAAGCCCGGCCGTAAGGGGCTTTGTTACAATTCGATTGTGCTTAAGCCTGACTGGGATGTACTCAAGACTGACTGAATTGTATTCGGGATGGTTGAATAATCCCGAAGCCTGACCGTAAGGGGCTTTGTTACTTTTTGACTGTACTTAAGCCGGGTTGAAAGGGAATTAATTACCTTTACTCTGTGCTTAGGCGCATCTCGATCGCTCTCAAGAGAAAATGAAGTCAGCTCAAGTAAACTACAAACATTCTTGAGCGAAACTAAAATACGCTCAAGCAAATCAGAATCTTACTTGAATGAAATTGAAAACAGTTATTTATTTTTAAAATTAAAAATGTTATTTTTAGTGTAATTAAAACTGCGAAGGAAAAGTAATTGGAGCAGGTAAAAAATTTTAATAAAGGCAGCCTTCTATTAATTTTCTGGTTCTTTCCATGTAAATTCTGTTCTATTAATAGGGATTGCCTTGTTGCATTAAAAATTAAAATTAGATTAATTTAATACAATATTACTAATACAAAAGAAAAAAAACGGTATGATTGAATATATAACTATTTTTAAACTAATTGATGAATGGATAAAACTTACAAAATCCAAAAAGGAAGAAGAACTTAAATCTAAGGATTGGAAGGACTTGGAGAAAGAATATATGCAACATCTTCAATGGAGATTTTCTTATCCAAAGAAAGTTTTTGGTCAACAAATAATATATAGTTGGATTCTTACAATTCTTGTCATTGTGCTTGTAATAAGTGGATTAGTGTTTTCATTCATTCAATTGACAGAAGCAATTAGGCTCGGTAACCTTTCATCACTTTCAACCGATCTTGCTATTGAAACTGCTGGAAAATTATCAATGAGTTCTTCAATTGTAGGGGCAGTAGTTCTAGCTATTTCTCTTGTTTTCTTCAATCTTTATCTTAAGTATGTTTTCAAGATTCAGCATATAATCCCCCCGCATATTAGCATTACTGAAACAGATGCTCCAAAAATAATGGATAAATTAAATGATAAACCGACAAGAGATAAGGATTCAATTGATATTACTGAAAATAAAAAAATAGAATAAGTTGAACAAAATTCAAACTATGGAAAATCAAAATGAAGACAAAATCGATCAAAAAAGGTTGGAAAAACCCAAGAAAAATACCCAATCAAATGCGTTTGCTTTAAGTGAATTATGTTTTATTCTTCTTCCATTTGTTGTTATTATAATTACGTTTGGTTTTAAAGAAAACCTAATAGATATTTTTAAAATACCTGAATGGTCACTTGCATCATCAGTAATGTTTGGACAAACTATTATTAAAGTTATATACACAATCGGAAAAAATTATGGAAAAGGAAATTATTTGCCATATTATAATACTGGTGCTTTTGTATCATTAATTATTCTGTTTGGTTTAGCACCGAGTTTGACAGTATTATCTTTAATATTTACTATTAATGATGTTCCTATCTGGTTAATTGTTCTACAGTTTATCTTGTTTATTCTTGCCATTTTCATATTTTATCTTGTTAACACGATATTAATTTTGGAAGAAGAAGAAAAGGAAGTTAAAAATAAATAAAAATTATAATTACTTAAAAAGTTTTTAATGTTGTGTCAAATGTTCTAACCTTTCACACCTGATTACATCAGGCAGGTGCCAGTTCAGAGACCAGACATAATAAAAAATCCCCTCCCATCTCTCCACCTTTGTAGGACAAATTCTCTCCTTTTTCAGAATATGTCCTACATACATTATCAAAGAAAATGACTAATTTAGACATAAGTGTACGTATAAAATACATACCTTACAAGATTTTTAAAGAAGGATTTTTTAATTTAAGTTAATCGTCTTCCTCCGTTTGTAAAATAAATATGATGCCAAGAATTTTAGTTATAGATAATAATGTAGACAGTCTTTTTATGCTTAAGTCTATATTACAGAAAACAATCCCGGATTGTGAAGTGTCCACTGCGTCCTTTAGAGAACAGGGAATAGAGAAAGCAAAGAAAGAATTACCTGACACTATTCTACTTGATTCTAACATGATGGAAAAGGATAGTTATGAGATTTGTAGACGTTTGAAAAATGATGCGAAGATGCAAAATATTCCAATACTATTACTGAGCTCTAATGGTGATGATATTGAAAGCTATTTTAGAGATTCAAGAATTTATGTCGATGCAATTATAAAAAAACCATGGAGGGATGTAGAGTTAAGTGCAAAGATCAATCAATTGTTACGCAATGAAGAGGGTGAAGATGAAATGAAAAATGAAAAGAATGTTCCTGCAACTTTCAAATCATATATTTCAAGTGATATTAGCTTCGTATCTTCTATAAAAGTAACTGCAAAGGAATTTCAGAAAAGAACAGGAGTAAATTGTAAGGCACGTTTCAATCCAAAAGACATTGCAGTAAGTAAAAACCTTTCGAATTTTTTGTATGAAGTAGTGGATGAAATTCTGAGTAATGTTGAGAAACATGCAAATGCAAGCAATGTCAAGATAACTGTGAATTCACGTAATGATAAATTAGTAATGAAGATAGCCGATAATGGAATAGGAATTCTGGAAGAAAAAGTCAACAATCCTAATTCACTTGGTTTGAAAGTGATTCGGGAAAGAGTTCAAATATTTAATGGTAATGTAATTGTTCGTGGATTTGTAGGTAAAGGAACTAAAATAATCGTCAACATTCTTCTCAACAATAAACCTGAGTAGACCTTTCTTTCTTGTGTTCTGGTTCAAGAACACATAATTTAATCTGAATAAAATTCATTAAACATAGACAGAAAGTATTTCATATTTTGAAATAATTTTTCAGATTAATAAAACTTTTTTTGCAGAAATTCTGTTATATAATTCTTATGTTGTAAAATATATTCTAATAAATTTATATAACAATTATAGGAGTCGAATTACAGTGATTATTGCAGTACCAAAAGAAATTGTAAAAGGAGAGCATCGGGTTTCTATAATACCCGATACAGCAGCTAAGTTAATAAAATCCGGTTTTGATGTTATAGTTGAGAAAGAAGCAGGCATGAAGGCAAGTTTCACAAATAAGATGTATACAGATGCTGGTGCGAAAATTGTAGATGATACAACCGAGCTTTTTAAACAAGCTGATGTGATTTTAAAAGTTCAGAAACCTGTCTTCAATTCAAAATGCAGTAAGAATGAAATTGATTTGATGAAGAAGGGAACACTTCTTATAACCTTTTTATATCCAATGAATTTTCCAGATTTAGCGAAGCGATGTGCTAAGCGTGGAATTGATGTAATATCAATGGATTTAATTCCAAGAATCACTTTAGCACAGAAGATGGATGCACTAAGTTCTCAGAGTAATCTTGCAGGTTACAAGAGCGTTTTGCTTTGTGCGAATGAGTTAGGAAAGATATTCCCATTAATGATGACCGCTGCAGGAACGATAACACCATCAAAAGTTGTCATAATGGGTGCCGGTGTAGCAGGACTTCAAGCATTGGGAACTGCTAAAAGACTTGGAGCAGTTGTTGAAGTCTCGGATATAAGACCGGCTGTGAAAGAAGAAGTTCTAAGTCTCGGCGGTAAATTTATAGAAGTTGAAACTGATGAATCAATGCAGGATGAAGGTGGATATGCAAAGGAAGCATCAGAGGATTTTTTGAAAAAACAAAAGGAACTATTATTCAAGCACATAACAGAAGCTGACATAGTAATTACAACAGCGTTGGTTCCTGGTAAGAAGGCTCCTGTACTTGTAACTAAAGAGATGGTTGTAAATATGAAGCCCGGTTCTGTCATACTTGATATGGCGGTCGAATTCGGCGGTAATTGTGAACTGAGTGAAGCAGGGAAGACAGTGATTAAGCATAATGTGAAAATAATTGGCGAAACTAATTTGCCAAGTTTAGTACCTGTTAATGCAAGTGAGATGTATTCAAAAAATTTACTCAGTCTTATCCAGCACATTTCAGAAGAAGGTAAAATTAAATTGGATAAGGATGATGAGATCCTCAAAACTTCATTGATTACTTACGATGGAGAAGTAATACAAGAAAAAATTTCAGAAATTTTAATAAATAAGGAAAAATAAAATGGACAATACTCTTTTGATGCTTATTTATGTATTTGTCTTGGCAATTTTCATAGGCTTCGAGCTTATTACTAAGGTACCTCCAACACTGCACACACCTTTAATGTCAGGCTCAAATGCAATTTCGGGTATAACAATAGTTGGTGCTTTGGGTTCGGTTTTAAGTGCTAAAGCAGGCAGTATCGAAATTTCGATTATACTCGGAACAGTTGCTATAATGTTTGCGACTATTAACGTTGTAGGGGGATACCTCGTAACAGACAGAATGTTAAAAATGTTTAAAAAGAAGAAATCATAAATGGAAACAATAAAATTAATTACATACTTTTCGTATCTAATAGCCTCAGTATTATTTATATTAGGAATAAAAAAGTTAAGTTCACCAAAAACTGCAAGGAAGGGTAATTTCTATTCAGCAATAGGTATGTTCATTGCTGTTGTTGTTACATTAGTTGACCAGGGTGTACTTAATTATCAATATGTTTTAATCGGAATAATTCTTGGTTCGATTATAGGTGCAACAGTTGCCATAAAAGTAAAGATGACAGCTATGCCTCAGATGGTTGGATTACTAAATGGATTTGGAGGAGGAGCATCTGCTCTTGTTGCTTTTTCAGCTTACTATAATATACTATCGTTACCAGATCCAGCTTTTAATATACAATTTTCATTAGCAGCGTCTTTAAGTATATTAATCGGTAGTGTTACATTCAGTGGTTCCTTGATCGCATTTGGTAAATTGCAGGATATTATTACAGGCAGGGTTATCAAATTTCCTTTGCAAAATCCAATAAATATTCTATTACTTGTTATTGTTGCAATTTTATTAGTGATGGGAATACTTAATCCAGAGAATGCAATGCCTTTCTTGGTGATTGCCGGGATATCGTTAGTCCTCGGTGTTCTTCTTGTTTTGCCGATAGGCGGAGCAGATATGCCGGTAGTAATATCTCTACTCAATTCATATTCTGGAATAGCAGCAGCAACAACAGGATTTGTTTTAAACAATAACATGCTTATTATAGCAGGTTCTCTCGTTGGAGCTTCAGGAATCATACTTACTAATATAATGTGCAAAGGCATGAACCGTTCTCTTATGAATGTAGTATTAGGCGGTTGGGAAGAAGCTGGTACGATTACAACTGCTGATGCCAAGAAGGTTGATATTAAATCTGTAGATTCAGAAGAAGCTGCAATGATTTTTGATACTGCAAGTAAGGTTGTTATTGCACCCGGTTACGGAATGGCAGTTGCACAAGCTCAGCACGCGGTGAAAGAGTTAATGAATGTTCTGGAGAGCAAAGGGATTGATGTAAGGTTTGCAATCCATCCAGTTGCAGGAAGAATGCCCGGTCATATGAATGTACTTTTAGCAGAAGCGGATGTGCCTTATGATAAATTATATGCACTCGAAGATATAAATGATGATTTTACTAATACTGATATTGCGTTGATAATAGGAGCTAATGATGTTGTGAATCCAGCTGCAAGGAATGATACGAATAGCCCTATATATGGAATGCCCATACTAAATGTTGATTATGCAAAGACCGTTGTGATGAACAAGCGTTCGATGGCTTCAGGGTATGCAGGCATCGATAATGAGCTTTTCGGTTATCCAAATAACTTGATGTATTTTGGAGATGCAAAAGATGCAATAACAAAGCTCACAAATGATATAAAAAATCTCTAAGTTTAACTTTTTTTACTTACCTTTGAAAACAGGCTTTCGCTTCTCTAGGAAAGCCTTTTTTCCTTCCAGATAATCCCTGCTTTCATAAGCATGGTTGCGTAATTCCTGAACACGTTCGAATGTTGAAGGGTTTATCGGATCTGAACTTCCTAAAATATTTAACTGTTCTTTTATTACTGAAATACTCAAAGGGGAATTGTATGTAATATCTTTCGCTAGTTTATAAGTAAAATCCTCGAGTTCATTTACTGGAACTAAATGATTAAGTATACCGAGGTTTTCGGCTCTTTGTGCTGATATGGGTTTGGCTGTGAAGAACATTTCCTTGGCTATGTTCAGTCCTAATATGTTTAAAAAATGTAGAATACCTGATGAGTTGTACGGCACTCCGATTTTAGCAGGTGTTATTGCAAAAGAGGTGTTGGGACTACCAATTAAAATATCACATACAAATGCCAGGTCGCAAGCTCCACCCCAAACACTTCCTTCTGTCATTGCAATTACAGGAGCAGGGAATCGTTGAATTGTTCTTAGAACCTGTTCCAGAGGATGATTGTATGATAAAGGGTCCGTGCCCGGTTCAGGGAGTTCTGCAATACTCAAGCCAGCTGACCAGACCTTTGCTCCCTTTGTAGAACGAATTATCACTACTCTAACATTTTTCTTTTTGAATTCTTTTAATGCATTTAACAATTCATCTAACATTTCAAAATTAAGAGAGTTTCTTTTTGTGTCGTTATTAAAGATGATCGTTCCAATATTCTCTTCGATGTTATTCTTAATGAAATTCATGTTTACTTTATTTGATTAACTGATAGTTTAGAAATTTAGTTATTTGGATTATGCATAACAATTTAAAAGAGAAGTACATGAATATTACTCACGTTTCAAATTTATTTTCCCAGCGATTTTATCAATAAGCTGCCAGAGTTTTTCAATCCAGTCGAGGTGTTCAGGTTTCATTAAACATGAACGCAAGCATGTAACATAATCAGTATCAATATCTATATCTTTCCAAAAACTCTTTATTAATCTGGTCGGATATTTGAAAGTTGCAAGATGTAGATTTTCCGATGCAGCTAAGGAAAAATATTTTTCTGTAAGTTCTGAGACAATGCTTGTTTTATTAGATTTAGGTGCCCAGGTTACGATGTCCAATTCCGGAGGAAGAATTGTCAGGAAGCGGGAATCATTAAATAATTTTTCATATAATATAAGAGCAGCTTCTCGGGACTTTGAAAGGTTTTCTGCAAATTCACCACCGGGGATTAATGGTAAGAGTTTTTGAGTTGCCCAAATAGCTACCGCAGATGCACCGGGTCTCGAGCATTCCAGACTTATTTCACCTAAGTGTAGGTCAGAAGAACTGAAATAAGTATAAGGAGAGTCATGCTTATAAAACTTCCCGACACATGGATCTTTGAATAGAATGCAACCGCAACCATAAGGCTGAAGTCCGTGTTTATGCGGGTCAATAACAATTGAATCAACTTTAGAGAGGTTTCCATAAGTTTCTTGTGTGTCAGCATTTAAATTGTTTATAAGAATAAAGTAACCACCATAAGCAGCATCAGCATGGAGACGAAAATCATATTCTTTTTGTAAACTTAGAATTTCTTTCAAAGGATCAACCGAACCCGTTCCGGTTGTTCCTATTGTAGCTACAACGGTTCCCACATTTCCTTTTTCAAGAATTTGTTTTAATGTATTGATATCCATTCTTGCGTAACTATCAACTGGAACAGATTGAAAAGGTACATTGAGAACTTCTGAAATTCTTTTATGAGTATAGTGTGCCTGTTCTGAAGCAACTATCTTCATACCGGGTTTTAATTTACTCGCAATCCAGAGTGCTTCAAGATTTGCAATCGTACCGCCACCACATAAATGCCCTAAATACTTTTTCCAACCAAACATACTAGCAATTTCAGCGACTGCTTCTTTTTCCATTGATGAACTTGCTTTACCACCATCGAGTGCGTGATTGTTGGGGTTAATCCAGAGTGAAAGCATATAGGCTAAACGTGCAATTGGATGAGGAGGTTTTAGCATTTGTCCTGCATAATAAGGATGGAAGTAAGGGAAGTTGTCTTTTATTCTATCTGCAGCTTCTAAAAGAACACTTCGAACTTTTTCGACATCTACATTATCATTTACATCAGGCAATTCTGAAAAGCCTGTTTCGAGTTCTTTAAGTGCTTCTGTTAATAGTGTTAAAGTGTTAGTTTCAAATTTCATAATTGATTCTGGATTCTGTTTGCTTAATTAATCAAAATTTACAGTTTCATAAACAATGATACAATTTAATAAAATAGATTAAATCTAATACCACGATTTTCTTTAGCAGGAACATTATATTTGAAAGAAGTGTAAACAATTTAAAAACAAATTCTATGATGAAATATTTTAAAATATTTTTACTCATACCCGTAGTGTTATTTTTTGTACTCGGTTGTTCTGAGCAGGATGCAGAAGAACCCGCAACACAAAAACCCGAACGGGATAATTTATACATGGCAGATGAGGACACGGATGAGGATGTAATTAAAGATTCAATTGAATTTGATTATAATTATATCGTAGATGATTTGGAATCTAAACTATCGGATGAATTTATTATAAAACCTCACCTGTATTATGTTGTAGTAAGTAATCTTTCTGAAACTGAAACAGACAGGTTAATCAATCATACAATCACTGCTGCTACAGAATGCTTTTACAATAATTATTTTGAGAAAAGACCTGATGAAATTACTACGATATTTTTATTCAAGGATGAGAAAAGCTACAAGAGCTGGGCAAAGGAACTCTACAATGATTATGGTCTTTCGCGGTTTGGGTATTACAAACCATCGGAAAGAGTTATGCTGATGAATATTAATACAGGCTCGGGGACGCTTGTTCACGAGATGACACATGCGTTGGTTCGGTATGATTTCCCGGAAATCCCTGCCTGGTTTAATGAAGGTCTTGGATCTCTTTATGAAAGATGCTCTTTACAGAATGGTAAAATCCTTGGTTACGTCAACTGGCGACTTCCGGATTTACAAGAACCTATTGAGGATGGTAGTTATACAAGTCTTAAAAAACTTCTTAAAACAAACGACGATGAGTTCTATGGTGAGAACAGTGGTTTCAATTATGCACAGGCAAGATACCTGTGTATGTTCTTACAGGAGAAGCGAATGCTGAGAGAATATTATAAAGCATTCAGAGACAATTATGAAACCGACAAGACCGGGAGAAAAACTCTTGAGGAATTGTATGGAAAGGACCTGTTAGAACTCGAGAAGGATTATTTGAACTGGGTGGAGACGTTAGAGTATAATTGAGCATATTCAATTTCAGATTCATAAAAAACATTTTTTTGTAGGGATTCAAGATTTTGAATCCCTACCACTTATATAAAATTTCATTGGCTTTTCCTTATTTATTGCTTTTCCGCTTTATACTTTTTATTTTCCTTTAGATAAAAGCTATAAGACTATCGGAACATAAGCTTTGATGATAATAGAGATTCTGCAGAAGGAATAAAAATCAATCTGACACCCATAAAAAACTTTTTCAGGAGTTTTTTTTATATAAAATTTACTAATCTTCGTGTGCAAGAGAGGGCATATTTTTAAGAAACTGCCAGTATACGCGTGCAGGCGAGGGCATTTTTTTACCAAAATGGCAATTTTGATGTGCGGCGGAGGGCATTTTCTTACCAAAATGCCCGTTTCCGCACCATGTAAAAACAGGTATTTATAAAAACTAAATTTTACTAACCATAGATATAACAGGAGGTTATTATGTACAGAGATATTCCTAACACTATCACGGGTATTCACAAGGCACTGCGTGAAGCTAAAACAAAATATGAGGAGGTGATTGCACTCAGCGGAACACCCGCATATACTGCTGATACTTATGCAAGGGTGCTCGCTTTTTATCCGAACTTCGATACACAGATAATCGAAATGGATACGGCGAAAGGTCAACAGTTGAGTGCTTCGTTGATTGAAGATGAAAAAATGGTCAGGGCTCGGATGTTGATTTCACATTACATACAGGTTTTATTTTTCGCAATTGAAAGGGGAGTTTATCCGAACCACGTCAAAGCATATTATGGAATGGATGGAAATCAAACTGAACTTCCAGCTCTTGGAATGGAAAGCGATATTATTACATGGGGTGATAATATAAAAAATGGAGAAGCGACACTTATTGCAAACAGTCATCCACCGATGGTCAATCCATCGGCAGCAGAAGTAGAAGCAGATTTGGTTGAGTTTAAAACAGCCCGCGGGACACAGTCTGCAAAGGTCGAGGCATTTGATACCGAGAGTGAGGACGTGGCTGCATTGCTGCCCGAGGCAAGGGAACTAGTGATTGACATCTGGGATGAAGTCGAGTTCACATACAGGAAAGAAGATTTTCCGTCGAAGCGTGCAAATTGCAGGTTGTACGGTGTTGTTTATTCGAGCAGGACGAAGTCAGTGATCAGCGGAACGGTTACAGATGCTTCATCGGGTGCAAATCTTGAAGGCGTTAATGTTGAAGTACTTGAATCGGGAGAATCGGAACTGACACTCGAAGACGGGACTTACAGCTTAAGTACCGGATATATCGGTGAGGCAACGCTGGAGTTCTCTCTTGCAGGATACGTAACGCAGACCTTCACTGTGGAATTAACCGAAGGTGCGGAAATCACGCAGGATGTGAGTTTGGTTGCGGAGTGAGTTTGAAAACCCCCATTTTGTTCTCCCCTTTATTAAAGGGGGGATAGGGGGGTTCTTTTAAAATAATTTTTTAAATTAATTTTTCTATAGGAGTAGGAAAATGAAAAGGGTAATCTTTCTGATTCCAGTTATACTTTTCTTTCTAACTTTCACAAATGCTTATTCTCAATGGATTCTACAAAACAGCGGAACGACAAATGTATTGGGTAGTGTAGACTTTATTAATGAAAATACTGGATTTGCTGTTGGTTGGAATGGAACAATTATCAAAACAACAAATGGTGGAACAAACTGGAGTTTACAATCAAGCGGATCAATAAACCATTTGAGAGGTGTCTCATTTACCGATGCAAATATTGGTACTGTTGTTGGATATGGAGGTATAATCCTCAGAACCACAAACGGCGGAACAAACTGGATTTCACAATCAAGTGGAACAACGATGTATTTGCATGGTGTTTCCTTTACCGATGCAAATAACGGAACAGCAGTTGGTGATGCCGGTGCAATCGTCAGAACTACAAACGGTGGAGCAAACTGGACTTCACAAACAATCGGAACAACATACAATTTGTTGGGTGTCTTCTTTACAGATGCAAATACAGGAACTGCTGTTGGTATTGTAGGCAAAATCCTTAGAACTACAAACGGCGGAACAAACTGGACTTCGCAAACAAGCGGAACAACAAACTGGTTGTGGTGTGTTTCCTTTACCGATGCAAATAACGGGACTGTTGTTGGTGATTATGGTACAATCCTGAGAACCACAAACGGCGGGACAAACTGGACTTCACAAAGCGGATCAATAAACCATTTGAGAGGTGTCTCCTTTACTGATGCAAATATTGGTACTGTTGTTGGATATGGAGGTATAATCCTGAGAACCACAAACGGCGGAACAAACTGGACTTCACAAACAAGCGGAACAACAAACTGGTTAAATGGTGTTTTCTTTTTAGATGCAAATAACGGGACTACAGTTGGAGGTGGAAGTGAAGGAGGCATAATCCTTAACACCACAAACGGCGGTGTTTTTATAAATCAGATAAGTAGCCAAATACCCGAAAGGTTTTCACTCTATCAAAACTATCCCAATCCCTTCAATCCAACTACCACTATCAAATTCGATATACAAAAGACATCTCCAGCAAAGCTGATTGTATACAATGCTCTTGGAAGAGAGGTCGCAACACTCGTAAACGAGGAGTTGAAAGCGGGGAGTTATCAGGTTGATTGGGATGGGAGTAGTTATACGAGCGGTGTGTATTTCTATAGATTGCAGGCAGGGGATTATGTGGAGACGAGGAAAATGTTATTGGTGAAGTGATGTAGCATAACATTTTTAAATAGAAGGATATTGAAAATCCCTTTAGATATATGAAGGGATTTTTTAATGCCCTTTTTTGTTTATGAATATCATAGAGTTTTGTTATTAATTTTGATATTTTTGTCATAATTTTAAATCTGGTAATTTAATATTATATACAGTTTTGAATATACCTGAAGAAGAACAAGATAACATAGAAAATAATTTAGAAAACCAGGAATCAATGACATCTGATACACCTCCAGAGAAGGATTCAAAGAAGAATGTTATTATATTCTCGATGTTTGTTCCCATAATATTTATTGCCTTTCTTCTTGTTAGCTTCACTAATGATTCGATATTCAACGAAAAAGATCACGAAGAGGTATTGATAGAAGTTAATAATGATAACACCGCTAAGAATACAGGTAAAGCAAATATTTTATCAGATGAAGACCTTTCAAGAGGGCTAAAGGACACTGTTTATACTGATATGGAATGCTGGCTTGAACTTAAGGTACACGAGCAAATGCTTTACCAACACTGGAGAGACGGGAAGGTTACGAAATATCCTGTATCTACTGGTAATAAATATATAAGCAAAGGAGTAGAAGCCAGACCGGGTTTGTTCGCAATATTCTACAGGAATCCTCACCATAAATCTGTGCAGTTCAATGATGCAGCCTTGTATCACTTCATGACTTTTAATCAAGGTATTGGATTTCATTCTTTAGCAGGAACGGGTTATTATGCATATTTAGGTGTACGTCCCGTTTCACACGGTTGTATCAGGATGACGCAGGGTGATGCTAGACAATTATTTAACGACTGCCCGATGGGTACACTCGTTTTAGTGCATTTTGGGTCTTATTCAAGAACAATATCTTTTGCACCAAAAGATTTTAAAAATGAAAGGGATTATTCCAAAGAAGAATACAAGTCGATGCTTGCTGAAAACCTTCGTAATGTAATTGATGGAAAGTATTATATTAAAGGCAGAAAGTTTTTTGTGATTGATCCGAAAATAATACCTGTATCCGGAGTTTATATTGGATATGATAAGAAAATACCAGATAAGCAAATTTTGCCTAAAAATTCTTTCAGGATTGTATCAAATACAGATAGAGTGAATGTGAATAGGGAGTATTTATCACAGATATTGGATAGTTCGCAGGCTTATTTGGACTTTTCGATATATGATAATTTCATGACTATCAATACTTCTGATTCTGATACACTGAATATTACAATTTCATCATCCGAAGATCTAATTAAAAAGTTCTTTCATAATCCAATCGGTATATTACCTTATTTTCCTCCAAGTACATCATCAGGATTTGACGATGATATGCTATCTGAAGAATCAGGAACAGAAGAATCAGGAACAGAAGAATCAGGAACAGAAGAATCGGGCACTACTGAATCGAGTACTCCCGACCCGGTACCTGAAACTCCAAGCAATGATGAAGGAGGTTTAGAAGAATAAAATTAACGATTTGTTCCGAACTCGACTGAATTGGAAAGTATCAATATTTACCTATATTAATTGAGATTTATTTATTTATTTTGAAGAGAATTGTTGGAACAAATAATACTAATCTAAGTTTATAAATTAAATCTAAATATATATTAAATAATTATTACAAATTAAGGAGAATCTAATGTCAGACGAAAAAAATACTACAACCGAAGAATATATTGAGCCCATGGATATCAAGATGAAGTATGGAGCTCCTGATTTAAAGAAGCTTTATAAAAAGTACATTAGCAGGGGATTAATCATTGCAGTTGCTATTCATGTAGTTTTAATATCTGCATACGTCCTTACGGTTTACATAGAGAGACTAAATGCTGAAAGGTTAGATGAACAATTTTCAAGAACCATTGAACTTTCGGATTTAGATACCCCCCCTCCAACTAATGAAGAAGAACCACCTGCACCGGAAGTAGAAGTTCCTGAAAAATTTATACCCTTGAAGGACTTAGAAGCATTGATTCCAGAACCTGTTGCAAAAGAGAAGTCTGAAATTTTAACAACAAAAACACAGGAAGCATTAGAAGAAATTAAAGCTCCTGTATCCTCAGAAGGTGATGAAAATGCTCCGAACATAGAATACCTTGGGAAAATTAAGTTAAAAGAAAAGAAGATTGAGAAGCAATTAGAAAAGAAAGAGGAGAAGAAAGTTAAAAAGACCTATCAACAGTTTGAAGTTGAAAAAGCTCCTGTCGCTGTTAATCTTGGTTCAGTTCGCAGTTCAATGAGATATCCTGAAATTGCAAGATCTTCTGGAATAGAAGGTAGAGTAACAGCGAAAGTATTAGTTGGTACGAATGGTTCAATTGTAAAAATCGGTGGGTTGAGCGGTCCATCAGTATTCCATAGTGAAGTTCGATCTAAAATTCGTAATCTTCAATTTACCCCTGCTCTTCAAAATGGTGTTCCAGTTAGATGCTGGGTAAGTGTTCCTTTCAGTTTCAAGCTGAGTTCTAAGTTCAAGAAACAGCAAGAAGAGGAAGAGGAAGAAGAAGAGGAAAGTGAAGAATAGATATTCTCGTAAAGAGACCATAAGTCCGGCTATTGTAATAAACATTTTTACTGCCGTTATTCTTTTTGTTATTGGTTTTTTGCTTATTACTGGAATAATAACTCCTTATATAAGTACAGAATTTAGAGTGATATTTGGAATCATTTTTATGAGTTACGGAATATTTAGGTCTACAACTATCTATTCTAAATGGAAAGCTCTTAAACAGGAAAAGAAAAGGGAGGAAATGAAGGAAGCCCGGGAAAAACTTCTCAAACATGATTAAATTATCCACACATATTTCTTATTTATTAACCGTATTTCTACTCACGATTTTAGTGTATAGTTGCGATTTTCACGAGATTAAATCTAAAGCAACAACCGGAGAAATGACGGTTGATGTTGATGAGAATATTGAGCCCTTAATGATTCATTTAAAAAAGGAGTTCGAGAGATTAAATCCTGAAGCAAAACTTAATCTGATTTTTAAACCGACAAAGAATGTAATAGCAGAACTTCTCAATGGTGATTGCAGCTTGATAATGATTACTCGTGATTTTGATGATGAAGAGAAAGGTTTTATTGAGAAGCATAAAATCGAATTGCAGAGATATGAGATTGCCATAGATGCAATTGCTTTTATTGTTAATGTTGATAATCCTGTTTCTCGTTTAACGTCTACTGATTTAAAAGAAATATTTACCGGAAAATATACAGAATGGTCGCAAATAGAATCGCAGGATGAAGAGCAAAATGAAGATGTCATAAGACAATTAAGAGGGAAGAATAATAAGATAAAACTATTCATCCAAAGACCTAACTCTTCAACTTATAATTATGTTAAGGATAGTGTTTTAGCAGGGCTTGATTATAGTAAAAATTCTACATTATGTTCTACAAGTGTTCAAATGCTCGAAATGATAAGGAAGAATAAGAATGCGATTGGAATTTCAAATTTAAGCTGGCTATCCAAAGGTAATCAGGACGAACTCGATTCAACAATTAAAGCATTGAGAATCTCAAAAATCCATAACTCAGGAAGACAGGATGATTTCGCTCAGTTTCATCAGGGTCTTGTGTATAATAAGAAATACCCATATAGAAGAAAGGTAATTCTATATACAACTGACTT
>Ga0180432_10002078_pt1 | contig 30564 bp, 28 predicted proteins | sample SS_ome_10_FD_132414 | JGI IMG/M metagenome (GOLD analysis project Ga0180432, IMG submission 132414) | Hypersaline lake sediment archaeal communities from the Salton Sea, California, USA - SS_1_MS_2 metaG | ecosystem: Environmental > Aquatic > Non-marine Saline and Alkaline > Hypersaline >...
GACAGCGATATCTTTGAGGGAAAGGATGCTAAGACCGGAAAACTTAAATGGACCGGTACAAGGGTAGACCTTATATTCGGCTCCAATTCAGAGCTAAGGGCAATTGCTGAGGTTTATAGGTATAGTCTGGGACATACAAAATTTAAAATACTTTGGTTAAAAGGCCTAATTGCCCTTTGCCTCTATTTTCTCCATCTCATCATACGCTTTTGACCTTTTAGCTTCAATCTCTTCTATCTGCTTCTGACACTTGTCTTTAAAGCTTTCATCTGAAGCCTCTTTCAAATCGCATGTAAGTTTGTAGATCTCATCATCAAATCCTTCTATCTGACCCTTTAGCTGCCTGATCAAAAAATCTTTTTTTGGCATTTTTTCCTCCCTGGCATATAGTTACATATAATCATTATATCTTATCACAAGGAAAACAAAAAAAGTTCTATTTAGCCGGATTACCTTATTTTTGGCTTGAAAAGATCTCCCAGGCTGGATTCCTTCCTGAACTGGAAATTCTTACCCAGGGACAGCTCATGATTTATCTGTCTGGGTATCATGATAATTAGTAGGATTATGGTAGAGAGTAGAAAAACATAGGCCCCTGTATAAAGCCATAGAAATATACCGGTAGATATAATACCCAGTGTTACAGCCCATATCATATTCAGGGCAACAAAAAGCCCTGCCAGAAGGCCCAGGGCACCCACAAAAAAAGCATACCAGCTTCCCGCAGTCATAAAGCCTCCCCAGGCTGCAAGCCCCTTACCGCCATTCCAGTTGAGGAAAGGTGAGTAGTTATGACCGGCTACAGCAGCGCATCCTGCCAGTACTGCAATAAGCATATTATGGTTTGTTCCCAGGATAATTTCGCTGCTTTCATAGGCAAACCTTAGTACCAGGTAATAGGTCAAATAGCCCTTTGCCATATCAAGAAGGATCCCTATAAAGCCCCAAAACTTGGAGACATTAAATACCAGGTTCCATCCGCCCGGATTCTTATCACCGATTTCTGTTAATCTTTTTTTGCCTACAAACCTGCCCAGGATATAACAGAAGGGGATAGAGCCTATGATAAAGCCGCAGACTATGAATAAAATATCTTTTAATATCTCTACAGGGCCCATAAACAGATCCTTATTTGCTGTGTTTTAGCTTTTCATATAATACCTTATTTTCACCATTATTATAAAGAAAAAGATATATATATTTTGCTTTTATTTAAAAAAAATATTAGTCTAAATATATGAAAACAATAAGAGGAGAGGGTCAAAATGAGTAAAAAAACCAAAGACTTCCTTAATAAAGCAATTGAGACAAATAATGGACTGCTTCACCTGGCACCCGCCTGGGTCCCCAGAGCCTTCTGCATACCGGGCCGCAGGCTGAGGCTTCACCCTGATGACCTTTTTGCACTGGGCGCGCACAGGGGAGGTATTGATGAGAGGTGGTTTGCATCCACGGTAAAGGCCGACAATGGTCCCGGAACCCCCGAAGATGAGGGCCTTTCCTATGCTGTAGCCGGAAAAGAAAGGATGCTTTTTAAGACCCTTATAGATGAAGCCGGTGCAGATATCCTGGGAGATAAAATAATGTCTAAATGGGGCGGGTGGAAGATATTTGCCAAGTTCTTTGACAATATGGAGCCGCTTCCCCACCATGTCCACATAGACCAGGAGCGGGCAGAGCTGGTAGGGACAGAGGGAAAGCCTGAAAGCTATTATTTCCCGGCACAATATAATTTTCATCCCAATACCTTTCCTTATACATTTTTCGGCCTGGAACCGGGCACCACAAAAGAGGAACTGAAAAGATGCCTGGCATCATTTGATAAGGGCGACAATAAGATACTGGACCTTACCAAGGCCTACAGATTAGAACTGGGGACAGGCTGGCTTATCCCCCCGGGAATACTTCATGCGCCCGGCTCCCTGTGTACATTCGAGCCCCAGTGGGCATCAGATGTATATATGATGTTTGAGTCTCTTCCCTCGGGCAAACCCATAGATAAAGCCCTACTGTCCAAGGATGTACAGGATGACAAGAAAGATGACCTCGACTATATAATAGACAGCCTGAACTGGGAGCTGAATCTAGTGCCTGACTTTAAGGCCAGGTTCCACCTGCCCCCGGTTAAGATAAAAAGCCCTTCTCCTGATAAATACCAGGAGAAATGGGTGGTATACGGCAGGATAGAAGGAAGTGAGGTATTTTCTACAAAAGAGCTTACCGTATATTCAGGGGCCAAAGTAACCATAAAGGATACAGGGCCATATGGGTTCCTTACCATACAGGGGTACGGCAAGGTAAATGATATCCAGGTAGAATCGCCTACCATGATAAGGTTTGGAGACCTTGCCAGGGATGAGTTCTTTGTACCCTATGATGCTGCGGCAAAAGGTGTGACAGTGGAGAATACGGGATATGAGCCCCTGGTGATGCTAAAGTATTTCGGGCCTGACAGCAATCCAGACATGCCGGATAAAAAATAATAGTACCGGATCCAAAAAAACTTAATAGATCGCTTCCATATAGGTTTTCTTGGCTGCAATAGAGTATATGCCTGCGGATTATCCATCAAATGTTGCACTATTAGATCATATGATATATAATTCAAAAGTAATCAAAAATATATCATAAACATATCAATTATCATCAAAAAATAATTGGAGTCAATGAGCGGAAAAAGATATCTTATGGGACTGGATATCGGTTCCAGCGGATGCAAAGTAACTCTGCTTGATATTGATAAAAACCAGGTAACTTCTTTGTCGGAAGAGATAAAGACATATTATCCTGATCCCGGATGGGCAGAACAGGAACCCCGGGAATGGCTGGATAAGCTTTCATCCATGATAAAAAAAATCACAAAGAATAAGAAGGCCATATCTGAAAGTATTGCTGCAGTTGGACTTAGCGGTGCTACCCATTCCCTTATTATGATGGATAAGGATAATAATATACTGGGTAGGACCATCCATATTACAGATGGACGCAGTTTTGATCAGTCAAGAAATCTTGAGGAAAAAGCAGGAGACATGATCCTTGAAAAAGCCCTTAACCCGGTTGATGTCATGTGGACCATATCCATGCTGGCCTGGGTTAGGGAAAAGGACAGGGAAAGATGGGACAGGATATCGAAGATACTTTTTCCCAAGGATTATATAAGGCATATGCTTACCGGGTCAATTGCTACTGATACAATTGATGCACAGGGTACGCTTCTATATGATCCCATAGGTAAGAAATGGGATGGAGAGCTGGCTGACCTTATCGGCCTCGATATATCCGTACTTCCGGAAACATTTGAACCCTGCACACTGGCCGGAAAGATAAGCAGTAAAGGCGCTCTATGGTCAGGACTAAAGCAGGGCACTCCCGTACTGACCGGTTCCACAGATACGGTTATGGAAGTATTTTCTGCAGGCTCTAAAGATGAAGGTGACTGCACGGTAAAGCTGGCTACATTCGGCCGCATATGCATTATAACTTCCAGGCCATACTATGGAAAAGGCCTTATAAACTATTCCTATATAATCCCGGGAAAGTGGTATCCAGGTACGGGAACAAAATCATGCGGCACATCATTCAGGTGGTGCCGTGACCAGTTTTTCAGTGAGCTGAAAAAAGATAAGGCATATGAATTTATGACCCATAAAGCCGGAAAAATACCCCCCGGCTCACAGGGGCTTATCTTTCATCCATACCTGCAGGGAGAAGGCTCCCCCTATGATGATCCTCGACTCAGGGGGGACCTTATCGGACTGACGCTTCACCATACCCGCGACCATATAGCCAGGTCAGTCTTAGAAGGCACATGCTTTTCCCTTCTGGATTCTATGAATTTTATAAAAGAAAAAAATATAGAAATAAAGCCTCCTTTAAGGTTTATAGGCGGAGGCACCAGGAGCAGCCTGTGGACACAGATACTGGCAGATATTTTAGGATATGATGCGGTAATACCTAAAAATACCGACCCGTCCATAGGAGCAGCTCTTGCTGCCGGTGTAGGTGTAGGCATATTCGGCGATCTTAGCCAGGCCCAGGAGTTTAACAGGGGAATATCCAGGGAGATATTATTTGATGATGACAGGAATTTGAGGTATATGGAGATATTTGACCTGTATAAAGATACACAATCCAGGCTGGTAGATATAAATCATAAGCTGGCTGAAAAATATGATGCATAAGACTATAATAGAAAAATAAGGAAAAAATGATACCGGAACAGAGAAGGTCCAGGATAATCGTTAAGCTTAGGGAACAGGGTATCTGTTCCATAGACGGGCTGGCAAAGGAACTTGAAGTCTCCAGGATTACCATCCAGAGGGATATAAACCTTTTGGTAATACAGGGACTGGCCCAGAAGGTCCATGGCGGGGTACAGCTAAAGGAAAAAGAAGGTGACCCCATAGAATCCAGGTTCAGCCTGAGGCTCAAGCAGAATTATGATAAGAAGTTAAAAATAGCAAAAACAGCGGCAGGCCTGGTAAAGGACAGCAGTATAATCTTTCTTGATTCATCTACAACCGTCTTTATCCTGGCCAAAGAGTTATTTAATATGGCTTATCTAGACCTTACCATGATCACCAGCTCGCCCGCCATAATATTTGAAGGTATGAAGCAGAATAAGGTAAGGATAATAGCTACCGGCGGGGAGTTAAGATCGGATTTTAATATGTTTTCCGGAAGCTGGGTCCTGGATTTTCTGGAAAAGGTGAATATAAATTCAGCATTTATTTCAGCAGCGGGCATCTCACCGGAGGGTCATATAACCAGTAATAACCGGGACCTGGCCAATACCATAAGGGCAGTGTTTAAGAGATCAGTGGAAGTAAACCTGCTGGCAGACTCAGATAAGTTTTACCGGTCAGGCATGCTTGATGCTGGTTTAGTAAAAGACTGCACCAGGCTGATAACTGATAAGAAGATAAACGGCGGATTTATGAAAGAAAGTAAAGCCTTAAAGGATACAGAGATCATTTATTAGATGATCTAATAATCTATAAAGCATCTTTAGGAGGAGGGTCAAAATGGATGTAAAAAAATTGACAACAGATGTGGTTGTTGTAGGCGGAGGAGGAGCTGCCTGCCGGGCTGCTATAGAAGTGTCAGAAAAAGGCCTGGACTGCATCATGCTGGATAAGGGCAGGCCAGGCCGGTCCGGAGCCACACCCTGTGCCCTGTGGAGCATACAGGCGCCATTTGGCGCCCAGGGAAGAGATGAGCGCGATAGTCCGGACCAGTTCTTTGAGGACATGGTAAAGGCGGGAAGATTCATAGGTGACCAGAATATCACCGAAGTAGTGGCCTATACTGCCGTGGAAAGGATCCTGGATATGGAAAAATATGGGGTCAATTTCCAGAAATATGATGACGGAAGGTTCTTCCAGACACCCATGCCCGGCCAGACATATCCCAGGTCATGCTTTATGATCGAAAACGGGCAGCATATGTCCACAGTTCTGGCAAAGGAAGCCTCCAGAAGGGATAATATAAAGATCTTTAAAGACTTCTTTGTATTCGGCATACTGAAAAACGGGGATACTGTTGTAGGAGTTGTGGGAATGGATATGATAAAGGGAGAGATGGTAGCTGTAAATGCAAAGTCTACCATTGTAGCTGCCGGAGGATACACTTCTCTCTGGGGTTTTTCAGACAATCCTCCTACACTTACCGGAGACCTGCTGTCAGGAGCATACAGGGCAGGCGCTGATATTGTCGACCTGGAATTCAACCAGTATTACGGAACAGATGTCATCTGGCCTCCCTCAGTGAAGGGAACTGTTGTCCTGTATGAGCTCATGATAGACGAATTTGCCGATGGTGAGATAACCGATAAAGACGGAAAGCCAATAATCGATAAGCCGCTTCCCATAAGGGACGAGGCTATAAAGACTATATTTAATGTAATAAGGGAGGGGAGAGGCACCCCGCATGGCGGAGTATATTTTGATACCACAAAATCACCCAAAGGTGAAAAAGGGGTAAGAGAAGTATTTGACGGTATGACCCAGAAGCATTACAGATTCCTGATCGATGCTGCCGGAATAGACCTGGCAAAGACACCTTTGGAAGTAGCGCCTGCTTCGCATTACCAGTGCGGGGGCCTCTATGTAAATGAAAGGGGCCAATCCTCAGTTGACGGCCTTTATGGCTGCGGAGAATTTGCCGGAAACTTCCAGGGAGCCAACAGGCTGGCAGGAAGCGCGCTCTGCGATACCCAGACCACCGGGGCCAGGGTAGGGGCAAGCGCTGCAGATGATGCCGGCCAGAGGGGCATGACAGCCATTGACGGCAGAGACCTTAAGGAAAAGACAGATATGGCACTAGGTTTTCTGGAGAAAAAAAGCGGTTCAATAAGGCCCATAAATGTCAAGCAGGAAATACTAAAGACCATGGACGAATATATTGCTCCATACAGGGATGAAAAAGGCCTGAACAAGGGCCTCTCCATACTGGCAGGACTCAGGGATGAGATGAAAAAAGTATCAGTTCCAGATATCGGTATATATAATCTGGAACTCAGGGAAGCCATAGAAGCTAATTTAATGCTTGATGCTGCCGAGCTGACATTCGGTTCTGCACTTTTCAGGAAGGAATCCAGGGGGCATCATAACAGGACAGACTATCCTGATACTGATGACAAGCAGTGGAGATGCCATACAATCGCTACCCTTGACGGAGAAAAGCCGGCATATAGCAAGCGCGATGTCATATATACCAGGCTGAAACCGCAAGATGCCAGTTAAAATAAGGAAAGGTCAAAAAGGAGGTTAAAAAATGGCCAGCATAAAGGCAAAAATATACAGGTTTAATCCAGGCAAGGATGATAAGCCGTATTTTGATGATTATGAAGTAAGTACTGACAGGCCGCTTACCATACACGAGCTTTTAACAGTCATACATAAGGATCATGACGGCACCCTGGCCTACAGGCAGTTTAAATGCTATAAGGGTATGTGTACTACCTGTATGGTCAAACTGGATGGGAAAGTGGTAAAAGGCTGCGCTACCCGGGTAGAACCAGGTTCAGCTATCAAGCTGGAACCTGCTGCCGGAGGAGAGGTGGTACGGGACCTGGTAGTGGATTTTAAAGCTATGTAACCGCCCTAAAGAAGGGTCAAATAAAAGCACTTTTAAGGAGGGATTTAAGATGTCTGAACCGATAATCTGGCAGGAGATAACCTGGCAGGAAGTTAAAAAGGTGGCAGAAGAAGTGGGTATAGCGCTTCTTCCCATAGGAGCTACTGAACAGCACGGCTTTCACTGCCCCACCGGGGTGGATTTCTATAATGGATATGAGATAGCCAAAAAGATATCAGCCAGGACGGGAGCCATTGTAGCACCACCCATACCATATGGGTCCCATCCCTATTTTCATTACGGTTTTGCAGGCACCATACCCATAAGGGCAGTCACCCAGATAGAATTTATAAGGGATATCATAAAAGGGCTGGTAAACAATAATTTTAAGAAGATAATCATAATACAGTCCCATGGGCAGTGGTGGACCATACATACAGCCATCCAGGAGATAGCCCTGGAGGTAGATGCATTTATGGCAGCTGCTACCTGGTGGGAGATAGCATGCAAGACCATAAAAGAAGTCTGCGATACCCCATTTAAGCATGCGGATGAGGTTGAGACCTCAGTATCGCTTTATCTCTATCCGGAGCTGTGTGATATGTCTAAGGCTGAGGAAGACTATACTCTTAAGCCCTATATAGATAAGAGATTTACCAGGCCGGCAGTCCATGCCGAGCTTATAGATGCTTTTCCCATTGAAGCCATAACCTTCATCCCCCAGGAAGGCGAAGTCATGAAGACAGGAGCACCGGGAGACCCCAGGAAGGCAACTGCTGAAAAGGGCAAAGCTATAGTAGAAAGGGCTGTGGATGTGGTGGTAGACCTTATTGACCACCTTAAGGAAAATTACAAGCCGGGTGAGTTTCCCAGGGTAAAACCCAAGCTTAATGTGGATATGTAATATTTGTATCTAATATTTAACTGAAAGATGAGATGGCAGGTATAAAAAAACCGTCATATATGTTTGATATGGTCCTTTTCGAGCTGGCCGATATTGTAGGCAGGGAAAATGTCTCTACAAGGCAGGCCGATAAGATAGCATATTCTGTGGATTATTACTGGGTGCCCGAGCTCTGGCATGACCGGGGCATGGAAAAACCCTGTCCCGATTATATAGTATTTCCTTCTGCTACGGACGAAGTGTCAAAGATCATGGCTGTTGCAAATGAATACAAAATTCCAGTGACTGTATGGGGCGGAGGTGCCGGCAGCCAGGGAGGAGCCCTGGCCGTTGACGGAGGGATAATCCTTGATACTAAAAAGCTGAATAAGGTCTATGATATTGACCTTAAGTCCATGACTGCGGATACAGGGGCAGGGATAATCATGCAGCATCTGGAGGATATGCTTGAAAGATATGGAGTATCCACCATGCATATCCCTGCTTCTACATACTGCTCTACTTTAGCCGGCTTTATTGTCCACAGGGGTACGGGAGTGCTTTCCACCAGGTACGGCAAGATGGAGGACATGATCGTATCCATGGAAGTGGTACTTCCTACAGGTGAGGTCATCAATACGCCGGTTGTACCCAAAACTGCTTCCGGACCAGATCTTAACTGGCTGTTTATAGGATCAGAAGGGACACTGGGGATAATAACCAGGGTAAAGCTTACCCTGAAGAAGCTTCCTGAAGTAAGGCGGTTCCAGGCCTTTATATTCAAGGACCTGGCTTCCGGGCTGGAAATGGGTAGAAGGCTTAAAGTAGAAGGCTTAAGGCCCTCTGTTATAAGGCTATATGATGAGGCTGAGACCAGGGGACAGGTAAAAAGGGTACTGGGTATTGATAAAAAAGGTTTCTACCTGGTATATGGGCTGGAAGGATTCGCCGACATCATAGAGCTCGAATCCAAAAAAGCCTTTAACATAGGCAGGGAGCTAAAAGGAGAAGACCTGGGGGAGAATCCAGGCAAAAAATGGTGGGATAACCGCTATAAGTTCTTTTTCCCTCCTTACTGCTTCGCCCTGCCCCAGGCTTATGGCACCTGTGATACTGTGGCAGCCTATTCCGATATTGAAAAAATATACTGGGCAATGAAAAAGGCAGCAGAATCAAGATTTGACAGCATCAGGTTTATCGGGCATTTCTCGCACTGGTTCGAATGGGGCGCTATGCTCTATGCCCGGTTCATCTTTGATGACCCGCCGGAAGATCCCCACCAGGCCCTTTATCAATATAATGAAGCCTGGAATGTCACAGTCAGGGCAGCGCTTAAAAATGGGGGAGTCATAAATGAGCATCACGGCGTGGGATTAAAGCTTTCCAGGTTCATGAAGGAGCAGTATAAGGACTCATTTAAGCTCATAAAAGGGCTAAAAGAAATGGTAGATCCCAAGGGAATACTGAACCCATATAAAATGGGGCTGGGGAAAGAATGATGGAGATAAGTAAAAATATAGAAACCCTAAAAGCATGCCGGTTCTGTCCTATGTGCAGGCATGTATGCACTTCGGGAAATATCTCTTTTCATGAGAGCGATTACCCGCGTGGCAGGGGCCTTATACTGGATAATATCCTGGAAAAAAGGATGGAATATACTTCTGACCTGGTCCAGTCCATATATAACTGCTGTCTTTGCGGCCTGTGCTGGTCAAACTGCGAAGGGGGATATATGCCCCATAAGCTTATACTTTCATCTCGCACCGATATTGCGGAAAAGGGCATGGCGCCGGAAGCTGCATTAAAGATATTGGAAAGTATAGAGTCAGGGAAAAACCCCTATGGCAGAAAATCTAATGCATATAAGGGGACTGGCAAGAAGGCTGACTTCCTCTATTTTATGGGAGATTATATAAAATTTTCCGGACATCCTATTGCTGATTCGGTTATAAATATCATGAAAAAAGCAGGGCAAGAATATGCCATCCTGGAGGAAGAACCGACAGATGGCAAGATAATGGCCATCCTGGGCTTCAGGGGAAAAGCAGCAAATGCTGCAAAAAGCCTGAAAAAGAGGTTTAAAGATATAGGAGCAAAAAAAATAGTGGTGTCGGACCCCCTGTCATATGACTGCCTGAAAAATGATTTTCCCGGCTACGGGATAGACCTTGATGCCCGGGTAATGCATATTTCAGAGTATCTGGAAGAGTGTATAAGTAAGGGAAAAATTAAGGTAGGGAAGGTAAATGATACGGTAACCCTGCTGGATTCAGAATTTCTGGGAAGATTCAATGGTATTTATAAGGCTCCCAGGAAAATAATAAAAGCTGTTGCAGGCAGTTCATTTAAAGAGATGGAAAAAAATGGAAAATATTCCCTGGCCACTGGAGAAGCAGCATTTCTATTCAATGAAAAAACCGGGGTTATGGGAAAGATGATAGGCTCCAGGCTCTGTGAAGCAGTAAATTATATAGATGCAGGGATTGCAGTTACCCTCTCAGGAGCAGCCAAAGAAAATTTAGGCAAATGCAGTAATATAAAGATTTTTGAAATTTCTGAGTTTATCTGGCAAAATATTAAATAGGGTCTAATTTTATTGAGGAAATTACTTAAAAGTATTTTAAATTAAAAAGGAGGTTCATGTCATGAGACCAGTCACGCTTTTTACCGGCCAGTTTGCAGACATCCCATTTGATGAGATGTGCGCCACCGCGCAAAAGATGGGCTATGAAGGTCTGGAGCTTGCTACCTGGGGCAGCCATGTTAATGCCAAGAAAGCAGCCCAGGACAAATCCTATGCCAAAGAGATAAGGGATACCCTTAAGAAAAATAAGCTTGATTCCTGGGCCATTAGCGCACACCTCTCAGGCCAGCTCATTGGCGATATATATGACAAGCGCCATAATGGCTTTGCCCCCTCAAACGTGGCTGATGATGAAGAGGCTATGAGAAAGTGGGCAGCAGAAGAAGTAAAAGATACCATCACGGCAGCTAAAAACCTGGGTATAAAGATCATCACCGGTTTTTTGGGTTCGCCCATATGGAACTATTGGTATTCATTCCCGCCGGCATCGGAGGAGATGATAGAAGAAGGATTTAAAACTATCGTTAAAAGATGGACGCCTCTTTTTGATGAGATGGATAAATACGGGATGAGATTTGCCTTTGAGGTACACCCCACTGAGATCGCTTTTGACTACTATACCTTTGACAGACTTCTAAAGGCATTTGACGGCAGGAAGACCCTGGGGATGAACTTTGATCCCAGCCACCTCTTATGGCAGGGAATGAAGCCCCATCTTATGATAAGGGCCCTTCCTGACAGGGTATATCATGTACATATAAAGGATGCATCGGTTACCCTGGACGGGCTAAACGGTATACTGGGCTCCCATATAGGATTTGGCGATACCAGGAGGGGTTGGAACTTCCGATCGCCGGGAAGGGGAGAGGTCGATTTTGGAGCTATTATAAGGGAACTTAACCAGATTGATTATGACGGTCCCCTGTCAGTAGAGTGGGAAGACTCAGGAATGGACAGGATAAGGGGCGCCTCAGAAGCATGCGATTTTGTAAAGCATATAAATATAAATCCTGCTGCCGGGGCATTTGACGATGCCTTAAAAAATGAGTGATTTTTTATTGCTTCTTAAAAAAAATAGAGAGGGAAGGATTTAATATGGTAGGAATAGTAAAAGATGTAGAGGAAAATCCGGCAAAGATAAAATACGGCATGGTGGGCGGAGGTCCGGAAGCATTCTTCGGCTCAGTCCACAGGAAAGCTGCTGCCATGGACGGGGAGATAGAGCTGGTAGCGGGAGCATTTTCATCTAAACCGGAAAAATCAAAATTGCAGGGTAAAGAGCTAATGCTTGACCCGTCAAGAGTATACGGTTCCTATGAAGAAATGGCCGAAAAGGAAGGAGCGCTTCCTGAAGATGAAAGGATCGACTTTGCTTCCATAGTGACCCCAAACCATGTACATCATCCGGCAGCCAAGGCTCTTATGGAGGCTGGAATCCATATTGTCTGCGACAAGCCCATGACCAGGACTATGGAAGAAGCAGAAGACCTTTGCCGTATTGCCAGTAAAAAAGACAGGGTATTTGCCGTAACATATACCTATACCGGATATCCTATGGTAAAGCAGGCAAAAAAGATGATAGCAGACGGGATGATAGGGGATATAAGGAAGGTTGTAGTGGAATACCCGCAGGGCTGGCTTACCAGGACCATAGAAAAAGATGGAGCCAAGCAGGCTGTATGGAGGACTGATCCGGCCCAGGCAGGCATTTCATCATGCATGGGGGACCTGGGTACCCATATGGAGAATATGTCAAATTATGTCACAGGGCTTGAGATAACCGAAGTGATGGCTGACCTGACCGTATTTGGAAAAGACAGGGTGCTTGATGATGACGGCAATGTGCTGGTCCATTACAATAATGGAGCCAGGGGCGTATTCTTTACATCCCAGATATCAGTAGGAGATGAGAATGATCTAAGGTTCAGGATATACGGCACCGAGGCTTCCCTGGAATGGCATCAGGAAAATCCCAATTACCTTCATCTAAGATATGAAGACCAGCCGGAAAAGGTATACAAGCATGGAAATGATTACCTGGAAGAAGTAGCCCAGCATAACTCCAGGCTTCCTTTCGGTCATCCGGAGGCATTTATAGAAGCGCTGGCAAATATCTATTTAAATGCTGCCAGGACAATGAAAGCAAAGAAAAATGGAATAGAGCCGTCAGAATTTGACCTTGATTTCCCCACTGCTCTTGATGGGGCTAAAGGGATTAATTTCGTGGTTAAGGTAGTTGAGAGCAGCAAGGCCAAAAAGTGGGTTGACGCCAGATATTCGCCGCCATGCTGATCTATCAGATGATTTATATAATTTCAAATGATAAATGTATATTGAAAAAAAGGATTAATATAATATAATATTAACCAGAGGGGAGTAAATCGGAATAATATAGTTTGAAACTATACTTCTATTCATTAATAAATATTTTTGGGAAAACATAGCGGAGGGCATTGTCTGGACCAAAGAATATTTAGTTCTTAAAAAAAATACTTTGTTATATTGATCTAGCTATGTGCTGATATATTTTAGGATCCGTAATTGGAAACGTTAAATAACTTTATTATCTATTATATTTAAAAAAGTTAATTATCTAACAATGTTGACAAACTAATAGAATCTTGATATGATCCTGGTGTTTATTACAGTTGATAGACAATATGCCTAAACCGGGAAAACCAAAAACAATCAAGAGGATCAACAGGAAGCTGATCTTGGATACTATGATGAATTCCGGGACAATTCAAATATCAGAGCTCTCAAAGAGCACGAAAATAAGCAAGACTACTCTGATGAAAGCTATTAAACACTTTGTGGATATAGGATTAGTCACTATTGAAGGAAAAGGAGATTCTACGGCAGAAGGAGGGAAAAGGCCAAATCTTTACAAATTCAATCCCCGGGCTAATTATGTATTTGCTGTTAGGATATTCCCCACAGAGATCCTGGCAGTACTTACTGACCTCAAGTGCAATATACTTGATACACAAACAGTTATGATCAATGGAAATGAAAGAATAGATATTGTCATTGATAAGATAACCAGACTTTACCAGGATATGCTAAATAAAAATGATATAAAGAATAATAAACTAATTGGAATAGCAGTTGGTACCCATGGTATCACCAATTTCAGGGATGGCATCATTGTCACATCTCCCCACTTCTCTTCATGGGGTGAGAATCTTCCATTTAGGGACCTTCTTGAAGAAAAAATGCCTGATTCGATACCGATATTCATTGATAATCATATCAGGTTCCAGGTATATGCTGAAAAATCCAGCGGGATTGGTGTGGGAGTAAAGAATATAATCGTACTGGAAGGCGGAGAGGGTCTTGTGGCTGGTATCATTGTCAAGGATTCTTTAAAAAGGGGTATGCACTATCTGGCAGGGGAAATAGGCCATATGGTTATAAATCCTAATGGCGCTGAGACTTGCGCCTGCGGAGCCAAGGGCTGTTTTGAAGCTATGATCTCAGTAAACAGGGTTCTAAAAATGGCAAAAGAAAGATATTCAAAAAATAAGGATTCTCTTGTCTTTGAAGATAGAAGTCCAGAAGATATCAGTATTTATGATATATTTGATAGCTCAAATAAGGGTGATGGTTTTGCCAGGGGACTTATTGATGATGTGGCTAACTGGTTTGCCATTGGTATTTCAAACATGATTTTAATGTATGACCCTGAACTTATTGTCATCCAGGGAATATACGATAGTGCAGGAAAGTACTTCCTTGAGGGTTTAAGAAAAAGGATAAATAATGTATCACTTCCCAGGATAAATAAAGATGTAAGGATAGATTATTCAAATTTTGGAAAAGAAGCTGCTACACTGGGAGCCGCTTCATATGTGATATCGAATCATTTTTTTAACAATAATTAGAATAGACTTTATTAAGTAAAGAGTAAAAGTTTTAATAGTAAAGGAGGGTTTAATGGAAAATGTGCTGTTTAAAAAAGGGGGTGGTCTTACAGAAACAATCAATATGCCTTTCAGGCTATGTAGAAAATAAGCGTATTCTGAAGGGCCGGAAGTGATGTCAATCACATTTTATAATCTCAAAGGAGGAGAAAATGAAGAAAACACTTATATGGCTTCTGGTTGTAGCGTTCATAGCGTCGCTCTCCATCTATGGTGTAGGGTGTAAAGCTGATGAAGCTGCCGAGGAAGAAGTAGTTGAAGAAGAAGTAGCGGAAGAGGAAGTGGCTGAAGAAGAAGAGATGGAAGAAGAGATGGAAGAAGTAGCCATGGCCGATTCCATCACCATCCATTGGGCACAGTGGGCCCCTGCTGATAACCTTCAGGCATTGTCTGCAGCATTTACTGACGAGACAGGCATAGAGGTTATCGTAGAGCAGACACCATGGGAAACATTTGTACAGAAGTACAATGTAGAGATGATCGCAGGCAGTGATGCCTGGGATATCATCGTGGCTGATAGCCAGGATGTCGGTAATATGGCTATAAACGGTCATATTGTAGAGCTGACTGATTTTGTTGAGGACCAGGGGATACTGGATTCCTTCCTGCCGTCAGCTATGTATAATTATGCTGAATATCCCAAAGGCTATGAGAGATATTGGACTGTACCGGTAGAAGGCGATGCTCTGGGATGGGCATACCGTAAAGACCTGTTTGAAGATGCAGATAATATGGCAGCCTTTGAAGCTGAATACGGATATGCTCTTGATGTTCCTGCATCATGGGATGACCTGAAGGATATTGCAGAATTCTTCCATGATCCTGATAATGAGTTTTATGGAGTAGCTGTCTACGGTGACAATGGATATGACTCACTGGCCATGTTTGCTGAGCAGACTATCAGGGCTTATGGTGGAGACCTGGGTAACTTCGAGACTTTCGAAGTCGATGGTTATCTTAACAGTGAAGGTGCTGTAGCAGGACTGGAGTATTACAAAGAACTCTACCAGTTTGTACCTCCAGGGTTTGGTGACGCATTCTTTGTTGCTACCAATGATGCCTTTATAAGCGGTATCGTACCAATGGCTACAAACTTCTTTGCATTCCTGCCGGCATTGGCTAATCCAGAGACCAATCCATATGCTGATGTGACTGGATATTTCACATGTCCTCCACAGGTAGGTGTTGACGGAGTGGAAAGGCAGAGCGTGGCTCTGGGAGGCCAGGGAGCTGCAGTAGTAAGCTATATCTCTGATGAGAAAAAGGCAGCAGCTTTTGCATGGCTTGAATGGTTTGCCAAGGAAGAAACCCAGGCAGAGTGGGCAAAACTTCCCGGCTCATTTACCACTCACGAAGGAGTACTTAATTCTCAAGAATTCCTGGATGCTGCTCCCTATAACCCGAATATGAAGGAATCATTCGAGCTTCTCCAGGACTGGTGGGCAGTTCCCCAGTATGATGAGATGATAAGGACATTCAGTGAAGAACTGGGTTCATATGTAATCTCAGGTGAAGGAACAGCTGAAGAAGCACTTCAGGAAGTATCCGATATTTGGACTAATATATTCGAAGAAGATGGTTACTATGATGCTGATTTCGATCCTAATGATTTCTAATATCTACTGATCTATTAGCTTCCCCTGCTTTATGTGGGGGAAGCTATGCTAAATGAAGCCAGCATAAGAAGGGAAAACTGATGGATAAAAATTCTCGGAAAAAAAAGACCGTTAATGTGGCATATAAAAGCATGAAGGATACTACCCTTTTAAGGATATTTGTGCTGCCGGTCATAATCCTTTTGATAGTTATGAATGTATTTCCGCTTTTCTGGTCCCTGGTTTTGAGTTTTTCAGATTATACAGCAAAAAGTAATACTGAATGGGGAGAAAACCCGGAGATGATAGGTGCTGAAAACTATTCAGAGATACTCAGGGACCCCAAGATGTGGAACAGATTTATAACTACCGCTAAATTCGTGTTATTATCGGTTGGGTTCCAGATGGTACTGGGATTCGGCTTAGCTCTCCTTTTACACCAGGTTAAATTTTTCGGCAAGGGATTTCTGACTACTTTACTGATCTTGCCAATGACCATGTCCCCGGTAATAGTAGGGATAATGTGGAAGCTTTTCTATAATCCCAATTATGGTATGTTTAATATGCTTCTGGGTCTGGGAAAGATAGACTGGACGACTGACCCCACCTTTAATCTATTTGGAGTTGTAATAGCAGATGTCTGGATGTGGACACCATTTGTTATGCTGCTTTCTATAGCCGGGCTCTCTGCTGTCCCCCAGTACCTTTATGAAGCTGCGGAGATCGACAGGGCGTCCTGGTGGTATAAGTTTACCAGGATAACCATGCCCATGGTATACCCGCTTCTGCTGGTTGCTCTCATATTCAGGACCATGGAGGCATTTAAGATATTTGATGTGGTAATGGGTATAACCGGGAGAGGCACAACAGCTCCCCAGCTTCTTTCCATGTACCTTTATAATGTAGGTTTTGTAACATGGAAGACAAGTTATGGTTCTGCCCTTGGATATATAATGCTGATAATGATAATTGCCATTACCAGTATATTTATTAAATACCTTAACAGGGCTAGGCAGTAGAGAGGATAACAAATGGGAGAAATAGTAAAGAAGAAAAAAAATATCCGGCGTTATTTTATCATACTTCTGATTGTAATAATCACTTTTGTATATATGGTACCTTTGTTATATGTTATAACTACATCTTTCAAGTCCTGGTCAGATGTCCAACAGGTGCCGCCTACACTTACATTCAAGCCTTCGATAGCAGCCTATATCAGGATATTCACATCAAGGGTTGTATACACCAAAGATAATAAGCCTACGCAGGAAGAAATAGAGCAGATGAAATGGTATGAGAGAATAGTCTATGAGGAGACAGGAGAAAGGATAGTAAGGGTAGGCGACCTTCCTAAGAGATATATGAATAGTGTTATTATAGCAGTTGCCAGTACGGTGCTCACTATAATCCTTGGAACCATTGCAGCATATGGGTTCTCCAGGTTTAAGATAAGGGGGAAAGATGATCTCCTGTTCTTTATTCTAAGCACCAGGATGCTGCCGCCGGTGGTAGTAATAATCCCCATATTCTTGATGTTCAGGTATATCAATATGACTGATTCGCATATTACCCTTATACTATTATATACCGCTTTTAATGTCTCTTTTGCAGTATGGGTATTAAAGGGATTTATAGATGAGATACCCATAGAATATGAGGAAGCGGCTATGGTGGACGGTTATACCAGGTTCCAGGCATTCAGGAAGATAGTCCTTCCCCAGGCAGTTACAGGGATTGCTGCTACTGCAGTATTCGTATTTATTTTTGCCTGGAATGAATATGCATTTGCCCTGGTACTTTCCAGGAGGGTTTCTCAGACAGTTCCGGCATGGCTTCCTTACCAGATGGGTGTTCTGGGATATGATTGGGCGGCTGCAGCTGCCGGTACCTTGGTTTTCTTGATACCAGCTATGATATTTACCATCATTTTAAGGAACCACCTGGTAAGAGGAATCACATTTGGCGCAATTCGAAAGTAGGGAGTTAATATGTATCCATTATTAGTAGCAATAGGATTCTATATTATTATCGGACTGGTGTTCTGGAGGCTAAGACTATTAAGGAAAAAATATCTGGAGCCGCTATTTATGTGGATAATGCTTCTGGGTATAGCCTTCCTTTGTCAGCCCTGGCTCATGGTCCTTTATACATATGGATATGCGGTACTGCTTACAGGTACTGCTGCTTATATATTTTCTATTCATCTAAAATAATATTCATGGAGGATGCCAGTGAAATTTGGAGTAAACACATTGATTTTTACCGGTAACTTTACTGATGAGCATACTGATCTTTTTAGCAGGATCAAAGATACGGGATTCGACGGTGTGGAGATAGCCCTTGCCAATAAGGGTGATTTTGACTATACCAATACGCTGAAAAAGTTTAAGGATAATGGGCTTGAATGTATCGGAATATGCGGAATGCATAGCCTGGACAGGGACATTCGCGGTCCGGATATGGACAATGTCAGCAATGGTATCCAGTATATAAAGGACGGCATAGACGCCGCAGCGGCTCTTGAGAGCGATCTTTTTACGGGACCTTTTTATTCTGCTGTGGGCAGGGCCAGCATGGAAACTCCTGAAGACCGAAAAAAGCAGTGGCAAACAGAGATCGAGAGCTTGGATGAAGTATGCCAATATGCTGAAAAAAAAGGTGTCTACCTGGCAATGGAGCCTCTGAACAGGTTTGAGACAGATTTCATCAATATTGCTGAAGATGCCATAAAACTTATAAAGGAAGTGGGAAGCGATTACCTGAAGATCCATCTTGATACTTTCCATATGAATATTGAGGAAAAAGATTCAGCTGAAGCCATCAGGAAGACCGGGGACCTTTTATACAATTTCCATACAAGCGAAAATGACAGGGGAGCTCCAGGAACTGGACAGGTTCACTGGGAAAAGATTTTTCAAGCACTAAAGGATATAGATTATAACCGCTATCTTGTGATTGAGTCATTTACTCCTGAAAATGAATTGATCGCAAGAGCTGCTTCTATATGGAGGTCTACAGAAAAAAGTGATTGGATATTGCTGGAAAAAGGCCTGGCATTTCTAAAAAGTTTTTTTAAAGAATAAGGGGAATGGAGTTGTTTAGATGTCAGAAATACTTTTAAAAGAGATCACGAAGAGGTATGATAAGCTTATAGCAGTTAATGACCTTAATATGAAGATCCAGGATAATGAATTCCTGGTGCTTCTGGGTCCTTCCGGCTGTGGAAAGACCACCACATTAAGGTGCATCTCTGGTCTTGAGATCCCTGATGAAGGAAGGATATATATCGATGGGGATGATGTGACCACTAAAAGAGCTTCCCAGCGCGATATTGCCTTTGTATTCCAGCTTTATGCCCTTTATCCCCATATGAATGTCTACAGCAATATTGCATTTCCCCTGGTTACACAGGGAGTTAGCAAGCAAAAGATAAAAGAGGAAGTAGACAGGGCCGTAAAGATCCTCAGAATAGAGCACATCCTTAAGAAAAGACCCAAAGAGCTGGCCGGAGGCGATCAGCAGAGAGTGGCCCTGGGCCGTGCCCTGGTAAGGAGGCCAAAAGCTTTCCTGCTTGATGAGCCCATAGGTACATTGGATGCAAAGTTCAGGGAAGAGATGAGGTCTGAACTTAAAAAGCTTCACGTAGATGTGGGGGCAACAACTGTTTATGTGACCCACGACCAGACTGAAGCCATGTCCATGGGTGATAGGATAGCTATTATGAACCTGGGGGTGCTTCAGCAAATTGGGACTCCGAAAGAAGTATACAGGAATCCCAATAACCTCTTTGTAGCTAACTTTATAGGCAGTCCAGGAATGAATTTTGTCAAGTGCAGGGTCTTTAAAAAACAGGACAAGGTATTTATAAATGTCTTATCGGTCAGCCAGTCAGTGGAAGTAAGCGGTAAATCGGAAAAGATCCTTACTGAAAAGGGATATATTGATAAGGAAGTAATACTTGGAGTTAGGCCGGAGGATGTACTGATGTCCCTGGCTGAGAAGCAGGACTATATAACCAGCAAGGTATATGTCCTTGAGTCAACCGGTTCTTACAATATAATTGATGTTGTCCTGGATAGTTCGGAGAAAATAAGGGTGAGGACACTTTCAACAGTCAATCCCGCGGTCAATCAAAAGGTGTTCCTGAATTTTGATATGGACAGGGCGACTATATTTGACCCGGAAACAGAAGAAGCTATTAGATAAAAATTTTAAGTTTATGACCATGGTTAGGAGAAAGATTATATGGCAGATGTAAAGCTAAACTCGATCACCAAGACTTTTGGCGACATTACTGCTGTCGATGACATGAAACTTGAAGTCAGGGATAAAGAATTTTTCGTACTTTTAGGACCTACCGGAGCCGGTAAGACTACCACGCTCAGGATGATCTCGGGACTGGAAAAACAGGACAAGGGAGACATTTTCCTGGATGGTGAAAATGTAAATGACCTGGGGCCTGCATTAAGGGATGTGGCATTCGTATTCCAGTACTATACCCTGTACCCTACATTTACTGTTAAGCAGAACCTGGAATTCCCCCTGAAATCCCGGATGAGGAATGTTCCCCAGGATGAGATAGATAAAAGGGTATCAGAGGTGGCAAAAGTCTTAAATATTGATAAACTCCTGGACAGGTCGACCCTTAACCTGAGCGGAGGCGAGATGCAGAGGGTGGCTATTGGAAGGGCAATAGTAAGGACCCCCCGGGTATTTTTAATGGATGAGCCGCTTTCCAACCTTGATGCCAAACTCAGGGAAGAGATGAGGGTGGAGCTGGCAAGGATCCACCTGGAACTGGAGGAAACTTTTATATATGTGACCCATGACCAGATAGAAGCCATGACCATGGCTGACAGGATAGCGGTAATGAATGAAGGAAAGATCCTACAGATAGGTAGTCCTGAAGATATCTATGAGCGTCCGGCATGTGTCTTCGTAGCCAAATTTGTAGGAAGTCCCTCCATTAATACTTTTGATGCAGTAATAGATGAGGATAAACTGGTTATAGGTGAAAGGGACATGATCTGCTGCCTCAGCAAACAGCAGTGCAAATCCCTGGATAAACTGGATGAAAATAAAATAGTCTTTGGCATAAGACCTGAGGATGTCGAGGTCACCAGGGAGAAAAAAGATGACAACTCTATACAGGGCGAGGTCTATTTTAGCCAGAGCATGGGGGCTGAGGACATCCTTAACCTGAGTATTTCCAAAGATTTACTTTTAAGGGCAATAGCCCCTCCCAAGACATTAATAAAGACAGGCGAAAAAGTCTTTATCAATATAAATATGGAAAGGGCACATCTTTTTGATATTGCGACTAAGAACCGAATAAAGTGCTAGATATCCAGGAAAGTTTTAACCTTAAGCTAAAGGTTTTAAATGTTCTTTAGGCAAATTGCTTTCTATTACCCTATAGCAGATATATAAATAATAGATCAATAAATTATAAGACCAGGAGGAAAAATGACTAAGAAGACTTCTATCGGCGGATGGGCATATATCTGGGGAGGATATTCAGAAGACCCCACACCCCTAAAAGACGTACTGGAAAGATTAAAAGAGCTGGGCTTTGACGGCATAGAGATGGCGGCTTTCCCGCCCCATATAGAGCCAAAGACAGCTGCCAGGGCAGAAGAGGTAAAAAAAGAGCTAGACTATTACGGCCTTGAAGTATCCGGGCTGGCCGCTCCTTTTCCTTCGCCTGCAACTTCAAAAGACAGCCAGTACCTGGATGCTGTAAAGGATAATCTTGAGATATGCAAGGCTTTAGACTGTCCAAAATTAAGGGTAGACTCAGTAGATCCCCCCACAGAGATCCCCGGAGGCATGGATTATGAAAAGTTCTTTTCTAAAGTAGCAGGGGTATGGAATAAGGCTGCTGACCTTTGTGGCAAGTATGGGATTAAGCTTATATGGGAATTTGAGCCCGGCTTTATCCTGAATAAGCCCTCAGAAGTGGTAAGGATGGTATATAAGGTAGACCATCCCAATTTCTCGATACTATTTGATTCCTGCCATGCCCATATGTGCGGGGTCTTGGCTTCAAGACAGATGGGAGAGAAGGAAATACTTCCCGGCGGAGTGGTCCAGTTTGCCCATATGCTTACCGGAAAAATAGGGCATATACACCTGATAGATTCTGATGAGACCCTTCATGATGATGATACATCCACACATGCGCCACTGGGGACCGGAGTTCTGGACTTTTCCAGGATAATGCCGGCCATAGCCGATGCCGGATATGATGATCAGTGGTGGCCCATAGACCTATGCTTCTGGCCCAAGGCACTGGATGTTACCGAATCAAATAAAAAATATCTTGATGAACTCATAAAAAAATACGGAAACTAAAACCGGGAGGATAAAAAGTGAAGAAAAAGATGAAAGCCCAGGTATTTTATGAAGCTGAAAAGATGGAGCTTGAAGAAATAGATATACCAGAGATCACGGATATCGATGTGCTGGTAAAGGTAAAAAATGTAGGTATCTGCGGCTCAGACATATCATACTACTATGGACTGTCCCCTGTAGGCACAGAAACCGGTAAAGGCCCTATAGTCCTTGGCCATGAATTTACCGGGGAAGTGGTTGAGGTTGGAAGCGTGCCGGCTAAAATGGGACTATTTACCAAAGGTGACAGGGTTGTAGTAAACCCGGTGCAGCAGTGCAATTCATGTTATCTGTGCGCTGAGGGTAAGACCAATCTCTGCACTAATTTAAATGTACCAGGAGTTACCTGTGACGGCGGATTTGCAGAATATTCAGCAGCCCGCTATACAGGACTGTTTAAGCTCCCCGATGATGTAAGCTATGCCGCAGGAGCATTTACGGAACCCCTGGCCTGTGTGGTTTACGGCATGAAGAAGCTGGAGATACAGCCCGGACATTTTGTAGCCATATTCGGGCCCGGACCAATGGGGCTTATGATGACACAGATGGCAAAGTCCACCGGAGCAGGTAAGGTCGCCCTTATAGGCACCCGGGATTTCAGGCTGGAATCAGGAAAGGCTGCAGGTGCTGATTATCTATTTAATATTAGCGATAAGGGTTCCCCCTATTATACCGGGGACTTAAAACAGGCCATATCTGATCTTACCGGAGGGAGCCTGGCTGACAGGGCTATTGTACCTACAAGTTCCAATGATGCCTTTGAGCTGGCAGTAGAGATCACCGGCAATGCCGCCATCACCGTCCATTTCGGACTTCCCAATGAAGATGATGTCATGAAGATACCGGCTCTTAGTTTCCACACCATGGATAAAGAAATAAGGTCTGCCTGGCTGGCACCTCTTGCCTGGCCTACTGCTATCAGGGTCATAAAGGAAGGGCTGGTGGATGTAGAAAGTATGGTCACACATACCTATCCCCTGGAGGAAACAGAAAAGGCAATAATAGATCTTAAAAACAGGGTAGATAATCCCATGAAAGTGCAGATAGTAATGGATTGATTATAATTAGTAAAGAGGGTAACTGATATGGAAATCGGAGTATTTTCCGCACTTTTCGGGGACCGGTCATGGGAAGAAGCCTGTAAGGCTGCCAGCAGCTATGGCGTAAAAGCTATTGAGGCAGGAAGCGGAGGAGTAGTGGGGAAAGGCCATGTCCATCCCCAGGAATTTCTAAAGGACAAGGCAAAAAGGAAAAGATTTACCGATGCTGCCCAAAAATATGGCTTAAAAATAAGCGCGCTTTCTGCCCACGGAAATCCGCTGCATCCGGATAGGGAGATAGCAGCGTCAGACAGCGATGACCTTAAGGCATCAGCAGAACTTGCGTCCTTGCTTGGTATTGATGTAGTAAACTGCTTCGGCGGATGTCCCGGCGCCGGGGAGGATGCCAGATACCCCAACTGGATAACCTGCCCCTGGCCCACATATTTTGGTGATGCCGTAAAGTGGCAGTGGGAAAAAAAACTGGTCCCATTCTGGAAAGACATGGCAAAACTGGGAAAGGATACCGGAATCCGCTTTGGGCTGGAGATGCATCCCGGGGATATGATATATAATCCTGAATTACTCTTAAAGCTAAGGAAAGAGGCAGGGGGCCATGTTTCATGTAATTTTGATCCCAGCCATCTTTTCTGGCAGGGAATAGACCCAATTTTAGCTATTGAAAGATTGGGAGATGCAATAGTCCATGTACATGCCAAGGACAGCCAGGTAAACAAAAATGTTGTTTCTTTCAGGGGAGTAAATGACTGGAAGCATTATTCCAATATCCCGGAGAGGGCCTGGACATTCAGGACAGTTGGCTATGGACACGGGAAGGATTTCTGGAATGATCTTGTATCTGCCCTTAGGGTAGCAGGCTATGACGGAACAGTAAGCATCGAACATGAAGACCCGCTCATGTCAGCCGATGAGGGTTTCAGGAAGGCAGTAAGCTTCCTGGAGGAAGTGCTTCTTTACCAGAAGCCCGGCGAGATGTGGTGGGCATGATCTTATAATAAAAAAAAAGGAGATAATATTATGCTGGACACGACTTATCAAGCACGGAGGATGTCAAGGCAGGATCTCATAAAGCACATGGAAAGCTTCAAGCTCGACTTGAAGGTCTCTGTGGGAATATGGTATTTTGCTCCAGGGGGAGGCAGGTTCCATGAAGCCTATACCGAGGGAAAGGACATTCCTGAAAGGCTGGAAATGGCAAAAGATATGGCCAAATATGGCGTAAAAGCAATAGAAGCCCACTACCCTATCGAGGTAAATGAAGATAATTACCACCTGTACCAGGAGCTGGAAAAGGAATCAGGCATTGTACTGCAGTCCTGTTATCCGGCAATATTCTATCCTAAAGAATTTGAATTCGGGTCTCTTTCCAATCCCATTGAAAAATACAGGGATATAGCCTATACCACACTCAGGGACTGTATTGCATTCGCCAAAGACAAAAATCTGCACCATGCCGGTATCTGGCCGGGAATAGACGGATATACCTATTCGCTGGGGACTGATTATTATCATATGTGGGACAGCTTTGAAGATGCAGTAGCCAGGGCAATGGATGAGGTTCCGGGCGTACCTGTTGCTATTGAACCCAAACCATATGAGCCTGCTCCCAATAATATTTACCGCACTACAGCAGACGGCCTTATCGCATGTGCTGATATTGAATCCAGGCTAGAATCTGACGAGAATAAAAAGCTGCTTGAAGATGGAAAAAAGCTTATGGGGATGCAGCCGGAGATAGGCCATATAAGGATGGGGTTTGAGGATGCCCCCTATGCCATAGCCAGGTGCCTCAGGCAGGGCAGGCTTTTCAATACACACTGGAACAGCCAGCCCATGGGCAATTATGACCAGGACCTCAATGTAGGTGTGGTGGAATGGCAGCAGGCTGAAGCTATGCTGTATATATTGAAAATGGCAGGCTATAAGGAGTATTTTGGCATAGATATAAATCCGGAGAGGATGCCGGTCCATAAGGCTGTAGAGATCAATTGCTATGTATTGGGTAAGATGAATGACAGGATCAATAGTCTGCCCCATAAAGATATAATAGAAGCATATTATGATCCGGAGAATAACAGGGGGACTATAGAAGAGATCCTGGCTAAGACTATCGGTTAGGTAATATGGATATAATATGCGTAGGCGAACTGTTAATCGACTTCCTTCCCCTGCAGTCAGGGGTTTGCTTTGAGGATGTAAGTGAGTTCAGGAGGGTTCCTGGCGGAGCCCCAGCCAATGTGGCAGTAGGAACGGCAAAGCTTGGATTAAGATCTGCATTTATTGGCAGGGTTGGCGATGACAGGTTCGGAAAATACCTGGCCTCAGTCCTTAAAAAAAACAGGGTGGATATATCACAGCTGCAGTATGACAGAGATGCCAGGACAACTCTTGCCTTCATCTCACTTCCCACACCAAATACCAGGGAGTTTCAGTTCTACCGCAATCCCGGTGCCGATATGAAACTGGATTGGAAGGAATTTAATAATAGTTTTTTACAGGATGCCGGGATCCTGCATTTCGGCTCCATAAGCCTTATCGAAGAGCCGGGAAGGACTTCGACCTATGAAGCAGTGGGAACTGCAAGGGATGCCGGAGCTGTAATCTCATATGACCCTAACTGGAGGCCAATGCTCTGGCCTTCCAAAAAGAGGGCAAAGGAGGTGATAAGTGCAGCCATACCCCTGTCCCATATCATAAAGGTAAGCAATGAAGAACTGGAGCTTATAAGCGGCACTTCAGATCCTGAAAAAGGGTCAAATATAATACTTGGGATGGGGCCGGAAATATGCCTGGTGACAGTGGGTGAAAAAGGATGCTATTTCTTAACCCATAAATCATTTGGCTATGTGCCTGCCTTTGAGGTGGATACAGTGGATGCTACCGGCTGCGGAGACAGTTTTGTTTCAGGAGTGCTTTACAGCATAATAAAAAATGGTATAGACAAATTGACTTCCGACAGGCTAAAGCTTGCTGAATCATTAAGGTTTGCCAGTGCTGCCGCTGCCCTGACTGCTACCCAGAAGGGCGTAATACCTTCGCTGCCCGCTAAAGATGAAGTAGATGGGTATTTATTAAAAAATAAATATTAAACATTTTCTTAGACCGATATATTGGATCATAAGGAATTAAAGATAAGGATTGCCAGGCTTTACTACCATAATCATATGGCAAAAACTGAGATCGGAAAGAAGTTCAGGATCTCCAGGTTTAAGGTAGCCCAATATCTTGAAGAGGCGCAGGATGAGGGCATTATCGAGATCATTATCAATGAGGTCAGCAAGACATCCAGGGAACTGGAGATACTGCTGGAAAAAAAGTTTGATATTGGACAAGCAAGGGTAGCTGCCACATCAGTAGACTATGATAAGACCAAAAAAAATATCGGCAAGATCGCAGCATTAATTTTAGAAGAGCTGACGCATAATGGGGATATCATAGGGGTTGCCTGGGGGACAACCCTGTATGAGATGTTAAACTGTCTTGACGGGGTAAAAAAGTTCAAAAATATATCAGTGGTACAGCTTACAGGAGGCCTACACCAGATAGAGATGGACTATAGTCCGGTGGAGCTTACCAGGAGAATGGCAAGAATATTTGAGGCGGAAGTTTACCAGCTATATGTCCCGGCTATTGTAGACAGTCATGAAACATTGGAAGTGCTGACTGATGATAGAAATATAAAAAAGACCCTTGAGATGTTTTCCAGGGTCAATATAGCGCTGGTAGGCATTGGAAGCGTATATCCAAGGCCTTCCACCATGCTTTCCCGGGACGGATATATAGATAAGAATGATGTAGAAAGAATCATAAATTCGGGAGCTGTGGGAGATATAAATGCATATTTTTATAACCTGGAAGGAGATGAATGCAGCACAGGCCTGGACGGCAGGACTATCGGGATAGGTCTTTCGCAGTTAAAAAAGATCCGGTATGCTGTGGGCGTAGCCGGCGGTATTGAAAAAGCAGAGGCTATTTACGGAGCGCTTAAGGGGGGAATCATAAATATCATTATCACCGATGCAGCTACAGCTGAAAAGGTTTTAAGTATCGGTTAAAAAATATGGATAATATTAAATGGAGGAGAATATGGATCTAAAGGTATCGGTCGGGGTATGGTATATGGGCAGTGTTGCCGACCGCTTTGTCAGGGATGGATACCGCCAGCAGAAAGAGATGATACAGCGTATAAAAGCAATATCACAGATAGGGGGTGTGGAAGGCATTGAGATCCACTATCCCACAGAGATAGATGAGGATAATATTGATGCTATCAGGGAGGTACTTAAAGAGACAGGGCTTAAGGTAGTACAGTTCTGCCCCCATCTATGGGTGGATCCTGAATGGAAATATGGGGCCTTTACCAATCCTGATCACAGCATCAGGAAAGATGCCATGGATCTGGCAAAGAGGACTGTAGATATCTCCCGGGAATTCGAGCCGGAAGTCATGGTATACTGGCCCGCCCAGGACGGTTATGATTATTTCTTCCAGGTAGATTATGAAAAAAGGCTGGACTGGATGGTAAATTGCCTGTCTGGACTTTGTGATTATGCGCCCCAGCAGAAATTTGCTATCGAATATAAGCAGTTTGAGCCCAGGACCCATATCTTCCTGGGAAGGGCCGGGGAAGTCATGACCATAGTAAATGAGATAGGCAGGGAAAACCTGGGAGTAAATATAGATATAGGCCATGCCCTTATCGTAAAGGAAAACCTCTCGGAATCACTGGCCCTTATAAACCGGTATAATAAACTTTTCCATACCCACTGGAATGATAACCATAATATTTTTGATGATGACATAATCGTGGGAAGCGTAAATTTCTGGAAGACCCTTGAATTTACCTACTGGCTGCACAGGAATGGCTATGATAAATGGCATGGACTGGACCTGTTCCCCTACAGGGAAGATCCTTCTGATATCGTCAGGGAAAGCATTGACAATATAAGGTTTTTCTACCGAATGGCAGAAAAGATAGACAAGCTTGATATGGAAGAGGTCTTTACCAGCTCTGACCCGGTAAAGATGAACAGGGTATTGAGGGGAATGCTGGAAGAGGGTATAGGAAAATAAAAATTGTTAAATAATATATATAAAGAGGGTGAAAGATCATGAGTGATAAGATCAAGATAGCGATTATCGGGCTGGGTTTCGGAATGGAATTTATTCCCATATACCAGGCACATCCTGATGCAGAGGTCTTTGCTATATGCCGAAGGAATAAAGAGGAGCTGGAAAAGATAGGAAAAAAATTCGGGATAGACAGGCTTTATACTGACTGGGAAGACCTCATGGATATTGATGAGATAGATGCTATCCATGTGGTTTCTCCCATTGAAGGCCATGCCCCAATGGCCCTGGCATCCCTGGAAGCGGGAAAGCATTGTGCCTGCACTGTTCCTATGGGGACTGATCTTGATGACCTTACTGCCATAGTAAAAGCAAAAAATGAAGCCAAAAAGGTATATATGATGATGGAGACTGCAGTCTACACCAGGGAATTCTTATATGTAAAGGACCTGGTAGACAGCGGCAGACTGGGGCGCATACAATTTTTAAGGGGTTCCCATATGCAGGATATGGGACTTGAGGGCTGGCCGGAATACTGGCTGGGCTTTCCGCCCATGTGGTACGGTACCCATGCCATATCACCTTTGCTGTCATTGGCCGGTGCAGAAGCTGAGTCTGTTGTGTGTCATGGTTCGGGCTCTATAAGCAAAGACCTGGCATCAAGATATGGTTCACCATTTGCCGTGGAGACGGCGACATTCAAGCTAAAGGATTCAAATATCATAGCTGAAGCTACCCGCTCGCTTTATGAGACAGTAAGGCAGTACAGGGAAAGCCTGGATATTTATGGTGATAAGCTGGCATTTGAATGGGAGCAGATCCAGGATGAAAACCCTGTCCTTTTTGAAGGCGGGGAAGATGCCAGGAGGATCGAGGTGCCGGATACTGATGCCCTCCTGCCGGAGGAAATAAAGAAATTTACCCTGAGGGAAAAAATTGAGGATGACACCCATGTATCATTTATCCAGGGAGCAGGACACGGCGGTTCGCACCCTCATATGGTGCAGGAATTTCTAAGCGCTATAAAAGAGGGAAGGGATTCGGTCATTGATGCTGCAGTAGCCGCTAACTGGACTGCAGCCGGAATATGTGCGCATGAATCTGCCATGAAAGGCGGAGAAAGGATCCTTATACCGGATTTTAAGAATATATAAAAGTATAAAACTTGAAAAAAATAAATGATCATAGGTATCCCAAAAGAAGTCAAGGAATCAGAATACCGGGTGGCTGTAACTCCTGAAGGTGTACACGACCTGGCTGCCGGGGAAAACCGTGTCCTGGTACAGGAAGGTGCGGGTATGGACAGCGGTTTCAGCGACATGGAATACAGTAATGCCGGAGCTGAAATAGTAAGGGATGCAGAAGCCATCTACGGGGTTTCTGATATGGTAGTAAAAGTAAAGGAACCCTCTCCCGGGGAAGTAAGGCTTATAAAAAAAGACCAGATAGTATTTGCTTTTTTCCACCTATCTTCCAATAAAAAACTGACTGAAGACCTTCTTGATACAGGCTCCATATGCATTGCCTATGAGACAATTGAGCGAAAAGGGCATTTTCCGCTCCTGGCTCCCATGAGCGAGATAGCGGGAAGGGTGGCAGCTATTGTGGGAGCATATTACCTGGGTATTAATTTCGGAGGAGAGGGCCTTCTTATAAGCGGTCTTTCCGGCATTCCCCCCGGCAATGTCCTTATCCTGGGAGCCGGGGTGGCCGCCAGGAGCGCTGCCCAGGTAGCTTCGGGCCTGGGTGCCCGGGTAACGCTTATGTCCCCCTTTATAGAAGAGCTCCGGGAAATAGAGATGAATAATTACTTCGGTCCCCACGTATCTACACTTTTTATGTCAAAGCATAATATTATGACTGAACTGCCTCAGACTGATATCCTTATAAGCGCGGTCTATGTCAGGGGAGCCAGGACACCCATACTGGTCACCAGGGACATGGTAAAAAAGATGAAAAAAGGAACAGTTATCGTGGC